>WNGA01012824.1_pt1 | contig 10790 bp, 12 predicted proteins | sample 5400061 | NCBI WGS metagenome assembly WNGA01 (sample SAMN13153366, study PRJNA577476) | soil metagenome | isolation source: 100 cm soil or saprolite under grassland replicate 2 | place: USA:California | collected 2016-06-15
GCTCCTCTCTCTCCAGATCGACGACCCGGTACTCGATCGTGTCGAGCTTCTTCTCGGCGGCTGTCCGGGAGGCCTTGTCGACTGTTTCGCGCGCGAAATCGCAGGCGACGATGGAACGGAATCGCCCGCGCTCGGCAAGAGCACGCTCGAACCAGCCAGAGCCACACCCGAGGACCAGAGCGCGGTCCAGAGAGGGCGCCAGGTGCCGCCACTCGACGTAGGTGACCCAGTCGCAGAGGGGGTCGCCCGTGACGAGCAGGTGCAGATAGCGGCGAACGGTGGGTGAAGACGTCCACACAAGGCTCTCGAGAGCTGCCTTGAATTGTCCGTCGTTCCAGCGCGTCTGCATACCGCCGCATTATCTCCGAGCCGAACGGGACCGGCGCAGGAGCATGAACGAAGATGGATCCAAGAAGCCGGCGGGGAGCCGACGCCGCGGCTTTGTGATAGACAATTCCGGGCCATGCGTCTCTTTCGCCATGAGGCGTCCAAGGAGGAAGCGCCGCTGCGCCTTCACATCGGGTGCGGGCAGCAGGCTATCGCCGGCTGGATCAACATCGACACCAAAGCGCTTCCCGGCGTGGACCGCGTGCTGAACGTCCGCCGGGGACTTCCCTTCCGCGGAGTCTCCGCCATCTACGCGGAACATTTCCTGGAGCATCTCGCCTTCGACGACGGACTCGGCTTTCTGAAGGAATGCCGGCGCGTGCTCGCCCCCGGCGGCGTCCTTCGCCTCTCCACACCGAACCTGGACTGGGTCTACGCAACGCATTACCGCTTCACGCACTCCTCGGCCGACGAGACGCTGCGCGACTGCTTCCAGTTGAACAAGGCGTTCCACGGTTGGGGACATCAGTTCCTCTATAACCGGGCCACGCTCGAAGCGGTTTTGAAAGCAGCGGGATTCGCGACGATCCGGTTTCACGCCTACGGCCAGAGCGAGGTCCCGGAGCTTGCCGGCATCGAACGTCACGAGACCTGGCAGGACACTCCGGAGCTGCCGCACGTCCTGGTCGCCGAGGCCTCCGGTCAGGCGCCCGGAGAATCCCTGCCCGATCAGATGCTCAAGGAGTTCCGCGAAGCGATCAACGTCCGTTGATCGGGCAGAGCACGATCACATCCGGGCTTTCGTCGCCCTCGAGGCCGCGGCCTTGGGGACGGCCAGGCGGCGCAGCGTCGCGAGGTTCTTGCGGTCGAAGTCGAGGCTGTCGTCCTTCGGCGTTTCGAGAAACTTGGGTATCTCCGCCAGGCGCGGATCGGTCATGAGGTTGCGGAAGCCCTGGCGCCCGATCCTGCCCTGGCCGATGTGCTCGTGGCGGTCCACGCGCGCGCCTCTCGGGTGCTTCGAGTCGTTAACGTGGATGGCCGCCAGCTTGTGCAGGCCGACGGAGCTGTCGAAGGCCGCAAGCGTCTCCGCGTAGCTTTCCGGGGATGAAAGCTCGTAGCCCGCGGCGTGCACGTGGCAGGTGTCGAAACACACCGCGAGGCGCCGCCGTTGCCGGACCGCCCCGAAAATATCGCGCAGGTGCTCGAACCGATGGCCGATGGAGGTCCCCTGACCCGCGGAGGTCTCCAGCAGGACGCGCACGCGAGTCGCCTCGGTCATCCGAAAAGCCTCGTCCAGGCTGGACGCTATGCGAGAGATGCCGGCGGCTTCTCCCTCGCCTCCATGCGCACCGGGATGGAGGACGAGGTCGCGGATGCCGAGGATATGGCACCGGAGAATCTCGTCGGCCAGCGCCGCAATCGATTGCCGCCGAAGATCCAGCGAGGTCGAGGCGAGGTTGATCAGGTACGACGTGTGTGCGGCCACGTGGTCGAGGCTCGCGCGCCGTGCCGCGCGCCGGAACTCCCCGGCCTCCGCTTCCCCGATCGTCTTTCCCACCCACCGGCTGTTGTTCTTGACAAAGATCTGCAAGACACGGCACCCGGCCGCGACACCGCGTTCGACCGCCTGCGGAGTCCCGCCGGCGATGGACTGGTGCGCGCCGATCAGCAGGTCGGCGGCCGTGACTGGATTGCGTGACACGGCATGATTCTAGCCGCGAAGAGCGGCGGTCTTTCGTTGTCATTGCTTAGAAGTCCGTCTGGGCCGCACACGCTTTCTTGTCATTCTGAGGAGCGAAGCGACGAAGAATCTGCTCCGGTCGAATTGGGCTGATCCTGACCGGGGCAGATCCTTCGCTCCGCTCAGAGCCTGCCCTGAGCAGGAGGGCGCCGCTCGGACGGATAGAGCAGATCCTTCGCTGCGCTCAGGATGACAGGGAGGAAGAGCGCAGGGATGACAGGGTCCATTCCCTCGCTGCGCTCGGGATGATAGTGGACAGGGCTAGATTACGAGGGCTTCGACTTGTCCTCGTAGTGCTCGAGAAGCTCCTGGCCGATTCGCTTCGAGACGAAGATCTGCTTCAGGTAGTTGAGCGAGGTCAGAGCGAAAGGAACCCCGGCGGCCGAGAAGGGAGCGCCGACGGCGGCGAGCGCGAGGTGACGCGCCTTCTCGCCGCGCGTGAACTCGGGGTTCTTCAAGTCGAGGACGCTGCCGTAGTAGCGGAAGACCATGCGGTACACGTCGGAAAGGAGCACGCGGAACCCCATCTCGCTCCCCCAGACGAAACATTCTCCCGTGCGGACCCTCTCGAGAAAGTCCCGGTACGTCTCGGCCTCCGCGACCGTGTAAACGCGTGCGAGCGGGGAGAGCGTGTGTGCGTCCGACCCGGCCACGAGCGACACGGCTCCATGCTTCTCGCGCACGACGCCCATCAGGTCCTCGATCAGGCGGTTGTGCTGCGAGGCCATCGCCCCGTTCTTGACCTCGAAGACGTCGAACATCCGGAGCATCTCTTCCAGGTACTGCCTCGGGGAGTTGCGCATCCGGTAGTTCTGAAACATGTGGTTGGCCGAGGCGAGGATGCTCTCCTGCTTGAGATAAGCGTGCAGGTCGTAGATGTTCTCCCGCAGCCGGCGGATCTCGGCGTGCTGGCGCTCGGTGATGTCGAAGACGTTGACGTGAATCCGCTGGCGCGTATCGGGAAACCAGGTCTCGACCTCTTCGGAAATGAAGAAGTCGGTCAGGTCGGGGTTCTGGTCCAGGAGGTAGAGGCATCCGTCGATCGAGTCGTGGTCGGTCAACGTGACAAAGTCCATCCCGCGTTCCTTGGCCACGCGGTAGACCTCCTCCGGGCGGTTGTAGGAATCCCGCGTATTGGCGATGCGGAAGTACTTGAACGTGGAGTAGACGGAGTGGCAGTGGAGGTCCACCTTCTTGAAGCGCCTGTCCGAAAACCAGGACGGAAAATCGCATTCCTCGGATCTCTTGCTCCCCATCGGAACAGACAGGGTTGCAAATTGGAGGCCGGGGTGTCAACACGCGTCTCCGCGGATGAACCGTGTTAACTTGCCCGGTGTGGGACGGATCCTTTTTCGGCTTTTCTACGGGCTGCTGCTGGTGGGAATTTTCCTCGGAGGGGCCTGGCTGGCCTTCGAGCGCTCGATCGTCGGCCGTTCGGTCTCGGTGCCCGACCTCGCCGGAAAGCCGATGCTCGATGCGATTCGGATCGCCCATGACGCTGGACTGCGCGTCGAAGAACAGCCGGGACGAGCGCGCGAGGATGACCGGATAGGCAAGGACCTCATTCTGTCGCAGGAGCCCGGAGCGGGCTCGCTCGCAAAGCCTTCTCAGGTCGTGCGGGTCGTCCTTTCCCTGGGCGCGAGACAGCTGAGAGTCCCGGACCTGACGGCTCTGCCTCCGCGCGCCGCGGCCCTGCGTCTGGCTCAGGAGTCTCTGCAGCTCGGTGCCGTGTCCTGGTACAGGGACAGCGGCGTGAGGATCGGAGTCGCGGCGCAGGACCCGGAGCCGGAAACCGCGGTCGGCCGCAACGGGACAGTGGAAGTGCTGACCAACCGCGGCGCTCCCGAAACGCGTTTTGTGACGCCCGACATGGTGGGCCGGGATTCGGAACAGGTGCGCTCCGTCCTCGCGCGCCACGGCTTCCGCGTCGGAAGCGCCCGGTACGAGGCGTACGAGGGAGTCGCGGTGAACACGATCCTCAAGCAGTTTCCGCCGGCCGGATATCCGATCTCCAACCGGGACGTCGTTTCGCTGACGGTCTCTCGTTCGGCCGAGGCGGTTGCTCCAGCTGCCCGATGAGCGTCCGCATCGCGCCGTCGCTGCTCTCGGCGGACTTCGCCCGCCTGGCAGACGCGCTGGCCGAGGCCGAGGAAGGCGGAGCGGATCTCATCCACGTGGACGTCATGGACGGCCACTTCGTGCCCAACCTGACGATCGGCCCGCCGGTCGTCAAGGCGTTGAAGCGCGCGACTCGTCTGCCCCTCGACATCCACCTCATGATCGAGAGCCCGGAAAAAACGCTCGAGAATTACCTCGAGGCGGGCGCCGACTGGATTTCCGTCCACGCGGAAGCGACGCGGCACCTCCAGCGCTGCCTGGACACGATCCGCCGTGGCGGGGCGAGAGCGGGTGCGGCCCTCAATCCCGGCACACCGGTCTCAGCGCTCGCCGCCTCCTGGGGAGATCTCGATTTCGCCCTGGTCATGTCGGTCAATCCCGGCTGGAGCGGCCAGAAATTTCTGACTTCGTCGGTGGGCAAGGTCCGGCGAGTCAGAGAGGATGCGCTTGCCCAGAACGCCCGGGCCGCGATCGAGGTCGACGGAGGAGTGGATGCGTCCAACGCGGCCGAGCTTGTCGAAGCCGGCGCGGAAATCCTGGTGGCGGGCACGGCGATTTACGGTCAGGAAGACCCGCCGGCAGCCATCGAGAAACTGCGGGCCGCCGCCCGGGGAGGAGTTCGAGTTTGAAGAACCGCAGAACCCTGTCGGGGATCATTGCGTTCTGCCTCCTGCTGGCAGCGCTGGCCGGTTGCGCGAGCACGAAGAAGCCGGACAAGGTCACCCGGGAGCTGCTCACTTCGTCCAAGGAAGTGCTCTTCGAGAAGGGAAAGGCGTTTCTCGGGAAGAAGAAGTACGAGCAGGGGCGCAAGTACCTGAACTTCGTTTTCGAGACCTATCCCAATGAGAACGAGGGACGCCAGTCCCTGCTGCTCGTGGCGGACTCCTACTTCCGCCAGGGCCGGGCGACCGGCTACACCGAAGCCCGTTTTCGCTACCGCGATTACTTGAACCGCTACCCGGGCGCCCCGCAACGCGACTACGCGCGCTATCAGTTTGCCGTCTGCTACGACAAGGAGCACGAGAAGTCGGACCGGGATCAGACTTCCACGCGCATGGCGCTCGAGCAGTATCGGGTGCTGCTCCAGGAATTTCCCGATTCGGCCTACGTCAGCGTGGCCAGGGAACGGATCCGCCGCCTGACCGATGAGCTGGCGGACCACGAATTCGGGGTCGGCTACTTCTACATCCGCAAGGGGGCTCCGGCCGCCGCTCTGGGGCGGTTCACGGCGATCGAGCAGAGGTTTCCCGAGTACGCCGGCCGGGACAAGCTCTTCTACTACGAAGCCGAAGCCCTGAGGAGGCTGGGACGCGGCGAGGAGGCTTCCCGCTACTACTCGCGGGTGATCGAGGAGTTTCCCGCCAGCCAGTACGCCAAGATGGCGCGCGGACGGACGGCGAAATTGAGGCCGCCGGCCTCCGCATCCGTTGACACGCGCGGCAAGAGCGAGTAATTTTAGGCAGAACGAAGAACCAGCCGTAATTTGTAAGGAGTCGCCATGCGTCTCCACTCTCGGGTGCTTCTGGTCACGGGTCTCTTTTTTTGGGGAGGCGTCCTGTTCGCGCAGAAGGCACCTTCCCAGACGCCTCCGCCGGCGGTCGGCGGAAAGAAGGAAATCGTCAGCCCACAGGTCCCCGTGGTCACGCGAGCGGAGGAGCCCCAGAAGGCCCCCAGCACCGAGACCGCACCCCAGCCTGTGGGTTTCGAAAGCGATATCTACTGCTTCGGCTACGTCGGCGATCTGTCCGAGTCGTTTCCCATCCGTGTCACCGGCGCAGAGAACCTCGTGGAGCAGACCGACTTCATCACCGATGATTTCCTCTACGTTTCCGGGGGCGTGGACAAGGGCCTCAAGGCCGGCGACGAATTCTGGATCGTCACACCCGAGCAGGAGATCTTCCATCCGGTGACGGGGAGGAGTTTGGGCCGGCTCTACCAGTATCGCGGACGCGCCGTCGTCCACAGCGTCGAGGCGAGGGCCGGGGCCGTGCGCGTGACGAACTCCTGCACCGACATCCCCATTGGCTCGTACCTGAAGCCCTTCGAGCCGCTGCCGATCCCTATGGCTCGCAAGTCGCCTTCAGCCATCCTGGGGGATCCCCCTTCGGGGAAACCGAAAGGACGGATCGTCTTCACCCGCGACGGCGTCGTGGCGCTGGGAACCGACAACGTCGTCATCGTCGACCTCGGAGCCGCCAGCGGCGTGGCGCCCGGGGATTTCCTGACTGTTTTTCGCTACCTGGGAGGCGAGGAGTTCGGCATCCGCCCGATCGGATCCTACTGGGTCAACCTGCCTCCGGCCGCCGGCATCATCGTCCCGCGGACTTATCTCGGCGAGGCCTCGGTCCTGGTCGTCGGGGATCGGTGGGCGATCGCGCGCTTGACCGACGCTTCCCGGCTGATCCAGGTCGGCGACGAAGTCGAGCTGAAGTAGAACCTCAGCAGCCGCGCGGGTCGGTGCGACCTCTTCTTTCCCTCCAGGAATGAGGTGAAGATGCGTCGATCACGACGCACCACCCTTCTCGAGGATAGGGGCCGCGGACGCCTCTCTCCCTAAAAAATTTCGGCAGCGGATCCAGATCTCCTGAAACTTTTCTTCACTCTGCTGGCACGAAAAATTTTCTTTTTAATTCGGATCACGATCTTTACGCGCAAAAAAAGCCGGAGCAAGATTTTTCTCGGGAGATCTACCCGTGCACGTCCCCGTTTGCTAAGATGCGCACCCTCTCAATCCGATTCGAAGACTCGCGGGGGCGGATGTGAATCTCGACGGACAACTTCAACAGATCATCGACGAGCTTCTCTCGCATGGCATCTCCCTCGACCTGGCAAAGAAAGAATTCGAGAAGAAGTACATCGTGGGCGCGGTGAAACGATCCTCGGGGAATCTCGGGCGCGCCGCCCTGTCACTCGGGATCCACAGAAATACGCTGCGCAACAAGGCGGGGATCCTGAACATTCGCCTTCCTCGCGAGAAGACCCGGGTCTCGCCCGACATCGCCAAGAAGAAGTGACATGGCGCGCGATGTCGCGCGCCATGTCACTTTGGGCTGGTGTCCTTGTTGGGAGGGGGAGGTTCCTCGCCCTTGATGGAGTCCTTGAAGTTGCGTAGACCCTGCCCGAAACCCTTGCCCAGTTGAGGGAGCTTGTTGGCCCCGAAGATGATGATCACGATCAGAAGGATGATCAGCAGTTCGGGGACGCCCAGTGAGCCAAACATCGGTGTTCTCCTTCGGCAAGCTTAACAGAGAGCAGCGAGCCGATTCTCGAAAACACGCCGGAATTCCCTCTCTTCGGGAGTATTCCCGAGCAGGCGCCCCACGAGCGCGATTTCGGCCGGCAAATAACGGCGGTACGTTTCTCCGCGACCCTGGGCAACCGCCCGGGCAAAGGTCCCGCAGACCTTCCAGGCGCGCTGGAGAAGCACACGGTCGAACCTCGATCGGAAGTCCGCGGCGTCGAGACCTCGGGCGCGCGCGAAGCTCCCGATGACCGGGCCGGCCAGATCCTCGGTCATCCACTCGAGCGTCGTGCGCTCCCAGAGCAAGGAGGCAAGGTCGTAGGAGTCGGGCCCCGCGCGAAGATCCTGGAAGTCGATCCAACCCACGGAATTTTCGACCGGAAAGAGATTATTGCCGTGGTAGTCTCGGTGGCAAAGCGTTTTGGGGTGCGCCTCGATCTCGCGCGAGAGCGCATACGTCCAGGCATCGTGCGCCGCGCGCTCCCCGGGCGAAAGCGGAGCGCCCAGAAACATATCGAAAACCGCCTCGCGAGCCAGATCGAGCTCGCGGCGGAAGAACGCGGCATCGAAGCCGGGATTGATGCCGGGATCGGGCATCTTCGCGAGGGTCGCTGCGGCCGCCGCGGCGCGTAAGAGCCAGACGGGCCGCTCCGGCGCGCGCTCGAGAAGACGCGTGGCCAGGTCAGTTCGCCCCAGATCCTCGACGATGTGGTTCCCCGCCTGGTCGTCGGCGATCAACGAGGGGACGCGAAGGCGCTCCCTGAGCGCGGCGTGCGCCGCCACCCACCGCCGCCGGGAGTCCGTTTCTTCCGCGCAATAGACGACACCCAGGACCGTCCGGCCGCCGGAGAGTGTCAGGCGCAGGTAGCGGCGCCTTCCGACGTCCCCCGGCAGGACCTCGACGGAGACCGGGTCCTGGCGCGTGCGCCGCGCCAGCGCCGCGAGGCCGCTGTATTCGGAGGGAATCATGTCGAGAGAATTCGAGTGGACGCGGAGACACGGGGCCGTGGAGACACGGAGCGATTATTTCGGTTTCACGGTCATGAAAGGCTCTTGGCCTGCGTCAGGAGGACCTTCTTGATGTGGATCGGCTGATTCGGACGGTCGTTCGCGCCGCGCGGAGCCGCCGCGATCTTGTCGGCGACATCCATCCCGGAGACGACCTCGCCGAAGGCCGAATACTGATTGTCGAGGAAGGTCGAGTCCTTGACGACGATGAAGAATTGTGAGGACGCGGAATTGGGGTCCTGCGAGCGCGCCATCGAGAGAATGCCCCTCTTGTGCGAGACGTCGTTGAATTCCGCCTTAACGCGAACTTCTTTTCCGTCCACGACGTTGCCGCCGGTTCCGTAGGGGTGCGTCGGATCCTCGGGCTTCTTGGTGTTGGGATCTCCGCCCTGGATCATGAAGCCGGGAATCACGCGATGAAACAGGACGCCGTTGTAGAAGCCGCTCGCGGCCAGGTCCACGAAGTTCTGAACGTGGTGGGGCGCCTTGTCGTAGAAGAACTTGACCGTGATGTCTCCCATGTCGGTCTGCAGTGTCGCCAGGGTGTTGGCGTAATCGCGGGGGGCCACAGGCTTCTCCTTTCGGGCCGTCTTCTTTGTGACCGGCGCGGCCAGCAGGGAAGCGGCGCAAAGCAGCATCAGAATCATAGGGACTTTCTTCACAGGGACTCCTTTCCCGGAAAAATTCGCAAAACGATAACACGCCCGCCTGGTCCGAATTCCCAGGTCCGCCGGCCTCCTCAAACCCGAGACCTGAAATCCGGGCCGGTGTCCGCGGCGCGGTAGGATTTCCCCGATGTACGAGGCCCTGGCAAGAGCCGCGCTTGCCGCGGAGGATCCGGAGCGAGTCATCGAGACCGCGCGGCGGATGCGAGCGCGCCATCCGAATCTTTCGCGGGAACAGGTCGCCCGCAAGCTCGCGTCGCGAGCGGCGCTTTCCTGCGCGGCCGTCGGGGTCTTCGCGTCCGGGCCCGCGGCTCTTGTTCCGGGATTGCCGGTTGCGCTGGATCTTTCCTACCAGGCGCAGTCGTTCCATCGGCTGATCCTGTCGGTTGCCCGGGTTTCGGGGCGCCCCGCGAGCGCGCTCGAGCGTCTGGCGGCCGCCGGCGCGAGCGTTCTGCTCGCGGGCTCGGCACTGGCGGCGCGGCGCCGGGCGATCGAGGCCGCGCGGCGGTTGCCCGCCAGGCGAGCGCCGGTTCTGCCTCTGCTGGCCGCCGCCCTTGCCGGTGGAGCCGCCAGTTACGCCGCCGCGCGGTTGGCGGGGCTCCTCGCCGAGCGCCGGTTCTTCCATCAGCGCCGCCGGCGGCTCTGGTGACGAAGAACGCCGACGTCGTCATCGTAGGAGGGGGCATCGTCGGTTGCGCCCTGGCTCGCGAGCTTGCCGGACACGGAGCGGGGGTGACGGTCATCGAAAGGGGAGAGCCGGGGTCGGAGGCTTCCGGCGCCGCCGCAGGTCTTCTCGCTCCACAAGCGGAAGCTCTTCCTGACGGTCCGCTCTTCGATCTGGCGCTCGAGAGCCGCAGCCTCTATCCGAAATGGACCGAGGAGTTGGCAGGGGAGACCGGGATCGACGCCGGATACCGCCGCTCCGGGATCCTGCGCTGTGTTTTCTCCAAGGGCGCAGAGCGATGGGATTGGTACGCCTGGCAGCGGGAGCGGGGACTTTCCGTCGAGCGGTTCAATGGCGAGAGTATTTCTGTCCTGACATGCGGGACGGTATCGGAGGAGGTGCGGGAGGCGATCTACTTCCCTGAGGAAGCCGTCGTGGACAACCCGCGGTTGACGCGCGCGCTCTGGGTTGCGGCGGAGCTCCGCGGCGTCTCGTTCGCGATCGGAAGGACGGCGCGGCGCGTGCTGGTTCGGGGCGGGCGCTGCGCCGGCGTCCAGATTGAGGACGGCGTGATCGAGGCGCCCCAGGTCGTCAACGCGGCCGGCGCGTGGGCGGCGTTCGACCCCGAGTTTCCCGTTCCGGTCGAGCCGGTGCGGGGGCAGATCGTCGAAGTCCGTTCTCCCGCGCCTGACCTCTCGGTCGTCGTCCAATCCGACGACGTCTATGTTGTTCCGCGCGGCGACGCCTGGCTGCTGGGATCCACGGTCGAGCATGTCGGGTTCGAGAAGCGGGTGACAGCGGGAGCCGTCGAGCGGCTCCTCGCGGCAGCCAAGCGGCTGCTGCCTTCGGTCGAATCCGCGGCTTTCTCGCGCGCCTGGTCGGGCTTGCGGCCCGGGACTCCCGATGGACTTCCTGTGCTGGGGCGCGGCCGCCTCCCGGGCCTCTTTTTCGCGACCGGCCACTACCGCAACGGGATCCTGCTGGCGCCGGTCACCGCGCTCGCCCTGGCTGACGAGATCGCCGGCC
>WNGA01013634.1_pt1 | contig 10790 bp, 7 predicted proteins | sample 5400061 | NCBI WGS metagenome assembly WNGA01 (sample SAMN13153366, study PRJNA577476) | soil metagenome | isolation source: 100 cm soil or saprolite under grassland replicate 2 | place: USA:California | collected 2016-06-15
CTACTCGAAGAAGCAAAAGTCGCGGGCGTCCCAGGCGAAGATTTCGGCTCCAACGAACATATTCGCTTTTCTTACGCGACCTCGCTGCAAGATATTGAAAAAGGCTGCGCGCGTATTGGCGAAGCTGTAGCTAAATTGGATTAATCCAAAAGAGGTTTTGGCCGCTGACCGGTTTTCTTGAATACGAAATAGTCGCGCAGGATTTGTGCATGATCGAAAACCAGCGGGGTTGGTAAATCTTTTTCTTCGAAGAGCCGCGCCACTTTGGCATCGTCCGCGCCGCGTGGCTCTCCCTCGGCAGTTGCGATGAACACCGTTGAAACGCTGTGATGCCGAGGATCGCGTCTCGGGTCGGAATAGGTATAGAACTGTTCGGTCAATACCACATCCAAAGAAGTCTCTTCTTTGGCTTCACGCAACGCAGCCTTCTCGAGACTCTCGCCGTAGTCGACGAATCCTCCCGGTAAGGCCCAGCCGTGGGGCGGATTTTTTCTTTCAATCAGCACGATGCCGCGATCGCTCACCTCGATAATGATATCGGTCGTCAACAATGGATTGCGGTATTTTTCGGCCATCGCTTCTCTCACTACCTTGACTCCTCTCAAAGCGCAAGGTAGAAAGAGAATTCAATTCATTGCCGCGGGGTGGAGCAGTCTGGTAGCTCGCAAGGCTCATAACCTTGAGGTCCCGGGTTGCAAGAGATCGATTTAATATGCACATGGAATACAATTAAGGCAGCCAGAAAGCGCATAGGTAACACGAGTGAAAAAGGCGCGTATTCGGCCGTCTATAAACCAATATTGCGGCGCACCACATCAACAACTGGAATCATTACGAGACCGAGGCAGCTGATAACTCCAGCGGAAGCGTTAAAGGCTTTAACGAGTCGTATTCACGAATAGATCTACGCAGTCCTTAAAAGCACGGTTTAGATTTTCCTCACGACGGCAGGCAGCGCCTTACTCATAAACCGGTTGGTCCCTGGTTCGAGTCCAGGTGGGGCCCACCAACTTTTTTCAAATACTTATCTGAATCCCTCGAAGCCAAGCGCGCGGCTGGTGCCGGTTGTTGATGTACAGGAGCATCCGGATCAATGGAGGCTAGAGTCACAATGCGCTGCGGAAAGGAGAAGATTCTCGGTCCCGACGGGAATCGAACCAGGACCCCACAATACAGCGTGATGATAGCACAAGTGGGTTAAATTTTGAGAAAATCGGAGAAAATGCCTCTGATCAGACAGCTTGCGACAGCCCACAAACTACCAACAAAAGTGAGGAAAAATAGCGGAAAAAGTGCAACGTTGCACCAGGGGTGGGCTGGGCGCCTTCTCGCATGTGAGTCGGACCATCCCGTAAAGTCAGTTAGGGGTCACGCGGCGGAATGTTGGCGGCTCGTTCCTTGAGAACATACGGATTAGCGGTCTCGTGAAATTCGAAGCTTAGCTGTCGCGTCTCAAAAAGGTGACAGCTGATCAGGCTAGCCGCACGGAGGTCAAACAGGGCAATGTTGTGCCCTTCGCCGAGTGAACTCCGATACGCGATACCGTCGAAAGCACGAAACTTTAACGTCTCAGCGATGATCTGGGTGGGGACGTACTCGCCCACGTCATTAGTGCGGGTTACTGGCCGAGCGAAAGCGCGATCGATATCGGCCCATACGGCCTTGTCCCAGTCTTCTTGAGGGATATCTCGCATTAACAAATACCTTGGCCGGTCCTCCGTCGTGCAGTTTACGATGCGAACTTCACGGGCGAGTCGAAAGTGCCCCACCGAAACGTAGCTGCCGATCCATGGACGAACCTCGGCCAATGCGACGTCTCTATGGGTTACGCAGTAAGCACTGGGATCCCCTTGGGATTAGCGCGCCCTTCGTACGCGCGGTCCTCGAGCGGAACCATCCGTTTCGGTGCTAGCGGTCGGGGCATGTGGTCAATGTACTCCCCGTTTTGGTATTCCGGTTCCCACTCACAGCCTAACTGAGCGCGCCAGATACCTGCACCTGCCGGTAATGTGTCAACCTTCGTCTCCGACTGTGCAACTAGGGTCGCGAGAAACTCTTCGGTTTCAGCATCGCGAACGTAGCGTGAAATTCGAAGGACATGCTGCTGGAAATTGTGGTAGCTGTTCGCTGACTTGAAAGAAGGTAGCATCGCATTAACCTTCGATTTCGTAATGCTCAAGTGAATCGGCTCGTAATCTAATCTCCAAAATCCTCTTCAAAGCGAGCAAGATCGTCTTCAATCTCTCGCTCCCCGTATTGAACAAGTGACTCGTAAAAACGATGCGCAGGAGACCCGGCTTGAAGCTTTGTCATTGCCTCTTTTGCTCGTTCACGAATATTTAGATCATGGCTTTTCGGTTCACCCGGAGTACCTTCTCGAAGCCCTGAGACAGCACAAGAGAAAAGACTGCCATCAACGTTCTTATAGCAATCGTCACTTATAGAATGGGCATTTTCTAGGATCTCGACGACAAAGTCCTTATGGTCGAAAAGAAAGTTTGATGGTGCTGATTTGAGTAAGAGCGCCGCGGCTTCTATTTTTCTCCGCTTACCAGAAATCACCCACTGTCTAAGGTGTGTCAAAGCAATTTCACAATATCCATCTGAGATAGCTTTAAAAAAAATAGGAAGCCAAAAATTATCCCAGCGGGTCGCGGATGCCGCCCGCCTTAGAAGTTCAAGTATGATGTTTGGATAGTCCTGCTTGGACGAGATTCCTTTTAACGCAAAGCGGAAACCAAGAAAAGGAAGTGGGTGGTAGCTCCCTTTGCGTTTCCCTTGTTTGTTCTTCACATCGAGCCGTTTGAAAAAGAGTTGAGTTACTAAGTAGGGTTTTCGTTCGGTTGCGTAACCTAGAAACTTATCAATGTGGTAATGATGGTCGCCGATTTCAGGGATATACACGAGCCGGCTTAACATTGCTGAAATGTCAGCGTCGCGAAGCGCCGAGAACGGGATGCCGTATTTCTCATTCTTCTCATGGAATATTTGGCAGATATCTTCAGCTAAGTCCGTGTTTTTGGATACTTTGATGGTCTTAATGACTTCAATAACATTTCTGTGCCATTTTTCTTTGAAGCTTGTCAGTGCGTGGACAGCAATCTTCTTTACCCTTAGCGACGTATGTTTAAGTAGCTTTTTTATTGCAATTAAGTCGCCTTTGTCGTTGTCTTCGCCCCAGTTATAAAACTGCCCGACCGCAACACTCAGGGTTTCATCTTTTGATTCAATGGCTTTGTTGATGATGTTTTTAGCTACTAAAGGTTTGTCTCGTCGGACGCTGCTAAGGAGACTGGCCATGTAAGCTGCCAAATTGCAACCGGGTCTTCGAAGGAGCAGGCGACATATTTTTGCCGCATAGGTAGGGTTCGTCCTCGAAAGGACATTAAGAAAATATCCGGGATTTGGTGCAATACCGGCACGCTCCAATTTTTCAACACACTCACTCAGAATACGGAAGCCGCGATCAGGCTTGGGATATTTTCGTAGAAACTTCTTTACAATCAGCCTCAATTTTTTTTCTGTTTCCTGTGCCCTTTTGACGTGATCACCTGAACTCTTGTCGTCCAAATCATCTTCCCAATCCCACGAGTTATACCAGAGCGCTTTGTTTAGAAGGTAGTCAAATGTCTCCGGAATCGATTGGATAATTGATTTGGTTCGTTCGCGAAGTGCTGTGGGGGACGCGTGTTTAGCATACCATCGGAGGTCTCGTGTTATGCGGAGATGTGCGATGGGAGCCTTGTGGCTGGCAGCAATGCTGGAGATGACATCAAGAATTTGTCTACGTTCTCGTGTCCAATGTTTTTGCTCCTCCGTCGTAACTGATCTTCCCAGGCTGCCATGAGGCGAACGGAGTGCTTCCGAAAGACTGTGGAGTGATCTTATTCTCACCCTGATGGATGCGGATTGGGCGCACTCCTCTATAAGCTTGATTGCCCGTTGTCTTAGTTTATTTGTATTTTTCGGACTGACCGGAAAGCTCCGAAGCATTACGTTGATCCCTTCGGAACGCCAAGAGAGCCCTTCTTTTTCTAAAAGGACGTCTAGGATGTCCAGCGGAGAGTTAAGATGGTTGTGGCAACCCGACTCTTTCAGCCATTTTTCTGCAGCATCCAAGACAATTTGGTTAACATAAGATGGCTTTCCAATGTCATACTTGGCGAACTCTAATAGAATTCTCATGGGGCTATCAGGATTCGAGTTCGGCCGCTGATTGTCATCGCGACCCAGCTCCCAAAGGAGGTCGCAACAGCGAGGTAGGAAATCGACGTTGTAACCAATTGCTTGGATCACCTTGGGGAGAGCGCGTAAAATGTCGCTGTGAGTAAGTTTAAAAAGAGCCTGAAGGTTATTGTTGCCGCTCTGTTTAGATGGGTGGCGGATCGCAAATTCTACCAGAGCCAGAGCACGCGAAGGCTGGTAATAAGCAATTTTGCCTAACCATTCTAGAATGACGGATCTTTCATAATTCGAACCTTTACGAAAACTCCGGTTGATATCTTCCCATATTCGATCGAACAAAGGGCTCTTGCCAACTGTCTTGCCTATTCTCCAGTCTAGCTCTGCTAAATTTACCAGTACTCTGTCCGCTGCAATCTTGGCAAATTGTTGAAAAACATCCTCAGCGAAGCCGGTGGGTTGACCGGATTCCGTTAAACACGTTTTATGTAGAATGTGGTCGGAGAGAACATCAGGTGTGATGCGTAGTGAATAACCACGTCGTAGAAGAACTCCTTGTTCTTCAAATGCTCCAACCACATCAACGAGAGTTCGTTTTTCGATGTTTAGAAATTCCGCCGCCACCTCCTGGAAATGAGGATCATGGGGACGAATCGGAGCCAAAATGGAAATCAATGCCAAAACTCTTTGACCAAGTTGTGCGTCGACCTTAGGACTTATCTTACCTGTAATTGCATCTTCAAAACGGCTAAGTACAGCGAATTGAAACTCTTCGTGGCGCTCTAGCAGCAAGGGATCTATGGCATGATTGACGAGTAGTTGAGCACCTACCAGCGTCACTAGAGGAGAATCACCGGTTGCTGCCACGAGTTGGTCGGCTAGATGTGCATTGCTTTGCCCGAGCACCTGAGCGGCTAGCTGCTTTAATTCTGCCCGACTCAGATCCTTAAGCTCGCCTAGATCTTCTACCTCTGAAGTGCCGAAGCCGGTCTCCGCTAAGGCCGTCTTCATGAATTCTTTCCCTTGAGGTCGCGCAGAAAAAATTAGCTTAATGCGTTCAGGATATTGTTGGCTAACTTGGAGTATAAATTTAAGATCCGCCCGCCGATGAGCATCATCAACAACAATTATTGTCGGCTGAGCGGGAATTTGCTTGATCGACTCGTGGTCCAGGGGAACCCCTTCTCGAAGGAACAAAACATGTTTCTCCGGATGCTCTGATGGGAATATTCTTGAAAACTCAAAAAGAATTTTTGTCTTGCCAATAGTCCCACGACCGGAAATAATCGCAACTCGCTTGGGAGATCTAACAAAGAAATTAAGTTTATCGATTGTTTCGGTACGTCCAACAAGAGTCCAACAATGATTAAAAAGCCTGGTCGGGTCGGCAAAAGCTTTAAAAAACCTATCGCCGGTAACAAAAGCTGATACGCGAACGCCTAATTCTCCGTGCGTCCTTTCGCAATTCGTAATTGCGCCTAGGATTTCAGTCTTGAGTTGATCCGGCGTCTGAAATTCTCTCCTATACTTTTCATCATCAACTCTTTTCTTAAACGCATGGTGTTTTTGCACCCTATCGGGATCCGATTCGTTAGATTGCCAAGAGCCGTCACTTCGTGTTTTGATCAAAGCGAATATTGGGAGACCCAGCGCCTTCGCGGTTGTGTACTCGATTTCAGTTATCGAGACATGCTCTTTCGGGTCCACGCTGCCGTACCGTTCGCCTACTATCAGAACGATTCCATCACATTGTTGAAGCTTTTTGAGGCAAACTTCAGTCGCCTGATGATTTTCAGCGAAGAATTTTTCCATCGCGACCGCGTGGTGCTCGCGATCCAATATTTCGATGGCAGCTTTTCGTTCCTTTTGGAGGTCGGTGTATGTTGAGCTTACGAAAATGCTCTTCATGCTGGCGTAAGCGATTTTACTCTTTTTTAGCTGCGGGGAAAGTGAAAAACTCATCGCCGCGGTGCGTTCTCTAATGAAGGCATTCCGATCCTTGGCACGACGAGCGTTAGAACGAAAGCACACCGCCGTCGTGGACAGCGTACTTTGCTACAGCAGTGAGGCGGGTTTTCTGAAAGGTTCCAGGCAAAAACGTTGAGCGCGCGGGAGGAACATCTTCAAATTGTCTAATCTCAAATGTCAAATATCAACTAAGACATTCGAATGGCCCCAGGTCCAAGAAGGTGCAGGATTAAAGCTGTATCCAGGGACAGTCAAATGCTACGAGAAACCCTTGGTTCAAAAACATCAGCGAAATGAACTATCAATTCGGTAGATTTTTTGGGGGGCGTTCACGCAAGAAACTACAGGTGCAAAAGGAAATATTTTTGGCCGTGCAGTCGCGAAAACCGCAATTTTGTTGCCGTTGAAAGCAAACGTGAATGAAATACAATGGGAAATCGAGAAAGCTTAGGATGGTCCCGGGGATGAGTGGCAGGGGAACAAAACGCTACGATGACCCCTCAGCGTCGAGGAGAGGCCACTCATGACGTTCTTTGGGAAGCCTCTGAACGAAGTAGGGCACGGAGATCTGCAGACGTTGATCCAAGAGGAGGTGCGGGAGAGACAGACCCTCGAGTTCAAGCGTGACAGCTATGGGAGGAACGACGACGGAACACGCGAGATGCTCCGGGATATTTCCGCCATGGCGAATGCATACGGCGGGGACATCCTGTTAGGCGTAGAGACGGTGGGAGACGGTGTGGCCTCCGCTATTGTAGGCATCCCCGATGGCAAGCGAGAGGCTCAACGCATCACCTCTTCTTGTCTGAGTAACATAGAGGAACGGATTAGCGGATTGGCTGCCTGGCCCGTGCCAATTTCGAATGGAAATCACGCCATCGTCATTCGCATGCCTCAAAGCCTGCGTGCTCCCCACATGGTGACGTTCAAAGGCCTGAACCAGTTCTGGGTTCGCCATGACCGGCAAAAAAGCCCCATGTCGGTACACGAAGTACGGGAAGCATGCTTGAGGGTGGAGATGCTTACCACACGAATCACCGAATTCTTGGAAAAGCGCCTGGGCGAAGTGCACGCATTCAGTCATGGGCAACCAACCCTGACGGTGTCCCTCACACCCTTCCTCATCGCGAGAGAGATAGTCGACACAAAGAACCAGCGACTTCGAGAAATAATCCGGGATTCCGCGCTGAATGACGGGTATCTGCCCGCTCCATGCATCACTGGCCTAGAGATGAGGCGGATCAAAGGAATATGGCTTCGGTTGGACCGAAACGGTCATCTGGACATCTGGGTCGACCTGACCGGAGATATCGGCCGCTCCGATAAGCCTGATGGCTCATTTCGCCCGCTCTCCACCTGGGCAGTAAGAGATAAGGTGGCGGGTCTCTGCGCACTCGGCAAAGGGGTCTACGAACATTGTGGGATCCGAGAGCCTCTGATCGCCAAGCTCGACATGTGGAACATCAAGGGTGTCAGCGTCCGTGGAAGGAGTACCGGCAGGGGATCACCTGGAGAGCCGCACACATGGCCGTCCGAGCATGTCAATCTAGACTGCATGGAGATAGATTCTCTGGACGATCCGGAGAATGCGGCACGAATGATTCTTCAGCGCCTGGCCGAGTCATTTGGCTTCGATGAATCTCCGTTTCTATAACGAGATTGCTCGACTGGTTGTCCCAGAGATTCCATGCGCCTGTGACCGTTAGGGCACTTACTTCTGCACCCGCGGATGCGCCACTTTCAACTTTGGCCCTTACGCTAACCGACGTAGAGTGAGCTTTTTCCTATACATCGAGCGCCGTAAAGCTGACTAAACACAAACGGTTTTGGATAAACTCCGATTTGATTCCATCTGGATCAAAATCATTTCTTTTTGGCACTGCGTTTTCTTGTCCGAAGAACCCCAAAATATCTAGCGAATGAGTCGCTAAATTTTGCCACGTTTTTGAACTATCGGGCTTCCGCCTGAGATTTGAGTGATGCGTCGTTCATCCGAGTCAATCTCGCGAGATTTGCTTGACGCGTCGTACAGTTCAATCCTACGGCAACATCTCTCGATTTTCAGAGGTACGTTGGGGTATTTTGCCCATCGTGAGTAGCGAATTATTTGGACCAGCAATTTACGTTTTCTCTATCGAACAAATCTTGGGAGATTTGCCTAAGATGTCGCAGCTGCCGCCATCATTCATTAAAAGGAATTTGTGGAAGAATTTTTCGGCGCTGGACGAAAAAACTGGTTTCTTACCACCGGCAATGTATGGCGATTACGTTTACTCCAATGGGTTGTTGATGCCAGATCGTTAAGGGCTATATACGTTACGCCATGAAGTATTTTTATTTCCTTATGTTTATTGTCGTTGGCTGTAGCACTGGTCCGCGTCAGCCCACGATGTTCATGACTATGGAATCTGAAGAAGAAACAGCGCCCCCAATGAGGAGTGTTGAGACGCCGCGAAGTCAAGGCAATTCGCCACAACAACCGCCAAGAACGCAGTCGGCCCAACCAGAGTCGCCAGGCAACAGGGGCCAACTTCCGTCGTGTCCAGGTGCCTACAACGCGAAATGGACGAATTGTGTCGGCACCGTTAAGCTTTCAAGTGGTGTGGAGTACGTCGGCGAGTGGAGGGACGGCCAGGCCAACGGGCACGGCACCTTTATGTGGCCCGATGGCCGGAAGTACGTCGGTGAGTTCAGGGACAGCAAGTACAACGGGCAAGGCACCTATACATGGCCCGATGGCCAGAAGTACGTCGGTGAGTTCAGGGACAGTAGGCGCAGCGGCCATGGAACCCAGACGTATCCCAGTGGCGCGAAGTACGTCGGCGAGTGGAGGGACGGCCAGGCCAACGGGCAAGGTATTGAATACGGTGCCGACGGCTCTGTCCTGCGATCAGGAATTTGGGAGAACGGGGTTTTTATCAGGGGCCGGTAAGCGCCATCTCCACCAGCTCATCAGCAGCGTAGGATTGAATTGTTTTCTCCAACCCATATTCACATTCGAAAGGCCGCTAAGTCGCATCTGACCGGCGCCTTGATTCCAACGCTCGCCGACTCAATCAGCTAGTTTGTCACACAATAGAGAAAGACCACCCCATTACAGAGAAAATAGATAAACCGGTTTTGGTTCTCAGAGCTTTGGTTCGGACACCGTGGGTTTCGGGCCGGAAAGTCCCGCCGTTCTGGCTGATCGAGACTCGCCAAACGGAGCGAAGATTTGATCGACGCGTCGTACAGTTCAATCTCAGGCTAAAAATCTGGTTTTCCCACTCGACGAATACCTGTCGTCTTCCGTCGTAAATCTCACCTTTCTCTACTGCCGTCCGCGTGATACATGTGTGTGCAATGAAGAAAGCGGGTGTCGTATCAATCCTGTTTGTAGTGGGACTGCTTGCTGTTGCAGTCATAGCCGGTGCGCAGCAGCCGGCAAAGGTAGCTAAGATTGGGTGGCTCTCGATCGGTTTATATTCTGGTCCCGGTTCTACGATCCGGGGACTCCCGCCAGAGCTCCGTGCGCTCGGCTATGTTGAGGGTATGAACATCGCTTTCGACTATCGATACGCTGAGAATAAGCTCGACCGACTCCCTGCCCTTGCCGATGAGCTGGTCCGTCTCAAAGTTGACGTGCTCGTCACGCCCGGGACGCCTGCTGCCATAGCTGCTAAGAACGCTACTAGAACGATCCCCATCGTTTTTTTTCGCGTATCTGATCCTGTTCCGCTTGGGCTGGTTGATAGCCTCTCCCGACCCGGGGGAAATGTCACGGGGTTCACCGAGATTTCGGAGGTGTTGGCTGGCAAACGACTGGAGCTATTCAAAGAAACGGTTCCCAAGCTCTCCCGCGTCGCGGTGCTGTGGAATCCACAAAATCCAGGCAATGCGCAACAATGGAAAGAAAGCCAACTGCCGGCACGAGAGCTGGGACTCCAACTTCATTCCATGGAGGTAAGCAGCGCCGACAAGTACGAGGGTGCGTTCAAAGAGGCAGTTAAGGCACGTAGCAGCGCTCTCGTCGTGGCACAGGACGCGTTGGCCGGTTCTAATTTAAAACTAATCGCGGACCTCGCGATCAAACATCGGTTGCCGGCGAGTTACCCTCGGGGAGAATTTGTCGACAACGGCGGCTTAATGTCCTACGGACCCGACCCAGACGAAAGCTTAAGGCGTGTCGCGTCGATGATCGACAAAATTCTCAAGGGAGCCAAGCCCGCCGATCTGCCGGTGGAGCAGCCGACAAAGTTTGAGCTGGCGTTCAATCTGAAAACGGCCAAGCAGATCGGCGTGATCATTCCGCAGTCGCTGCTGTATCGGGCTGACAAGGTTATCAAGTAATCGAAGAAAACGAAGCAGCGATGCTAGGATTGAACTGAATTCTCCGACGACTCAATCCTGAGGGATTTGACCGTTGCGTCGTTCAGTTTAATCTTAGGCTAAAAATCTGGTTCTCCCTCTCGACGAATACCTGTCATCTTCCGTCGTAAATCTCACTTTTCTCTGGTAGCGGCCGCGTGATACAAACGAGTGGTGTGTGCAATGAAGAAAGCTCGTGTCTTATCAATCCTGTTTGTAGTGGTACTGCTTGCTGTTGCAGTCCTAGGCGAGGCGCAGCAACCGGCAAAAAAGATTCCCCGAGTCGGTTTCCT
>WNGA01015590.1_pt1 | contig 10790 bp, 7 predicted proteins | sample 5400061 | NCBI WGS metagenome assembly WNGA01 (sample SAMN13153366, study PRJNA577476) | soil metagenome | isolation source: 100 cm soil or saprolite under grassland replicate 2 | place: USA:California | collected 2016-06-15
CGCCGAGCAGCAAGGGCCCGTTTACCAGCTGCGGAACGTGAAGCCGGTGCCACGCCTCGATCCCGATGCCGATCGCGATACCGAACAGCACCGCGCCGTTGATGAGTGCCGCGAGAATCTCCAGCCGCATGAACCCGAATGATCGCTCCGGCGTCGCGGGCCGTTGCGCGATCCACGCGGCGATGAGCGCCAGGCCGAGCGCGGCGACGTCCGCAAGCATGTGCGCGGCGTCTGCCAGCAGGGCAAGCGAGCCGGCGAGCCATCCGCCGATCAGCTCGACGAGCATCACGACCGCCGTAATCACCAGGGCGAGCGTGAGGCGGCGTCGTGTCTCGACGTTGATGGGCGCGCGATAGGTACAGTGGGCTTCAGCGGGCAGCACGGATGTGTCCTCGGCGCAAATCTAATACTATTAGACCGTGAACGGCCTGGGTCTGCGCCTGCTCGCGGTCGTGGTGCTCGTGGCCGCGAACGCCTTCTTCGTCGCCGCGGAATTCGCGCTCGTGGCGGCCCGGCGCACTCGCATCGAAGCGCTGATCCGGCGCGGCGACCGTAAGGCCCGCACCGTCCGCAACGCGCTGCGGGACCTCTACCGCCAGCTCTCCGCCGCCCAACTGGGGATCACGGTCGCATCCATTCTCCTCGGCTACGTGGCCGAGGACACCGTCGCCCACCTGTTCCGTGACTGGTTCCAGTCGCTACCGAGCAGCCTCAACTTTCTCACTCGCGGCGGCGTCGCTTCCGTCACGGCCGTGTCGGTCATTTCATTTCTGCACGTCGTGTTCGGCGAGCAGGCCCCCAAAGCGTGGGCCATCACCTACCCCGAAAGCACCAGCCGCTGGGTCGCGGCGCCGCTGATCGTTTTTTCGTGGATCACACGGCCGTTCACGGAGCTGCTCAACCGGAGCTCGAACCTGCTGGTGCGCATGCTCGGCATCAAAGGCACCAACCCCGAGCATGATCGTGTGCACTCGCCCGAAGAGATCCGCATGCTGGTGCAGCAGAGTCGCAAGACGGGCGGCTTGGGCGCGGGCGACGCGCGCCTGCTGGAGGGGGTCTTCGAGTTCAGCGAAAAGAATGCGCGTGACGTGATGACCCCACGCACACAAATCGTCGCGTTACCCGCCGAGGCGTCGCTCGCCGAGGCCGCCGATCGCGTCGCGGCGGCCGGCCGGTCGCGCTATCCGGTGACCGGGGAATCGCTCGATGACGTCGTCGGCATCGTGCACGCCAAGGACATCCTGCGCGGGTTGCTGTCCGGTGCGGAGGCACCCGTGCAGGACATCGCGCGCCCCGCGTTCTTCGTGCCCGGGACTCGGGAAGTGGAAGACGTCCTCGCGGACATGAAACGCCAGAAGGTGCATCTCGCCATCGTGCTCGATGAATTCGGTGGGACGGCAGGGCTGGTCACGATGGAGGATCTGCTCGAGGAAATCGTGGGGCCGATCTACGACGAGTACGACCAGGCGCCGGCCGCCGCCCCCGGCACGGTGACGAGCAGCGCGGGGAGCGGCGTACCGATTCTCGCGGGCGGCACCGAAATCAGCGACGTCAACCGCCTGCTCAAGCTCCAGCTCGATGACGCCGACTACACCACGATCGGCGGGCTGTTATTCGGGCAGCTCGGCCGCCTGCCCAAGGTGGGGGACCGCGTCAATCTGCAGGGTGCGACGTTCGAGATTCTCGAGATGGACGGCCGGCGCGTGGGGCGGGTGCGGGTGTGGCCGACGACGGCGCACGTACCGGAGCCGTCGAGCTAGTCGCCCCTGCCGGGCTGCCGGCGGGCGCCCACCAGCTGCACGGCCAGCTCCAGTGACGCCCGCATCGACCCCGCGTCCGCGATCCCCTTGCCCGCGATGTCGAACGCCGTCCCGTGATCGGGTGACGTCCGGATGAATGGCAGGCCTAAGGTCACGTTCACTCCGGTGCCGAACCCCGAGACTTTCACCGCCGTCATTCCCACGTCGTGATAGGGCGCGAGCACCGCGTCGAATTCCCCGCGCAACGCGCGCACGAACACGGTGTCGGCCGGGAGCGGCCCCGCGGCGTCGAGGGCCGTCGCCGCCGGCCGGAGCAGACGGTCGTCCTCGTCGCCGAACAACCCGCTCTCGCCCGCGTGCGGGTTCAGCGCGCAGAGGGCCAGCCGCGGCGAGGCGATACCCCACCACTGGCGCAGCGCGTCGGTCGCGATGCGGCCCGCCTCCACCACCCGCTCGGTCGTGACCGTCGCGATCGCGTCCCGGAGCGAAAGATGCGTGGTCACGAGCACGACGCGCAGCCGCCCCGTCGTCAACATCATGGCCACCGGAATGTCACCGGCGATATGCGCGAGGAATTCCGTGACGCCCGGAAAGCGATAGCCGGCGGCGTGCAGCGCCAGCTTGTTGACGGGCCCGGTGACGATGGCGTCGGCTTCACCTGAGAGCGCGAGCCGCGCGGCGGCCTCGATGTTCTGCGCCGCCGCCCGGCCGGCTTCGAGATCACTCGGCGCCTTCGCCCCGTCGTCCCAGCCGCCGACGATGCGGACATCGGCATCGAGAGGCTGCCGCAGCGCTTTGCGCACCACTTCGGGGCCGATTCCTCGCGGATCGCCCACGGCCACCGCGAGACGCGGCCGGAGAGCGGGAGGCGGGGAGGACGCCAAGGCTAGAGTCTGATGTCGATGTAAATCTGGCGCCGCAGTTGATCGATGAAATGCCGGATCGCGAGCTGGTCCCCGAGCGACTGGCGGATCCGCATCTTCACGTCCTCGAACCCGAGGTCGCCCGCAGCGTGGCGGGCGGTCACTTCGAGGACCACGAACTTGGTGCGCGGCGTGTCGGTCCCCTCCACGATGACCGGCTTCAACCCCGTCGTCGTGTCGCCTGCAAGAACCTTCTGGTATTCCGGCGGCAGGTCCGTGAACGGGGCATCCTCAGCGAGCTTGGGCTCCATCGGATCGGCGTACATCTTCGCCAGAGAGTCGAAGGATGCGTGCACGCCCCCACGGCCGAGGGCGTCGTGCAGCGAATCGGCCCGGCGGTGGGCGATCGCGATTTGTCCCGCGCTGATCTCGGGTGTAATCAGGATGTGACGAGCCAGAATCTCGGCCGGCTGTGTGCGCTCGACATTGATGATGTGGAATCCGAACGTCGTTTCGACCGGACCCGCGATTTCCCCCGGCCGGACGCGGAACGCGACGTCCTCGAATTCCTTCACCATGACACCGCGGCGGAACCAGCCAAGCTCTCCGCCCTGGGCCGCGGACGCGCTATCGCGAGAGAACCGCTTCGCCGCGGCCGCGAAATCGGCGCCTGGATGCCGCAACTCCACGACGAGCGACTCGGCGACCTGCAGCGCACGCTGCCGGGAGGCGGAATCGGGCACCGGCTTGAGGACGATCTGCCGGAACGAAACCGTCGCGGGGCGCTTCGGCTGCTGTTCCTTGTTCTGCTCCCAGAATTCGCGCATCTGCGCATCGGTCGGCGGAATCGGGCGCAGCTTTCCCTTCTGCCGCTGCGCCTCGATCAGGCGCTGCGCGTACAACTGCCGGCGCTGCTCATCCGCCAGCCAGCGGCGCCACTCCTCGACCGACCCGAACCGCGCCTGGCGGATCTGATCGCGGAAGTCGTTCTCCGTGCTGAACTGCTTGCGGACGTTCTGGTAGGTCTGCTCCACCTGATCGAGTACTTCCTGGTCCGTCACCTTGATCGTGGTGTCGCGCTCCGCCTGCTGCACCAGGATTTCCAGCTCGACCAGGCGGTCGAGGATTTGCCGCCGCATCGTGGCCAGGCCCGCGGAATCGGTCGGCAGCGTTTGTCCCTGGGCCTGCTGCTGAACCATTTCTTCTTCGATTTGCGACGCCAGAATCGGACGCGTCCCCACGATCGCCACGATGCGATCGAGTGTCTGATCCGCGGCCGGTGTGGGAGCGCGCTGCTGCGCGGCAGCGGTCGTGACGGCACACGCCGTCAGAAGACCAAGGAGAAGTCTCATCTCGGTGCCTGCCGCTTCGTGGTGTCGATCGGTGCCGGTCCCGGCGCGGGCGTCATGCGCGGCGCATTGGACGCCTGGCCCGAATCGCCCCGAATCTCCTGGCCGCGCTCCACTGCGCGCCGCACGCCCGCCGCATCCACGTTCCACCGCGCGTCCGCGAGCAGCGTATCGGCCAGGAAGGCAGGCAAAGGATAGAAGCGCGCCCGTCCGTGGAACACGCGATCGAAATAGTCGTTGACGCGCCCCATCGCGAAATTGACGCGTTTTTCGGGCGACGGGCCGCCCGAATCGTGGAGCACCGCGGCGGACAAGTTCAGGAGCGTCGTGATCTGAACCATCGTGGAGTCGTGCTCGTCGCGCACGCGCTGCCAGTCCTCTGCGGTCAGCGTGATCTTGGCGGAGTCCGCCTGCTGCAGCATCAGCTGTTGCTGCGCGAGCGATTTGAGGAACTGGTTGATCTGTTCGTCGTTCGCCTGCGGCAGCGCGCCCAGGATCTGCGGATCGAGCGCGTTCAGCCAGCGCGCGAAGTCCCGGACCTTCAGCGATCCGCCCCGATACTTCACAAGCACCCGGTTGCTGGACCGCGCGGCGTCCATATCCTGCACCGCGGCTTTCGCGTATGCGGGCGCCCGGCTCACCGGCTCGATCTTCCGCTTGATGACGAGGCTGTCGACGTACAGCGAGTCGCCGTGCTGCGACATCCGCTCCTGCAGACCGAGGCGGAACGAATCCCGGACCTCGGCCAGCGGCGGACGGCGAATGATGTGATACCCAAACTGGCTTTTCACGACCCCGCTGACCGCGCCGGGCGCGAGCTGCCAGGCCGCGTCATCGAATTCCCCGACGAACTGACCTCTTGTGGAGAGACCGAGCGACCCGCCTGCGACCTTCGATCCCGGATCCTCCGAGTACCGTGCGGCGAGCTGTGCGAAGCGCGCGCCCGCCGTACGCGCCTGAGGCAGCAGCCGGTCGGCCTGACTGTGCTTCTGCGCATCGATTCTGATGAGTGCATTCCCATCAGTCGCCTTGGCTCCCTGTGCCGGGAGGACTCGGAACAGGATGTGCTGGAACACGCGGTATGGTCCGCTCTGATACGCCGAATCCAGTTGTTGGGGCGTCAGGTCATGCCCCGTGACGATCCGGTCGTGGAACCGTTGCCACTTGAGCCGGGACACCACGGGCCACATCGCCGCGGCCGCCGTGGCCGAATCGCGTAGGTTTTTCCCGTCGGCCAGCGCTTCGGCGAACAGCGTGTACTCCACCCAGTAGCGCGACACCCGGGTCAGCGTGAGCGGATCGAGCGGGACCTGTTTGCTCTCGCCGGCCCAACCGGCGAGCCGATCGACCGTCAAGGTCTGGTCATTGGCGCGCGCGACCACATCCGCACGCGGCGAGAACGCGTCGCGGAGCGCGTCGCACCCGAACAGCGTCAGTGACGTCAGCGCCAGCAACACCAGACTCAAACGTCTCATCCGTTTCCTCTTTCTCCGTTAACCGTGATGGTCCCGCAGAACGGCCGTGAGCGCCCGGACCAGGCCGGGGCCGATCGACTCTCCGCCGAGCCGGCGGAGCCTGAGGGAGAGCGGCATCGCGCGCCGCACGTCGGCCTCGAACTGGACCGCCTCGAGGGCCACCTGCAGGCCCGCCAAACGGGGCGACGCGTCACGCCGGAATGTGAGTCGCGCTTCGTCACCCTTGATCAAGACCGTCTCCAGACCGGCCTGGGCACCCAGCGCGCGCAGCTCGGCGACGAGCAGGAGCCGCTCAGCGGCCGCCGGTAATCGTCCGAAGCGGTCACGCAACTCGTCACGAACGGCTTGAATCTCACCTGGTTGCTCAGCCCGCGCCAGCCGCCGGTACAGATCGAGCTTCGCGTCATCATCCGCGACGTAGTCGTCGGACAGATGGGCCGGTGCATCGAGCGTCACATCGGGTGGGCTGAACTCCCGGCGCGCCGCGCCCTTGTCCCCCTGCTTAAGACCGCGGACCGTTTCCTCCAGCCATCGCAGATACATGTCGAAGCCGACCGCCTGTACGTGCCCCGACTGCTCGCCGCCCAGCAGATTCCCGGCTCCACGGAGCTCCAGATCCCGGAGCGCGATTCGATAGCCCGATCCTAGATCAGTATGATGCTCGAGCACCTGCAAACGTTCCTCCGCCTGGGCGTCGACCTGATCGGGCACGAGCAAATAGCAAAACGCCCGCCGGTGGCTCCGCCCCACCCGTCCGCGCAGCTGATAGAGCTGGGCGAGGCCGAAACGATCGGCGCGATCCACGATCATCGTGTTGGCGTTGGGCACGTCGAGGCCCGATTCGACGATCATCGTGGACACGAGGATATCCACCTCGCCACGCACGAATTGGCCCATGATGGCTTCGAGCTCGGTCTCGCGCATCTGCCCGTGTGCAACCGCAAGCCGCGCGCGCGGCGCGAGCGCCCGCACCCGCGCGGCGACCGTCTCGATCGTCTCGATCCGGTTATGCACGAAATAGACCTGCCCACCGCGATCGAGCTCGCGCGCCATCGCTTCCTCGAGCAGCGCGTCGTCCCAGGGCTCGACGAATGTGAGGACTGGCGAGCGGTCCTTCGGTGCGGTCTCGAGCAGCGCGAGGTCGCGCAGACCGGCCAGGGACAGGTGCAGGGTTCGCGGAATCGGTGTGGCCGTCAGCGTCAGCACGTCGACGCTCAACTTCAGCGCCTTCAGGCGCTCCTTATGCCGGACGCCGAAGCGATGCTCCTCATCGACGATCAGGAGGCCAAGATCCTTGAACGTCACGTCCGGGGAGAGCAACCGGTGGGTGCCGATGACGATATCGACCTCGCCGGCGGCGAGGCGTTGTACCAGCGGCGCGGTCTCCTTGGCGCTGCGAAAGCGGGACAACACCTCGATGCGGATCGGGTAATCGGCGAGACGCTCGCGAAAGGTGCGCCCATGCTGTTCAGCGAGGATCGTCGTGGGCACGAGGACGGCGACCTGCTTCCCCGCCTGCACCGCTTTGAATGCCGCGCGCACGGCGACCTCGGTCTTTCCGTATCCAACATCGCCGACGAGCAGCCGGTCCATCGGGCGGGCGCGCTCCATGTCTCGTTTGACCTCGTCCGATGCTCGCCGCTGGTCCGGCGTGTCTTCATAAAGGAAGGCAGACTCGAGCTCGCGCTGCCACGGTGTATCGGGAGGGAACGAGAATCCCGTGGCGAGCTGCCGCCGGGCGTACAGGTCCAGCAACTCCGCGGCCATCGCGCGGATCGCGGCCCGCGTCTTGTCGCGCTGCCGCTGCCACGTCGGGGCGCCGAGGCGATGCAGGCGCGGCGGCGGAGCGTCACCATCGCCGGCCGTGCGATACGGCTCGAGCTGATCGATACGATAGAGCGGGACATTCAGACGGTCACCGCCTTCGTACTCCACGACGGCAACTTCGAGGGTAGCTCCATCCGCCCCGACCGCGATCGTTTGAAGGCCGCGGTAGATGCCGACCCCGTGCTCGAGATGCACGACGTACCCACCTGGAGTGAGCGGCCGCGATGCGGCGGTCGTCACCGCACTGCGATAGCGACGCGGCCGCCGCAGGCGGCGCGCTCGACGGAAAATCTCGTGGTCGGTGAGCACCCGCAGCGTCGGCATGATGAATCCGCCATCGAGCGCGCCCACCGCGAGCGTGGCGCGATCGGTCCCGAGCAGCTCCTCCAATCGCTCGAGCTGCCCTTCGTTGTCGCAGAGAATCACGGTCGGCGGGGGCTGCGTGACGATCTGCCGCAGTCGCTTCAAATCGCGGTCGACATGGTCGGGCGGGGCGAGTGGAAAGCGCTGCTCCGTTTCGGCATCCGAGACTGCGATGCGGGCGAGGGCGGTAAGTCGCGCCCGCCACACGCCGGGTTCGATAAGCAGCTCCTCCCGCGGGGGCGGTTCTTCTCCCATCCGACGGGCGACCTCCAGATGGTGCGCGGCATCGGCCCAGGCGCGCTCGACTTCGCGCTGCACCGCGGATTCCTGATCGGTGACCACGACCGTGTCGGTCGGGAGGAGTGCCAGCAGGTTCGTTCGTAGGGGCGCAGCATGCTGCGCCCCCACCTGGCCCTGCACCGATTCCGCACGCACGGGGAGAACGGTCACACGATCGAGCGTGTCGCCCGAGCGTTGCGTATCGAGATCGAAGCTGCGAACGGAGGCGACCTCGTCGCCCCACCATTCGATGCGCGCCGGCGTCGCCATCCCGAATCCGTAGACGTCGAGAATTCCGCCACGAACGCTGTACTGCGCGACTTCAGTGACAGTGGGGACACGCGCGTACCCCATCTCGGCGAGGCGCTGCGTCGTGTCGGTGAGACTCCTTTCCTCTTTAGTGCCGACCACGAGCCGCGCCTGCTCCAGAGCCGCCGGCACCGCCGTTCGCTCAGCACTGGCCCGCGCCGTCGTAATCAGTACGCGCACCGCTCCGCGCAGCAGTGCCTCGAGGGTCTCGATGCGCTCGCCCGCGAGCTCGTAATGCGGCTCCTCGGCACCGAGCGATTCGCGCTGTGGATACAGCGCCGTCGTGTCTGGTCCCAGAAGCGTTTGCAGATCCGCGAGCCAGCGCTCCCCGTCCGCGGGGGTGGGAGCGACGACGGTAAAGACGCGTTGCGGCAACGCGCGGGCGAGCGTCGCGGTCAACACCGCCGGGCTCGAGCCGGGAAGGCCACCGACGCCGATGCGCTTTCCGGGCGACGGGAGGCGCTCGATGAGCGACCGCGTGGCGGGAAGGTCGTGAAACCTCTGGAGCAGAAAGTCGAGCGACATCAGCGGGTTCGGGTCGCGACCCCCAATTCAGCGGCGGCGAGCAGCAACGCCAGGAGCAGCAGGATCCCGCTCACGTCGGCGCGTCGCGTGCCGGAGAAACCCTCGGCGGCAAATCGATCGGCACCCAGCACCACCGTTCGATCCCTCCCCCCTAGCGCGGTCGTGACGAGGGCTGTCGTGGCTGGCGTCAGGTCGGATTCGCGCGGGTCAGGACCGAACACCGTCGCTCCGATCGTATCTGTCCCGCGCGTCCGAAACTCCACGCGCGGCGCCCCTTCGGCCGCCGCGACTTTGGCTTCACCCATCACGATGCGATTGACGAGCGCATCGACGAAGGGCACGAAGCCCGGCGCGGCCGGCAGCGCGGTCCACGTGGTATCGAGGCGGCTGCCGAGCAGCACGATACCTGCTGACCTTACCAGCCACGGTTCACCATTCACCGTCGCCGGCACGTCACCCCCACCCTGCTCACCGCTCGCCGCTCCCTCGATCCGGTAGCGACGCGCCACGGGCACGCCGTTGAGCACCGGCAACTCAGCCGACGCAAGTGCTCCAGGAGTTCCCAGTTGACCCCACCGCCATGGCACGCCCCGCGACGCCAAGGCACGGTTTGCCTGTCCGACGAGCGCCGGATCGGCGGGCGGCTGCAGGATGGCGTGAGGAGTGGTCGGCAGTTCACCTCCGCTGATCACGACGTCTCGGCCTTCGACGTTCGAGCGCCGCTTCGCCTAGCCACCACCCCGGTGCGAGCGACTGCGCCGGCAGCGACACGGTGACCGCTGATCGGATCGCTTCGCCGGCGCGGTCGCTGCCGGGCGTCGCCAGTCCACGGGCCGTGACTTCTCCGCGGTCGCGCCGGCCGGCGCCGATACGGAGTGTGACTGGCACGGGCTGCGGCGTGGCGCCGCTTCCCAACATCGAGCCGCTCAACTCGATGATCGCGGCACCCTCGGAGACCGTGACCGCGGCAATTCCGCGGTTGGGTGCCCCGCGGCCCGGAGCGAGCGCGAGCACCCTCACGCCGCCCGGCACATCGGCGCGACCCGACGCCAGCGCCGTGCGTTGTAAATCGCTGAGCAGGTGTACTTCATGGCCCACCGGCGGCTGTGCATTCACGATGCGAGCGGCGCGTTCGACGGCCTGGACCAAATCCAGCCGCAGCCAGCCGGGACGCGTGCTGTCGATCGTCGCCAGCAGCGCTTCGCGAGTGCCGCCGCGCAGCACGCCGTCGCACAGCATCAACCACACGCGATCGGCGGGCGTGGTGCGTCCAACGGATGCGCGCGCCACGACGCGCAGCCGGTCGAGCACGAGTCCGCCGTCGACGATCGCTCCCGACGATGGAGAGTTATCGAGAACGATGACGGCCGCCGTCGGCTGGTGAGCACCGCCACCGCGCAGCGGCACCAGTGGTCGCGCGGCTGCAAGCACGATCGCCACGATCAACGCCGTGCGCAGAATCAGCAGCAGCATGTGGCGGAGCTTCAACCGTCGAGCGCTCTCGCGTTCCGCCGCACTGAGATACCGGACTGGGGGAAAATCGAACTCGGGTGGAATGCGCCGCTGCAACAGGTGGAGCAAAGCCGGGATCGCCGCGGCGGCGAGTCCCAGCAGGGCCAATGGATGAATGAAGCTCACGTCAGCAAGCGGAGCGCGAGGCCGAACGGCATGTCGGTCTGCACGTGATGGTACGCGATGCCGTGGCGGCGGCAGGCCTTCCGCCACGCGGCGATCTCGCGGCGCACCGTGTCCGCGTACGCGCGGGCCAATTCACGGGGACGCACCACGACGCTCACCGCCGATTCGGGATCCTTGAACCGCACCTCCGGCGGACCACTGAGCTCTACCTCCGCCGGGTCCATGAGGTGAAATACGACGACCTGATGGCCGCGATGCCGCAAGTACCGCAATGCCGCGAGTGCCAGCTCGCGATCGAACAATAGATCCGAGATGAGGACCACCATGCCACGGCGCGCGAGCAAAGCGGTCAAGCGCTGCAGCGCGGCATCCGCCGCCGTCCCCTGCCCATCCGGCGTGTCA
>WNGA01017472.1_pt1 | contig 10788 bp, 11 predicted proteins | sample 5400061 | NCBI WGS metagenome assembly WNGA01 (sample SAMN13153366, study PRJNA577476) | soil metagenome | isolation source: 100 cm soil or saprolite under grassland replicate 2 | place: USA:California | collected 2016-06-15
GGAAGCGACGGGACGTTAAATATTCCCAAACCGTTCCAGCCTTATGAAAATGAAAAAATCTATTTGACACACGGCGATAAGACGGAAACCATCAAGATAAAAGGGCAGGAGTTGTATATCGGCGAAGTGGAAAATATGGCAGATGCGATCCTGTTCGGGAAAGAGCCACGTATTTCCTTTCAGGATAGCCGCGCCAACGTGAGAGTCATTACATCACTGCTCGAATCGGCGCGAAAGGGAAAGCCCATTTCCTGCCGCTAGACAATCCTCTCTCACTCGGCTACACTTGCGACATTCTTTTTCGGAGGACCCTGCATGGATTTTCATAACACTGATGATTCCTTAACCCGCCGCGTGAGGGCGTTCACTGACCGGGTTGCAAGGCTAAAAGCGAACGATCTACACTATTTCAACATGCCTGTGGCTGAGATTCTGCCGGGGATGAAAGTGCGCGTGAATGGACGTGAAATGGGGATGTATGCTTCTTATAGTTACCTTGGCCTGGTGGGACACCCACGCATTAATGAAGCCGCCAAGAAAGCCGTAGATAAATTTGGCACAGGCACCAATGGCGTGCGCATGCTGGCTGGCACGTTGACTCTCCACAAGGAACTCGAAGAGACGATTGCTAATTTTAAACACGCCGAAGCCGCAGTTACCTATTCTTCGGGATATGTCACCAATCTGACTGTCATTTCAGGGTTGATGGGGCGCGGTGATTATATTTTTTCTGATAAATTGAATCATGCCTCTATTGTGGATGGTTGTTTAATGTCTGGCGCCGAGTTCCGCCGTTTCAGGCACAACGATATGGAACATCTCGAAGGTTTACTCAAGAACGCGCCTGCGAATGTTGCCAAAATGGTAGTCGCAGATGCCGTGTTCAGCATGGACGGCGATATCATTGACCTGCCCAAAATAGTGGCGTTGTGCAAACAATATAAAGCCTGGTTAATGATTGATGAGGCCCATTCCGTTGGGATGCTTGGAAAGACGGGCACGGGCATCGAGGAACATTTCAATATGTATGGTTCGATTGACATCAAGATGGGAACCTTGAGCAAGACCATTCCTTCTGTTGGTGGATACGTGGCGGCAAACAAGGATATCATCACCTATCTGAGTCATGCCAGCCGTGCCTATATCTTCTCCGCTGCGCTGCCGCCCGCGCAAGCCGCGGCTGCGAATGAAGCCTTCAAAGTCATTCTCGATGAACCCTGGCGCATCGAACGATTGAATCAAAACACTAGGCAATTCATTGGTGGACTGAAAGGCATGGGATTTGACACCATGCTGACTGAGACTGCCATTGTCCCCGTATTGTGTGGTGAAGATGACGTGGCTTTTGCCATGACCCGCGAAGCTCAGCACAACGATGTGTTTGTGCTGCCCGTTGCTTCGCCGGCCGTGCCGGAGGGACTTGCCCGCCTGCGCGCCACCGTCACTGCCGCGCATGACCCAAGTGAGATTGAAAGAGCAATGGATGTGATCGGCGAGGCGGGAAAGAAGCTTGGTGTGATCAAATAGGAATTTATGAAAGCAACTGGAACTGCCCATCGAGAGATGGGCAGTTTTTTTGTTGGAACTGAAGATATTTAAACATTTTTCTAATAAATGCCATGTACAATGCTCTTAACTTTAGAAGGAGTTGATTTATGAGATGGCAGTGGAAATTAGGGACGTTTGCTGGTATTGATGTTTTTGTCCATGCAACCTTTTTGCTTCTTATTGGTTGGGTCGGCTACAGTTACTGGCTACAACATGGGACGTTGGCAAAGGTGATAGAGGGTATCCTTTTCATCCTTGCACTCTTTCTATGTGTTGTACTGCATGAATATGGGCATGCTCTCACCGCGCGCAGGTATGGGATCAAGACTCGTGATATTACCCTTTATCCAATCGGTGGGGTCGCGCGCCTGGAACGCATGCCGGACAAACCAATAGAGGAACTCTGGGTTGCCTTGATGGGACCTGCAGTAAATTTGGTCATCGCTGCAGTCCTCTTTACGATTCTTTATCTAAGTGGCAGCCCAACTCCAATGACCGACCTGACCATCACTTCAGGCTCTTTCCTAGCCCGTCTGATGACTGGATGGTGGGCGCGTGCTCCGTGCGTTGCTTGCAATGCGCCTGGAATACGTGCGCGCTACCCAGGTCGCTGCGAATGTCGGCCAGGGACTTGCGTTCCTCTTAGGCTTTATTGGTCTGTTCAACAATCCCTTCCTGCTTTTTATTGCTTTCTTTGTATGGATCGGTGCCTCGCAGGAAGCCAGTATGGTGCAGATGAAAAACTCCCTTAGTGGGATCCCTGTCACGCGTGCTATGCTTACGGATTTCAAAACGCTCTCGGTGCGGGATACATTATCGCAGGTTGTAGGACTCATTTTAGCTGGCTCACAGCATGACTTCCCCGTGCTGGACGCGAACGGAAGTGTGGTCGGAATCCTGGAACGTGATCCCTTTATCAACGCCCTTGCTCAACGTGGGCAAAGCGTCCCGGTGGTCGATGTAATGCGCCGTGACCTGCCGAGCGTTGACTCACATGACATGGTGGAGACAGCACTCATGCGTTTACAGGAAACGGGTGCAAAGGCGCTTCCTGTTGTGCATGGCGGTCAGATGGTTGGTTTAATTACCACCGAGAACATCACGGAATTTCTGATGATCCGCTCTGCACTGAGGACGGCGAACGCCCTTCCGAATCCACCGGCATAATCGGTTTCACGCAGGATCCATACGGCGCGTATGGATATTATCCCCTGCAATTACAGTGCTCGCTCCAGGATCAGCACCAATTCATTTTCGGTTAAGGCAATAGGATTCCCCTTAAAACTATTTGCCTTCATTGTCTTTTCCACCGCTTCTGAGAAATCTACTTGCCTCATTCCGTATCTGGAAAGCGGAGGGATATTCAGGGCGTTCACCAACTCATTCATCCACCTTACACCGTCCCACACGCTTGCATCCTCGTCACCTGTCAGGATTCGAGCGATTTCGGCATAGCGTTTCAGGGCTGAATGTTCAGCCTGACGTGTTTCCAATGCCTTGATATTTGTCTCCATAACCAGGGGTAGCAAGCGCGCACAAAGTGCTCCGTGCGGTGCATGCAACATTCCACCCAACGGGCCCGCGAATCCATGTACCGCCCCCAGCGCGGCGTTTGCCAGAGCCAATCCGCCAAATAGACTTGCGAGCGACATTCCTTCGCGCGCCTCTTTATCGGTACCGTTCTCATAAGCGCGTTTCAGCGACCATGCCGCATGGTACATCCCTTCGCGGCAAATGGCATCGGTCATCGGGTTTGCCTTGATCGATACAAAAGGCTCGATTAATTGTGTGAGCGCATCCAGCCCTGAGCTGGCTGTGATCTCAGGCGGCAGGTTGTACGTTAATTCTGGGTCAACCAACGCCAGGCGCGGCAACATCAGCGGACTTCGCAGACTTACTTTCACGTTTTGCTCCGTCGATTCGATCACCGCGTTACGGGTCACCTCGGAACCCGTACCTGCCGTGGTTGGAATGGCCACATAAGGCAGCGGTGCATTGACCAAAGGTTGTCCCTTGCCAATCACCTCTAGATAATCAAAGACATCTCCAGAATTGGTTACTAATGCGGCGATCGCTTTGCCAGCATCCAATACACTTCCGCCACCCAGACCAATAATCATGTTGCAATCTTGTGCCGTTTTCACGCCTTCACGTATGACTTCTACGGTTGGCTCGCCATGAACTTGAAATTCTGTAAAGGAGATGTCCAGCGCAGCAAGGATTTTCCTGAGGCGCGGGATCGCGTCCGACGAGTGCCCACATACCAAAAGCAAACGCTTTGCATTTTCCTCGATATGCTTGCCTAGCTCATTTAATGTTCCAGCTCCAAAAATGATTCGATTGGCTGTGGCGAATTCAAAGGAGAACATAGTCTTTACGCCTTTATTCGCGTGGAGTCCAAAGTCTCCTGACTTTGAAATTCCAACGACTGGAGTCGTCGGACTCCACTACAAACTTTCGTCCCCGGGAAAGATGTTTGTAAATTTGATTCCCTGTCTAGGTTCAGCCATCATCGGCATGACCTTATCACGCCAGCGCTTGTAATGAGTTGTCTCTTTATGAATGGCAGGAGCCTCCACTGTTTTATAGATTTCGACCAAGATAAACTTCGTTGGGTCATCTGTTTGTTGGATCACCTCAAAGCGCGCAATCCCTGCGTCCTTCACGCTATTGCTGGCATTCTCAATGGATGCCTGCTTGAAAGCTTCGATGAATTCAGGTTTGACACTTACATGAACAAGGACAATTTGCATTCTCTACTCCTGATCAAATCTCTATGGTTTCAACTGTTGGGTTTATTATAAGGGTCATCGTTTTGTTCTTTCTTTGGTCACTCCGCTCAGCATGAAAACAAAAAGAGATCAGTCTTCGAAACCTGATCCCTTTTATTTTCATCGTTATATTGAACTAGGCAAGCTTTACAAGTTGTGGCCGCGAATTAGGAACACGTTTGATCTGGCCGCGCGCTTCAAGATCCAGGTTGACCGTGGTCACATACCATGTGACCGAGCCTTCAAAATTTCCATTCACTTCCTTCTCCACGGCACGGGATAGATTCATAAATGTTATTTCTTTTTGGGATTGCAATACACATAAGATTGCCTCGCGAATCATTTCATATTTTTCCTTGCTGATCTTCACACCCTGTTTCTTGTCCGGGCGAAGCGTGCGAATCGTCTCTCTCATGTGATCCTCCTTTGGCGGGAGGCAATTTTACTCCCATCCGCGTATTTCGGTAGGACGAATTCTGATTGCAACGGAATACTCGTCGCTAAACCCTTCAGGAGTCATATCCAAATCTGTAATACCCTGTTTATATTTTTCGAAATATGCGTCTACCTTATAGGCAGGAGGACAATTTGTCTCAATCGAAGCCTCTCCGGTAAATACGACGACGCGCTTATCGCCTGTTTCATCAGTATTGAAATGGAGGGCAACCTTTGGATTCTTTTTGATATGGGCAACCTTATATGCTTTTGCCTGGCTAAATATCAAAAAAGAGTCGTCCTTCCAAATAAACCAGACAGGTCGCGGTTGAGGCGTGAGATTTGAATCAACAGTTGTCAGCCATATGACATACTCTCTTTCAAGATGTTGCTTTACCGCCCCTCCAAAATCAGAGGTGAAATCCATCATATTTATGTCCCGGTCTTCACGCGGTCCGCGACCAACTCTGCCACATCTTTCACTTCGACAGAGCCACCCTCTGCCCTGGATGCATCACTCAACATGGTCATGCAGAATGGACAGCCAACAGCCAGCGTATTTGCGCCGGTCTCTTTGGCTTCTTTGAAGCGAGCTTCATTCACACGCATGTTACCGTTCTCTTCCTCTTTCCACATTTGTGCGCCACCCGCCCCACAGCAGAAGGATTTGGATGCATTGCGCGGCATTTCGATAATCGTGACTCCAGCGGAGTTCAATGCCTCGCGCGGCGCCTCGAAAATCTTATTGTGCCGCCCCAAATAACATGGATCATGGAACGTCACTGTGTACTGATCACTGTTGACTTCCAAACTGATCTTGCCTTCACCAACCAATTCATTGATAAATTGCGTGTGATGGATGACCGTATAGTTTCCGCCCAAGGCGGGATATTCATTCTTGATCGTGTGTAAACAATGCGGGCAAGTGGTCACTATTCTTTTTGGTTTCACTTCATTTAAGATTTCAACATTCGCAGAAGCCAGACCAAAGAAAATATCCTCACGCCCTGCACGGCGTGCTGAGTCACCGGTGCATTGTTCGTTTTGCCCGAGAACTGCATAATTCACTCCTGCTGTGTTTAGAATTTTCGCAAAAGCCTGGGCAGTTTTCTGGGCACGTGAATCAGTTGCCGGGGCGCATCCGACCCACCATAAAACATCAGGATCAGGATTCTGTTCAATCGTTGGAACGTTCAGTCCCTGCGCCCATTTCATTCGATCAGCTTGCGAAATATTCCACGGGTTGGCGTTGCGTTCCATGCCCTTGAATGCAGTTTCCAATTGCTTGGGGAAATTGCTTTCCATCATCGTGAGGTTGCGGCGAATATGTAGAATGTCGCGCATCGGCTCATTGCCAACGGGACAAATATCCACGCATGCGCCGCAGGAGGTACATGCCCACACAGCCTCCTCTGAAATCAAATTCAGCATAGGTACATCTGTCGCGCCACCATAATTCAGATGATAGCGTTTATTAACTTCTAAGGCAGCCGGGGAGAGTACTTTGTCTGTGCTATAGGCGGGGCAGACTTCCTGACAACGAAAGCACATGATGCAGGCGTAAGCATCCATGATCTGTTCCCAGCCCAGATCTTTCATGGTCGCCGCGCCGAACTGTTCAATGGATTGGTCGTCGAGATTGATGAAATTCAATTCGCCGATGGATTTCCGTTCAGGTTTCAACGCAAAATTGATGGGTGCAAAAAACAAGTGGATGTGTTTTGAATATGGAAAATAGGGAAGGAATGCGACCACCGCGCCGATGGATAACCAAAACGCGGCGTGTTCCACAACAACCAGAGTGTTTGTGTCCAATCCAGACCATAATCGTGATGTGGCGGAAATGAACGGTTGCCAGCGATCCACCTGTCCCCGCTGTGCCAAGTAAAAAGATTCTCCCAACATTCTCATCAAGTTATGAGTAAAGAAAGTGGTCGTAACGATGGCTGAATCGCGCACAATTCCAGTTCGCGCTTTCGGGTTTAGCAACGTTGTTTGGCGCGTGGTTAATTGTGGAGGCTGAAGAACATAACGCCGAAATGCTAGTGATGCCATTCCCACCATAATAGCTACACCGAAAAAGTCAGCGAGTAGCCTGTACAGATCTCCAAAGATGCCAAGCTGATGGAGTAATTTAAATCCTGTGTATGCATAGATGACATCTGTCAGGTTGATTAGCAAATAGACCAATAATCCCCAGCCGATAAATGCATGCAAAAGGCTAACAACAGGGCGCAAGCGAAAAACAGGCTCGAACAAACCTGCTTTGATGATGACATCACCGATGCGTTTCCAGATGAGCTTCCAATCGGGTTTCCCCTGGCCACTCGAGATGTGACCAATGATGCGCATCACACCCCGATAAGTGAAATAGAGAGAGACAAGGACAGCAACTGCATAGAGGATTTTTTCTATTGGACTGAGCACAGTTCCTCCGGTCAGGATAGCCTTGCGAAGGCATGTCCTGAGGCGTAGCCGAAGGATCTCAACCTTTGCAAGGCTGTTAACGTATGCGTAGTTTAGCACAGAAAACAATAGCGGAGGACAGACATGCCTCCGCTATTGTTTAAATTAATAATGAGTACGGCTTCATCTACTTATATCATTTACGTACGCGATCGCTCCCTGACAAGCCGGTTCAAGATGCGAGGAGAGATTCTCCCAGGTGAGTGCCTGTGCTTCTTCGGTGGCTTCACCAACAGTAGCCTCCAGAGCGTTTCCTAAACAGCCGGGACCCGCGTTGTAGTTGACCAGCGTAAATTTCCAAAGATCCTCATAGGAAGCGGCACTACCTGCTGTGCCGCCGGTCACGTTTTCCACAAGTTGCCCCGCTTGTTCACAGTTTGCCAACATCGTGTGAGCAAAAACACCAATGCTGTAATTGGCGCGATCTAAGTTAATTTGGAATGGGCACGTCTCACAAGTCCCGTCCACAGAACTAATGAGAGACAATCGCAAATATTCCTGTTGCTCATCGCTCAGGTGTAAATATCCCTTACTGCATTCTGTTGAATCCATCACGAGTGGACAGAACTGATAGAAGAATGGAGGATTCCACAATAAGGTTGTATCTGCACCCCTTTCCGTCAACTGTCCCAACCCAATGTCATTCTTGAGGCTTCTGCCAGGCCAGAACTGACTTTCGATGGCAAACAGATTTTTTAACAAATGCGCAGGGACGCCTGTATCTTTTGCTATATTCAAGATAACATTATCGAATTGATTTTGCCAGGCTGTAACTGCTCCGCGCGCCGCCTCCATCCCGCAGGTCGATGCACCTCCCTCAGGCAATAAACCGCCATCCGGGCATGCACTCACATCCACCGCGCCTGCACGAATCAATTGGGCAGCTAGATAATTATAGGGAATATCTGTGCCCAACGCTTCACTCTGCGGAGGAGTACTGATCCAGTCAGGTGGTCCGCCCACCGGTGGCAACGTTCCCCAGGCTTCCACGCAACTTGCGACCGGCACGCCCATCCATTGACTGCTTAACACATCCACGTACCAAAACAACCGATCGGGGTCGCCAGCGTCCGTCACAGCCACGCGCACTAACGCACTAAACATTTCGCTGGTGTCCCCATAACTCGAATTTGCCCAGAATTGAATTGTGTAACCATCTTCATCTGTCATGGGGATTTGCAAGCGGCAGATCGGATCGCAAACGAAAGGCTGTCCTTCATACAATCCCTCAATGCTGGTGATCTGATAGTCGGGCAGTGGTTCGATGCCGGTTAAAACCAAAACAGGTTCCGATTCACAAATACTTGTGGATGAGGTGTATACCGGGTCACAATTTTCCAAAGTGACCTGCACAATAGGCGGAGGCAGCTTGGTAGAGACTTCTTTTTGCGCAGGCTCGGAATTTGCCAGAAAAAGATATAACCCCTTACACAAGGCTACATCAGTTTCGTTGCAGGGTTTTTGCTTGAGCCATTTCTCATACAGGTCCTGACCACAATCTACGTAAATATCCCCTGGGGTGGGCAGGCCCTCATGGTCAGTGGTGATTTCACACTCGACGTCGTCTTCTCCCCAATGGATCAGCCACCAGGTATATTTGGTGTAATCCACTACCGTGACAGAGAATCGATCGGGTCCAGGCGGATCGTAACGTGGCGCAGCGGAGACCCGTGACGGAGACGCAAATAAACTTCCCGCTAAAGCCAGAAGCAGGCTCAGCGTCATAAGCAGGTTGCCCCACCCGGTCTGTGTCTCCCTGTTGAATCCCATAAAAAAAAGAAGTCCGCTTCCATTATAGCGGACTCTCTTTTATTTCGGCTATTTTTTCCTGGACCTTTTGGTTACAGGTTTTGCGGATTTGTTATTGCTGGTGGATTTTGCTGGACTTTTCTTCGGCTGACGGGCTTCTACAACCGGTTGTGCAGACTTATCCAATTCTTCCAGCATGGTCATATCCTGATGGAGATTGCGGCTGCGAAGATAAATGCTGGCGACATAAATCGCCATCACAATGAAGGCAATGGCGTATCCAGCGATCATGTAACCTGAAGTGTCGGGGGTGGCTTCCTGGAAAAACATATCAGTCTCCGTTTACAGGGTAACTTTTAACTTAAGTTGCTCAACCTTCTCCTGCAAATCGCCGAGACGAATGCGGTTCCAGAAAAGGTCAATGAAGATGACGGTAAATGTGAACAGCGCGAAGAAAAACGCGACGCGCATATCAGCGGTCATGCTGAAGCCGCCATCTGCTGCAGGATTGGTTCCACCAATAACGACCGGGTGGATCGTTCGGAACAACCGGATAGCAAAGAAGGTAATGGGTGCGCTGAGGCCGCCAACCAGCGCATAGACCGCGCCGAAGCGGGCGCGCTTCTCAGGCTCGTCAATGCCCTGACGAAGCATAAAGTAGGCAATGTAAATCAATTCGGTAACAGCTGCTGTGGTGAGCCGCGGGTCCCATGTCCACCACGTGTTCCAGGCAGGACGCGCCCAAATAGAGCCTAGCGCAATCGTAATCAGGAAGAAGACCAGACTCACCTCAATCGCCGCGACCTGGAGACGGTCCCACTTTAGATCCTTTGTGATCAAATAGACCACGCTGAATACGGCCGCAAGGATGAAGCCAAGCAGAGCTGTCCACGCCGTGCCAATGTGAAAGTAAAACACGCGCTGGACATCGCCCATCACAAGCTCTGTGGGCGCAAAGATGAGGGCAAGGTACGTTGAAATGCCCAATATGATAATGGAAACGATATCCAGAATTTTTAGCGCTAAAGACTTTGATTCCATAGAAACTCCTACAAAGTAAAGTTTGTGTGCTCAGGGCACTTTATTCTTCAACTACCGCGTCAAAGACCATAAATGCGACCGCGATAAAAATAATATCATACGCGATCAAAAGATTGATTGGCAAAAGGATATCAGCCAGTTCTGCGCCGGTGAGAAATCCACTGCTGGCTTTGACAGCCGCTAATAAAACCGGAATCACAACTGGGAATAACAAAATCGGGAGGAGGATATCCCGTGTCCGGGTTTGCACAGACATAGCGGCAAGTAATGTGCCAACTGACACATAACCAATCGAGCCCAGCAAAATGACCAGCAATAATCCGGGCTGGAACAAATTCACCGTATAAAGAACACTATAGATTGGAAGAACAATGATCTCTACAATTAGCATGAATGCCAGATTGCTGATCACTTTACCAAAGTAAATCGCAGAGCGATCGACTGGCGCAAGCAAGAGACCATCCAGACAGCCGCGGTCTTTTTCGATTGCCATCGAGCGGTTGAGGCCGAGCGTTCCCGCAAATGCGAACGTTGCCCAGAGAACACCGGCCGTCACAGACTGGCGTGTTTTGATATCCAATTCCAATGCAAAGTTGAAGATGAGGATGATCAATAATGAGAAGACGAGCATCGCAGAGAAAAGCTCACGCGAACGGAATTCAGCTCTAAGGTCTTTCCAAACGACAGCAGCAACAGCTTTAATGAAATTGCCAGCAGGCCGGATTCGCTCAACGGACATTGACTCTATTTCAGTTACTTTATTAACCATATTAACCCG
>WNGA01012828.1_pt1 | contig 10787 bp, 10 predicted proteins | sample 5400061 | NCBI WGS metagenome assembly WNGA01 (sample SAMN13153366, study PRJNA577476) | soil metagenome | isolation source: 100 cm soil or saprolite under grassland replicate 2 | place: USA:California | collected 2016-06-15
GAGCTCGAGCTACCCACTACTGAACCGACAGAAGTGACAGGCCCGGCCGTCGTCGAGCTCCCCGGCGCGACCTGCTGGGTTCCCCCCAGGTGGGTGGGGGTTAGGGATGGTCGCATGCTGAGGCTCACGCGAACGTGACGATCGAGCTCCAAATCCTCGGCAGCCTGCTGCGGGCGATCGCGGAAGAGATGGGCGCAGTACTCGTCCGCTCGGCTTTCTCCGCGAACATCAAGGAGCGGCGCGACTGCTCGACCGCCCTCTTCGACGAGCGCGGAAGGATGATCGCGCAGGCCGAGCACATCCCCGTCCATCTCGGCGCGATGCCCGACGCCGTCGCTGCCGTCATGCGCCACGAGCCGGCTCTCGGCGACGTCTGGGCGCTGAACGATCCCTACACGGGTGGCACGCACCTGCCCGACATCACGCTCGTCTCGCGCACCGAAGCCGGCTTCGCCGTCACGCGCGCGCATCACGCCGACGTCGGCGGACGCGAGCCCGGGTCGATGCCCGCGGACTCGCACACGCTTGACGAGGAAGGCGTCGTGATCCCGCCGACGCTGCTGAACGACGACGTCGTTGCGGAGCTCGTCGCGCGGATGCGCAACCCGGACGAACGTCGCGGCGACCTGCGCGCGCAGCTCGCCGCGCACCGGCTCGCCGAGCGGCGCATGGCCGAGCTTTGCGAGGCCCGGGGGCATCCACGGATCACGGCTGCGATGGACGAGCTCTACGCGTACTCGGAACGCGCGATGCGTACCGGCATCGCACGTCTCCCGGACGGCCGCTACGAGGCGAGCGACGTGCTCGAGCCGGCCGAGGGCGAGCTGGAGCTCCACGCGACGGTGACGATCGCGGGCGACTCCGTGGCGATCGAGTTCGCGGGAACGTCACCGCAGCACGAGGGCAATCTCAACTGTCCGCTCTCAGTCGCCCGCTCGGCCTGCTTCTACGTCGTGCGGGTCCTCGTCGACCCGGACGTCCCCGCGTCCGGCGGTGCATTCGCGCCTGTCACTGTCAGTGCGCCGGAGGGCTGCCTCGTCAACGCGCGTCCGCCTGCAGCGGTCGCCGCCGGCAACGTCGAGACGTCGTCGCGCATCGTCGACGTCGTCATGCGCGCGTTCGGGCAGGCCATCGATGTCCCGGCGCAGGGTCAGGGAACGATGAACAACGTCACACTCGGCAACGACGGCTTTACGTACTACGAGACGATCGGCGGCGGCCAGGGTGCGTGCCCGGGAGCGGACGGCCCGAGCGGCGTGCACGTCGCGATGTCCAACACGCTCTCGACTCCCGTCGAGGCGCTGGAGCTGCAGTACCCGTTGCGCGTCGAGCGCTACGGCCTGCGCGGAGGGTCCGGCGGCGACGGCAGACATCGAGGCGGCGACGGCGTCGTCCGCGAGCTGCGCGTCCTCGAGGACTGCCGGCTCTCGATCATCAGCGAGCGCCGCACGCAAGCGCCGCAGGGCGAGCGCGGCGGCTCGCCCGGCGAGCCCGGCCGCAACCTGCTCAACGGCGAGCCGCTTCCGGCGAAGGTGACGCGGGACGTCCGGGCCGGCGACGTCGTCACGATCGAGACGCCGGGCGGCGGGGGGTGGGGGAGCTAGGCTTGAGCCGATGGAGGGCCGGGTCGAAGGCATCTACGTGACGCCGGAGCACGGTGAGCTGCCGCAGCCGGTCGACTCGGTCCGCGCGCTCGCGGGCCGAGGACTGGAGGGAAACCGTTACCTCTTCGACGAAGCGCCTCCGGGCACGGCGCTGACGTTGATCGCGGCCGAGGCCGTGGAGGCGATGGAGCGAGAGCACGGCATCACGATCGAGGCACGCGAATCACGACGCAACGTCGTCACGCGCGGAATCGACGTCAACGAGCTCGTGGGGAAACGCTTCCGCGTCGGGGACGTCGAGTGCGAAGGCGTCGAGCTCTGCGAGCCGTGCACAACCCTGGAGGCGATGACGAAGCCGGGAGTAATCAAAGGTCTCGCGCACCGCGGCGGCCTGAACGCGGACATCCTCAGTGACGGCGAGATCAGCGTCGGCGACGCCGTCGTCGCGAACGGCTGATGGACGAGACGGTCAAGGTCGCCTGCGTCCAGGCCGAGTCCGTCGCGTTCGACCGCGCGGCGACGATCGACAAGGTCGACGCGCTCGCTGCGGAGGTCGTGGGGAACGGTGCGCGCCTCGCGCTCTTCCCGGAGGCCTTCATCCCGGCATATCCGTCCAGCCGCTGGGCGCGACACCTTGCCGGGTGGGACGGCGACGCGCGTCCGCTCTATGCGCGGCTCGCGCGCGAGTCGCTGACGATTCCCGGCCCCGACTCGGACCGGCTCGGCGAGATCGCGCGGGCACGCGGGCTCTGGCTCGCCGTCGGCGCGAACGAGCTCGAGCGCGGAACGATCTACAACTCGCTGCTGATCTACTCGCCCGCCGGGGAGCTCGCATTGCGACACCGCAAGCTGATGCCGACGAACCACGAACGGCTCGTTTGGGGGCTCGGCGACGGCACGGGCCTCGAGACGATCCAGACAGAAGCCGGCAACGTCGGCGGGCTGATCTGCTGGGAGAACCTGATGCCGCTCGCGCGCTTCGCGCTCTACCAGTCGGGCGTCGAGGTCTACCTCGCGCCGACCGCCGACGACAGCGAGGACTGGCACTACTCGCTCCGGCACATCGCGCGCGAGGCCCGAGCGTTCGTCGTCAGCTCGTGCTTCTTCCAGCGCGCGTCGAGCTACCCGGACTACGTGCCGCTCGCGGACGGAGACGATCTGGTCGGCCGCGGCGGGTCGGCGATCCTCGGCCCGGACGGCGCGTATCTCGCCGGACCGCTGTGGGACGAGGAAGGGATCCTCTATGCCGAGCTCGACCCGCAGTGGCTCTACGAGGCGCGGCAGCGTTTCGACCCCGCCGGCCACTATCACCGGCCGGACGTCTTCCGCTTCGAGGTACCTAGCCCCGCGCCGCCGCTCGCCTGAGCACGCGCTCGTCGCCGACGCGGCGCGTGACACCGTCGGCGTCGAAGCGTTCGAGTAACAGCTGCGCCGTCTTGCGCGACGTGTCGAGCAGGTCGCGGAAACGAGCGAGCGCAATCCGCTCCGCCCGCTCGAGCTCTTCCACGAGGACCTCGCGGGCATGTTCGTACGCGCGCGGTGAGATGGCGTAGCCGTCCCCCACGCGGACGAGGCGACCGCGTTCTTCGAGGAAGCGCGCCAGTTGCGCGTCCCCGACCTTCACCGGTGTCGCGCCGAGCGTCGCCTCGAGCTCGGCGGCCTCACGCTCGCGTGCGCCGAGGCTCGGGGTCGCGCCTGGACGGTAGAGCTTCGCGCCGCGACGCTCGAGCCCGAGCAGGGGCAAGAGATCACGCGCCCACGACTCGCTCGGCAACGGGATGCCCGGATCGAGTGGGTCGGCGGCGTCGAGTTGGCGCTCGAGCTCACGGCGCAATCCGGCGAGGCGTTCCTCGACTGTGGGTTCCGCGACATCGCCTTCGAAACGCCTGACATCGGCGTGACGCGGCGGCGACGAGTCGATGATGCGACCACCGCCGACGGTCGTTCCCGCCCGTAGCACGACCCGGTCGCCGCTCGCAGCGACGATCGGGGCCGCGAGCCGTAGCTGCGCGAAGCGGCCGACGCGCACCACCCGGCCGAGGGTCGCCGACGTGCCGTGGTGCACGAGCGCGCGCGATGGAATCGGCGCACCGAGCTCCTCGAGCTCGACGTCGAGGCGGTAGCTCGGGCTGTACGCGCCCGGCTCGACGAGCACGTCGCCACGCGCGAGCTCGCGCCGGTCGACGCCCGGCAGCGCGACCGCGACGCGCTGTCCCGCCTCGGCGACATCGACGGCCTCGTCGTGCACCTGCACGCTGCGCACGCGCACCTCGCCTCCGCCGGGCTCGAGCTGCAAGACGTCCCCGGCCGAGATCCGACCAGACCAGAGTGTCCCGGTCGCGACCGTGCCGATGCCACGCAGCGTGAAGACACGGTCGACGTAGAGACGTGTCGGTCCGTCGTCGCGGGCAGTCTCCGTCGCGGCGCGCGCCAGCGCGGCGCGCAGCTCGTCGAGACCGGCTCCGGTCTTCGCGCTGACCGCGACGACCTCCGCACCGGGCACCAGCTCGCGGGCCTCCTCGAGCGCGAGCTCGAGCGTCTCCGCGTCGACCGCGTCGGTCTTCGTGACGGCGACAACGCCACGCTCGACGCCGAGCAACCGCAGGATCGCCAGGTGCTCGTGCGTCTGCGGGCGCGCACCCTCGCCGGCGTCGATCACGAGCAGGAACAGGTCGATGCCGGTCGCACCGGCGACCATCGTGCGGACGAAGCGCTCGTGTCCCGGCACATCGACGAGCGACAAGCGCCTGCCGTCCGGCAGCTCGAGCGGCGCGTAGCCGAGGTCGATCGAGATCCCGCGCGCCTGCTCCTCCGGCAAGCGGTCGGTGTCCTTGCCCGTCAAGGCGCGAACGAGCCACGTCTTGCCGTGGTCGATGTGTCCGGCGGTCCCGACCGTCAGCGGCATCTTGCGACTGCGGCTGCCACTTCCTCCGCGTCTGCGTCCGTCAGCGTGCGGCAGTCGAGCAGCAGCCGACCGTCGCGGACGATGCCGACGACCGGCGGCTCCGCCGACCGCAGCGGCTCGACGAGCGACTCTTCGACCGCGCAGGCGTAGCTCGGCAGCTCTGCGAGCGGCAACGCACCGCCGCCGGCGCGCGCGACCGTCTCCTCGACCTCGCCGCCGACCAGGTCGGCGAGACGCTGCGCGCGTTCGCGCACCACTTCGGTCGGCTCACGCAGCATCCGCAGGACAGGGATCTCGTCCGGCGCCTCGACCGCGAGCCGCAACGTCGCCTCGAGCGCGGCCAAGGTGAGCTTGTCGGCTCGAAGCGCGCGCTGGAGCGGATCGCGGCGCAGGCGTTCGACGAGGTCGGCCCGGCCGACGATGATCCCGGCCTGCGGGCCGCCCAACAGCTTGTCGCCGGAAAAGCAGACGAGGTCTGCGCCCGCCGCGAGGCTCGCGCGGGCGGTCGGCTCGTCCCCGATGTCGACCAGCGCACCCGATCCGAGGTCGTCGACGAGGACGAGCTCGTGCCTGCGCGCGACGGCTGCGAGCTCCTCGAGCCGGGGCTGCTCGGTGAAGCCGACGACGCGGAAGTTGGACTGGTGCACGCGCAGGATCAGGGCCGTCTCGGCGCGGACGGCGGTCTCGTAATCGCGCGCGCGGGTGCGGTTCGTCGTTCCAACCTCGTGCAGCCGCGCGCCCGAGCGCGCCAGCACGTCGGGGATCCGGAAGCCGTCGCCGATCTCGATCAGCTCGCCGCGGGAGACCAGGACGTCGCGACCCTCCGCAAGCGCCGCGAGTGCAAGCAGCACCGCTGCGGCGTTGTTGTTCACGACGAGCGCAGCCTCGGCGCCGGTCAGACGGTGGAGCAGCTCGACGACGTGCGTCTGTCGAGAGCCGCGTGTTCCGGCTCTTAGGTCGTACTCGAGGTTCGAGTAGCCGCGCGCCGCGTCCGCGATCTGGGCCAACGCTTCCTCTGCGAGCGGCGCGCGACCGAGGTTGGTGTGGGCGATCACGCCGGTCGCATTGAGCACGCGGCGCAGGCGCGGAGCCCGCGCGCTGCGCAGCTCCTCGCGCAGCCGCTCGCGCAGGTCGCCGGGATCGTCCCCGGCTTGTATTAGTTCACGCGCGCGTGCCAGAACGACGCGTGCGGCGTCGACCGCGAGCGGATCGTCCACGTCCCGCGCCAGCTCGTCGACGGACGGCAGGTCGCGGAGCCTGGTCATCGGTCCTCGATGACGAGCTCGAAGTGTTCTGCGCGCTCGTCGAGCCGTGCGAGCAGAGCCTTCGCCTCTGGCTCGATGACCGCCTTTGCGTAGTCGTCGCCGGCGAAGGCTCGGACGACCTCGAGCGAGTCGAACCGCGTGATCGTCATGAAAGCGACCTCGTCCCCTGCGTCACGGCGCAAAAGCTCTGCGCCACGAAAGCCGGGAATGCCGCGAATCGACGGAAACATGCGCTCTCGCAGGAATCGCTCATACGGCTCCGCGTTCTCTCGTGACGTCCAGCCGCGCCACACGCGCGCGATCACTGCGCGTCCGCCTTCGCCGGCTCGGCCGGCATCTCCGCGCAGCGGCGGTCGTAGCACTCCTGCACGAGCGCGATCGCCTCGTCGATGTCGTCCGTGACGTAGAGCAGGTCGAGATCCTCCGGCGAGATCATCCCGTCGGGCAGCAGCTCGCCGCGGATCCAGTCGAGCAGCTCCTCCCAGTAGTCCGAGCCGAACAGGACGACCGGAAAGTGGATGACCTTCCCGGTTTGGATGAGCGTCAGCGCCTCGAACAGCTCGTCCGCCGTGCCGAAGCCACCGGGGAAGACGACGAACCCTTCCGCGGCTTTCACGAACATCGTCTTGCGTGCGTAGAAGTGCCGGAACGTGAGGGCGAGGTCGACGTACGGGTTGCCACGCTGCTCGTGCGGCAGCTCGATGTTGAAGCCGACCGACAGGCCGCCGCCCTCCTTGGCGCCCCGGTTCGCCGCCTCCATCACGCCAGGGCCGCCGCCGGTCACGATCGCCCAGCCGCGCTCCGCGAAGCGGCGCGCCACCTCTCGCGCGTTCGCGTATGCGGGATCGTCCTCGCGGATGCGCGCGGACCCGAAGATCGTCACCGCCGGGCGGTCGATCTTGTCGACCGCCTCGAAGCCCTCGCGGAACTCGTGCGCGATCATCCCGACGTGCCGCTCGAGGTCGGAGGCCTTCTCCTCCGACGAGAGGATGCGACGGTCTTCCATCAGAGCCGGTGCTGCGTGACGTGCGTGGCGAGCATTCCGAGGACGAGCAGCGTCACGAGCAGTCCGTAGAGCATGCCGATCTGCCAGGCGCGGCTCGGGCCGCCGCCGGGGATCGCGATCGGGTACGTGCTGCCCATCGCGAACTGCTGGCCGGGCGGCGCCTCGACGGAATGGCGTGCGAGTTGCAGCGCGCGCCAGACCGAGCCGCCGTCGAGGATCCCGATCGGGATCAGGTTGATCAGGTTGATCAGGAAGCCCGCGTACGCCAGCGCGCGGAAGAGATCCGAGTCGATGGCTTCGCCGATCCCCCAGCAGACGGCAGCCCCGACGCCCCCGTATGCAGGGCCGGCCAGCGACACGAGCGCGTTCCGCCAGGGATTGAGCGGCGCGTCCTTGATCAGCACGAACGCGCCGAAGAAGGGGATGAAGGTCGGCCAGGTCGCGTGCAGCCCCTGCCGCCGCGCCTCGAAGAAGTGCCCGAGCTCGTGCACGAGGATCAGCAGCACGAAGCCGACAGCGAACCTCCAGCCCCAGATCAGCGCATAGCCGGCGACCGCGATGAAGATGCTGAAGAACTTGACGGCGGCGAAGCTGAACTTCGCGAGCAGGACGATGGCCCCGCCGATCGGCGCCCAGAGGCGCCGGAAGAGGCCGCGCCAGTCCGTCCCGCGTGGATGGATCGGGTCGTACTCGCGCTCCATTCCGGCCATTGTGCCGGTGTCGGTGGACTACCCGCCGCCGAGCGGCTGCCAGTCCGGGTGCCAGTCAGGCCGGAACGAGGAGCAGTCGCGGTCGGCGGCGTCGATCCGGAAGTTGTCGAACGCCACGCGGACCGGCTGCCCCGTGTAGTTCCCGGTGCTGGACGCCTCGAGCGTCAGCAATGCGTTGCCGCCCACGGCCGTGCTCGTATTCAGCAGGACCCAGGCGCCGTCGTGGCGGTAGTAGCTTCGGAAGGTGGTGCCGCTGCGCACGAGTCTCAGCGAGCCGGCGGTGTCTGCGGTCGGCGCCGCTGCGTAGCCGGCCGGCGACCACGCCGCGTATTCCTCGCCCCACGGCTGGCTCTGACGCCCGACGGTTGCGTAGTCGAGGAACAGATCGAACTGAACGTTGGCCCCGTTGGCCGGCGGCCAAGTCAGCAGTGCGTAGTCGACTTGTGCGTCGAAGTCGCCTTTCAGGACGCAGTGGAAGTCCACGCGCGAGGAGATCCCCGTTCCGGCTGCGCCGTCGATCGTCATCTCCATGCGGCCGTTCGTCTCTGCGAAGTAGCCGCCGACGCCGTCGTGCAGCAGCTGCCAGACGTTCACGTCGCGCACGTTATCGTCGAACGTGTCGACGTACGGGTTCGCCAGGTTCAGCGTGGGGAACGCCAGGTCCTGATCGTTCCCGGTCGCGAGGTCGAGGATGTGAATGGCGCATTTCGGCGCCCACGGCACGGGAGCCGCGACGCAGGCGATGTACGCGACCTTGTTGCCGTCGGGCGAGTACGCCGGGAAGTACTCTGTGACGCCCGGCGTGTTCGTGATCTGCTGCTCGCCGCTGCCGTCGCTGTGCACGAGGTAGAGGTCGGTCGCGCCAGTCGCGTCTGCGCGCACGAACACGATGTCGTTGCCGCGCGGCGACCAGTTCGCGAAGAAGTCGGCGCCGGCACCCGAGGTGATGCGCTGCGTCGCCCCGTCCGGCGTCATCACGTACAGGTGCGCGTTGCCGTCGCGCTCACTCGTGAACACGATCTTCTTCCCGCGCGGCGACGTCGCCGCCGTGTAGTCCGGCGCCGGATTGTTCGTCAGGTTCGTCAGGCCGGTGCCGTCATCGTTGATGCGGTAGAGCTCCGACGTCGTCCCGTCGAAGTTCTCGAAGACGATCTGGTGGCCGTCGGCCGTCCAGGCGGGCTCGCGGTTGATGTCCGGCAGGTGCGTGAGTTGATATGCGTTCGACCCGTCGGCGTTCATGATCCAGATGTTCCGATCGCCGACCTGATCGGTCGAGTAGGCGATGCGCCGCCCGTCCGGCGACCAGCGCGGGTCGATGTCGGAGATCTTCCGGCCGTCGTGGCGGGTGAGGTTGCGCCGGTCGGAGCCGTCGGGGTTCATGACCCAGATCTCGTCCTCGCCCGCATGGAGCGTGCCGAAGACGAGCTTGCCGTTCTGGCCCGCGAACGCGCCGGAGGCGGTGGGAGCGAGGACGACGAGCGCGGCCGCGATCCCGGCCAAGAGCGCCCAGGTGAGCCGTTTCATGTCGGTTCTCCTTCGAGTCTCGTAGTGCCCGGAGACTCGCGCGGCGCTCTAATCGCAAGCTAATCGCGGCTCAGGAGCCCCGGCCGATCCATTCCTCGCCGCCCTCGTAGACCTCTTTCTTCCAGAGCGGGACCTGTTCTTTGAGGGTGTCGATCGCGTCCTTGCACGCGGCGAGCGCGTCCTGGCGGTGCGGCGCCGAGACGGCGATCACGACGGACGCTTCGCCGATCTCGACCCGGCCGGTGCGGTGATGGATGGCGATGTCGCATAGGTCGTAGCGCTCCTTGAGAGCGCCGGCGATCTCGGCCATTACCTGTTCCGCCATCTCCTCGTACGCTTCGTAGTCGAGGTGCTGCACGTGGCGTCCGCGCGACTCGTCGCGCGTCGTGCCGACGAACGTCGCGATCGCGCCGGCGCGATCGGACCGCACCTCGTCGACGACGGCGTCGAGCGAGAGCGGATCCACGCTCAGGCGGAAGGATCCACCCGACACGGGCGGGATCACCGCGACCTCGTCGCCTTCGGCGAGCTCGTGCTCGCGCCGGACGTATTCCTTGTTCACCGCGTAGAGGAGACCGGCAGGCTCAGGGCCGAGGCTGAGCGCCGGCCAGACGTCCTCGACGCGCGTGATGCCGTCGAGCTCACGTTGCGACCAGCCGGCACGCTCGCGTAGGCCGGCGAACAGCCTCACCTTCACACGCATGTCCGGAAGCTAGCGCGGCCGACCGCGAGCACGCGGCCAGTCTGGCCTTCCGCCTCTACGATGGTCACGTGGCGACCACCGAGGACCGGCGCGAGACCGACTCGGGCATCGAGATCAAGCCGGTCTATACAGCGGAGGACGGGCCGGACGAGCTCGAGCTCCCCGGCGAGTTTCCTTTCACGCGCGGGCCCTACAAAGACATGTACCGCGGGCGACCCTGGACGATCCGGCAGTACGCCGGCTTCGGCTCGGCGGAGGAGACGAACCGGCGTTTCCGCTACCTGCTCGAGCGCGGGCAGACCGGCCTCTCCGTCGCGTTCGACCTGCCGACGCAACTCGGCTACGACTCCGACGATCCGCGCGCCGTCGGCGAGGTCGGACGCACCGGCGTAGCGATCGACTCGATCGCGGACATGGAGCTGCTCTTCGAGGCGATCCCCCTTGGCGAGGTGTCGACGTCGATGACGATCAATGCTCCGGCTGCGCTGCTGCTCCTGCTCTACGAGCTGGTGGGCGAGGAGCAAGGAGTCGGCGGCGACCGGCTGCGGGGCACGGTGCAGAACGACGTGCTGAAGGAGTACGTCGCGCGCGGGAACTACATCTTCCCGCCGCGCCCGTCGATGCGCATCGCCACGGATCTGTTCGCGTACTGCGCCGAGCGGATCCCGAAGTGGAACACGATCTCGATCTCCGGCTACCACATCCGCGAGGCCGGCTCGACTGCCGTGCAGGAGCTCGCCTTCACGCTCGCCAACGGCATCGCCTACTGCCAGGCTGCCGTCGACGCGGGCCTGTCGCCGGACGAGTTCGGCGAGCGGCTGTCCTTCTTCTTCAACGCGCACAACCACTTCTTCCAGGAGGTGGCGAAGTTCCGCGCGGCGCGCCGTCTGTGGGCGCGGATCATGCGCGACCGTTTCGGCGCGACGAATCCGAAGGCGTGGGCGCTGCGCTTCCACGCGCAGACGGGAGGGTCGACGCTGACTGCGCAGCAGCCGGACAACAACGTCGTGCGTGTTGCGGTGCAGGCGCTCTCGGCGGTCTGCGGCGGCGCGCAGTCGATCCACACGAAC
>WNGA01019301.1_pt1 | contig 10787 bp, 11 predicted proteins | sample 5400061 | NCBI WGS metagenome assembly WNGA01 (sample SAMN13153366, study PRJNA577476) | soil metagenome | isolation source: 100 cm soil or saprolite under grassland replicate 2 | place: USA:California | collected 2016-06-15
CCGGTGTTGCGGATCAGCACGGCCGCACACCAGATCCCCGACTACGACGGCCCACGCGAGAACGCCCGCGCCATACTCCACCGCCGTCTCCAACGTGGCGACGACCCAGCCAAGGTCGCCGGCCTAATCCTGCGGATCGCTCGCGCGCCCGCGCCGCAGCTCCGCTACCGCGCCGGCCACGACGGTCGATGGATCCCCCACCTGAAGACCCTCATCCCCCAACGCACCTTCGACCGCCTCCTCCGCCGCAGCCTCCACCTCCCCAACCCCGACCACCACTAAAACCTGCCAAAACCTTGACTCATGACATAATCGGCACACAGGCTCGGATTCTTGCACCGGAGGCGGCTCCCTATTCCGAGTCCGCTGTCTACCCTCGAGGACCGCTGCGACGAGGGGTCTACTACGTGACCTTCGCGGTCATGCGGCCCTTCCACACCCTCACCGAGTTCTTCCGCAATCCGCTGACCTCGGACTACGACTGGGTCGAGGACTTCCGCAAGCGCCGCGACCGCGAGCTGGCCGCCTACCGCGACGAGCTGGACAACGAGCTCCCGCACCTGGCCGCGGTCCCCGATCTCGCCGAGGACGACTTCGTGTACCTGTGCCGCAAGGCCCACTACGTCGCCTTCTACGTCGGCCAAACCGCCGGCGAGCCGCCCCCGATCGCGCCCCGCTACGAGTCCCTAGAAGGCCTCCGCATCCTTGGTGACCCCGTCGCAGCGGGCGAGCGGATCAGGCGCAGCCAGCGGCTCGTTGTCACCGCCCTACACCGCACCAAGCTCGCCCTGGACAGGGACCACAACTTCCTGTCGCGCAAGTCCCCTGGTCAAGTTCATCTCCTACGTGGTCTACGAGGCCCACGAGAAGGGCAAGTCGCTAGGCCGCAAGCTCGAAAGCGAACTACGCTCGATCGTCGTCGCGAATCTCCAGGCCATCGCCAGGGCGCTTGCTCAATCGCGATGTGCGATTCGAACCGGTGAAGGTCCGTGACTACGTCCGGCTCTTCGGGCAGATTCTCCGGGAAGACCGTCGAGGCGACCCTGATAGCTTCGATCGGTAGGCGCCTACCGTGGCAGCAGCCCCTGGAGGTGGTCGGCGACGAGCCGGTCGGCGAGCTGCTCGGGCTCGGCCGGCCAGGGGAAGCCGGGCAGGGAGATCAGCAGCGAGGTGAGGCCGTGGACCAGCACCCACAGCCCGACGGCGAGCGCGGACGTAGGCGCGGCCGCGCCGGCGCAGCTCCTCCAGCGGGTCGTCGACGCCGGCGGCGGCCGCCGCCATCTCGTCGTCGAGCTTGCGGAACAGCTCCTCGCAGATCGCGTAGATCAGCTCGGTCTTGTCGGCGAAGTGCAGGTAGATCGAGGGCGGGGTGACGCCGACCGCCTGGGCGATGGCGCGGATGGAGACGGCCTCCTCGTCGCCGGTCTCCAGCAGCAGGCGGGTGCCGGCGGCCAGGATCTCCTCGCGCAGCCGCCCGCCCTCCCCCCGCCGCGCGCGGTGGCGGCGGGGGGAGGCGGCGGGCGCCGCGTGACCGGTCACGTCCCGCTCGGCTCCGGTGCCGCCTCGCGCAGCCCGACCCGACGGTGCAGCCGGCGCAGCGGGGCCGGCGCCCACCAGTTGGCCTGGCCGGCCAGGCGCATGAACGCCGGCACCAGCAGGGCCCGGATCAAGGTGGCGTCGACGACCACGGCAAGGGCGGTGCCGACCCCGAAGAGCTGCAGGAAGCTCACCCGCGAGGTGGCGAAGGCGGCGAACACGATCGCCAGCAGGGCCGCCGCGGCGGTGACGATGCGGCCGCTGCGCTCCAGCCCGACCGCGACCGCGGCGACGGTGTCGCCGGTGCGGTCGTGCTCCTCCTTGATCCTGGACAGCAGGAACACCTCGTAGTCCATGGACAGCCCGAACGCGATGCAGAACATCAGGACCGGCATGGAGGTGTCAATCGTACCCGTTGCCGTGAACCCGAGGACGTCGGCGAGGTGGCCGTCCTGGAAGACGAACACCATGGCGCCGTAGACGGCGGTGAGCGAGAGCAGGTTGAGCGCCAGCGCCTTGATCGGGACGACCACGCTGCCCGTCATCAGGAACAGCAGCAGGAAGGTGACGGTGGCGACGATCGCGGCGGCGGCAGGCAGGTGCGCGGCCAGCGACGCCTTGGTGTCGACGAGCTGCGCCGCCGAGCCGGCGACCTGGACGCCGAACGGGGCCGGGAGCGCCCGGACGCGGGCCACCAGGTCCTCGCCCCGTGGCGAGTACGACCCCACCGACGGCACGACCGCCAACCAGGTGCCGTCGGGGGCGGCGAAGCGCGTGGCGGCCGGCGACGGCCCCTGCAGCCGCCGGCCGTCGGCGTAGCTGCCGCTGAGGGCGTCGACCCGGCGCACGTCGTCGAGCCGCGACAGCGCCGCGGCGTAGCGGTCGATGTCGGGCAGGCGGCCGGTGGGGTCGCCGATGCCGGTGGCGACGACCGACAGGGCGCTGGACTCGTCGGCGGCGAAGCCGCTGCGCAGCGCGTCGGCGACCTGCCGGCTGGCGGCGCCGGCCGGCAGCACCCGGTCGTCGGGGAGCCCGAACCTGACGCCCAGGAACGGCGTGCCGAGCAGCAGCAGGAAGGCGACCACGACGACGGCGATCGGCAGCGGCCGGCGCATCACCCCGGTCGCGAGCCGGTGCCAGAAGCCCCCGCCGGAGGGGTCCGGGGAACCCCAAGGGGGTGCCCCGGCGGATCGGGCGGGGTCCGGGGAACCCCAAGGGGGTGCCCCGGCGGATCGGGCGGGGTCCGGGGAACCCCAAGGGGGTGCCCCGGCGGATCGGGCGGGGTCCGGGGAACCCCAAGGGGGTGCCCCGGTGGGACCAGCGCGACCACCGCGATGCCGGCGTAGCCGAACGAGCGCAGGAAGTAGAGCGGGAAGACCAGCAGGGCGACCAGGGAGACGGCGACGGTGGCGGCGCTGAACAGCACCGTGCGGCCGGCGGTGGCCATGGTGGCCAGCAGCGCGTCGGCCGGCTCGCGCCCGGCGCGCAGCTCCTCCCGGTAGCGGGAGACGATGAACAGGCTGTAGTCGATGGCGAGGCCGAGGCCGAGCGCGGTGGTGAGGTTGAGCGCGTAGATCGACACGTCGGTGAGGTCGCCGAGCAGCCGCAGCAGCAGCAGGGTGCCGACGATGGCGAAGCCACCGACCGCCAGCGGCAGCATGCCGGCCACGGCGCTGGAGAAGACCACCACCAGCAGCAGCAGGGTGACGGGCACGGCGATGCCCTCGGCCCTGACCAGGTCGCGCTCGACCTGCTCGCCGACCTCGCGGAACACCTGGATCTGGCCGCCGACCTGCACCCGCACGTCGGGCCCGTCGGCGGTGTAGGCGGCGGTGAGCTGCCTGGCGCGCTCGTCCAGGGCCTCCTCGTCGCCGGTGACCCGGCCGAGCACCAGCGCCTGCCGGCCGTCCTCGCTCCTGAGCGACGGGGCGTCCACGCTCCAGTAGGAGGCGACCTGGGTGAGGTCGGGCTCGGCGGCCAGGCGGCGGGTGAGGTCCGCGCCGCGCCGCGCCACCACCGGGTCGTCGACGTCGCCGTGCCTGGCGGTGACGAGCAGGACCAGGTTCGGGTCGCCGGTCCCGAAGCTGTCCCGCAGGGTCGCGGCCGCCTTCACCGACTCGGCGGCCGGGTCGTCGAACCCGCCGGACTTCAGGTGGCCGATGGCGCCGCCGCCGAAGGCGCCGGCAAGGGCGACCGCGGCCAGCGTGGCCGCGAGGATCGCCCAGCGCCGGCGGAGCGCGAAGCGGCCGAGCCGCGTGAGCATGGCACCCTCCTACCGTCGTTAGGATAACGGAGTTTAGTTAACGACGATAGGTGAGTGCTGTCAACCCCCGGGCCGCGGGCGGCAGTCGCCCTCGGCGTCGCCGGCCGCCCAGCGCAGCGCCGCGACCACGTGCGCCAGGAAGCGCGCCTCCGCCCAGCTCGCCGCCGTGTGCCCGCCAGCGGTGTAGAAGGCGCGCCCCCCGCCCACCGGGCTGGCGCTCCGCGAGCCGCCTCCCTGGCACCAGGCGATCGGGTGGTCGGCGCCCATCCCGCCACCGCGGTAGGTCGACTCGTCCAGGGTCGCGAGCACCCGGACCCGGCCGCGCGGGTTGGTACGGAAGTCGTACCACTCGTCGGTGCGGGCCCAGTCGGCCGGCAGCCGCGCCGTGGCCGGGTGGTCGCGGTCGGCCACCCGGACGCTGGCCCGCTGGACGGCCGGGTGGCGGGCGAAGCGGGCGCCGACCAGCGTCTCGTACCAGGGCCAGTCGTCCTCGGTGTCGGCGGCGGCGTGGACGCCGACCCAGCCACCGCCCGCCTCCACGAAGCCCCGCAGGGCGGCCTCGCCGTCCTGGTCGAGCACGTCGCCGGTGGTGCTGAGGAACACCACCACCCGGTAGCGGCGCAGGCGCGAGGCGGTGAAGCGGGCGGGGTCCTCGGTGTGGTCGACCACCATCCCCTGGCGTGCCCCCTCGCGCCGCAGGGCGCCCACCGCCACCGGGATGGAGGCGTGCCGGAAGCCGAGGGTCCTGCTGAACAGCAGCACGCGCACCGGCCCGCCCTCCCCCGCCGGCCCGGTCACCGAGGTCGGCGCCGGGCCGGGGGGGTCCGGGGGACCGCCGGGGTGGTCCCCCGGTGGGCCGGGATCGAGCGGGCGCGCGCACCCGGCGACGGCGGCCAGCCCGACCAGCAGCGACCAGAGCACGCGGTGACGGCGGTAGTCGGCCACCTCGGTAGCATGGCACGCCAGCACGGCCCCGAGCAGCGCCGAACCCGGGAGCGAGCCCCATGTGCACCGCCGTCCGCATCGTCGTGGCCGCCGCCGACCGCGAGCGCCGCCTCCAGCTCCGCCGGGCGGCGGTGACGGCCGAATGGGAGGTCGTGGGCGAGGCGGACGCGCCGGAGCCGGCCGTCCGCGAGGCGCTGGAGCGCCGCGCGCGCTTCCTGGTCCTGGACGCCAGCGCCGCCGGGCCGCGGCCGGAGGCGCTGGCCCGCCGGCTCAGGTCGAGCAGCCCCGACGCGCTCGTGGTCGGGGTCGGCGAGGTGGCGGGGGTCGACGCCGTGGTGGCGGCCGACGCCCTCGACGGCCTGCGCGAGGCGATGCGGGAGCTGCTGCACGCCGGCGGCGACCACGCCCATCCCCAGGACCGCTGACCGGCGCGCCGACTATGGGGGCGCGTTGAGCAGCACGATCCCCACGGTGACGACCGCGGCCGCGACGGTGCGCCGGTAGCCGAACCGCTCGCCGAAGACGACGGTGCCGATGAGCGCGGCGATGACCACGCTGGTCTCGCGGAGCGCGGCCACGACCGCGAGCGCGCCCCTGGTCTGCGCCCAGATCACCAGCCCGTAGGCGGCCAGCGCCAGCACCCCGCTGACGAGCCCGCGGGCGAGGTTGGCCCGCAGGCCGGCCTGCAGGTGCCGCCGGCCCCAGGTCGCCGCGTACAGGGGCAGCGGCAGCCCCTCCGCCAGGAACAGCCAGGCGATGTAGCCGACCGCGCTGCCCGACCGCCGCACGCCCAACCCGTCGGCGACGGTGTAGGCGGCGATGGACACGCCGGTCGCCAGCGCGAACCCGATCGCCCGGCGGTGCGCCGCGAGAACCGCCGTGCCGGTCACCCCGACCAGCAGGACCAGGCCGAGGCAGACGACCAGCACCCCGGCCAGGCGCAGCGGCCCGAGCCGCTCGCCCACCACCAGGCTGGCGAAACCGGCCACCAGCAGCGGCGCGCTGCCGCGGGCGAGCGGATAGACCTGGCTGAGGTCGCCGCCGGTCCGGTAGGACTCGATGAGCAGCAGCTTGTAGCCGGTATGGATCAGGGTCGAGAGCGCGATGAAGACCCAGCTCGCGCGTGCCGGGCCCGGCAGCAGGGGCACCGCGAGCGCGCACAGGACGACGCCGGTGAGGTCCAGCAGCACGAAGGTGGCCAGGCGGTCCTGGCCGCCCTTGAGCAGGGCGTTCCAGGTGGCGTGCAGCACCGCGGCCAGCAGGACCACCGCGGTGACCGCCAGCGTGGCGGCGGGCTGGGTGGCGTCCTGGACCAGGAGGACGGTCAGCGTATGGCGAGGTGGCGGCCGCGGTAGGGGGCCGCCAGGTGCCGTCCGGGTGTGGCCATGTGCCTGCCCTGGTAGGAGAAGGCGAGCAGCAGCAGCACCCCGAGGGTGACGGAGCTGAGGCCGACCCCGACCAGCGGCAGGGTGCGGTCCGGGCCGGTGGCGGCGAGCGGGCAGGGGCTCGGCACCGACTGCTCGGTCCAGGCCAGCGGCCTTTCGCCGCCGGCGCGGATGACGGCGCGGACCCGCCGCATGCCGCTGAGGGAGACCTGGGCCCGCCACTGGAACGCCCCGGCGGCGCTGGTGGTCGGCCGGCCGCGGGCCAGGGTCCGCTTGGAGGCCGGGTCGACCACGGCGACGTCCAGGCGGGTCGCCGCCGGCAGCCCGGTGCCCACGGTGGTCACCCCTTCACAGGTCAACCCGCGCAGGCCCACGTAGGTGGCCGCGGCCGCCGGCCCCGGCGCGGCGAGCATGGCGAGGACGGCGAACCCGGCCGTCGCCACTGCCCTCCGCCATCGTCGCATCGACCTGTCCTCCGGCCGGCTGTGCGCGCACGGACTCCTGCACCCGAAGGGTGCACCGATCAGACGGTACGCAAACCTCCGTACTCCTGAGGATCGGTAATGATACGGAAGCAAAGGGACGCTTCGTCGCGCACGGCCCGATCGACCGGCTCAGCCGCCGTTGCCCGGGCTACTCGACCTGCACGTCGACCAGGTCGACCAGCAGCCGGCCGTCGCCGCCCAGGTCCACGCCGGTGATCTCCAGCACCAGGCTAGAACCGGGCACCCGTGCGCGGTGCTCGACGGCGAGCTGCCGCCAGCCGTCGTCGGGCAGGCCGTAGGCGGCCATGTCGGAGCTGGCCACGCGGCCGCCGGCCTCCTCCTGGAGGGCGAGGACGACCTGGGCGTCGGGGACGGTGGCCCGCACCCAGACGCTCGCCTCGTAGGTGGTGCCGGCCCGGGCGCTCGCCAGGCCCCGCTTGGCCAGCCCTGGCCCGACCGGACCGGAGGCGGCGCCGCCGGGGGCGACGGCGACCGCCCAGCGCCCGGAGGTCCCGCCCTCGACCCGCTGGAGGCTGGCACCGCCCAGCGGTGTCCAGCCGCCCAGGTCGCGCTCGAAGTCGGCGCCCTGGAGCAGGTTCCCCGGGGTCGGCCGGACCTGCGCGCCCGCGGTCGCGGTCGTGGTGGTGGCGCCGCCGCGGCCACGCTCCGCGGTGGTGGCGGACGCCGCGCCGCCCGGCGCGGGCCCCTCGTCGCGGGTGACGAGGGCGATCGCCACCGTCACGACCGCGATCGACAGCAACGCGGCCAGGAACACGACCTGGGGACGCGACCCGCCGAGCCGCACCGGGCGCTCGGCGAGATGCCGGGGAGGGCGGGCAGCCATGATGCGAATACTCTGCTCGCGTGCCACCGCGGGCAAACGCCGGCCGTGGCCGGCCGTCCGCGGCCCGGGCTAGGAGGTCGCCGGCGGGACGGCGTCGTCGGGCTCGGGCTCGGGCGCGCCGCGCGCCTCGCGGGCGACGTGGCCGAGCACGCCGTTGACGAACCGGCCGGAGTCGGCGGTCGACAGCAGCTTTGCCAGCTCGATCGCCTGGTCGAGCACCACCGCGGTGGGCACCTCCGGCCTGGCGACCAGCTCGAAGGTGGCCAGGCGGAGCAGGTTGCGGTCGACCAGGGGCATGCGCTCGACCGTCCAGTGCTCCGAAGCGGCGCCGATGCGGCCGTCCAGCTCCGGCAGCAGCCGCTCGACCCCGCCGACCAGCTCCAGGGTGTAGGCGTCCGGGGCGCCGGCCTCGGGGTCGTCGCGGTGGCGGGCCAGCACCTCGGCGATCGGCCGCCCGACCAGGTCGGCCTCGTAGAGGATGTCCAGGGCGCGGCGGCGGGCCGCGGCGCGCGTCCCGGTCGGCGCCGCGCCCGAGCCTGCGGCGCTCACTGCACCCGGGTCAGGTAGGCGCCCGAGCGGGTGTCCACCTTGATACGGTCGCCGGTCTCCACGAACAGCGGCACCTGCACGACCGCGCCGGTCTCGACGGTGGCCGGCTTGGTCGCCCCCGAGACCCGGTCGCCCTTCACGCCCGGCTCGGTCTCGGTCACCTCGACCTCGACCGCGGCGGGCAGCTCGACCCCGATCGCCGTGCCCTCGTAGAACGTCACGTAGGGCGTGGCCCCGTCGGTCAGCCAGCTCGCCGCCGACCCGACCGCGCCGGCGTCGACCACCGACTGGTCGTAGGTCTGGGTGTCCATGAAGTGGAAGCCGGTGTCGTCGCGGAACAGGAACTGCATCTCGCGCTTCTCGAGGATGGCGACCTCGACCGGCTCGTCGGCCCGGAAGGTCTTGTCGAGCACCCGGCCGGTGCGGACGTTCTTGAGCTTGGTGCGCACGAAGGCGCCGCCCTTGCCGGGCTTGACGTGCTGGAACTCGACGACGTTCATCAGCGTGCCGTCGATGTTGAGCGTCATCCCGTTCTTGAGGTCGTTCGTGGTCGGCATGGGCAGCGATGCTACCACCGTGCGTCACCGTCCCCCGGCGACGCCGGCGATCCACCGCTCGATCTCCTCGGCCAGCACCGACAGCGGGACGCCGCCGCCGAGCAGCACGGCGTCGTGGAAGGCCCTGATGTCGAAGCGGCCGCCGAGGCGTTGCCGCGCGTGCTGGCGCAGCCGCTCGAGCTCGATGCGGCCCACCATGTACGCCAGGGCCTGTCCCGGCTCGGCGATGTAGCGGTCGACCTCGTTCTCGACGTTGCTCGGCGTCAGGGCGCTGTTGGCGAGCAGGTAGTCGATCGCCCGGGATCGGCTCCAGCCGAGGTGGTGGATGCCGGTGTCGACGACCAGGCGGCAGGCGCGCCAGGAGTCGAACGACAGCATCCCGAGCCGGGCGAGGTCGCCGGAGTACAGGCCCATCTCGTCGGCGAGGCGCTCGGTGTACAGCGCCCACCCCTCGCTGAAGGCGGTCACGTACCCGAGCCGGCGGAACCGCGGCAGGTCCCGCAGCTCCTGCGCCAGCGCGAACTGCAGGTGGTGGCCGGGAACGCTCTCGTGGAACGCCAGCGCCTCGTACTCGTAGCGGGTCCGGGTGCGGGGCGCGTGGGTGTTGAGCCAGTGGATCCCAGGCCGGCGCCCGTCGTCGGAGGGGGGCTGGTAGTACCCGAGGACGGCGTCCTTGGCCTCCAGCGGGCTCATCTCGTCGACACGGCATGCCACGGCGGGGACCCGGCCGAACCAGTCCGGCACCGCCGCGTTCGCCCGCGCGAGCGCGTCCCGCGCGCTCTGGAGGATCTCGCCGGCGGTGTCGAAGCGCAGCGAGGGGTCGCCGCGAAGGCGGCCGAAGATCTCGCCGAGGTCGCCGGTGCCGAGCGCCCTGGGCCCGAGCGCCCGGTACTCGTCCGCGAGGCCGGCGACCAGCTCCTGGCCGAGCCGGTGGAGCTCGTCGAGGTCGCGCGGGGTCGTGGTGTGCCGGCGGACCGCGTTGCGGTAGACGGTCTCGCCATCCGGCAGGAAGCAGAGCCCGCAGCGGTCGTCGGGTCGCGCGCGCGGGAGCACCTCGCGCTCGAGACAGGCCCGGTAGCCGAGCATGGCCGGACGGACCGCGGCCGCGACGATCTCCAGGAGCCGGCCGCGCCAGCGGACCGGGTCGACCTCCGCCGGCGGGTCGGGCGCGAGCAGCGGGTCCTGCTCCGGCGGCGTGGCCAGGTACTCGTCGAGCTGCGCGATGGCCGCTCGAACGCCCCGCTCGCTCGGCGTCCTGCCGTTGTCGATGCCGGCTCGCAGGCGGTCGGCGGCCTGCCGCAGGTAGCGGTGGAGCTTGCCGCACCGTTCCAGGTACGCCCACGCCTGCTCGGCCGTGCCCAAGGTCACCTTGGGGACGGCCGCGATCACCGCGGTCTGGACCCCGCTCATGGTGGCGGACACGGTGAGCTCTGGCCATCGCGCGGCCAGCTCGTCCTGGCGGTCGCGGCAGGCGCCCTGGAGCATCGCATGGGTGATCCGGTCCTGCCCCGACAGGGTCGCCGGGTCGATCCCGTCCAGCCGCCGCCGGAGGCTGGCGAGCGAGGCTCGCTGCCGCGCCTCCGCCTCCTCGGACAGGTCCGGGACCTCGGCGTCGAAGCCCGTGATCCCGAACGCGGTGGCCTCGAACGGCGACGCGGCCATCGCCAGCTCGAAGTACCGCTCGGCCAGCTCGGCGAGGCCGCCGGTCACAGCTCCAGCAGCTCCTTGGAAGCGGTGGTGAGCAGGTCGTGGCCGTCGGGGCGGACCACCGCCAGGTCCTCGATCCGGACCCCGCCGAAGCCGGGCAGGTAGACGCCCGGCTCCACGGTCACCGGCGTCCCGGCCGCGATCCGCCCGGGAGCCCCCTGCCGCAGCCTCGGCGCCTCGTGGATCTCGAGGCCGACCCCGTGCCCGGTGGGGTGGGCGAACGCCTCGCCGAGGCCGGCCTCGGCGATGGTGCCCCGGCATGCCCGGTCGACGTCGGCGACGGGCACCCCGGCCCGCAGGCAGCCCAGGCCGGCCGCCTGGGCGCGGTGGACCACCTCGTACACCTCGCGCTGGCGCTCGGAGGCCCGCCCGAAGATCACCGTGCGGGTCATGTCCGAGCAGTAGCCGTCGACCCGGGCGCCGAAGTCCAGCTTGACGAAGTCGCCGCGGCGCAGCCGGCGGCCGACCGGGTGGTGGTGCGGCTCGGCGGCGTGCTCGCCGAAGGCCACGATGGTG
>WNGA01022372.1_pt1 | contig 10787 bp, 8 predicted proteins | sample 5400061 | NCBI WGS metagenome assembly WNGA01 (sample SAMN13153366, study PRJNA577476) | soil metagenome | isolation source: 100 cm soil or saprolite under grassland replicate 2 | place: USA:California | collected 2016-06-15
CTTCGATCGGCGTATTGCGCGTGTTCGACATGCCGACATGGACGCCCGAAGGCCCGGGCGCGGTGGGCGACGCGCCCTGGCCACCGCCGATGGTCTCGTAGTACGTCCAGCTGCCCACCACCGCACCACCCCGTTGCACGTTGCCCGTTGCACGTAGCCCGCCGAAGGTGACGTTGTTCATCGTGCCCTGCCCCTGCGCGGGCACGGGGATGCCGCCCCGGGCGAGCGCGAGGATCAGCGTGTCGACGATGCGCTGCGACGTCTCGACGTTGCCCGCGGCCACCGCGCTCGGGTAGCGCGCGTTGACGAGGCAGCCCTCCGGCGCGGTCACCCGCACGGCGCGCTGGACGCCGCCGTTCGTGGGCACGTCCTCGGGAAGCAGCGTCCGCACCACGAACAGCACCGCCGAGCGCGCCACGGCCAGCGGGCAATTGACGTTCCCCCGCGCGGCGGGCGCGGTGCCGGTGAAGTCGGCGTGGAACGCACCCTCCCGGATGTCGATCCGCACGCTGATCCGGAGATCCACGTCGTCCACCCCGTCCCCTTCGAGCCAGTCCGTGGCGCTGAGACCGGTGGCCGGGATCCGCCGCAGCGCCTCCCGCGTGCGGCGCTCCGCGTAATCCAGGAGGTCGCGCACGGCGGCGCGAACGCCGGCCCCGCCGTAGCGGGCCACCAGCGCCCGCAGGCCGTCCGCGCCGCGCTCCACGGCCGCCCGCTGTGCCGCGAGGTCGCCGCGCCGGGTCTCGGGCGTGCGCACGTTCGCGAGCACGAGGCGCTCCACTTCCGGCGTCAGCCGCAGGGGCGGCAGGATCAGTCCCTCGGCGAAGATCTCGCGCGCCCCGGCCGGCATGCTGCCGGCCTGAGCACCTCCGACGTCCGAGTGGTGCGCCCGCACCACGCCGTATCCACCCACCTCGCCGGCGATGTCGATGGCGCCGATGAGCGTGATGTCCGGGAGGTGCGACCCGCCGGTGTAGGGATCGTTGAGGATGAAGACCTCGCCGGGCCCGGGCTCGAGCGCGCGCACCGCGGCGACGGACTCAGGCAGAGCGCCGAGGTGAACCGGAATGTGAGCCGCCTGCGCGATCATCGCGCCGTCCGCGTCGAACAGCGCGGCGGAGCAGTCGCGCCGCTCGCGGATGTTGGGCGACAGCGCGGAGTGGATGAGCACGAGCCCCATCTCCTCCGCGACCGAGGCGAAGCCGTGGCCCATCACCTCGAGACCGACGGCGTCGAGCGTCATGCCCGCTCCGCGATCAGGGCCCCGGACGGGTGGACGGTGCCGCGCCACCCGGGCTCGATCAGTGCCGTGGCGTCCCGACCGGCGAGGATCGCCGGGCCGTCGAGCGTCACGCCGGGCGCGATCTCGTCCAGGGCCCAGACCGACGCCGTCAGCCGCTCTCCCCCCAGCGTGATCGGCCGCCGGTGTCGAGGTGCCCGCACGGTCCGCCGCACGCCCGCAAAGCGCGGCAGCGGTCCCTCACGCAGCGCGACGACCCGCAGGTTCACCACCTCGACCGGCTGGCCCGTTCCCGCATGCCCGTAGCGGGCCCGGTGCCGGGCGAGGAACGCGTCGCGAATCTGCTGCGGGTCGTCGTGCGTCACCGGGACCGTCACTTCGTATCCCTGCCCGGCGAACCGGCAATCCGCATACCGCATGAGGGCGCCGCCCGACAGCTGCCGAGCCGCCTCCGTCAGGAGGGGGCTGTAGGCGCGACCGATCTCAACCGCGTCGAGGTCGTCGAGCGAGCGGTGCAGCGACGTCACGACGTCCGTCCGCTCGGCCGCGGCGGCGAGCCCCAGGGCGCTGAGCACGCCGGGATGCGGCGGGACGACGACCGTGCGCATACCGAGCGCATCGGCGAGCGCGCAGCCGAACAGCGGCCCCGCGCCGCCGAACGGCAGCAGCGCCATGCGCCGTGGATCGAGCCCGCGCGCCACGCTCACCCGCTTGAGCGCGCGGGCCATCACGGCGGCGGCGACCGTGACCACGCCGGCGGCCGCCCGGGCCGGCTCGCCGCCCGCGGGCCCGAGCGACGCCACCGCGCGCTCCGCCGCGCCCCGATCGAGCCGCACCGCGTCCGCGAGTGGGCTCTCGGTGTCGAGCCAGCCCAGCACGAGGCACGCGTCGGTCACCGTCGGCCGCACGCCGCCGCGGCCGTAACAGGCGGGCCCCGGCACGGCGCCCGCGCTGTCCGGACCGACCTTGAGCGCGCCGCCTTCGTCCATCCGCGCGACGCTGCCCCCGCCCGCGCTCACGGTCTCGATCAGAATCGACGGTAGCGCGAGCGGGACGCCGGCGACGGCGCCGGCTCCGTCGCTGACGGCGGCCCCTCCCGTCACGAGGCTCGCATCCGCGCTCGTGCCACCCATGTCGAGCGTGACGAGCTCGGAGAGCCCCACCGCCGCCCCGACGAGGCGCGCGCCGACGACACCCCCGGCCGGGCCCGAAAGCGCGAGCGCTGCGGCCCGGCACGCTGCGGCCCGCGGCGCGAGCGTTCCGCCCGCGGACGACATGATCCGCAGGCCCGTGTCCCCGCGCGACTCCACGGCGCGCTCCAGCCGGGCGACGTAGGCCGAGACCTTCGGCCGCAGGTAGGCCTCGACGGTCGTCGTGCTGGTGCGCTCGAACTCGCGGAACAGCGGGAGGACTTCGTGGCTCGCGGCCACCGGAACGCCCGGAAGGGTGTCGCGCAGGGCCCGGGCCACGCGCCGCTCGTGCTCGGGGTGCCGGAACGCGAACAGGAAGGCCACCGCGACGGTCTCGGGCGCGAGTTCCCGCACGGCGGCCACGACCCGGGCAACCTCGGCGTCGCCGAGGGGCTCGACCGCCCCCGCCGCTCCCATGCGCTCCGCGACCCCGACGACGTCCCCCCGTGCGACGAGCGGCGGCGGGTGATCGCGCGCGAGATCGTACAGCGCCGCGCGGTCCTGACGCCGGAGCCAGAGCAGGTCCTCGAAACCGCGGGTGGTCACGAGGACCATCCTGGCGCCGGTGCGCTCCAGCAGAGCGTTCGTGGCGATCGTCGTGCCGTGCACGAGAAGATCGACAGGGGGCCCGTGCCGGCCCCCATCGAACAACTCCAGCGCCCGGAACATCCCGACTGCGGGATCCTCAGGCGTCGTCATCACCTTCCGGACCTCGAGATCCCCGTCCACCCCCAGCGCCACGAGGTCGGTGAACGTGCCGCCGACGTCTACCCCTACCCGCACCGCCGCCCCCTTCCCCGCCCCACCGCCCAATTGCGGATTGCGGATTGTGGATTGCGGATTTGCAATGCAGGGTCATGCGGCTCGACGCCGACTCTGACAATCCGCAATCCGCAATCCCCAATCCGCAATTTCACGCCAGGCGCCCCGATCTCCATCGCAGCATCAGAAGTGCGCCCGCGAACCCCAACGTCGCTAGCACCGCCAGCGTCCCCACCCAATCGCCCAGACGCGTATAGAGGGTCGTCACGTCGCTCGTGCGCAGCCTGCTCGCTTCCGCCGCGCGCTCCTCGAGGCGGGTGGAGTCGTGAAACCGCCCCAGCGGATCGACGGTTCCGGAGATCCCCGAATTCGCTCCGCGGGCGATTCCCATGCGGGTCTCGATCGCCCGCAACACGAGGTGGGACGCGTGCTGGTACGGGCCGGCCGTGCGGCCGTACCAGGCGTCGTTCGTGATGTTGACGAGGAAGTGGGCGCCGCCGCGCCGGTAGGCACGCCCCAACGAGGTAATGCTTGTGATAGACCGGATATGCGCTCCGGTCGCCGCTCGCATCGTAGAAGAACGCCGCGTTGTAGTACTCGTAGGCGCCGCCGGAGTAGAACTCGGCGTCCAGGCCTCCGGTGAGCAGGGGCGTCCGGGTGGCGCGCGCGCGCTGGGCGAGCGCCGGATCCCAGTCGGGGCGCCTGACGAAATAGTCCGGGACGGCGGCTTCGGGCCAGATCAGCAGGTCGATGCGGGTGCTGTCCGCGAGGCGGTGCGAGAGGTCGAGCAGGTTCGCCATCACGCTGTCCTGGCGCGCCCGGTCCCACTTTTCCCTGAATCCCTCGTTTGGCTGCACGAGCCCAACCACGCCGGCGTCCCGCACCGGCAGCGTCTTCATCCGCCACGCGCCGTAGCCCCACGCCAGGACGACGGTCGCGAGCAGCGCGGCCAGGCGCCGCCACCGCAGTGAACCAGTCCCGGCGCCCCGCTCCCGCGGCGCCGGCAGCGCGTCCACCAGCATCACGTTGCACCAGGCCAGCCACAGCGTCACGCCACGCGCGCCCGCGACATCCGCCCACTGAATGAGGATCGGCAGGTCGGCGAGCGACGTGCCAAGGCCCAGCCAGGGAAAGCGGATGTCTCCCTGGTGCGCGATCCCCCACTCGACGGCCGTCCACACCAGCGGGAAGACGACCCAGAGCGGCAACATGGGGAAGCGGGCCCGGACCCGCACCACGAGCCAAAACAGCCCGGCGGTCCAGAGCCCGTAGATCGCGATCGTCGCGAGGTAGCCGAGCGCCGAGAGCGGCGTGAAATGCCAGAGCGCGACCACCAGCCAGTACAGCACCAGCCCCTGGGTCGCGAAGCCGTACCAGAAACCGAGCCGCAGGGCGCGGCGCGCGTCCCCCTCGCGCTCCAGCTCGCGCAGCAGCAGGATCGCCGGCGCGACCGCGAGGAAGCTCACGACGGGCAGACGAAACGGCGGGTAGCTCGTCGTGAGGAGAGCCGCGCCCAACGCGATCAGGAGCGCCGCCCGGCGGGACGGACCGGTCACAGCAGCGCGTCGCGTCCTTCGTCAGCCGAGCGGTACACCGCCTCGAGGACCCGGTGCAGCGCGAGCTGGTCGCGCGGCGGCGGCGCGTTCAAGTCCCCCTTGATGACCGCGAGGAAATAGGTCCACTCAGCGCGGTACGACTGGGCGAACGGAGTCTCGCGCCCGCTCGCCCCCGTCGGCGTGACGTCCGTGACGTTGCCGTGCACGTCCTTGAACAGCCGCAGCGGCTGGATACCGGCCGAGCCCTTGGTGCCGACGAGGTCGAACCAGAACCGCTCCGACTCGCCCATGTGGCGCCAGCTCACGTCGATCGAGAGCGACACGCCGTTCTCGCCGACCACGAGGGCCGTCGCCATGTCCTCCACGGCGTCCTTGCTGTGGCCCATCATGTGCGCGGACACACGTTTCGGCGTGGGCCAGCCGGCGAGCCACAGCCCGAGATCGAGCAGCTGGAGTCCGAGATCGAAGAACGCGCCCCCGCCCGCCTCCTGGCGGCGCAGCCGCCAGCCCAACATCTGGCGGCTGGGCTGGAAGGTGTACCAGCCGCTGCGGATCGCCTGCAGGGCGCCGATGTCCCCGCCGGCGAGAAAGCCGCGCACGGCCTGCACGTCGGACCGGAAGCGGTGATTCATCCCGACCATCACCCGCTTGCCGTATCGCTCGCTGGCCTGCAGCACCCGCTCCACCCCCGCCGAGGACAGCGCCAGCGGCCGCTCGCACAGCACGTGGCAGCCGGCCGCGAGCGCGGAGACGGCGTGGATCTCGTGCAGGTGATTCGGCGTGCAGATCGCGACCGCATCGGCGCGGCCGTAGCGCAGGACCTCCTCGATGTCGTCGAAGGTGTCCTTCACCTCGAACCGCGAGGCGAGGGCCTGCGCCTTGCCGAGGTCGTTGTCGCAGATCGCCGCGACCTCGACGCCCTGGAGCTTCCGCAGCACCGGCAGGTGCGCCACCTGCGCGATGGCGCCCGCGCCCACAACGCCGACCCGCACCGGTGCGCTCATCGCTTGCCGGCCACTCCGGCCCAGCGGTACATCAGCCCGGTACGGAGGCTGGCCGTGGACTGACCGCTCGCCACGACTCCTCGCGCATCCAGCGTGAGACGCCAGCGCTTCGCGCCGATCTCCGCTCCGATGGTGCCGTTCAGCCCGGCCGTGACGTCGTCCAACGCATCCTCCACGAACGTCCCGTCGATGGCGGCCCCGCTCCCGTTGCGGAGGTGGACGCCGATCCCGACGCCCATGTACGCGGTCACCGCTCGTCCCTGCGGCATGACGTACTGGAGGTCGAGGTCGCCCGTGAGGTCGCTCCAGGTGATGCGGCCGAGGTCGATGGTGTAGTTCGAGTCGGGGTCGTTGACGATGCGCCTGAGGCTCTGCGCGAAGCGGCGCGTCGCTTCCGCGCTGATGTCCGCGCGGAAATACGACAGGCCCAAGAGCACCCGCACCTTTGGAGCCACGGGCCCGATGTCGAGCCGCGCGCCGCCGGTCAGTGTTCCCATGATGTTGCCGCCGCCGAGAGGCCCGAGATCGAGCTGGAGGGCGCTGGGCCGCAGGTTGTCGTAGGAGAACTGCTGGAAGATCTTTTGGGCGGTCAGGCGGTCAGGCGGACCGGCGGTCAGGAAGGCCGCGGCAAGACCGACCGCCAGACCGCCCGACCGCCCGACCGCCCTAGTAGAGCCGTTCAATCGTCGTCCCCGGGAAATAGGTCGCGAGGATCTTGCGGTAGTCCTGCCCGGCGCGCGCCCTGCCCACCGCACCCCATTGGCACAGCCCGACGCCGTGTCCCGATCCCGCGCCGGCAGCCACCAGCCGGGTGACCCGGCCGTCCTGCCGCGTCACGAACACCTGGAACGCCGCGCTCTGCAGCAGCCGATCCGCCGCCGGGCGCAGCACCGCGCGTACATCGGGACCCGGCACGCGGACGTCGCCGTGCTCCAAGACGATGCGCAGCTCGGCGACGCGCCTCGATGGGCTCGTGCGGCTCACGGCCACGTCCGTGATGCGCTGCAGCCCGTCCCCCCCCACGTTCATCACGGCTGGGAGCGTTCGCGACAAGATGGCCCGCAGCTTTGCGCCGTCCCATTCCTCGCGCCACCGAAACTGCGGCGACAGGTCGCAGTAGTAATGCCCCCCGCCCCCCCCGCCACCCCTCGCGTCGGACACCGGCCGGAGGTAGGGACGACCCTTCGCCGTCTTGAATGCCTCCTCCACGCCGGCGGTGCTCGCGCCGCAGGCCGAGTGGAAGTATGCGTCGATGACGTCGCCGTGGTAGCGCAGCACCTCGCCCGTGGTGGCGCGCACGGCCTCCCACACCTCCGGCGTCTCGCCGGACACCCCGCTGTAGACCTGGTCCCGGACGTCCGCCCAGGCGTCGAACCCCAGAGATTCCCAGCGGCCCCGGTTCTTCAAGGCGAAGCTGCGGGAGACCGCCGCCTGCGCGAGCAGAGCCTGCCGCTCCGCGCCGCGCCGGACGCCCATCTCGGCTCCGAGCACGCCCGCGAGGTAGCTCTCGAGCGGCACGCGGTTCATCAGCGTCAGCCCCGTCTCGTCCCGGATCACGCTCACCCGGCCGCGGTAGCGGCGGCCGTTCGCCACCGCGAAGCGGTTCTCGGTGACGTTGACGGCGGAGATCCCGAAGTAGCGCCCGGTGCCCGCGCCGTCCGGCTTGACGAGGCGGAGCCCCGCGGTGTCCGGCACGACCGTCCAGGAGACCCCGGGCGGGATCGACCCGATCGGCTCGCCGGTGCGGTCGTCGGTGACGAACAGCTCCCCGTCTCCGCCCAGTGTGCCGCTCTGAGCCCCCACGGCCAGGCCGACGCGCAGCTCCGGCTCCGTCCCCGCCGGGGTGACGGACGGCGGCTTCGGGCAGGCGGCCGCGGCGAAGGTGAGCAGGCTAGCGAGCCTGCGCCTCGCCCAGCGCCGCGTCGAGTTGTGCGATGGTGAAGTCGATGTCCGCATCCGTGTGCGCGCTCGAGACGAACCCCGCCTCGAAGGCCGACGGCGCCAGAAACACGCCGCGCGCCAGGGCCGCCCGGTGCCACCGCGCGAACAGCGCCGCGTCCGAGGCCTTCGCCTGCGCAAAGTTCCGAACCGGACCCGCAGCGAAGTACACGCCCCACATCGACCCCGCGTGCCCGGCGCTCACGGACACCCGGCGCCGCCCGGCGGCGTCCCCTATACCCGCCACGAGCCGCCTGGTTCGCCGCTCGAGCGTGTCGTACAGCCCCGCTTGCTCCGTGGCGCGCAGCGTCGCCAGGCCCGCCGCCATCGCGACGGGGTTGCCCGAGAGCGTCCCGGCCTGATACACCGGTCCCTCCGGGGCGATCAGCCGCATCAGGTCCGCCCGCCCGCCGAAGGCGCCGACCGGCATCCCGCCGCCGATGATCTTCCCCAGGGTCGTGAGATCGGGGCGGATGCCGAGCCGCTGCTGTGCCCCGCCCGACGTCACGCGGAAGCCGGTCATCACTTCGTCGAAGATCAGGAGCGCGCCGTGCCGGTCACACAGCGCGCGCAGCGTCGGATGGAAGTCCGGGTCCGGCGGGATGAAGCCGGCGTTGCCCACGTACGGCTCCACGATGACCGCGGCGATCTCCCCGCCGCGGCGCCGGAACACGTCCTCGACGGCCGGGACATCGTTGAACGGCACGGTGACGGTCAGCTCCGCCAGCGGGGCCGGCACCCCGGGACTGTCGGGGAGACCGAGCGTCGCGACGCCGCTCCCCGCCTTCACCAGGAAGCTGTCGCCGTGGCCGTGGTAGCAGCCTTCGAACTTGAGGATCACGTCGCGCCTGGTCGCCGCGCGCGCGAGCCGGACCGCCGCCATGGTGGCCTCGGTGCCCGAGTTCACGAAGCGGACCATCTCGACCGACGGCATGCGCCGGCACACCAGCTCCGCGAGCGCCACTTCGGCTTCGCACGGCGCCCCGTAGCTCCATCCCTGCTCCGCCGCGGCCCGGATGGCGTCCAGCACGGTGGGGTCCGCGTGCCCGAGGATGAGCGGGCCCCAGGAGCACACGTAGTCGAGGTACGTCTTCCCGTCCGCATCGGTGAGCCGCGCGCCCTGGGCGCGGGCGACGAAAAAGGGCGTCCCGCCTACCGCGCGGAACGCCCGAACCGGCGAGTTGACTCCGCCGGGCAACACCGCCTTCGCCCGGTCGAAGAGCTCGGCCGAGCGGCTCACGCCAGCGCGACCGCTCGAAGATCGTAATCCTCGCTCGCGCTGAGCCGCGCTCGTACGAAGCTGCCGGGCCGTGCCCAGCCGCCCCGCTCGAGGTACGTAACCCCGTCCACGTCGTCCGCCTGCCACTGCACCCGCCCCACGTGCGTGACCCCGTCCTCGTCCGGATCGGCGACGCGATCCACCAGCACCTCGACCTCGCGCCCCACGAAGCGCGCCAGCCGCTCGGCCGAGATGGCCCGCTGCACCTCGAGCAGCTCCTCGAGCCGCTCGCGCTTCACCCCGTCGGGAACGTCGTCCGGGTACTGGGCGCCCCGGGTCCCCTCCTGCGGCGAGTAGGCGAACGCGCCCAGCCGATCGAACTGCGCCTCCTCCAGGAAGGCGAGCAGCTCGCGGAAGTCGTCGTCGGTCTCGCCCGGGAACCCGACCAGGCAGGTGGTACGGATCGCGAGGTCGGGGATCGCGCCCCGCAGCCACGCAAGCTTGTCGCGCAGGGTGCGCTGCCGCTCCGGGCGCCGCATCCGCTCGAGCATCCGGTCCGACGCGTGCTGGATCGGCATGTCGATGTACGGGACGATCCGCCGCCCGCGGGCGATCACGTCCACCAGCCGCTCGCTCAGCCCCGCCGAGTAGACGTACAGCAGCCGGTACCAGGGCACGGCGGTGCCGGAGACCAGCGCCTCGAGCAGATCGGGGAGCTTCGGTCCCGCCGGTCCCAGGTCGCGCCCGTAGTGTCCGAGATCCTGGGCGACCAGGTTGATCTCCCGAGCGCCCTGAGCCTCGAGCTGCTGCGCTTCGCGCACCAGGCGGTCCAGCGGCTCGGAGCGGTGCTTGCCGCGCATCAAGGGAATCGCGCAAAAGGCGCAGGTGTGGTCGCAGCCTTCCGAGACCTTGAGGTAGCGCACGTGCGGCGCGTCGCCCAGGAACTGCCGGACGCCCGGGTGTTGCGCAATCGGGTCTGCGATCAGGCCGCGCGACGCGAGCTCGGGAACGAGATGGTGCAGGTCGGAGAATCCGAGGAAGAGGTCGACCTCCGGGATCTCCTTGCGCAGCTCCTCCCTGTAGCGCTGCACCAGGCAGCCGACCGCGACGACGGCCTTCACGTCGCCGTCCCGCTTGAGCCGCGCCGCTGCCAGGATGGCGTCGATGGACTCCTGTTTCGCCGCGTCGATGAAGCCGCAGGTGTTCACGAGCACGACGTCGGCATGGAGCAGGTCGGCCGTCACGACGGCGCCGTGGCCCACCAGCTCGCCGACCAGCCGCTCGGAATCGACGGTTGCCTTGTCACAGCCGAGGGAGATGACGCCCAGCTTCATCCGCGGTAGTTCCCGAACTTTAGCTCGATGCCCCAATCCTGGGAGCGGAGGAAGACGATCACCTCCTGCAGCTCGTCCTTCGACGGCGACTGCACGCGGATCTCCTCGCCCTGGATCGAGGCCTGCGCCTTCTTGAACTTCCGGTCCTTGATCGCCTTGACGATCGCCTTGGCCTTCTCCTGGGGGATGCCCTGCGTGAGCTTGATCTCGCGGCGCACCGTGTCGCCCGCCGCCGGCGTGACGGGCCCGACCTCGAGGTTCTTCACGGGCACGCCGCGCTTGATGAGCTTCGACTGCAGCACGTCGAACAGCGCCGTCATCTTGAAGTCGTCGTCCGCCACGAGCGTGAGCGTGACCTTGGCGCGGTCGAACGCGATCGCGCACTTCGAGCCCTTGAAGTCGTAGCGCTGGGCGACCTCCTTCGTCGCCTGGTTGACGGCGTTGTCGACTTCCTGGAGGTCCGCCCCAGTGGAGATATCGAAGGAGACTAAGCCGGTCATGCGCCATCATAGTGGACCTCCCCCCCTCTGGGAAAGAGGGGACG
>WNGA01016087.1_pt1 | contig 10786 bp, 9 predicted proteins | sample 5400061 | NCBI WGS metagenome assembly WNGA01 (sample SAMN13153366, study PRJNA577476) | soil metagenome | isolation source: 100 cm soil or saprolite under grassland replicate 2 | place: USA:California | collected 2016-06-15
GGCGGTCGCGGGCGAGGTCGAGAAGCTCGCGGGGAGCGACCCCGGGCGAGCGGTGCGCGTCTACGAGACCCTCCTCGCCGGCTGTTACGAGAAGGCCGAGGAGGTGGACGACTCGAGCGGCAACTTCGGGATGTTCGTCGACAGCCTCTACTGCGGCTGGATCAAGGCGCGCCAGGCGGCCGGCTCCGACGCAGACGAGACCGCGAGGGTCTTGCTCGATCGGATGGAGAACGACCCCTACGGCTTCGCGTACCAGCTCGAGCGCGATGCCGTGAAGGTGATGGACAAGGACGGCCTCGCCGCCTTCGAACGCGCGGTGAGGGGGCGCTTCGAGGCGAAGGACGTCACGGAGCACGCCTCCGAGCGCGCGCACCGGCGCGATCCCGCGTACGCGCGCCGCCGCTGGGGCGAGGTACTGCGCGCGGTCTACACGCAACAGGGCGACGTGCGGGGCTACGTCGTGCTCTGCGAGCAGACTGCGCTCTCGGCCCAGGACTGCCTCGTGGTAGCCGGCATGCTCAAGGGGCGGCGCAAGCGGGACGAGGCGCTCGCCTGGGTGGACCGTGGTCTCGTGCTCGGCAAGAAGCAGCGGCACGGGTCGTCCGAGTACGACCTCGCAAAGATGAAGCGCGAGCTGCTCGTGAAGCTCGGTCGGCCGCGCGACGCTCTCGAGGACGCGTGGCGCGAATTCCGCGAACACCCGAGCAAGTTCAGCTACGAGGAGTTGATGCGCTTCGTGCCGAAGGCCGAGCGCGCGTCGTGGCACGGAAAGGCGATGGATGCTGCGGAGCGCGGCGATCTCGGATCGCTCATCGAGTTATGGCTGGAGAAGAAGGAGATCGAGCGTCTCGTCGAGCGGCTTCGCAAGGCAAGCGACGCCGAGCTCGAGGCCCTCTCGCACTATGCGACCGAGCCCGCGGCGAAGCGCCTCGCGATGTCCCATCCGGACGTTGCGGCCAGGGCTTACCGAGCGATGGGCATCCGGATTCTCAACGCGAAGAAGAGCAAGTACTACGACGCCGCTCTCTCGAACTTCGAGAACACCAAGCGCTGCTACGAGCGCTCCGGTCTCGGTCGCGAGTGGGACGCCGTCGTCGCCGCCGTCCGCCAGGCTCATCACCGCAAGGTGGGCTTCATGGGCGACTTCGAGCGGTTGGTCGTTGGCCACGGGCCAAGCCAGGAGCCATCGTTCCTGGATCGAGCGAGGAGTCGCTGGTCATCCGGCGGTCAGCAGTGACAGCCGCAGGCACTATGGGCCGCAAGTTTGGAGACACCCAAGCCCGAGTCGGGACCCCCGGCCCTGCGCCGGTGAAGTCCCCATCTCAAGGGCTCGAACGGGGAGGGCTGTACGGGATGAAGCCTCGCGGGGAACCCGCGGAAGAGGTCGGTATCCCGCCCCCGCAACCAGTCTGAACGAACAGGCCGCCCCCGGGGCGGCCGTTCGTGTTCTTCAAGGGTCAGCTTCGCGGTGTAGCCGTCCTGCCCGGGCATCAGGACGATGCTCTCGACGATGGAAGGCGAGCGCCTCCGTCGCCTGGGCCGGCTTCCGCACGAGGGCGCTGTCGAGTTCGTCCATCACTTCATCACCTGGGCCGTCGAGACAACGCGAACCGGCGGCAGGTCCTTCGGGAGCACCGAGGCGGCGACGCGCTGGCGCGCATCGAGGAGATTCTTCTCCTCGTCCCGGAACGTCGCGGCGAGCAGGTCGTTCGACCGGGGCTCGCGATGGACTCCGTGACGTTCGCGATCCTCCCGGCAGCGGCCCCGAACGCTCGCCGGGTTCGATGCGGTCGGCTTCGGAGCCGGCAGAAATCGATCGCGTAGCGGTTCGGGAGATCGGACATCCGCCTCTCCGCAGAGCTCAGAAGGCAGCGGTCAGGGCCACCGATGAGGGTGACCGGGCCGCTGAGCTGGTTGCGGGGCGTGCCTCACGGCCCGCCCACTACGGCGCCCATGAAGAAACCCCCGGCAACTCGGAGAGTGACCGGGGGCTACGACTGTCGGGAGCGAGGCGGGAGGCGCCTGGTCTACGGGACGACGGTGAAGACGCCGAGGAGGTCCTCCGAGGTCGACAGCGTCCGGTCCACGGCGCCGGACTGGGGATCGGTCGTCTGCGCCTTGACGCGGATCTGGTAGGTGGCGCCGGTCGCGAGCGCCTGGGCGTCGACCAGCGTGTTCGAGACGGGGCTCGCGGTCGCGCCGTACGTCACCCCGCTCGCCCCCTTGTCGACCTGCGCCTGCCAGACCGTCGCGCCGAGCTCGTCGATGACCGTCACCTCGTAGACGTCTGTGGAGGCGTAGCTCATCCACGCGAACGAGGGGGTCGCGCTCGTGGTCGTGCATCCGCCCACGGGGAGCGTGCCGGGGTCGGCCGGAAGCGCATAGGGCGCGGAGGAGGTGGAGCAGACGCTCGTGCCATCGGCGATCGGCGCGGTGAGCCGCACGGCTCCGGTGATCTTGAAGCCCTGGAGCGACGCCGCCGCGGTGGTGCCGTCCATGAGGAGCGGTACGCCGTTCACGACCTGGAACTCCAGCACCGCCGTCCCGCCGATGTCGGAGGGATCGCGGACGACGTAGTCGGTCTCGAAGGCGGCGAGGACGCGGTAGTGGCCGTCCGGGATCCCCGAGATGGTCCAGTTGCTGCCCTTCGTGACGCCGCTCGCCTTGAGCCCAGGGGGCGCGATGCCGCGCACCCGGGCCGCGTCGTAGGTGGAGTCGACGACGAGGAGGACGCTGGTGTAGTCCCAGAACGTGGACGAGACGAACTGGACGCTGCCGCTCACCGTTGCGGTCTGCACCGCCGACCGCGCGAGGTCGGCGGTGACCGGGTTGGTGCCGGCGCCTGCGACGGTCACGTTGACGGGGGTGTAGTTCACCCCCTTCGCGTAGGCGGCGACCTCGCAGGTGCCATCCGGGACGTTGAAGATGGCGTAGGTACCGTCGCTGCCGGGGACCGCCGTGTAGCCGACGCCGCCGCACTCCGCGACGACGAGGACGCCGCCGGAGGACGGGAGCTGCACGGTGCCAGTGATCTCGCCGGCCGGGGCGCTCGCGATGGCGTCGAGGCCTACGTCGGTGAGGGAGCCCTGGACCGTCCAGCGGCCGGAGCCGTGGGTCGCGCCCGTGAGGGCGATCGGCAGCGCGGTGCGCAGCCCGAAGGGGAAGGGCTCGAAGCCGGCGCGATCCACCCGGAGCGTCACGCTCCCCGACGCCGGCGAGCCGTCGGAGTTCCGAGGCGCGGCGACGCTGAACTCGTAATGCCCGCCGGCACCCGAGATGGCCACCGACGAGACGGGGGCTCCGTTCACGTCCTGCCCGACGACGCGCGCGTCGGCGAGGCCGTTGGTTGACGTGTCGGCAATGGCGAGGTCATAGACGCGCCCGCTCACGTAGATCTGGTCGAAGCAGGCCGGCGCGCCCCCGACGACGGTCTCGCAAACCAGGCCGGAGCCGCAGCCGGTCTCGAAGCAGGTCTTCTTCCCCGAGTTGCCGCCGCAGCCGGAGGCGACGAGCGCGGCAGCGGCGAAGGGGACAAACCGATGAAGTCGCATGACGATCCTTTGGATGGGAGACGCATCGGCCGGTGGCCGGTGAGTGCCGGGATCGGCGCTGGGAATGACATACCATCAACAAGGTACGTCGATACGGAGCAGTCCACTCTCCGGCGGCTCGCTCTCCCACGGGTGGGCGCCGCACTCACCTTCGTGGCCCGCCCGCGCGCCACGCCTACGCCGGCTCCGCGGGTGCCGCCCGCCCCGCTGGACCACGCGGAGGCTATCGCCGATGAGCAGCCGAAGTGGTGCGAGTTCCTCCATGCACACGAGGACGCGGTGCGAACCGGCGGCGGCTCGCCTTCCGATCGCTGAGCTTCCCGTGAGTGGCGGCGAAATTCGGCCCGTCGCGGATGGCCGAACGCGACCAGCGTTACCCTCCGGAGCGCAGGGTCGAGACGAACGTGAGCAGGTCCGCTTTCGACCAGATCCCGCCCCCGCAACTCGAAAAACGGATTCGGTTCCGCCACCAGTGCCACACCGTGAAGATCGACGGTCCCTCGCTCCGCGAGCCGCAAGCCTGACCCACCCGCCGGCCCTGCCGATCACCACCTGCGGCGCCACTTGTCCCGGTAGCTCGGCGGGCTCTGGATCGGCTCGTCCGGCGCCTCGGCGCGCTCGGCGATGAAGGTGCTCGAGTCGCCGTCCTTGATCCGGAACGTCCCCTTGAGCTTGCCATCCTTCCCCAGCTTCACCGAACCCGAGCCGGACATCTGGTCGAACTCCCACGCGCCCTGCCAGGTGAAGGACACGCCCGTCTTGGTAGGCTTGGTCTGGACGTGGGCCAGGAGCACGAACATCCGGAGCCGGTCACCGTCGCCGGTGAGCGACAGCAGCGCTGGGCCGAGGATGTCGAGATCGACGCCCGCCCAGTGATCGAGGTGAACGATCCGCCACCAACCCCCGTACTTCGCCGGGATCTCGGACATGCCGCAAGGCTCTACCGCGGATCGGCGAATCTGGGAACCAACCTACGGCAGCCCGTGGATCCTGCACACGAACCGGCTCACTCCTGACGAGAACTGCGGATTTCGGCTGATGGTGAACGCCCGGATCGGCGCATCGTGAACAGCCGGATCGGGGGAACGTGAACGGCCGGGTCAGTTTCGGCGAGCGGAGAAGAACTGGGCCCGTCGCGTCCTCGGCCGCTCCCAGGGCATCGTGGAGAAGAAGAGCACGATGCCGATCCTGTCCCGGTAGCCCTTCGGCGGGATGACGTCCGCTCGATCATGTCGAGGAGGCGACATCGACCCGGGCGCCCTCCTCGACATGATCGAGACAACTCGCGCCGCAGGACCGCTCAACCTTCGCCTTTGGGCTTGATCCGGGTCGGGCAGAGCGCCGGGTTCCGCTTGTGCGCCGAGCATGCGTAGGTCCGGCTGTCACCCTTCCCGCCGAAGATCCCGATCGTCGCGCCGCACTCGCAGCGGAGCAGGCCGGACATGAGGTAGCGCGGAGGCGCCCCTCCGGTGTGGGCTCCACCCGCGCCGACGGGGCCCCTCGCGAAGCGAGGGAACCTCTTGCGCGCTTCACGAGGCGGCGCACGCAGCCGCCGCCATTGCACTGCGCCTTCCACTGCATCGCGTGTCGATCGAGCCGCGTGGCGAGATCCTTGGGCGCACCTCCCCTGGCACCTGCCTGGCGTGCGTGCCTTCTCGCGACGCCGCCTTGACCGCGACCCGCGCCCGACTCGTGGGCTCGATCAGGCGGGCCACGCCGAGCGCGTGGGCTCGCGCAACGGGCACCGATGGTGTCACCTCTTCAGCGATCGCCCGGAAGGCCGGACGAGCTTCACCGCTTCGCGGCGTCCATCGGGCTCCGCCGATCATGGTTCCAGCCGGACCGCCATGGAGAGCGCTACGACGTGGCCCCGGTCCGACGTTGCGCCGCGCTCGCTGCGGGAGCGGTCGAGGTCGACCGTCCCTGCGCCGTCGCGATCTGGCGATCTGGCGCTCGAATCCGGAGAAGCTCTCGGGGCGCGCTACTTCGTCCCCAAGAACGTGACCGTCATGCTCTCCGTCCTGCCGCAACCGGTGCCGTTCCCCGTCGCGATGGCCGTGAGCGTGCCGCCGGAGAGCGTTGCCGTGGCGTGCCGATAGGTAAGGACGACGTAGTCGCAGATGGTGGGGAACACAAGCGGTGGGCACACGAGCGTCCCGTCCCACGAGACTGAGTTCCCGCTCCCGTGAGCTTCCAGCGAGCCCGCGGCCGTGATCGGGCACACGAGACTGACGGTCGCGGTGTTCCCCGAAACCGTGATCGCAAGCGTCCCCGGGTACGGCTCGAAGGTCCCGCTCTGGAACGACAAGACCACGGTCCCGCTCCACGTCCCGCCGAACGCCGGGTTGAGTGGTTCGGGACCGGGATCACCTCCACCGTCGGAGCCTCCACACGCCGCCAACAGCAAGGCCGCTACTACGCCGACGTTCGCTCTCATGGCTCCACTGAATCGCGACATCCCGTCGCGTCCCGTGTCCAAGTGGTGGGTGAGGATTTGGTCTACCCGCAATGGTTCGTTGGGTGCGCCGCGCGACGATCCGCGTCACCAGATCGCTCGTGAGCTCGTTGAGCTGCCTGTCAGGCGGGTCGGGAAGTCCCCGTGACGCGCGCGTCGAAAGGGACCCTTACCGGGCAGCCGAGGAGCGCAGGCGCAACCCCCCCGTGCCGCCGCCGCCATTCGTCTCGCGTTGCTTCCGCGCGGGCACGTTCAAGGTCAGCGCGGGAAGCGCCTCCAGGGGGACCGGAGGTGGGATGACGCAGCCGTCTCGTCAAGCGCCGCGCTTCGAGCGCGACGGCGTGCGCGTTCGTTTCGTCCGGGTGCGAGGCATGGCGGCTCCAACCGCCGATGACAGCCAGCGGCACGCGCAGCGTAGCACCCCATGCCTATGACCGGAGGAACCGCTGGAGCGTCGTCCGCGCCACGCCCTTGCGCCGCGCCGCCTCGGCGATGGGCACGCCGGCCAGTGCGAGGTCGCCGGCGGCGTGGAGCATCACCTGGGACGCCTGCGGTCGGCCGATCGGCCTTCCGGACTTGGTCCCGTTCCTCTTCGCCCGGTCCATCCCGGCCCGCGTGCGCTCCACGATCAGGGGGCGCTCGTACTCGGCGACCGCCGCCAGCATGTCGGCCGCCATCTTCGCGGTCGATCCCTGAGTTACGGCCACGAGCCGGACCCCGAGCCGCCGGAACTCGTCCACGTTGCGGGCGAGGTCGAGCACAGACCGCCCGAGCCGGTCGAGCTTCCAGACGAGGACGGCGCGAACCTCGCCGAGCCTCGCGGCGTCCATCACCCGGAGGAGCCCCGGACGGTCCGCCTTGGCTCCACTGCCGGTTTCCTCGACGACGAGCACCGGCGCGAGTCGCATCCGGTCGGCCGCCTCGCGGAGCGCGGTGACTTGCTGCTCGCAGGACTGCTCACCCGTGCTCACTCGGGCGTAGATGGCGGCCGGGACGGGCATCACGCCACCTCGCACTCGAACTCGACGAACGGCCTAAGGTCGAACGAGTCGTGGGCCCCCGCAACCAACTTCGAGGCCCCGGTCGCCGCAACGTGACCGGGGCTTTCGGGCGCAGTGTCGTGCGCGTCGTCGTCTCCAGCATACGGCCGAATGGGTCACCACGCACGGCGCGCGTGCTCGTCGGCGCGCGCTGCGTCCTCGTTCGCGTCGCGATGATTCTGGGCTGGGTCCCTGGGACGGGTCCTCCCGGCCGGGTCCTCGCGGGTCCGAACTGGTGCGCGCGCGGCCCGGGGTCGCGCGCGCGGCGATGCCGGGTACACTCCGGAGGTGCCGACGACGGACATCGCTCGCCTCCGGCTCGTCGCCCAGCGCGTCGCGAGACGACTCGCGCACCCTGGTGACGTAGTGCGATGGCTCGGCGCCGTCCAGGCCCAAGACTACCTCGGCGCGCTATGGGCCGTCGGACTCCGCACCCGCGCAGCGACGGAAACGGACGTCGAGCGCGCGGTCGCGGAGCGCTCGATCGTCCGCACCTGGCCGATGCGCGGCACGGTGCACTTCGTCGCCGCGGAGGACGCGCGCTGGATGCTGGCGCTCCTCGCGCCGAGAGTCATTGCCTCACGCGTGGCCCGGTACCGCGAGCTTGGGCTCGACGACGCGGCGTTTGGAACGAGCCGCGATGCCGTCGCGAGGGCGCTCGATGGCGGGCGCCGCCTCGGGCGCGACGCGCTCTACCGCGTGCTCGGCCAGGAAGGGGTCTCCACGGATGGCCAACGCGGGATACACGTCCTCGCGCGCCTCGCGCAGGAGCAGCTCATCTGCTTCGCGGCGCGCGACGGGAAGCAGCAGACGTTCGCTCTCCTTGACGAGTGGCTCCCGCCGGCGAAGGCGCTCGCGGAGCTCGCGACACGCTACTTCACCGGGCACGGCCCCGCGACGTTCCAGGATCTCGCGTGGTGGTCGGGACTCTCCGCCGCGGACGCGCGCGAGGCGCTCGAGCTCGCGCGCCCGAAGCTCGTCCGCGACTCCGTCGCGGGCCGTGTCCTCTGGCGAGCCGCCGCGCCGCCCGCCGGGACCCGCGCGTGGCCCGCGGCGCACCTCTTGCCCGCCTTCGACGAGCTGCTCGTCGGCTACCGGGACCGGAGCGCGACGCTCGACGCCGCTTTCGCGGCCCGGGTGCGTCGGGACGTGGACGCGCAGGCTGCAGAAGGACGCGGTCGTCGTGACGTTCACGTGGTTCGAGCGCCGGTGCCGCGACGCGCCTCGCGCGCTCGCGGAGGCTGCGGAGCGCTACGCGAGGTTCCTCGGGAAGCGCGCGGTGCTCGCGGAGCGGCTCGCGGGCGGGCGCCGATGAGTCTAATACTGCGGCGCGCCGGGTTGCATCCAGAACACAGCCCAGTGGTGGCAGTCCGGATCGTAGAAGCTGCGCTCGTACATGAACCCGTGGTCCGTGGGTTCGACCCCGTGGCGCGGCCCAGCGAGCGATTACTCGTGCCCTCCGAAACCGGGCCCACGTCCAGCTGGCAGAGGCGAGAGCTCATTGGCGCGTGTCGCGCATGCCCGCCAAGGAGGGGTGAGCGCCTCCTCGCACCGTTAAATGGGTGGTGCCATCCTGTAGTGGTCGGGCAGCGAGTCGCTCTCAGCCGAGTCGCATTCAGCCGAGCACCCCCGACCGCGGGATGCCCGGGGGTAGCGACGATCGCAGACGTTGGCTAATGCGCCGACCCAGTCATCCACGACACGTCGTTCGCCCGAGTCGGCGCCCCTGATCGTCTCGCTCTGTGAAGGAGAATCGGTCATGCGCGAGATTCATCGCGTCCTCGTTCCGGTGGATTTCTCGGACTGCTCACGGGCGGCGCTCGAGTGTGCGGTCATGCTGGCGGAGCGCTTCGGAGCGTCTATCCACGTGCTCCACGTGTGGGAGACGCCGCACTACGTCGGTCCGGAGTTTCTGATCCGGGAACCAGGAGAGACAGGAAGTCCGCTTGAGAAAGCTGCGTTCACTCAGGCGGAGACAGAAATGTACGAGTTCCTCTCGGCGTTCCGCCCGCGGGAGGAGCAATTCCGTGTTCGACTCGAGTCCGGGAAGCCCTACGAGACCATCGTCAAACTCGCGGCCGACGAGCATTTCGATGCGATCGTGATGGGGACGCACGGGAGCTCCGGGCTCCGGCACTTGGTTCTCGGAAGCGTGGCCGAGAAGGTGGTACGAACCGCGCCATGCCCAGTGATGACGATCCGTCAGCCCTCTCGGAAGCGTGGCCGAGAAGGTGGTACGAACCGCGCCATGCCCAGTGATGACGATCCGTCAGCCCGAGGCAGCGCATGGGGCGGCGAGCGTGGCTGAGGCGCCGGGCTGAGCCAGCGGGTCTGGGATCCCGCGCCGTGCCTACGCGCGACAGCGCGCCGCGGCGCGGAGGGTGATCTGGTTCACCGCCGGCCGAGTAGGCGATTCGGGAGAGCGAGAAGAGCAGCGCGCGGCCGCGCCCCAGGTCGGTCCGGACGACCCGCACGATGGTCATGTCGCGAGACGCTGCACCTCTGCCCGCAGCGCGCCAACATCCAGCGCCAACCGCTGCGCGATCCGGCGCTCGAATGCCGAGCGGGCAAGACCCTCGGGCAACGCGAAGGCGTGCGGCGTCAGCATCCGGACGATGGCGATCTTCTGCTCGACGGATGCGTGGGTCGCTGCTGCGGTACCCGTGCGGTGCTGGATCGCCTGGTCGATCAGGTACTCGGTGAGCGCCGGCGCCGCGGCGACGAGCGCCTCGAATCCCGCGCGACCGTGTGCGCGCACGTACTCGTCTGGATCGCCCTCGAGCCGCGCCACGCGCGCAGAGAACCCCGCATGGAAGACGGCGGCCGCGACTTGGGGCGGCGCGCCCGTCCCGGCTGCGTCGCCGTCGAAGAGGATGACGATCTCGCGGCAGTCGCACCGCTTCAGCAGCTCGAGGTGCTCCGGCGTGAGCGCGGTCCCGCACACGCCTACGACGTTCCGGATGCCTGCCTGGTAAGGCAACAGCACGTCGAAGTAGCCCTCGACGAGGATCGCCACGCCCGCCTTGCGGATCTCGTCCTTCGCCTGCGACATGCCGTACAGGGCGCGGCTCTTCTTGTAGAGAAGGGTCTCCGGCGTGTTGATGTACTTCGGCCCGGGCTCGTGGCCGATTGCTCGCCCGCCGAACCCGATCACGCGCCCGTCGAGATCCGTGATCGGGAAGATGAGCCGGTCGCGAAATCGGTCGTAGACGCCCTTTCCCTTGTCGAGAACGAGCCCAGCTCGCTCGAGGTCCGCGTTCGACACCCGTTCTTGCCGGCGACGGCGTGATGCAGGTCGTGCCACTCCTTCACGGCCGCACCGAGTCTAAACTTCCGCGCGGTCGCCTCGTTCACCCCTCGAGCGTTCAGATGACGGCGGGCGTCGTCGCCGGCGGCCCCCCGGAGCTGGGCGATCCAGTGCGACGCCGCCGCCTCGCACGCGGCGAGGGCACCAGCCTTCTCCTTGCGGAGAGGCTCGAGGTGCGCGGGCGCCTTCTTCTCCGGCACGTTCACGCCCACCTCGAGCGCGAGCTCGCGGACGACGACCGGAAACTCCTTCCGTTCCAGCTTCTGGAGAAACTCGAAGACGTCGCCGTGAGCACCGCACCCGTAACACCGGAATCTCTTCTTCTCGGCGTACACGCGGAAGCTCGGGTTCTTCTCGGCATGGAATGGGCAGGTGCCGACGAAGCTCGAACCGCTCTTGCGCAGCTTCGTGTGACGACCGATCACGGCGACCG
>WNGA01024723.1_pt1 | contig 10786 bp, 9 predicted proteins | sample 5400061 | NCBI WGS metagenome assembly WNGA01 (sample SAMN13153366, study PRJNA577476) | soil metagenome | isolation source: 100 cm soil or saprolite under grassland replicate 2 | place: USA:California | collected 2016-06-15
GCGTGTACAGCGCGCGTACAGGCTCGTCTCCGCACGCTGCATTCTGCTGCAGTTCGTTGCAACCATAAGTGACGCCAGTTGCAGCACCTTTCAGTCTCCCGCAGTTCGTTGCAGCTCGATTACCAGGACTTTTAATCCCAAGGTCGAAGGTTCGAATCCTTCACGGCCCATCGAAAAGCCCTGCTTATAAGGACTGTTGTTGTCGGTGGCCGCAACACGCGGAACCGCGGGGGCAACAAGCGTGTTGCCCCCGCGCGAACGACCTGCGTTGAACGTTGTCGGCGCCGGTTCAATACTGACCCCTTGACGCCGGTTGAAAGCTGACCCTGCGGCGGCGCCGTTGGCGCTGTCCGGGTGGGTCTGGAGCCCTCGCTTGGTCTGTGTAGATCGAGCGAGGAGGAGGTCGTGGTCGGCGTGGAGGAGTGGGCCGAGATCCGCCGCTTGTATTTCGTGAAGCGGTTGTCGATCAAGGAGATCGTTCGGCGCACCGGCCACGGTCGCAACACGATTCGGCGGGCGTTGCGCTCGGCTGAGGCGCCTTGTTATCGGCGGCTGCCGCGGCCGTCGAAGCTGGATCCGTTCCGTGACGAGGTGCATCGGTTGTTGCGGGGTGAGCCGCGTTTGCCGGGTAAGCGGGTGCGCGAGCTGCTCGAGGAGCAGGGCTATGTTGGCGGCAAGACGATCCTCGACGATTACCTGCGCGAGGTGCGGCCGCTGTTTCTGCCGCGGCCGCGCACCTTCCAGCGCACCTCGTATCGACCGGGCGCGCTCTGCCAGTTCGATTTGTGGGAGCCCTCGCGCGAGATCCCCGTCGGGAGCGGGCAGACGCGGCGCGGCTACGTCGTCGTTGGTTGCTTGCCCTACTCGCGTGCGGGCGCGGGCGCGCTGGTGTTCTCGAAGGAGGCGCCCGACCTGTTGTACGGGATCGGCCGCTGCCTCGCCGAGTTGGGTGCGCTGCCGGAGACGTTGGTCTGGGACCGCGAGGGTGCACTGCACGCCGGCGGTGGCCGCCCGACCGACGTCTTCGCCGCCTTCTGCGGCCACCTCGGGGTCGGCTGGCGGATCCTTGAGGCCAGGGATCCGCAGTCAAAGGGCGTCGTCGAGCGGTTGCAGGGCTACGCCGAGACGAGCTTCGAGCCGGGCCGCTCGTTCGCGAACGAACTCGACTTCCAGCAGCAGCTCGACCGCTGGTTCGCCGAGCGGGCCAACCTCCGCTTTCACCGCACGCTGCCTTGCCGCCCGCTCGACCGGCTCGCGGAGGAGCTGACGGTGATGCGGTCACTGCCCGAGCGGCTGCCCGACGTCGACCGTCGCTTCGTCACGCGTGTGTCGCCCGACCCGTACGTGCGGGTCGACAGCAATGACTACTCGCTCGACCCGTCACTGGTCGGCCGCCGCGTCGAGCTCAGGGTCTCGCAACGGGAGATCCTCGCGGTTTGTCTCGACAGCGGCGAGCTCGCTTGCCAGCACACTCGTTCGTTCGCTCGGCACCGCACGATCACCGCGCTCGAGCACGCCCGCGCGTTGCGCGAGCTGCGCGGTGCACCGGCCGAGCCCGAGGTCGAGATACGGCCGCTCGCCCGCTACGACGCGCTGATCCCGGCATGACGAAGACGGCGGAGCTCAGCTTCTTGTTTCGGACGTTGAAGGCGCCGGCGGCGGCACGGGCGCTGCCCAAGCTGGCCGAGCGCGCCCGCGCAGAGGAGGAGCTACGAGCGCTTCGCCGAGGCGCTGCTACAGACCGAGGTCGCATCGCGCGACGCGCACGGCGGCGAGAGCCGGATCAAACAGGCGCGTTTCCCCGCCCGTAAGACGCTGGAGGAGTTCGACTTCAGCTTCCAACGCTCGGTGCAGAAGACGCTCGTGCTCCATCTCGGCCAGCTCGACTTCCTAACCGCGAAAGACAACGTCGTCCTGCTCGGCCCACCCGGGACGGGCAAGACGCACCTGGCGATCGCGCTCTCGATCCGCGCCTGCCTGGCCGGGCAGCGGGTCGCCTTCGCGACCGCGACCGAATGGGTCGCCCGGCTCGGCGACGCGCAACGACAAGGCCGCCTCGACGAGGAGCTACGCAAGCTGCTCTGGACACCGCTCTTGGTCGTCGACGAGGTCGGCTACATCCCCTTCGACGCCCAGGCCGCCAACCTGATGTTTTCGCTCGTCAGCTCCCGCTACGAACGCGCCTCGCTGATCGTCACCTCGAACAAGCCCTTCTCCGCCTGGGGCGAGATCTTCGGCGACGAGGTCGTCGCCGCCGCGATGATCGACCGGCTCGTCCACCACGCCGAGATCCTCAGCCTCAAGGGCGACAGCCACCGCCTCCGCGACCGCGACCTCGGCGGCCGCCCACCCGCCCGTGAGCCCGAAACGGCCTGACCAATCGGTCGCGCCGACCGCGCGCAGGCCCGCAGACCGCCTCCCAGCGCGTCGGTCGCGTGCCCGGCTACCCGAATCGGCGGCAATCCCGCCGATCAGGCTCCTTCACGCCTCTTCCCGGCATCGCCGCCGAGCCGCCAGAGAGGCTCACACGGCCGCGCCGGCCACCGGCCTACGGCCGGTGGCCGATCACCAAGAGGGTCCGATTTCAACCGGCGCAACGGGGGTCCGTTTTCAACCGGCCTTGACAGAACGTCTCGTTCGAGCTGGATCGGAATCAGTGGTTAGCTGATCGCCGCAGCCTCATGCGAAGCTGTTCTGCGTTCGTCTCGTGACTGACGACGAACAGCGCAGCGCGATCCCCCGCCGGGCTTCTCGCTCGGCATCTGCTTGCCGAGGAGTCGAGACGGAGAAGCCGCCGTCGACGACTTCTCCGCCTTGACGTTTAGCGCCGACTATGCCGCCGCGGCGCGATACGCCTTCCCGTAGTCGGCGTACGCCGTCTTGTAGTCGTGCGCGCCTACCGCCGCGTTGCCGGCCGCGAGGAAGGCCTGGGCCGGACCGATCCCCTGCCCTGCCGCTTGCATCTTCGCGATCGTGTCTTCCACGATCGAACGCGTCAGGTCGAGGTAGCCGCCGCCGGAGGCCGGGACTTCGAACAGCGCGACCGGGTGAGCACCGGGCTCCGAGAGATCCTCCTCGATGTGTAGACGGAGGTTGAGCGCCCCTTGATCGGAAACCGTGATCGCGAGGTTGTCGAGCTTGGTATTCGCGGAGTCCAGCTTGGTGTTCACGACCGTCGCGTTGGCCGTGAACTCGTTGTGGAACACGTCCAGGCTCGCCTGCGTGGCCCGCGTCGAGACCGCTACGTCCAGCCTCGAGCCCACCAGCGTGCTGAGGTTGTTCACGGTCGTGATGAGCGCGTCCAGGCTCGTCTGCGACGCGCGCGTCGAGACAGCCACGTCCAGCCTCGAGTTGACCAGCGTGTTGAGGCTGTTGAAGCTCGTGTTGAACGTATTGAAGTTCGTGGTCAGCGTGTCGAGCGACGTCTGCGTCGCTCGCGTCGAGACCTTGACGTCGAGGTTCTGGCTCACCAGCGCCTGATGATCGGCGTCATCGCACGCCGACGCAATGTTGTAGAGGTGTTCGAAGCCACGCAGAACGCCCTGGGGAATTGCCCACAACGCCACGGCGACCAACCGCACCGGCTCGTCCAGGGTGTCTTGCGGGACGGCCTCGAGAACGACGTCCGCCGCCAACGCGACGTCGGCCGCGATCTCGACGTCCGTCTGGGTGTAGCCCCATGAGCGTGCCGTGGCACAGTCGTCAGGCGTGATCTGGACTGAACGGGGCGACGCCGCCGGCAGGCGACTGACGAGCCTGCCGAGCTTCGCCGGAAGCGTGCGCCATGGCGGATACGCCGCGAACGCCTTCTGGAGCACGGCGACCTGCGCCGGCGTCATGTTTCGGACAGCCTCGCGCGCGCGCGCCAGACCCGTCGCCGGATCGAACCTGAGCGACCTGAAGGCCGCTCGCCCCTCTTGCGTCGCTTGCAGCTTCCTCGCGACGCGCTGCATCTGGACGAGATAGGTCGTGAACTGCCGCCGGAATGCCGCTTGGTTCGTCGTCTGGGACGTCGCGGTCGCCGACGACGCGGCCAATGACAGGACCAAGGCGAGCATGACGGTCGGTGCGAGGACGCCGAAGACACGGCGGATATTGCGGCCGCTTGGAGAACGTGAGCTCATGAGTCCCTCCCTCGAGGACATGGAGCGCTTTATCCCGCCAACAGGCCCCGGGAGTGATGGCGCCGGCGGACCCGGACGTAGCGCGCCATCGCCCGACTCTGCCGTGGTCACGGCCGCACATGACCAGGAAGTGATGGACTGCTGCGGAGAAATTGCCGAAACCTGCCGGCATCGGCGGAGTCTCTCGTCCGCAGAGCGAGAAGTCAAGCATGCGCAAACCCCAAGCATCCTGCGGGCTGCGATCGAGCGCACGCCTCGAGCGGAGTGAGTACCGCGTCGGGAATTCGACGAGTTCCCAAGAATTCGATCGTTCGCGCTTGCGAACTGCGTTCACCTCGTGGCCGACGACCCGATGCGGCGTTCCTCGACGGACTACCGGGCAACGCCGGGGCAACCGAACCCACCGAACACAGCCGCAACTTCTAGAACGTCAGGCTTCACGAATCCTGCATAAATCGAGCACACCCGAACCCCCGCCGAACCGCGGACGCCGTCTCTTAATCCCAAGGTCGAAGGTTCGAATCCTTCACGGCCCATCGAGAATCCCCTGCAAACCGCGCAATTCGTACCGCCGAAATCAGGGCGAAACGGCGCGGCGTCAACATCCGATTGTTGACCCGCGCCAGCAGTCCCAGAACGCCCGAGCCTGCGCGACCGCAGCCGAGAGGTATCAGCACATCCTCAGTCCCAAGGTCATCGGAGAAGACACGAAGATTCACAGCGCAAGGCGATTCAGGGACATCGCAGAAGTTGCGGAGCCGCGCCACATCCCAACGCCAGCGGCTATCCCGCTGCTCGATCGAGGAAGTGGTCCCGGAGCAGCCGCCGCGCTACCAGGTGCCTTGGGAGGACGGCCACACAAGCATCATCGCCCCCTCTGGCTCCGCCAGCATCGAGCAGAAGCGCCCGCGCGCGAAGACGAAGGCCTAGCCCGCCGTCGGTTCCTCTCTGCAGATGTCGGCCACCTGCGCCCTCGTCAGGTGCACGAGGTCGCTCACCTTCAGCCGCACCGATTTGTCGTGCGAGGCAGCCTCGACCACGATCGAGTCACGCCCGGCGAGCCGCTCGTCCACGAGCACCTGATCCCAGCGGCCGCCGAAGGGCGGCACGGCGCCGAGTTCGAAGTCCGGGTACTCGTGCGCGAGGTGGTCCTCGCTCGCGAGGTGCACCTTCTTGCCGCTCACCCCGAGCGTGGCGGCGGCCTTGTGCAGATCGATCCGCTCCGAGGCCGCGAGCACGGCGCGCACGTTGCCGCTCGGGGCGGCTAGGACGAGTGTCTTCGCCACCTCCTCGGGCGCGATGCCGAGCGCGGCGGCCTCGTCCGTCGCCCGCACCGTGTGTGCGAGCTCGAGCACGTCGAAGTCGATCCCGGCCTCCCCAAGCAATCGAGTCACATCTGCCACCGCTTGCCTCCTTTCGCGCCGTCCAACGTAGCGACTCGCATGTGAAGCCCGCGAAAGCGCCCCGACGCGATGGGAGACCAGTTGTCGCGGGCTCAACGTATGGCGAGCGAATCGCAAGATTCATCCGGCTGCGGCATCTACTGGAGGGAGCAGCACATCTCTCCGCACGACAGCGATCGGGGGACCTGAATGAAGAAGCGCATCCTGACGGACGCGGCAGCCGCCGCGCCGGCGCCAGTCGGCACGGCGGAGGCGCTGACCGGCTGGGTCCACTAGAAGGCGCCCTCGGCGAGAAAGGTCCAGGCTTGTGGAAACACCCGGGACGACGCTCCGAAGCGGCAGCTCCGCCATCCTCGAGGATCCAACCGGACAGCGCGCCCGCTGGATGCGCTGGGCCGGTCGACTCGTGTTCGTGCTGTTCCTCGGCTGGCTACTCGCGATCGTCGCGGGCGGACTCGGCCTCCTGCCGGTCTCAGGGCTTCCGCTGACTCATGTCCTGCGGCCCTCACGAGAGCCGCCGCCGCTCAGCCGGCTGCCGCGTCCGAAGCCGCCATCGGCCTCGGATCTCCGTCCGGCGATCCCGGCCGCGGCGTTCTCGGACCGTGCCGCCAAGGCCACGTTGTTTGCGCATCGGGTCCGGGCACACGGGCACAGTTCATCGGCGCCGGGTAGAAGCAACGGCCTTCCACGCGGGCGGAGCACGACCACGCCCAGACACGTCAAGGCGATCCCGTCCACGACGCCGCCGGAGGGGCGGAGTGGCAACGCCCCGCACGGGCTGAACGGGACTGCGCGTGGGCAGACGGAGACCGCCAGGTCGACGAGTCTGCCGCGGCGCACCAGCGCACCGGGACAGACCAAGACCACCACCTCCGCCACGCCGCTGCGGCGGAGCACCAGCGCACCCGGACAAACCAAGACCACCACCTCCGCCACGCCGCCGCAGCGGCGGAGCACCAGCGCACCCGGGCAGACGACGATGCCCTCCCAGCCCCCGCGCAAGCCCTAGCGATGCGTGGGACCAGCGCCCTTCGCCGGCGACGCATACCTGCGCACTGGCGCCTGCTCACCTTCTGCTTTCTCGTCGTCGCCGTTGCGATCCTTTTCGAAGGGATCGCAACCCACACCGTCGGCGCGAGCGCGGAGCCGCACGAAACGCTCGGCGGCCCGGCGCCGCTTGCGCGCGCGCGGCCGATTCTGGCCGCAGAAGGCTCTCGGCTCGTTGCGACCGAGCCGCCGCCGGGCCGTCGGATCGCGCTCACGTTCGACGACGGGCCGGATCCGCGCTGGACGCCGAAGATCGCCGCGATCCTGCACCGCGAGCGCGTCCCTGCGACGTTGTCGCGCTCACGAACGGCCCCGAATGGCAGCGGCGACTCCAGCTCGACTTGACCGAGGCGACGATCGCCGGGATCACGGGCCACTACACGCGGCTCGTGCGACCGCCCTACTCGGCAACCCCCGACACTGTCACGGTCGAGGGCGAGCGCGACCTGGCCAAGCTCGCCGGCCGCCGCTACCTGATCGTGCTCGCGAACTACGACTCGAAGGACTGGAGCCGGCCGGGCGTGGCGCGCATCGTCCGCGCCGCGAGCCCGCCGGGCAGCACCGGCGGGATCGTGATGCTCCACGACGGCGGCGGCAACCGAAGTCAGACCGTCGCCGCGCTCGAGCGGCTGATCCCGCGCCTACGCGCGCGCGGCTTCCGCTTCGTGAGCGTCTCGGAGCTGGCGGGCCTGTCGCGAGGCACCGTCGAGCCGACGGTGCCCGGCTGGGAGCGGCGCCGGGGCGCCGTGTTCGTTGCCGCGGTGCGCTTCGGCTTCGTGCTCGTCCGCGTGCTGTTGCTGATCGTCGGCCTCGTCGGCGTCCTGTTCGCCGCCCGCGTCGTGCTCGTACTCGGCTTGGCCGGCCATCAGTACCGCGCGAAGAAGCGCCGCCTGCCTGCGGCCGAGTACCTGCCGCCCGTCGCCGTCGTCGTTCCCGCGTACAACGAGGCCGTCGGCATCGACCGTGCAGCACGCTCGCTGGCGGCGAGCGACTACCCGACCTTCGAGGTGATCGTGGTCGACGACGGTTCCACGGACGGCACAGCCGACATCGTCGAGGGGCTCGCGCCGGAGCGGGTACGGCTGCTGCGCAAGCCGAACGGCGGCAAAGCATCCGCGCTCAACGCCGGCGTCGCAGCGACGGGGGCACCCGTGATCGTGATGGTCGACGCAGACACGATCTTCGAACCGGAGACGCTGCGGCGCCTCGTCCAGCCGCTCGGGGATCGATCAGTGGGTGCCGTCTCGGGCAATACGAAGGTCGGCAACCGCCGCCGCCTGCTCGGCCGCTGGCAGCACATCGAGTACGTGACCGGCTTCAACCTCGACCGGCGGATGTACGAGGTGCTGCAGTGCACGCCGACCGTCCCCGGCGCGATCGGCGCCTTCCGCCGCGACGCGCTCGTCGAGGTCGGCGGCGTGTCCGAGCAGACTCTCGCCGAGGACACCGACTTGACCCTGGCGATCGGCCGCACCGGCCGCCGTGTCGTCTACGCCGAGGACGCGCGCGCCTGGACGGAAGCACCCTCGACGCTCGGCGACCTCTGGCGGCAGCGCCACCGGTGGTCGTACGGAACGATGCAGGCCGTCTGGAAGCACAAGGGCGCGTTGTTCGCCCGCGACCCGCGGGAGCGCCGGATCGGGCGGCTTGCCCTTCCATACATGTTCCTGTTCCAGATCGTGCTTCCGATCGGAGCCCCGCTGATCGACCTGTTCGCCCTCTACGCGCTCCTGTTCGGCAACGCCGTGCCCGTGCTCGGCTTCTGGCTCGGTTTCAACGCCCTCCAACTCCTGGTCGCAACCTTCGCGTTCAGGATGGACCGTGAGCCGCTCGGACCGCTCTGGGCCCTACCGTTGCAACAGTTCGTCTACCGCCAGCTGATGTACGTGGTGATCATCGAATCCACGGTCAGCGCACTCCTCGGCGCCCGAGCCCACTGGCGTCACCTGACCCGCACCGGAGACATCGAAGTCAAGACCGCCTGATCGCGGGGCTGCTGAAGAGCGTTCAGGAACTTCTCGGCACTTGGGGACGAAATGCACGCCACATAGCGTGGTCGAAAAAGAAGACGCGCTAGGTCAACAATAGGTCAACAAGACCGTTCGAGAACATCCGAACGCGCGAGAGCCGCTCTCGCGCAAATAGACCGTTCAGCCAGGGCCCCCGAGGCGCCGGGAAGTGCCCGCCGTCCACTTTTAATCCCGAGGTCGCAGGTTCGAGTCCTGCCCGGCCCATTGGATTTGCAGGGATTTTTCAACGCAGACAACGTCCGTGCCGTACGAATGCGCGTACAAACATGCGTTTGGTTGCGGCTTCACGCAGGTCGTTTCGCCTCGTTGCAGCTCGTTTCAGCTTGGTGAAGGGGATTTTTGGTGCCCTGCTTGGGTTAGGCACGGCCCGTGAAGAAGGCGTTGCTCCAGCTGTGCGAGCGGCGCTCCAAGGCAGATGGCGATAGTCGACAGCGAACGCGGCTGAGCGGTCCGGTCACGCCAAGTGCTTCGCGCGCAACTCGGCCAGTGCCGGCTCGGTCTTCTCGTGCTCGAGGCCCATGCCGCGGAGGACTTCGTCGCGCTTGCCGAACTGGATCTGGTCGTACTGGACGATCTCGATGCGGTTGCCGAACGGATCGAGGAAGTCGAGGCGGCGGCGACGCCGGCCGCTTCGAGCGCGCGACGCGTCGCTTCCTTGTCGTCGACGACGAGGCCGAAGTGGCGTGCTCCGTCGCGCGGTTGCGTCCGGCCTTGCATGAGCGCGAGGAACTGGTCGCCGATGTCGATGAAGGCGGCGCCCTCCGAACGGCTTCGGAGCTCGAGGTCGAACAGTCGGCCGTAGAAGTCGAGTGCGCGGTCGATGTCGTCGACCTCGAGCGCGACGTGGTTGATGCCGACGAGCCGCGGCCTGGTCGCGTCGTTCACGGCAGGATCAGGTGGACGTCGCCGAACTCGTGCCAGCGGTAGCCGTGTGCGAGGGCAGCGCGATAGGAGCGCTCACGCAGCTGTGCACCGGCCACCGCGTCGAGCAGCTGGAGGTGCGACGACTCGGGCTCGTGCCAGCCGGTGAGCAGGCCGTCGACCAGGCGCAGCCCTCGCTCGGGCGTGACGACGAGATTCGTCCAACCGTCGCGCCGGTCGTTCGCGTCCCAGGGCGCGGCCGCGGTTTCGAGGGCACGGACGACGGTCGTGCCGACTGCGATCACGCGGCCGCCCCAACGATGAACGGCGTCGACGAGCGCGAGCGTTTCGCGCGGCACGCGGAAGCGCTCCGGGTAGGGCGGCTCGTCACGTTCGGGCGAGGACACGCCCGTGTGCAATGTCAGCGGTGCGACGAGGACGCCGCCGATGATCAGTTCTGTGACGAGCTCGTGCGTGAACGGACGGCCTGCGCTCGGCATCTCGGCGCTGCCGGGCTCGACGGCGAAGATCGTCTGGTACGCCTCGAGCGGCCACGACCTGGTGACGTAGGCGTAGCGGATCGGGTGACCGTGTCGGTGGAGGTAGTCCTCGACGCGTCCGCCGACCTCGAGGCGTGCAACGGCGAGACGGTCGCTTCCGGCGTAGGGTGCGAGCAGCTCTGCTCGACCGCCGCCTGCGAGGTCGAGGCGGGAGCCGGCCAGCGGGCGCCGAAACGGCAGCCGGTCCGCCGTGCGCAGCTCGACGACCCAGTTCTCGTTTGCGACCGGCGTCGAGAGACGGAGCTCGACCGGCCGTTCGCCGACACGCGCGTCGAGCGCTGCCGGCAGTGTCGCGGAGGTGTTGACGACGAGCAGGTCGCCCGGACGAACGAACCCGGGCAGGTCGCGGAAGCGGGCGTGGACGAGCGCCCCGTCGCCTCGCCTCGCGACGAGCAGAGAGACGTCGTCGCGTCCGAGTCCGCGCACCTCCGGCGGCTCGTGCGCCTCGAGACGTGTGCTGAGCTCGAGCGCGCTCACGCGATCACCGCCACAAGCTCGCGCGCGCGGTAGCGGCCGCTCGGCAGTGAGCCCTCGATCAACGCGAGCAGCCCCGGCACACTCTCCTCCGGCGGCGGCCGGTCGGAGATGTCCTCGCCGGGGAACGCCTCCTGCTGCATTCGCGTACGCATGTCGCCGGGGTCGACGGTGTAGATCCGGAGCTCGGGATGCTCGGCCGCGAGGATCGCGGTCAGCTGTTCGAGCGCGGCCTTCGAGGAGCCGTAGCCGCCCCAACCCTCGTACGGCTCGGCCGCGGCATCGGA
>WNGA01042828.1_pt1 | contig 10785 bp, 7 predicted proteins | sample 5400061 | NCBI WGS metagenome assembly WNGA01 (sample SAMN13153366, study PRJNA577476) | soil metagenome | isolation source: 100 cm soil or saprolite under grassland replicate 2 | place: USA:California | collected 2016-06-15
CCTCCCTGGACGAGTTTATCCAGCAGCTGCGCGGCCGCCTCGATGAGGTGGAGCGCCATTTCGGCCGGGGGAAGGTGCTTGCGCCGATCGCCGGAATAGTCTCGACCGGCCTCGCGCATGTCGGCCAGTCGCTGACGGCGGGCACGCCGATCGCCGAAATCCTCGATGCGACCGATATCTTTGTGGACTGGTACATTCCCAATGAGCGCCTGATCGATCCCAAGGTCGGGAACGACGTGTTGGTGCTGTTCGGCAACCGGCGCATTCCCGCAAAGATCGCCCAAATCTTGCCGGTCTCAGGGGTGTACGCCGGGGCGCAGCAGCTGTTGGCGGGTAGTCGTCCTGCGACGCAAATCGCGCGCATCCGCTTCGATGCGGACGCGTTGCCGCCGCCGCTGAATTCTACGGTCGACGTTCGCATGCACTACAGCGACTTCTCCGCCCGCGTCGGCAACGTGCTGGTCCATCTCTTCGGGCTTTATTGAACATGATGCCGCGGATGTCGCGCGGAGCGCCACACGATGCAGATTGAAGGGGATCAATCGGTGTGCCCGGCTTGCGGTGCCGAAGGGCTGGAGATTTTTCCGGTGCTTCATCACATGATGTGCGCCTATGTCGGTCCACAGTATGACTTCGCCCCGGCAGTCGCTGGATATACCTGTCCGAAATGCCGGCGCGACATCGTCTCGGGCGATCCCGCTTGCGAGATCGTGGGGACAAGCGCGCGCTGTGGCCGATGTGGCAAGGAGATGGTGGTTTCGCCGCCCAAATAGCCTTCATCGCGCACTGTCCGAACGCGACGGCCTGCAAAGTTGGAACGACGGGGATTAATCCAGCTAAGCCATTCACCCGTGGGACACCGCGCGGCTTGTTGGGCAGCATCGGCTTGATGGCAGCCCACTCATGGTCAGATCAGGCCGGTCCGATTTATGAGTACACGGTCTAGTTTGCTGGGTCATGAGCGCACGGCGCTCGTACCATCTCAGAATGTCTCGCTCATACTTTTTCATTTTGCTCCGGTGGAAGGCTGAGCCGCATCGGCTACCCGCCGCCAGGTATTGTCCGGATTAAACGCCGTCATGCCCGCAGCGATCCGGGCGGTGTTCGGGCCCAGATCCTTTTCGTAGACGTTCCCTTGGTGATTAACGAGAAACGTCATTACGCCCGAGTTCCTGTACTCCGCCGGATAGGCCACCAGCGCGAAGCCGCCGATCATCCTGCCGCGCACGACATAGTCCAGCGCGCCGCCGGACGCGTTCGGTCCCTGCCTGGTGAGAGCCTTGTAGTAGTAGCCGTGATAGGGCGTGCGCTGCTGGCCGACGCGATAGCCCTCCGTGGCGGCACTGGCGGCGAGCTCGCCGAGTGGGCTCTCGTCCTCGCTGGATTGTGCCGGCCAATAGAGACCGTCCTTGTTGCCCGGCCGGCTGACAATGCGTTGTGCGTACACTCCGTTGCCGGCGACGCCCCGCTCGGCATATTCCTGCTGCGCGTCGACGTAGGCCAGACAGGCCTGGATCGCGCTCAGCTCGTTGCGGCCGATGCGGCGATAAAGGATCTCTTCGCGGCCGGCGGTGGTGTCGAACCGCCAGGTGCTGTCCTTGCGCACGAGTGGGATCGGGAACGGCCAATCTTCCCGGCCGATGATCAGCACGGCCTTATCCGTACCCTCCATTACCACCTGATGCTTGGCGTCGTACGCCTCGACAACGCGATTGCGCGCCGACGCATCGGCGATCGCGTCGCCGGAGGACACGATGTCGGCGCCATCTCGGCCCAACACAGTCAGAACGCCTTTCCGGTCGCCGGTCCTGGCCGCGCTCACGAGGGCATCGACGGCCTCTTCTGCGGTCTTGAAGGACTGTTGAGCGTTTGCCACCGACGCGATCGATACCGAACATCGACGCTGGTGCGAGCACTGCGATCACCGCAACGTTCACCACAGCTAGCTCTCCAGGGCGTCAATGCCGGATCGGGGTGATGGTAGGGACCTGTTGCGCCCGACGCGATCCACTGCTCGTAGGTCTGGAACTTCAGGCCGAGCTTGTCGTAGAAGACCTCAAGATAGCCGTCCCGGCCGCGCACGACCGCCTCCGGCATGATCGTTTGCGCTTCCTGCGCCATTACGCCGACATAGGCTTGGTTGCTGCCGTTATAGCTGAAGCGATAGAACCCAAGGCCGTTGTTCAGACGGCCGAGAAGGGTGATGTCGTGCTTAAGCGTAGCATCGGACCGCCGGCCACCGCCGCCTCGTCCTCCGCCACCGGGCGCGGCCATACGGGGCGCTCCTCCGCCACCGCCGACGCTCTGGCGGCCGCGATTGGCTTGAGCGTGAGTCTTGGGGCCTGATTGGACATTTGCAAAAGCGGTGTCGCGCTGCGGCTTGCTCGGCCGCGGGCTCGCTTTCTGACTTGGCTGCCCGCTCGCCTTCTGGCCTGCCTTCGAACTAACCTTCTGGCCCGGTTGCCGGCTCGCCTTGTCAGCTCCCCCTTTGCCTGCGTCCTGGCGGCCGCCAGTGTCGCGAGCTTGTGGCCGATCGCGATCGCCCGCACCGGGCCGGTCACGGTCGCCTGCAGCAGCCCGCTCACGGTCGCCTGTACCCGGGCGGTCGCGATCGGGCTCGAGCACCTTCTGGCCGTCCTTGCCGCGAAAATCCTGCCGCGCCGCCTTCCCGGCCTGGATGTCGGTCTTGGCGAATTTCTGGCGCACGTCGACGTTGTTGTACTTCACACCCTGACGGTGATCTGCGTTGTGTTCCCACTTCCCGCGATTGATGTTCGCGATGCCGACGGACCGGTTGGCGACGACGTTGATGTTGCCGCGGCCCCAGTCGCAGTTGCCCCAGAAGGCATGGCGAACGGCAACGCCAGCTGCGAATGCGACGCCCGTGGCGAGCGCAGCGCCGGGAATGTAGCCGTACGGCGGCGGGAAATAGTACGGGGCATAGTCGGGATAGGGCCAATCCCCGTAAACCGCGGCGGGCTCGTAGTACGGAACGTAGATTTCGGTCGGCGAAGTCGGCTCGATCACGACATATTGCTTCTGTTCTTCCGTCTTGACCGTGACCGTTTGCTCCTTGGTCGATTCGAGCTTGCCGTTGGCCCGCGCGCGAGCCCGCAGCCGCTGGATCGCGTCCATGACGTCCGCCTGCTGGGCGAGCACGGCGTCGCCGAGCTTCTGCGTCCAATCGAGCTGTTCGCTCATCATGGTCAGCACGCTCGGAACCTGGACCAGTGATTTCACACTGTCGTCCCAGCTCTGTTTGGCAAGCGCGGCAGTGAGCGCATCGCCCTTAAGAGCCTTGTTGGACTTGGCCCAGCGGTCCGCCTGCACGACCTCGAGCGGATAGGTCGAGGCGATCAGGACTTCGGACAACAGCGGATCTGGATGAAGCGCGATCGGCGCCAGCAACTGGTCGAGTTCCGCCGGCTTGAGCAGCGGCTGCGTTGGCGCCGTCGCAGGCTGCTGGGCCATCGCGCCGAGCGGGACGGACCAGAGCAGGGCAATCATGGTCAGTCGCGAGAACCGGGTCATCATGGCCGTCTCCCAATTCGTCTCCCATTACGATTTCGCGCGGTGCCGGCAGCGAGGGGCACTCGCAGCCCCGCCGCGCCGGCCTCGACCTGCCCGCGAAATCAGCCGCCCTTCTCAGATGATTGCGGTAGAGCGTTTCTGCTGCAAGCGACATCGACCGCTCGCGGATTTTGCATGCTTGGCGGTCGACAATGTCGACCGTCGTGCGGCCAGTTGTGAGAAATTCTTCGAAGATGGTCCTACCCTGGTTGAGGCTTGTTCTGCAATCTCCCGCATCCAGTCCATTTCGTAGTTTGCTGCGAGCATTGCACGTTCGACGTTTTGCTCAGGGAAATTCGTCGTTGAACCCTTGGCCATATCACTCTCCCCCTTTGACTGCGGGGTTATCGGTATTCGAGTGCTGTTAGCGGCATTGGATTGCTGTTTAAGCGGCGCTTGGTGACCTGCCGCCGCGACCTCTGTCGGGCAACGGACTCTCCAGTCCGAGGTTCCAGCGCGTTGCACAAATTAATGAAGTGCGTCTGGTATCCGAGACAAGCGGGGCCCCGAACGAAATTGGGCGTGAGCCGAACATATCTCGCACAGCTCTCTCAACCGCCGGAACGGGGACCAATGCAAACTGCTCAAAGCTACGCGCCCGGGACCGGGCGAAAATGCATGACCATGACCGCAGCTGTGGGGTTGTTTGTATCGACGTCGAGCAACTGAAACGGCGGCAAGAAGTCGCTAGGAGGCGAAGCGCATCGCCTCCATCCAACGGTAAATCTCAACCATTGCCGTTCCCCGAATTCAAATCGGCCTGTGGCCAGCTTAAATTCAAGCCCCTCGACCGGCACGCCGTGACGCTGAACGGCTCGTGAGGGTGTGCCTTAATTTATTTGAATTGGTACTGTGAATTCACCGCATGAACGAGGCTTCTACTCCGGCTTCACTTCAACCTTCAAACATCGACATTGCGATCCGTATCGGCCTTCTGGCTCTGATCGGATACTTGTCATGGAAGGTGATCGGTCCCTTCTTAACCGTCGCGCTGTGGAGCGCAATACTCACGGTCGCACTCTATCCGTTGTTCGATTGGCTGGCGCGTCGGTTAGGCAACCGCCGGCTGGCCGCGACGCTGATCACATTGCTGTGCCTAACGATCGTCGTCGGGCCAGTGACGTGGCTCGGATTCGTCCTAATCAGCGACGTTGGACACCTGGTCAGGGCATTCGACGCTGGGCTGCTTTCGATTCCGTTGCCCGCTGAATCGGTGAAAAACTGGCCGTTAATCGGCGAGCGCGTGCATCAGCTTTGGAGCCTTGCCGCTAACAACACGAAAGCGCTTCTACTCGAACTGGCGCCGAATCTCAAACCCGTCGGTGGTAAACTGCTCGAGACAACCCAAAGCGTGGTACTCGGCCTTCTAGAGTTTGTCGCGTCGATTGTGATCGCTGGATTCCTGTACACCCCTGCCCCACGAGTGGTCGATGCGATCAGGGTTTTTCTGCGCCGTATCATCGTTAGCCACCGCGGCGAGGAGATGGTGCAGCTGGCGGGTAGCACCATACGCAACGTGTCGCACGGTGTGATCGGCGTCGCGCTGGTGCAATCGTTCCTCGCCGGGGTAGGTTTCCTAGTCGCCGGTATTCCCGCTGCTGGCCTCCTCACCTTCCTTGTGCTGCTGCTGGGAATTGTTCAGGTCGGACCAACGCTCCTGCTGGTACCAATTGTAATCTGGAGCTGGATGACCATGGAGGCGACGAGCGCCCTGATGTTCACCGCCTACATGGTCCCGGTCAACCTGGTGGACAACGTTTTGAGACCTATCGTAATGGCGCGTGGCCTCACTACGCCGATGCCGGTAATCTTGATCGGCGTCATGGGAGGTTTAATAGCATATGGACTCGCTGGGCTATTTGTCGGTCCGATCATTCTGGCGGTTGCCTGGACGCTGATTGTCGTCTGGGTGCACGAAGACAACAACACCGTTGAGAGGAATCCCGTTCCGAGAGGCCCCTGATTATTATCGTGCGTTGGAGCCTGGACTTTGTCTCGGATGCGTTAACATTGCGAAATCGACTGTTGACCCAGCTCCGACATCGAGGAAACTGTATTTGTGCGCGTCACGGATGTGTCACCGGCGCGATGTACACGGCCGTTCGGCCAGGAGTAAAGTGCGATCGCCGGACCCAGTTTGCACGTGCGTGCAAACTCGTGAGTGTCGCGATGGGATACTCAGATGACCCAGGATATCATGATCAAACGTCGGTCGTTTTCCCGACCCTTCTCCTTTCCCTCATTGCCGTGGTGGTTCGCATGCCTGGCCGCGGCGACGGCGTTCCTCGCGATTGCGAATAGCGCCTTTGCACAGAAGCGGTACAACACTCCCGACGATGCGGTCACGGCCCTGATCGACGCGGCGCGGGCTGGCTCTTCGGAGCAATTGATGCAGGTGCTGGGTCCAGGCAGCGAGGAGATCGTGTTGTCCGGTGACCCGGTTGCCGATGCAGCCACGCGCACGCAGGTCCTCGACGCCTACAACGCCCAACATCAGATCATGCTCGAGCACCAAGACCTGGCTGTGCTGGTCATCGGGCAAGAAAACGTTCCGTTCCCCATTCCGCTGGTGCGCCAGAACAATACCTGGCGATTTGATGCACAGGCCGGCCGCCGGGAGATCGTCCGCCGCCGCACAGGCCGCAACGAGCTGAGTGCGATCCAAAGTTCTGCGGGTAAGGGCGTCTACGCACAACGTTTCGTCAGCCGATCGGGAGAAAAGGATGGCCTCTATTGGCCGGTACTATCCGACGAGGACGAGAGCCCGCTGGGTGAGTTCGCCGCCGCCCGTGCGGCGCAGGGATACCCCGTCGGCCCTCAGCGCAGTCCCTATCGGGGTTACTATTATAGGATTCTCATCCGGCAAGGGCCGAATGCGCCTGGCGGCCAAATCGACTACGTGGTGGGCGGCAAAATGGTCGGCGGGTTCGCGCTCGTGGCTTATCCGGCGCATTACGGCAATTCCGGGGTGATGACGTTTCTCGTCAATCATGAGGGTAATATTTACGAGAAGGACCTCGGCTGGCGCACGGCCGCGATCGCCTCGGGCATCACGAGTTTTGACCCGGATAACACTTGGCGGCGGGTGACCGCCGCGGTTCCGCCCGAGAGTGGACCGCGCTAAGAATTACAATGATTTTGACAGCGAAGGATTTGTGCTGATTTGGCGATGCGTGTTTAGCAGCCGACCAAACTCGACGAGTTAGCCACGAGCATGAAGACCGCCAAGGCTTTCGCGAGCTACTTTCCGTGCGGTATCTTTCGGCAGCAGCGCAAGGGTATGCCGCGCGATCATCAACTCCTCATCAGTCGGTACGACCAAGAGTACAACCCGGCTCTCCGGCCGCGAGATGAGCGATTTCCCATCTGCATTAGCGGCCGGATCAAGAACGACGCCAAGCCATGCAAGCTTCTCGGCGATGCGGGCGCGAATCGACGGTGAATTCTCACCAATGCCGGCCGTGAACACGAAGGCATCGAGCCCGCCCAGCGCGGCTGCCAGCATCCCGGCGTTCAGCCCGACGCGGTAGACAAAATAATCGACCGCGAGTTTTGCGCGGGGATCAGAACTCGATTGGAGATCTCGCATGTCATTGCTGATGCCGGACAGGCCTTTAAGACCGCTGTCACGATAGAGCAGATCCTGGACGGCCATCGGGTCCATGCCTTTTTCGGTGAGCAAGTAAAGCAGGACTCCGGGATCGATTTGGCCCGGACGAGTGCCCATATATTCATAGGAGAGCCCATGGAACCCGTAGCGTCTGACGCCCTCGGCGTAGAAACGCTCTGGAATCGCGAAATGGTCCGCGACGGCACTGTGGCCGCGATGAAAGGCGGTGTCGAAGCAGGCAACCTGAAGCACCTCGGGACGAGTCTTCATCAGGGTACGGATCGGCGCGAGATTGTTTGGCTGGTGCAGCGGTGCGAGTGAAACGTATTGCTCGAGATTCGCCACCACTGCTTGGTCGATGACGACGGGCCGGTCATATTTAGGCCCGCCATGAACCACCCGGTGGCCGACCGCGACAAGGTTGAAGCTCTGGGTCTCGCGCAGCCAGGATGCGACTACAGCAATCGCCGCAGGAACGTCGGGGACTTTGTCCGACGCATAGGTTCTGTCGATCAGCGATGACCTATCGCTTCCCTCAGCGGACAAGCGGGGCCGCGTGCCGATGCCGTCGATCTGGCCCTTGATCAGGCGCGGCAGCGCACCGGCTTCCTCATTGCCGAATATTTGGAACTTGACGCTCGAAGAACCAGCGTTGACGACGAGTATCGCATCCATCGCGATCAGGCCTTCGGCAACGCCGCAGCACGTCGGCGTGCGTCGGCATAGAGGACGGCTGCCGCGCAGGAGGCCATGCGCGAACGCACGGAATCCGCGCGCGATGTCAGGATGATCGGCACGCGCGCGCCAAGCACGAGGCCTGCCGTATCTGCCTTGGCCATAAATGCAAGATTCTTGGCCAGCATATTCCCCGCTTCCAGATCCGGAACGACCAGGATCTGTGCGCGCCCCGCCACCTCGGACTTGATGCCCTTGATTCTCGCTGCTTCGGGATCGATCGCGTTATCGAAAGCGAGAGGGCCATCGAGGATACCGCCTGTTATTTGCCCACGTTCGGCCATCTTGCAAAGTGCGGCCGCCTCGATGGTGGAGGGTATCTTCGAAGTTACGGTCTCCACTGCGGAAAGGATTGCGACGCGCGGCGTGCCCAGACCAACCTGCGTAAACAAATCGATCGCGTTCTGCACGATATCGCGCTTGGCATCGAGGTCGGGAAAGATGTTGATCGCGGCATCGGTGATGAACAGCGTCTCGGAATAGCCCGGCACATCCATGATGAAGACATGGCTGATCCGACGCGCCGTGCGCAGGCCGGTCTTGCTCGAGGTCACCTCGCGCATGAGCTCGTCCGTGTGCAGGCTGCCCTTCATCAGGAGCTCGCCTTTGGACTCGTGGATCAGCTCGACCGCTTTTGCCGCCGCGGCGTCGCTGTGGGGCACGTCGACGATCTCGAAGCGGTCGATATCGAGACCATGCTCGCGGGCGACGCCGGCAATCTTGGCGGCCGGTCCCACGAGGATCGGTTTGATGATGCCCGCTTCCGCCGCTTGGATGGGGCCGCGTAGCGCCGTCTCTTCGCAGGGGTGAACGACGACGGTCGTCGCCGCGGGTACCTGCTTGGCCCTGGCGATCAACCGCTCGTATTTCGAAGCGGGCGGATCGCCGAGCGGGCCGATCGCCGCGATGTTAGCGATCTCGCTGTCCTTCAACATGACCCTTCCTCGATCAGCAGAAACACATCTCCCGGCCGCGACGCTCACTCATGATGCTTTCGCCTGTGGCTCCTGCCGAGCAGACGCGATAACCGTCAGGTTTGGCGCCGCGGTCGATGCCTCATCGACGCCGAACAGGCGCGCGACCGCATCCAAACGCTTCTTGTCCTCGGCGGAGAATTCGCCGATCGCGCCCAGCGCCTGCCTGATGAGGCCGAATGCCTCACGCCGGGTCTCAGCATCGGGCGGAAGCATGGACGGGATCGCGGCGAGCGCAGCATCGGTGTCGATGAGCAGCATGTTGAATTGCTCGCGCACCAGCGCCTTGAAGACCGACAGCGGGATGTCGCCGTGCGTGCGGCGAATGCACCGCACCGCCTCGAAGCCGCGCTCGTCGACGCCGGCCCGCGCCATGCCGACATAGAGCATCCCGCGGATCACGGCTTCGCGCACGCCGCCGACCGGGACGCGCGACTTGAGCTCGGCGATGCGGGCCTGCAGCAGCTCGCGATGCAGCGGGCTCTTCGCCGCCTTCCGCAACGGACGCGTCCCGGCAGGATCGACGCCGACGGCGGCCTGGAGCGTCGGCAGGCCGTACACCGCCAGGAATGTGCGCTCCGCCAGCGTCTCGGTCATATCCCGCCACGCGTCGAGCGCCGCGACGATCTGGCGCGATGCGTTCTCCTGCAGCGCGAGGAACGGATTGTCGGCGGCCGCGGGCCTTCGGTCCTTGCGAACCTGCTCGGCCCAGGCGGCGACCGGCGCCATCATCGGATTGGCATTGGAGAAAAACTCGTACTGCAGGCGCAATGGATGCAGCTGCTGCATCCATTCCGCCAGCGGAGAGCTGACGAGCGCGCGAACGATCGGCTGCACGTCCGTGCGATAGAGCGCGAGGTTGGTCTCGGACACTCGGGCGGCGGTTGCGAATCGCCGCTCGTCGGCCGCGTCGTTGCCGCCGAGCGCCCGAATGTCGTCCAAGGTGCGTTCCTCGCAGCGCATCACCCAGGCGCCGCTCGCGAGGTCGGGATTAGCGGTCTCTTCGCTCTTGGCTTCGAACACCGCCTCGTAGAGGCCGGGCGGCAGCGTATCGATCAGGTCGATATTGCTGGAAAATTCGCCGTGCTCTTTCTTGGCAACGCCGCCGGAAACGAAGATGCCGAGATGGCCGACGGTCTCGTGGATCGTATAGACGATCGTTTGCCCGTAGGACCTGATTTCGTCGACGCTCTCGTACAGGTCGAGAATCCACCCGAGCGCCTGCTGCGGCGGCGTGACGTTGTCGCCCTTCGAGCAGAACGCGACGATGGGGGAGCGGATGTTGCGAAGGTCGATGGCGGTGCCGTCCGACGTCTGGATCCGTCCCGCGGCGAGGTTGTTGCCGATGAACAGCTCGTCGACGATGAACTGGATCTCCTCCGCGTTCAGGTTGACGTGGCCGCCCCACCAGCGCTCGAACCCCAGATAGCGAGGAGCTTCAGTATCGATCTTGGAATAGAGGTTGTACTGCTTGGTCCACAGCGTGTTGGCGGGGTTCTGGTTCTCGAAATTCTGCACCAGCCAGGCGCCGTCGAACTTGCCGTGGCCGAGGTCGCTCGTGAGCGCGGTCAGCCAGCTGCCGCCGAGGAGCCCGCCGCTGTAGCGCATCGGGTTCTTGCCGTGCACGCCGGCCCAGTACGACAGCGGCGAGCCGGCGATGATGATCGGCCCGAACAGCTCGGGGCGAACGGCGGCGAGCATCATGACAGCCCAACCCGCTTGGCAATTACCGATGACGCACGGTTTTGCATCCGCCTCGGGGTGCAGCGCGGCAACCTTCTCGAGAAAAACCGCCTCGGCGCGCGCGATGTCCTCGATGGTCTGGCCGGGCATAGGATCGGGCAGGAATCCCACGAAATAGCAGGGATGTCCCGCTTTGAACGCCACGCCGATTTC
>WNGA01014827.1_pt1 | contig 10784 bp, 10 predicted proteins | sample 5400061 | NCBI WGS metagenome assembly WNGA01 (sample SAMN13153366, study PRJNA577476) | soil metagenome | isolation source: 100 cm soil or saprolite under grassland replicate 2 | place: USA:California | collected 2016-06-15
TACGCGGTGACCTGCCCTGCCGGCGCAACTCCCAGCCGCCCACAATCGACGCTCGGGAGCCAAGGGACCCGCTGTGGTCTCACGCCGCGTGATCGGCGTTCAACCCCCGCGAGGCGCGCATCCCCGCCGATCGGTGCGCGATCGCTTGGCAACGAGTGATGCTCGTTAGGCGACAGATCAATAGTTCGCGCGCTTCCGGTCAGGCATTGCCGACATCGACCCTGCGCATCTGCGGACGACCGTCGAGGTGCTCGAGAGACCGCGCGGCATCGAGTTCGGCCGCGTAGGCGGCTTGGAGTTGGTCGAGCACCGACTCGGCTCCTGGCGGTCGCGCGATGCCCAGGTGCTGCTCGCGCAGCTCGTCCATGAACCGCTCCCACAACTCGGGCCCTCCGAGTTCGAGCAGCTCCGCGCGGACGGCGAGTTCGCGCGTTGCCGGCAGGTGTCGGCGTCCCCACGCGCCCAGGTGCGCCATGATCGGTACGAGTTGAATGGCCGGTTCGGTGAGGCTGTACCGGATCTTCTGCTTGTGCGTCGGGTCCTTCGCTCGCGAGATGAGGCCGTTGCCGAGCAGCCGCTGCAGGCGGTCGGCGAGGATGTTCGACGCGATCCCCTCGACGGAGTTGTGCAGCAGCTCGCGGAAGTACCGGCGATTGCCGAACATCATGTCGCGCAGGATCACCAGCGACCACTTGTCGCCGAGCGTCTCGGTCGCGAGGTTGATAGGGCATCCGGAACGGTGCTCTGCCATGCGTCTCCTTCGACCCGGTGGAAACCAATTGTACTTCGCAATCGGTTTGCTAAGCTGGGCATGTCCGGTGGCAGATTGCAATCAGTTTGGAGGACGGCGATGATCCCGACGACCGCGCTCGACCCGCGCTACAGCGACCCGAAGGCGGTCGCTGTCGGATGGGACGAGACCCGGCGGATCCTCGAGACCGCCGAGTTGTTCTGGCTTACGACCGTTCGGGCCGACGGCCGCCCGCACGTGACGCCGCTGGTCGCGGTGTGGGTCGACGGAGCGATCCACTTCCATACAGGTGCCGAGGAGCAGAAGTTCGCCAACCTCCGCGCCAATCCGCATGTCGTTCTCACGACGGGGTGCAACCAGTGGAACGGCGGCGTGGACGTCGTGGTCGAGGGCGAGGCGGCCCGGACCACGGAGCCTGCCGTGCTCGGCCGCCTGGCCGAGGCATGGGCGAGCAAGTGGGACGGACGGTGGCGACTTGCGGTGCGCGAAGGCGGCTTCCGCCACGGCACCCAGGACTTTTCGAGCGAAGTCTTTTCCGTGACGCCCACCAAGGTCTACGCGCACGCCAAGGGTGATCGCTTCGGCCAAACAACGCACCGGTTCTGACGGTGCTGGGAGGTTGACGTGGAGCGACACGAGGTTGTTATCGAAGCCGATGGCGTGGAGCTGTGCACCGAGTCGTTCGGCGATCCGGCGGCACCGCCGATCCTGCTCGTCATGGGTGTCGGAGCGTCGATGCTCTGGTGGGAGGAGGGGTTCTGCCGGATGCTCGCCGACGCCGGGCGGTTCGTGATCCGCTACGACCACCGCGACACCGGCCGCTCGGTTACCTACGAGCCGGGTCACCCCGGCTACACCGGCGCGGACCTGGTCGCCGACGCCGCTGCGGTGCTCGACGGCTACCGCATTCGAGCCGCGCACGTGGTTGGTGCTTCGGCGGGTGGGGCCTTCGCGCAACTGCTCGCGCTCGATTACTCCGACCGCATGCGCTCCCTCGTCCTCATAAGCACCTCGCCCGCGACGCCTGGTGACCGCAGGCTGCCGCCGGCGACCGAGCGGTTCACCCGGTTCGTGACGACGGCTCAGCTGGACTGGTCGAACACCGAGTCGGCGATCGAGTACCTGGTGGAGTACTCGCGGGTGCTCGCCGGTGGGCAGCGCCCGTTCGACGAAGCGGCGGTCCGCGAGCTGGTCCGTCGCGACGTGGCGCGGGCCCGCGACTTCGCCGCCGCGCGGAACCACGACATCCTGCCTGAGGGCGTGCAATCCCGCCGGTCTCTCGCCTCGATATCCGCGCCCACGCTGGTGATCCACGGCAGCGCGGACCCGATGTTCCCGCTCGAGCACGGCCGGGCCCTGGCCGACGAGATCCCCGCCGCACGGCTGCTCACGCTGCAGGGAGCCGGTCACGGTGTTGAGCGAGCCGACTGGCCGACCATCGTCGCTGCCATCGCCGAGCACACCACCGCACGCGATCGGGCCAGTCGATGGTGACCCCCGCCGAGCAGACCGCCGCCACCGCCGAGGGGCGCATGCGCTCAGGCCTGTTCCTGCCGCTCTTCGACGAACTTGCCGACCCCGCGCTCGTCGCCCGCCTCTCGGCCGCGGCCGAGGAAGCCGGCTGGGACGCGGTCTTCGTGTGGGACCACCTGCGCTGGCGGGCGCCGGTCGTCGACGTTGCCGACCCGTGGATCACACTAACGGCGATCGCCACTGCCACCGAACGCATCCGGATCGGCCCAATGGTCACGCCCCTCGCCCGCCGCCGCCCGGTCAAGGTCGCCCGCGAAAGCGCGACGCTGGATTGGCTCAGCGGCGGCCAGCTCACGCTCGGGGTTGGCCTCGGCAACGACCAGGCCGGACGTGAGCTCTCGATCACCGGCGAGGAAACCGACAACAGGCGGCGCGCACGGATGCTCGACGAGTCCCTGCAGATCCTCACCGCCGCCTGGTCAGGTGAACCGGTGCACCACTGCGGCGAGCACTACACGATCGACGGCATGCGGTTCCTGCCGCGGCCGATGCAGCGGCCGGGTATCCCGGTGTGGGTCGGCGGCTTCTACGGCAGACCCGCGCCACTGCGCCGGGCCGCCCGCTACCAAGGCTTCATCGCGGTCAACCTGGAACACCCCGACCAACTCGCCGAGAGCGTCGCTGAGCTGAGCGCGCTGCGCCGCGAGGCAGGCACCGCCGACGCACAGCCCTACGACATCGTCGTCGCCGTCGAACCCGGCAGCGATCCGGCACCGTACGCCGCTGCGGGCGCGACCTGGTGGCTCGTGGGAGTCGCCGCCGCCGCGGCACGCACAGACCTCGTGCGCGCCATCATCCGGGGCGGCCCACCGGGCTCGGCATAACCCACTCAATAACATCGCCGGCCGATCCGCCCCGCCACCCGTCGACGCGAGTACCGATTCGGCAACCTCCGGGTCGCTACCGACTCGGTGACACCGGCCCGGGTTTCCGCCGCCTTTTTCACATTTTCATCACGCATCCGAGTCGGCGTCAGCTGGGACGTGGCGCCAAAGGTCGCACGGTAGGGATCTGCTCGGCTACGTGCTGCGCAGCAGCGCGATGAGACTTGGCCGCGGCGTACGTCTGTATCTCGACAAGCGACGGGATCGCTCAGCGAGATCCATGACGAAGGGACCTGGCATGCGGCCGGTGGTATTGCAAATGGGCGTCACCCTCGACGGCTTCGTCCACGGCGCGAAGGGTTACGAGGACTGGGGACTTCCGCCGGAAGACGACGAGGTCGTGGCGTGGAAGGTCGCATCGCTGCGTGAAGCGGGCACGCACATCATGGGCCGGGCGACATATGAGGCGATGGCGTCGGTGTGGCCGCACACGACTGGCGTGTACGCCGATGTGATGAACGAGATCCCTAAGGTGGTCTTCTCGAAGACGCTGACCCGCGCCGAGTGGGCGGAAAGCCGAATTGCCGACGGCGACCTGGCTGAGGACATCGACCGGCTCAAGCGCGAACCCGGCGGTGTGATCCTCGCCCACGGCGGCGCAACCTTCGTCGATGCGTTGATCCACGATGGACTGATCGATGAATACCGGCTGGTGATCCACCCGGTGGCGATCGGCCACGGGACCGGCCTCTTCAGCGCGCTCCGCGAGCCGCTACGGCTCGACCTGATCGAAGCTCGCAGGTTTGCGAGTGGAACCGCCATCCACGTCTACCGACCGAGAGAGGGGAACCGATGAGGACGTTGCATTTCGGCCTGCGTGTCGCCGATCTCGACCGATCGCTGGCGTTCTATACCGCCGTCGGCTACGAGGTCGTCGGCAGCGTCCCCGAGACCTCCCTGGGCCACCTGACCATGCTCAAGCTGCCCGGGGACGAGTTCGTCACCATCGAACTCGTCCACGATCCGACCCAAGGTGAGGTCAACTTCGACACGGGCCTCAGTCATTTCGTCATCAAGGTCGAGTCGTTGGATGCAACCATCAGTGAGCTTGCGGCGCGGGGCATCGGTGCCGAGGTGCCCGTATCACCGGATGGTTCAGACGACTTTCGAACGACATGGGTGATTGATCCCGACGGCAACCGGATCGAGTTGGTCCAGTGGCCGGCCGGTCACGCCGACGGCATCACTGCCGCCGATTGGGCGGAGTAAGGGGACCTACTCCTGATGGATGTCGATGTTCTCGTCGCCGGTGTTGCGGTGAGCGACTTCAACTCAGCGCAAGCTTGATACGCGCGCTTCTTCGCCCGCTCCCGGACGTCGCCGCGCACCACGAGGAAGTGATGTGGCGGGCCACGGAACGCGGCTGGCTGTACATCGTTCGCGATTGTCATAGCCCGCGCCCACGATCACCCTCTCCGCCAGGCCCGGGACGACGGCAAGAGGGTCAAGGCCGGGTACCAGCCAAGGCGCCGGAAGACGTCACGGGCCGGGCTCACCCTGCCCGCGGCCACTCGCCCAGCAGGGCCGAGCCGCACCAAGTGAGGTCGATCGCCCCGGCTGGCCGAAACGCCAGAACTGGGAGATCAGCGCGCGGCCGCCCTGCACGCCTGCCGAGCTGTTACGCGCGCGGATTCGGCGGTCGGAACCTCCGGGTCGGTGTGCCAGTGTCACGCAGCGTAATCAGCCCATGACTTCACAGGCGCGCATCGCCGCCGATCGGCGCGGATGTCGGCTCGATGCCGATCAAGGCGTGTGCTGTCCGGATCTGGGCGTTCCGCGCGCCGGTGAGCGGGATGGGGCAGCTGGGGTGATCGAGGTGTGCGGGAGAGCCGCGCAGGCCGGGGAGGTCGGCCATGCCGGGTGTGCTGCGGCCGCGGCGGTTAGCCCCGGCGGCCTCTTGGCCGGCAGGCGCCGCAGGCCGGCGGCGGTCAGTTCGCCGGTGGAGGCAAGCAGCAGCGTCAGCTCTTCCAGGGCCTGCGCAGCCGCGCGGGGCGCAGACGGGCTCGGAGTCGCGGCCGGACGTGCCCGGCGCCTCAAGTGAGGCTTGAGCGCGACGATCCCCGGGCCGGGCCTGGAGCTGGCCCGTGGGTCGTCATGGCGGTCAGGGTTGGATGCGGAGGATCTGGCCCTGCCCGGCGCCAAAGCCGAAGCCCTGGTTCGAGACGTAGAACGCCCCGTCGGGGCCGACCGTCATGCCAGCTCAGCTCGTGACGGCCGACGGCGGTCGCTGCCGCTCGCCGGAGGTCTACCTGGCGTAATGCGCTGTGGGGACCGGATCTGACCGCGCCGTTCGCGCTCATCCCAGCTGCTGGGGCTGCAAATGATCGACGCTGGCCGTGGCCCGATCATCAACATTGCTTCGCTCACGGCCGAGCGATGCGTGGACCGCTACCCGCTGGCGGCCTACAGCGCTGCGAAGGCTGTTAACACCGGACAGCACCTGCTGGTCGATGGCGGTCGGCCGGCCTATAGAGCCTCTCTCGCGTGGCCAAGAGGGCTTGTGAGCGTGCCCTGGATCGAGGAAGACGCGGCGCGCGCGGGCGGGTCATCGCGGCCCCTCCGCTGGCGCCAGCGGCGCCCATTGACCGCGCGATGGCCCGCAACATCCCATTCTAAGAGTGTTATGCAAAACCCTCCAGTGTCAAGATCAACGATCTTGGAAGCTGCACGTCAGAGAGGTGCGGCAAGATCATCTCGGGGAGTTTTGCATAAGCCTCTAAGCCCCGTGTTATCGGTCGTGCTTTAATCTCCGCAATCGGCGCGGCTCCGATGGAATGCCGGTTTTAACGATTACAGTCCGAACAATGAAGCACATCATCCGCCCGGGAGACAAATACGGCAGGCTCACCGTCATCGCCGAAGTGCAGAAGGCCGCCGCGGACGGCAGGCGCTACCGGGCCGCCCTGTGCCGGTGCGACTGCGGGCAAGAAACCACCCCGCGGATCAGCTCGCTTGACTCAAGCGATGCCCAGTCGTGCGGATGCTCCCGCGGCCCGCCCAAATACCAGCAAAAGCGCTGCCCGGTCTGCGGAACGCTCGCCGTGATCCGGCGCGACCACCGAAGCTGCTCCCGAGCCTGCGGATACCAGCTGGCCCGGGCCGCCCGGCAGGCACCAAACCCCTCCTATGACGTGTGGCACCACCGCGTTAACAAAGCCCGGGGACCGGCCAGCGGCTACGCCTGCGTTGATTGCGGCAACCCTGCCCAGGACTGGTCGACGGTCAATCCGTCCAGCGATGACATCCAGGTCAGATTCCAGCCACGGTGCCGCCGATGCCACCGCCACTATGACGGCGCCGTCGGCGAGGGTAACCGGCGGGCCAAGCTGACCAGCGGAAAAGTACGGCAATTGCGGGCACGCAGGGCCGGCGGCCTGACTTACCGGCAGCTCGCCGCCGAATTCGGCATCAGCGACGTGTCAGCCTGCGCGGCCGTTAACCGCAAGACCTGGGCGCATGTGAGCTGATCTCGTCTTCCGAAAGTGCGAGCCCAATCACCTTCGATGCCGGCCGGCCCGCCGCTGGACATGCGATGTCCGCCGATCTGTATGTCCACATGGTCGGTCGGCACCGGCAGCGATCGCGCCCATATCAGGTCATTGTGTCGCTGGCATCGGCTGTCGCCCGCGCTGCTCTGTGCGCTCTCCATCTCGCCAGACCCCGAAGCTCGGTCATGCCGATGGGTGTGAGTTTCAGCTGGGCTGATGGCGATGTCAGGGCTCGGGTCCGGTGCGCAGCCGAAGGGCTGTGCGGTTAGCGCGCGGTTTCGCCGCCCGGCCCGCTGGCGTCTTGTATGTCCTGCGGAATGCAAAGAGCCGCCGCGCGAGGCGCTGCGGCTCGGCGCGCGGCAGCATGTCGCGGCGTCGTTCAAAGGCGAGCTGGCTGCTGAGATGCGGATGCATGTAACTCGCCGCGCTTTCCCTGTCCTTGATGGGCTTGATGGCCGGGCGGCCCGCTTGGTCTCGGCGATCATGCCGGCGGGCCGAAAGCGCGTGACGCTTTCTGGCGGCGCGCCTGGGTCATCACCGGCCCGGGGAGCGCCGGTGGCTGCCGCCCGTTTCCGGCCGGGGGCGCTTCACCCGGTCTGTTCGCCGGCAGCTCGCCGGGTTCCGGGCACCAGTCGGTGGCCGCGGGCAAGATCTTGCTGGCCGCGGTCGCGCTTGTAGGCTTGCTGGCAGAGTTCTGTGCGCTGGCGCTGGCCGTTACCCCGGCTGCCGCCGCCGGCCAGGGGGCTTGTGAGGGGACGATGGGGCGGTGGAGGAGGGGCCTGCGCTGAGTTTCGGCGGGCTGCTGCAGCGGCTGCGGGCCGATGCCGGGCTGACGCAGGAGGAGCTGGCGGAGGCGGCGAGCCTGAGCCCGCGGTCGGTCGGTGATCTGGAGCGCGGCATTAACCTGACCGCCCGCAAGGACACGGCCCGGCTGCTCGCCGATGCGCTGGAGCTGGCGGGGCCGGAGCGTTCGCTGTTCGAGGCGGCGGCGCGCGGGCGCGCCCCGGCCGCGGAGGTGCCGGCGGCCCGGGGCGGCCTGGCGCCGGGCGGCTCCGCGGCGGCGGCGACCCGGACGCTGCCGCGGGATATCGCGAGCTTCACCGGCCGCGGAGCTGAGCTCGGGCAGCTGATGGCGCAGCTCACGGATGCGGCAGCCGGCGGCGGGGTGGTGGGGATCTATGCGATCGGCGGGATGGCCGGGATCGGGAAGACCACCTTCGCGGTGCACGCCGCGCACCAGCTCGCGGAGCGGTTTCCCGGCGGGCAGTTCTTCCTGCCGCTGCACGCCCACACCCCCGGGCAGCGGCCGGTCGACCCCGCGGACGCGCTGGCCAGCTTACTGCTGACCGCCGGGGTCGCCGCGCAGCAGATCCCGCCCGGGCTGGAGGCCCGGGCGGGCCGGTGGCGTGACTGCGTGGCGGGCAAGAAAATCCTCCTGCTGGTGGATGACGCGGCCGGGCATGAGCAGGTCCGGCCGCTGCTGCCCGGCACCGCGGGCAGCCTGGTGCTGGTCACCAACCGGCGTCGGCTGGCCGCGCTGGAGGACGCCGCGGCGATCAGCCTCGACACCCTGCCGCCCGGTGAGGCCGCAGCGCTGCTGGCCCGCCTCGCCGGCCGCCCCGATCTGGGCTCCGGGGCCGGACCGGCCGCGGTGGGCGAGATTACCCGGCTGTGCGGGTACCTGCCGTTGGCGATCGGGATGCTCGCCCGCCAGCTGCACCACCACCCGGCGTGGACCGCGTCGGGCCTGGCCGCCGACCTGGCCGCCGCCCGGGACCGGCTCGCCGTGATGCGCGCCGAGAACCTGTCGGTCGCCGCCGCGTTCGACCTGTCCTACCAGGACCTGCCCGGTGATCAGCGGCGGCTGTTCCGCCGGCTCGGCCTGCACCCGGGCCCCGGCATCGACGCCTATGCCGCGGCGGCGCTGGATGACACCAGCCTGGATGCTGCCCGCCGCGGCCTCGAGGGCCTTTATGATCAGCACCTGCTCACCGAGCCCGCCCGCGGCCGGTACCGGCTGCATGACCTGCTCCGCGAGCACGCCCGCGCCCTCGCCGCTAACGACGACCCCGCCGGGCGCGACACCGCGGCCGGGCGGCTGCTGGATTACTACCTGCACACCGCCCTGGCCGCCAGCAAGCACATCGCTGCGCGCGGCCCCGCCCGCCGCCTTCCCACGCTGGGCGACTCGCCGGCCTGCGCCCCGCAGATTTCCACGCCCCGGCAGGCAACCGCCTGGCTGGAGGCCGAGCGGGCTAACCTGCACGCGGCCGCCGGCTACGCCGCCGCCTCCGCGCTGCCTCTGCATGCCATCGCGATCCCCGCCGCGATGAGCGGCTTCCTGCTCGCCCACGGCCACTGGGGGCAGGCCGCCGCCTTGCACCAGGCCGCCCTGACCACGGCACGCCAGGCCGCGGACCGCCCCGGCCAGGCCGGCGCCCTCACCCAGCTCGGCCACGTGCAATGGATGACCGGGGACTACCCGGCCGCCGCCGCCAGCCACCAGCAGGCGCTGGCGCTGTACCGCGACCTCGACGACCAGCCCGGCCAGGCCAGCGCCCTCACCCAGCTCGGCGACGTGCAACAACAGACCAGGGACTATCCGGCGGCCGCCGCCAGCTACCAGCGCGCCCTGACCATGGCACGCAAGGCAGGGGACCGGCCCGGCGAAGCCCTCGCCCTCAACGACCTGAGCCTGGTGAAAATGGGGACGGGGGACTACCCGGCGGCCGCCGGCGGCCTGACCCGGGCGCTGGCGCTGTACCGTGATCTCGGCGACCGGCTCGGCCAGGGCGATGCCCTCAACGGTCTCGGCGTCGTGCAGCGGCTGACCGGGGACTACCCGGCCGCCGCCGCCAGCCACCAGCAGGCACTGGAACTGTTCCGCGACCTTGGCGATGACCAGCTCGGCCAGGCCAACGCCCTCAGCGAGCTCGGCGTTGTGCAGCGGCTGACCGGGGACTACCCGGCCGCCGCCGCCAGCCTGGCCCGGGCCATGGAACTGTCCCGCGGCCTCGGCGACCGGCTCAACGAAGCCAACGCCCGCAGCGAGCTGGGCGTCGTGCAGCGGCTGACCGGGGACTACCCGGCCGCCGCCGCCAGCCACCAGACCTCGGCGCGCCCCTGGAAGAAGCGCGCGCCCTGGAAGGAACCGGCCAGTGCCACCTCCAGGACGACAACCCCGGCGAAGGCGCCGCGCAGCTACGGCAGGCACTCACCATCTACCAGCGCATCGGAGCCCCCGCCGCCCGGCGCGTCCAGGAAACCCTCCGCCACCACAGCACCAGCACCACAGCCCGGCCCCCCAGCGGCGAAGGCCCGCAGCCTGCCGCACCCGCCGCACCGTGAGCAAGCCGGCCGGCCAGGCGACAGGTCACGCGCCCGGTCCGCTAGCAGCACGCCAGCGAGCATCTCCGTACCCCGTGCCATGAACCCCAGCGGGTGAATAGGGGCGAGCGCGCGGACATTCATGACGTCCTGGCCCCGTTCGCACCCGGGCAGCGGGAAGCGGCGTCGATCCGTGCGGGCTAGCGTGTCCGGGACGTCGCCGTGCACATCCTGGCGGACGAGCCAGCCGGGCAGCCCGGCCTGCAGCGGGCCATACAGCGCGCGCTGGGTCACGGGCCGGCCTGGATCATCCCGGCACCGGTTGCAGTCGCTCAGGCATTGCGGTGGTTTCCGCCGCAATGCCTGAGCGAGCCCGCCACGCGGCCGGCGACCTGCGCCGGCCGCGTGGCGGGCGCGACTTAGGCGCTCGCCGTGACGGCGCCCCGCCGGGCCGCTCGCGCCCGGTCGAGGAGCACGGCGGCGGTGGCCGCGAGCAGCGCGGCGCCGAGCGCGATCAAGGTGATCTGCCAGCCCGCCATGCCGCCCTCAGTGACAACACGCACGAGCGCCGGCGGTATGCCGGTGCCGCCGCCGGCCGGCGGCACCTGCTCGGCGAGCGCGGCGGGCCCGGTGGCGGCACATGCCAGCAGGGTGCCGCCGAGCCCTGTGGGGTGCCAAAAGTCGGCCACCGCTTGTGACCTGCGGATACAGATACCTTGCGGCCGTCGGGCATGATGATCAGCCGTGTTGATGCGCTTGCTGTACCTGATCTTCGCCCGGATCGCCGCATGGCTCGTCCTT
>WNGA01022330.1_pt1 | contig 10784 bp, 8 predicted proteins | sample 5400061 | NCBI WGS metagenome assembly WNGA01 (sample SAMN13153366, study PRJNA577476) | soil metagenome | isolation source: 100 cm soil or saprolite under grassland replicate 2 | place: USA:California | collected 2016-06-15
ATCCGCGCCGCCGGGTGGGGGGTGCTCGCGGTAATCGCCTTTCACCCGCTCCAGATGATCTTCTCCGCACTGGGGTGGCAAGTGTTGCTGGAGCCGCATCTGGCGCCTCGCCTGGTCGTCCTCATCGGCCTGCGCTGGATCAGAGAAGCCGTCAATAACCTGCTTCCGGTGGCGCAGATCGGCGGCGAAGTCGTCGCTGCCCGGCTGCTCCGCCACAACGGCGTGCCGCTGGCCGCGGGCGGCGCCAGCGTCACGGTCGATCTCACGATGGAGCTGGTCAGCCAGATCATCTTCACACTGCTCGGCTTGGCGCTGCTCATCCCTGGCCTGCACGAGCCGCGGGTCGTGTCCTGGACTATCGGCATCCTCGCGCTGGCCGGCGCTGCGGTCTTTCTGTTCATCGCAGCCCAGCGCTTTGGCCTCTTTCATCTCTTGGAGCGAGGGTTGGTCCGGCTCGCCGAACGGGGATCGGCATGGTCGTCTCTGGGCGAGGTCGCCGGGCTGCACCGCGCCATCGTGGCGCTCTACGCCGCCCCGGCGAGGCTCGGCTGGTCATTCGGCTGCCATCTGATCTCGTGGCTGCTCGGCGGACTCGAGGTTATGATAGGCCTGCATTTTGTCGGCGCGTCCGTCGATTTCCGCGAGGCCCTGGTCATCGAAAGTCTGGGCCAGGCGGCGCGCGCGATGGGCTTTGCCATCCCGGCCTCGCTCGGCGTACAGGAGGGCGGCTATGTCCTGGTCTGTGCGTTGTTCGGCGTCAGCCCGCAGGCCGCAATCGAGTTGTCTTTGCTCAAGCGCATACGCGAAGTCGCACTAGGGGTCCCGGCGCTGATCATGTGGCAGGTTGTCGAAGCGCGGCGCCTCGTCGGTCATGCCGTTGCCGAGGTGCGCACGCCGGCCGGAGACTGACGTCGTGATCGGTACCTCTTGGATTCATCGTCTCGCACGCCTGCTGGTGCGGCCGTTGGTCGGTTCGGGGATCACGCCCAACCATTTGACCACGTTGCGGCTGGCGACCGGCCTCCTGGCCTGTGCCGCGCTGGTCCCAGGCGGCGATACCTGGCTGTGGTGGGCCGGCTGGCTGTGGCTTGCTTCGCAGTTGCTCGACCGTGCCGACGGCGAGCTGGCGCGCATGGGCGACATGTCGACGCCGGGTGGCCATCGCTATGACTATATCGTCGATAGTATCGTGAATCCCGGCTTCTTCATCGCGCTCGGGCTCTCTCTGCGCGAATCGGCGTTAGGCGGGGCCGCCGTCGCGCTGGGTCTGTGGACCGGCGTTGCACTTTATGCCTGCGGCTACTGGTCGGAGGCGCTCGAGCGATTGGAACAGCCAGGCACCAAGGCCTATTCGGGGGCATTCGGCTTTGACCCCGACGACCTGCTGTTTCTCCTGGCGCCGATCGTCTGGCTGGGTTGGAGCGCGCCCCTCCTCGTGGCGGCCTGTCTTGGCGTCACCTGCATGATGGCGCTCACCGGCTGGCGCCTGTGGCGGCTCACCGGCCGGCGTAGCAACGCCGGTGCGGCCAGGTAGGGAAGTCGCCATGCCGGAATCCCCGCTGCTGTTTACGCCGGGACCATTGACGACGCAGCTCGAAACGCGTCGCGCCATGCTCAACGATTGGGGCTCGCGCGAGCCGGCGTTCATCGCCATGACGGCAGAGCTTCGCCGCCGCTTGCTCGAAGTCGCCGGCGGCCGGAGCAGCCATGTCGCCATCCCGCTTCAGGGCAGCGGCACCTTCATCGTTGAAGCGGCCATCGGTACACTGGTCCGGCCCTCGGACGCGCTGCTGGTCCTGGCGAACGGCGCCTATGGCGAGCGCATGATCGAGATCGCAAAGCGCCTTGGCCGCCGGGTCGAGGCGCTGCGCTGGCCGGAGAACCAGGCCGCGGATCCCGGCAGGGTCGAGCGCGCGCTGGCCGATAACCCTGCTATCACGCATGTGGCGCTGGTGCATTGCGAGACGACATCCGGGCTCATCAACCCGCTCGCCGAAGTGGCCGCCGTCGTGGCGCAGCAGCGGCGAGCGTTCATCGTCGACGCGATGAGCAGCTTCGGCGCGCTGCCGCTCGATTTGCGAGCGACCCCGATCACGGCGCTGCTTGCGTCGAGCAACAAGTGCCTCGAAGGCGTGCCGGGCATCGCCTTCGCGCTGATCGAGAAGAACGCCATCGAGCTTGCAAAGGGTGTGGCGCCGTCGTTGAGCCTCGACCTCTACGACCAGTGGCGCGGCTTCGAGTCGAACGGGCAGTGGCGCTTCACGCCGCCGGTGCAAGTTGTCGCCGCGCTCCTCGAGGCGCTCCGGGATCTTGAGGCGGAAGGCGGTCCGGCCGCGAGGCTGCAGCGTTACCGGAAGAATTTCAGAACCTTGACGGAAGGGATGAGGCGCCTCGGCTTCCGTGTCTTTCTCGACGAGGGCATTCAGGCGCCGATCATCGTCACCTTTGTAACGCCTGAGGATCCGCGCTTCTGCTTCGATGACCTCTACGCCGGGCTGGCCGCGCGCGGCTTCATCATATACCCGGGCAAGCTGACGCAAGCGCAAAGCTTCCGCATCGGCTGCATCGGCGCGTTACATGCGGAGGATTTCGACCGGCTGGTCGCCGCCGTCGCGGATGTCATGGCCGATCTTGGACCGGCGGCCGCGGCCCGCGTGGACACAGTGCGCCATGTTTCTTGCAGAGAGGACCGTTCCCCGAGGGTATCGGGATCGACCGCTGCAGCGTCGCCATCGCCATCCGCGATCATCCTCGCCGCGGGCGTTGGGCGTCGCCTGGGCCATGCCGTGCCGAAGGTGTTGCTGGAATTCGGCGGCAAGAGTCTGCTCGAGCGGCACCTCACGGCTCTTCACGCCAACAACGTCCGGAATGTCGCCGTGACCGTCGGACACCGGCCCGACCTGATCCGCGCCGAGCTGAGGCGCCTCGGCGCGCTCGACCGCGTCGCCCTCATCGAGAATCCGCGCTATCGCGAGGGCAGCGTCGTCTCGCTTGCCGTTCAACGCGCGCGGCTGGCGGCAGGACAGCCGGTGCTGCTGATGGACGGCGACGTGCTTTATGACGGCAGGATGCTCGCGCGCCTGCTCCAGGCGGCGCCGGAAAATGTGCTTCTGTTCGACCAGGCAATCGAGCCGGGCGATGAGCCGGTGAAGATTTGCCTGCACGGCGAGGTCATCGTCGATTTCGACAAGGTGCCCGAGCGTGCGCATGACCGACATGGTGAGTCGGTCGGCTTCTTTCGCTTCTCCGCCGGCATGGCGACGGCGCTCGCCGAGCGCGCGACGGCCTATGTCGAGGGCGGGCGCGCCGGCGCAGAATACGAGGCCGCCATCCGCGATCTCATCCTCGCGCATCCCGACCGCTTTGGCTATGAGGACATCAGCGATCTGCCTTGGACCGAGATCGATTTCCAAGCCGATGTTGTGCGAGCGCGACAGGAGATCCTGCCGCGACTCCAGGAAATGGTCTATGCTTGACATCACGGCCCGCGAACACGGCGCCGCCGCGCCGTCCAACTCGCCATTTCCGGTCCTCACCGCGGAGCAGATGGCGATCTACCGCGAGAAGGGCTGGCTCTTGGCCTGCGGTTTCGTCGCTCCCCCTGAGGTCGAGGCGCTCGCACGCTGGACCGATGAACTGGTGGCGCGACCGGAAGAGCCGGGCAAGCACATGGTCTATCGCGAGCCGAGCCTGCGCGATGCCGGCATGCGCGTCATCCAACGTATAGAGAATTTCTGCCCGTACCATGCGGGCTTCGATGCCTTCGTGCGCGATGGCCGGCTGCGCGAGGCGGTGGATCAGCTCCTCGGGGCAACCGCCTGCCTGTTCAAGGAGAAGATCAATTTCAAGATGCCGGGCGGCGCCGGGTTCGAGCCGCACCAGGACCAGCAGGCCGGCTGGTCGCGCTATGCGAGCATGTTCATCACCGCCATGGTCGCCATCGATCAAGCGGGCATCGAGAACGGTTGCCTGGAAATGGGCGATGGCGCGCGGGTCACCGGGCTCATCGGCGCGGAGTGGCGGCCGCTCGATGCGGGGGAGATGAAGGGCTTCAGCCTCGTCCCCGTGCCAACCGAGCCCGGCGACGTGCTCTTCTTCGACAGCTACGCGCCGCATGCCTCGAAGGCAAACATGACGGACCACCCGCGGCGGATTCTCTACCTGACGTACAATGCCGCGGCGGAAGGCGATCACCGCGCGCGCTATTTCGCCGAGAAGCGCGAGAGCTTCCCGCCGGACGTCGAGCGCCGTCCTGGCGTCGAGTACAAGTTCCGCGTCTGACCGCGGTCGCTTCTGAAAACTAGATTCATGCATATCGATGGTCGAGCCCACCGAGGATCGGATGCGCAACATAGGGCGGACGGCGCTCACGCCAGTCCGCCCCGCGCTCCCGTTGGCCTCACTGCAGGGGGGAAACCCCCGTGCAGTCAACGCCATTCGGGCCATAGCTGGGTGACAGTCGGCAGAAAAAACACTTTCTACAGCGTTGGTGGGGCAACTGCAGCGTTGGTACGGTGTCATACCGGCCACCTGCCAGGCCGATACCACTTCAACTGCCATCAATGACCGACTGCGGTCCGTGGGCTGCCCGCCGACGAGGGGGTTGAGGGAGCCACCCGCAGGTCCTTTTTCACCGTCACTCGGGGCACACAGGCGCACAGGCGTCCCCGTCGGCAAGCGGAGGCGGTTGCTCATCGCTCGCCGCCTGCTGCGCTGAGCGCGTTCTTCGCCTCATCCAGCGTGCGAAACACGCCCACGCGACGCCGGCCCGGAAAGCTTGCGTGATGCTGGCCGTCGATCACGCGGATCGTGCCGAGAAGTTCGCGGCCCGCGTACAGCGCAAGATAGGAAGACTCGCGCCGCTGTGCGTGGGCAAACCTTCCGCTGCCCTTGCCGCCACTTGGGGTCGCGCCTTTATTTTCAGACGGAGGCTCGGTGCGGTTTTGCTTCTCGGCTGTAACCCTTTGATGCCGCTGAGGGCCAATATGCAGAGTTTTGCAGCTAGGTGCTTGATCTGCTTGGCGACAATCTAGCTTCCCAAGCTGTATGTCGTGGGTTCGATTCCCATCGCCCGCTCCAATTCCTCGCCACGCCATCACGACCGCGCGAGATACCGCGGCAGCTCGCGCTCGAACTCGGGAAAGTAGCGCGAAATCACGGTGACGTCGAAGCGTCCGAGGATCGACTCCTTGGGCTCGCGATCGAGCAGGAAACGGAAGGCTGCCTCGAGGCACCGCTCCGGCGTATGCTGGCCGGCGGTGAGCCGCGCGCACGTCTCGCGCGACATCGTGACGTGGTGAGACGTCTCGCCCTTTCCTTCGCGGACGACCACCTCGAAGCCGAGCGGGTCGCCCTCGGCGGTACGCCGGACCTCGATCATGATGGATCTCCTTCGGTGCGCGTCGGCCTGTCATGGTGGAGCCTTAACCCGGATTTCTCACAGGATCGCGTGATCATGGCGCAGAGATTTGGCCCGCCAGTGGTTTTGAGCCCCGCCACCAATACTGGACGTATTGGCGAGGGGTGAAAAAGCGATGGCGGGACAAAGATCAAGCCAGGGCGCGTCGAGACTGTGAGAAATCCGGGTTCTACCCCGGACCTGCAATGCAGCCTGCATCACCGCGTGACCGCTATTGGACAGTGGGGAGCGACGACCTCTTCGCCCGGGCCTTGCTTCAAAAATCCTCGCACGAGCAACCGAACTGCGAGAGCCCCTCCGCCAGGTGGTCCGGCAGGAAGGGCTTGGCCAGCAGGTAGGCAGCGGTGCGCTTGTTGTGCGCCCGCGCCGCCTCCTCGCGCAGGTCGTCCCACTCGTCGATGTTGCCGTCACCGCGGCCGAGCCAGGTCAAAGCGACCAGATCGATCTGCTCGTCCTCGGTCAACGCGTTGATGAAGCCGCACAGCTCCTTGAATGCGGGATCATGATGCTGTTCCAGGACGGGCGCCATGGACTCCTCCGCTGCATTCGAGCCGTCATCCTCCTCGATCGCCAGGTCCTGCAGATCGAACTCACGCGCCTTGACGATGATGAAGCAGACTTTTTCCGGCGAGACCGAGAGCTCCGGTCGCGTTTCCAACATGGCAGCCACCCTTCCAAAAGCGCGCGCCCGGGAAATTGGTTCGCGCGCCGCGCCGTCCGATGCGAGACTTCCTGGAGAGTACCGGCCGATTCCTGGGGTGGGCCTTGAGATAGGTCAAACCGACGGGCGTAAATGGGCGCCGGGCACGGCGGTGCGGTCCGCCGCGCGCTTTGCCGGAGGACCGTAGCCCGGATGAGCGAAGCGACATCCGGGAGCAGCCGCGAGGCTGATCGATCAACAATCCCGCATATCGCTACGCTCATGCGGGCTACGGCGGACGATCAGGACCGTAGCCCGCATTGAGCGATAGCGAAATGCGGGGACGCAGCCCCCCGGATTTCGCTGACGCTCAATCCGGGCTACGGCGGCGCTACGGCGGCCGATCAGAACACCGTCCCGTCGCTCGCCACCATGATCGGCGGGCGGCCGTCGCGGCGCTTGTCCTGGGCGAGGCGCCGGCCCGCGGTCCAGGTGCCGCCTTCCAACACGCAGGCAAGCGGGAATTCGGCTCGAGCCACGCCGAGCCGTTCGCGCACCAAAGGCGCGATGCGGTCGAGCAGGGCAATCGTCAGCGCGCGCCATTCGACCACGAGGGTGGACTCGACGGGATGCGCGATGGAAGCGGCGTCGAGATCGCGCAGGTTGAGCACGCCCGCATCGATGAACAAGCCGCCGTTGCGGTATTCGGCGAGGCCGGTCAGGCCGTCGGGGTCGGTCACCGCGATGCCGGCCGCCTGCAGGGGCTCGATCAGCGAATAAGCCAGCCACTGCGACAGCTTGTGGAACGGCACGAGCCCGTCGGTCGCGTCGTGGCGCCGGATCGCCGGATGGCGCCAGGTATCGCCGAGGGCAAGCCCGGCAAGCGCGATGCGGCCGGGCCAGATTGGGCCCAACTGGATGAGCAGCGCCTCGAGCATGCGCGGCGCCGAAAGCCGCCTTCCATCGGCCATGGCGGCGAAATGGTCGAACAGCCCCCCCGGGCGCGGGCCGTCTAGGTTTCCGAAAACAGCCGGGTTTGCCGCGACGGTCGCGCCGAGGCGGGCGATGAGCGCGGCACGGCCGGCAATGCCGGGCAGCGGATTGTCTTCGCTTGCCTGGAAACCGGCGGCGAATCCGTCGGCCGTGAGCGCGGCGAGACGGGCGGCGTCGGCGCGCAGCGGGTCGCGCGCGTCGGCCGAGAACATGCCGGCCTCGAACATCCGAAAGCTTGCGAGCGCGAGCCCCTCCGAACGCCCGGCCACGCGGCCGGTCGCCGCATCGTGGTAGCGCCAATCCGGGCCGGCGCCGGCATCGAGCAGGACTGATCGCGGCCGGCCACCACGAAATGCCGCCACCGCGCGTGCGGCGGAACCGCGAGCGTGGGGTAGGTCTCCCGGATCACCGCGGCGACGAAGTCGGCGCACGCTGCCAGGCGATCGAGATCGACCATGAAGTGCCGCAGCCGGCCGTCGAGCCCCAGCATCTCGTGGGCGCGTTCGCGCACGGCGGCGGCGGTCAGGAGCGAGCGGGCGGCAGCGTGATCGTCGCTGCGCTTATGGGAGGCGATGTTCAGAACTCGTCGATCCTGCGGCCGAGGACCGCCTTGAGGTCCTCCTCGCTCGGCGCTTTCCCGGGCGCATAGTATCCCGCGGCTTTCTTCGCCTCAATCTCGACCCTGGCGTCGTCGGGCACGAGCTCGTCGGGAATCGGGATGCGGTCGGCGATATCGATGCCGGATTGGACGATGGCGTCGTATTTCATGTTCGACATCGACACGAAGCGATCGATGCGGGCGATTCCGAGCCAGTGCAGCACGTCGGGCATGAGCTGCTGGTAGCGGGCATCCTGCACGCCGGCGACGCATTCGGTGCGCTCGAAATAGGTCGCCGCCTGATCGCCGCCTTCCTGGCGCTTGCGCGCATTGTAGACCAGGAACTTCGTCACCTCGCCGAGCGCCCGGCCTTCCTTGCGATTGTAGACGATCAGCCCGGCGTCGCCCTTCTGCGCCGTCCTGACGCATTCCTCGATGCCGTGCACCAGATAGGGCCGGCAGGTGCAGATGTCGGAGCCGAACACGTCCGAGCCGTTGCATTCGTCATGCACGCGGCAGGCGAGCGCCCGCCGCGGATCGGAGACCGCGGCCGGATCGCCGAAAATATACAGCGTGATGCCGCCGATCGGGGGCAGGAACACCGAAAGATCGGGCCGGGTGACGAGCTCCGGATACATGCCGCCGGTCTGCTCGAACAGGGTGCGGCGCAGCTTGTCCTCGGTGACGCCAAACCGCTGCGCGATGCCGGGCAGATGCCAGACCGGATCGATCGCGACCTTGGTCACCGCAACGTCGCCGGACGAACGCAGCACGTCGCCGTCGACGGTGAGGCGGCCGGCGGCAATCGCCTCGCCGACTTCGGGAAGCGTGAGCCGCGCCTTGGTCACGGCGATGGTCGGGCGGATGTCGAGCTCCTCGCCGATCTCCTGGCGGAAATCTTCCGCGACCCGGTGGCCCCAGGGATCGTGCGAGACGATTCGGCCGGGCGCCGACCATTGCGGAAAGGGCCCGATCTCGACCGATGGGGCGGTGTTGGTGAGATCCGGCCGGGCGATCGGGCTCAGCGCCCCCGAGGAGATCGCGAGCGCGCGGTAGAGCGCGTAAGCGCCGCCGTGGGCGCCGATGGCATTGCGGTCGGCGCCGGCGCTGACGGTGCCGATCACCGGCCCGCGCTCGCGCGCGGTGGCCGCGTCCCAGCGGGTGGGGAAGCGGCTTCGCGCGCCGCCTCCCGGATGGGACGTCAATCGGATATGGCCCGGGCGCCGGTTCGACATGGTGGCGCGGCAGCCTCTCAGGCTCCGCCTCGGTAAAAGCAAAAAAGCCCTCCACCAGTGCGTGGGGAAAGGCTTCGGACAGGGATAATGGGCCGGCGGTCCCCAATGTGCAAGAGCCGGGATAGACCGGGACCGTACCGGCCAGCGCCCGGAACCTCGCGCGCGCCCACCAAAGGCATTGATTTTTCAATCGCTTGCGCTAAACCGCGGTGCGCATCCACGGGGTCACGGGCGATTCGCCTGAAGTCGACGGTCCGGGACGCAAAAAAGTTCGCCAACCCTCGGAACCGATGAGCATCTTGCCGGTTGTACCCGTTAGGGGTAGTCCGGCCCGCGTAATACTCCGCTTGGAGGGGGAAACGGAGCAAGTGCCAATCAGGCCGCCACCGACCAGCTTTCCGAGCCATGCGAGTCCCACGGCAGTCGTTCTCTGGGAGCGCTGCCGCATGACCGCGTGCCCTGTCTCGGGTTATCCCACCGACACGTCGTCGCCCACCACGCCTTCACGGGGAGAAACGAAGCATGGAGCCGAATAGCGCGGTTTCCGAACAGGCAAAAACAAATGGACCCGTCGTCGCTCCCCCGATCGGAGAAGGAGACGGCAATCTCATCAACGGCGATACCTCCGTCGACCTGCATGAATTGCTGAGCGCGTTGCAGGCCATGCGGGTGGGGGACTTTTCGGTGCGACTGCCCGGGGACCGGCTCGGGATCGCCGGCAAGATCGCCGACACGTTCAACGACATCGTCGCCGCCAACCAGCGGATGGCGCAGCAGCTCGACCGCGTCGGCGAGGTGGTCGGACGCGAGGGCAAGACGCGGCACCGCGTCAAGTTCGGCCTGTCGGGCGGCGCGTGGAACGAGATGGAAGCCTCGGTCAATACGCTGATCGACGACTTGCTGTGGCCGACCACGGAGGTCACCCGCGCCATTGCGGCCGTGGCCAAGGGCGATCTCCTGCAGACCGTGCGCCTCGACGTCGACGGACGCCCGCTCAAGGGCGAGTTCCTGCGCTCGGCGACCATCGTCAACACGATGATCAAGCAGCTCGGCGTGTTCACCTCAGAGGTCACGCGCGTCGCGCGCGAGGTCGGCACCGAAGGCAAGCTCGGCGGCCAGGCGCAGGTGCGCGAGGTGACGGGCGTGTGGAAGGACCTCACCGAGAGCGTGAACTCGATGGCGTCGAACCTGACCGCCCAGGTCCGCAACATCGCCGAGGTGACTATTGCGGTGGCCAACGGCGACCTTTCCAAGAAGATCACGGTCGACGTGCGCGGCGAGATCCTGCAGCTCAAGGAAGCCATCAACACGATGGTGGACCAGCTCCGCTCGTTCGCCTCGGAGGTGACGCGCGTCGCGCGCGAGGTCGGCACCGACGGCAAGCTCGGCGGCCAGGCGATCGTCCCCGGGGTGGCCGGCACGTGGAAGGACCTGACCGACTCGGTCAACGCCATGTGCGGCAACCTCACCGACCAGGTGAGAAACATCGCCCATGTGACCACCGCGGTCGCGCGCGGCGACCTCTCGCGCAAGATCACGGTCGACGTGCGCGGCGAAATCCTCGAGCTCAAGGACACCATCAACACGATGGTGGATCAGCTCAATTCCTTCGCCTCGGAAGTCACGCGCGTCGCGCGCGAGGTCGGCACCGAAGGCAAGCTCGGCGGCCAGGCCCAGGTGCCGGGCGTCGCCGGCACCTGGAAGGACCTGACCGACAACGTGAACTTCATGGCGAGCAACCTGACCGCGCAGGTCCGCAACATCGCCGAGGTCTCGACCGCCATCGCCGGCGGCGACCTGTCGAAGAAGATCACGGTGAACGTGAGCGGCGAGATTCTGCAGCTCAAGGAGACCATCAACACGATGGTCGACCAGTTGAACGCGTTCGCCGGCGAGGTG
>WNGA01025238.1_pt1 | contig 10784 bp, 12 predicted proteins | sample 5400061 | NCBI WGS metagenome assembly WNGA01 (sample SAMN13153366, study PRJNA577476) | soil metagenome | isolation source: 100 cm soil or saprolite under grassland replicate 2 | place: USA:California | collected 2016-06-15
GCTCCGAGATACGAAAAGCGCACCGCTAACGCCACCGCCTCGGTCCGCGTATCGACCTCCATCCGCGCAATTGCGTTGCGGACGTGGGTGTGGACCGTGGCGGGGCTGAGCGAGAGCCGGTCGGCGATCTGCTTGACGCGCAGGCCCTCCGCGAGCAATTCGAGAATCTCGCGCTCGCGGGGGGTCAGCTCGAGCAGCTTCTCGACCTCACCGGCGCCCTGGCCAAGCTCGGTGCCGACGAAGGTGCCGCCACCGGCGACCACCTCGATTGCGCGCGCGATGTCCTCGCTCGGCGCGGACTTGAGCACGTAGCCGGAGGCGCCGGCGCGCAGCGCCAACGTCAGCAGGTCGGGCTGGGCATGGGCGGTGAAGATGATGACCCGCGTCTCGGGCCGGGCCTTGAGGATGTCCTTGGTGGCGTCGATGCCGTCCTTGCCCGGCAGCTCGACGTCGACGATGCAGACGTCGGGCTCGAGCTCCTTGACCTTGTCGACGACCTCCTCGCCGGTCTCGGCCTCGCCGACGATCTCGACGCCCTCCACCTCGGCCATCCGGGCCTTGATCGCCTCGCGGACGATCTCATGGTCATCGCAGAGCACTACTCGCTTGGGAGTCGAGGGGTTCATTTATGTCGGAATCCTTTCTGGAGCGCCAAACTCCTGCAAAACGGCCGGAAGTTCCACGCTCCCATCCCTCCTCTGTCCGGTCTCCAGCAGCGCAATCAGGGTTCTACCCACGGCCACCGCAGTTCCGTTCAGCGTGTGCACGGGTTCTGGGGATTCTCCTTGCGCGGGACGGTACCGGCTCGACAGGCGTCTTGCCTGGTAATCCGTAGTGTTCGAGCAGCTTGTCAGCTCCCGGAAGCGTGATTGGCTCGGCATCCACGCCTCGCAATCGAACTTGCGAGCCGCCGGGGCGCCGAGATCGCCTACCGCCACGTCGACCACGCGGTAGGGGAGCTCGAGGGCGCCGAGGATGCGCTCCTGGATCCCCAGGATGCGCTCGTGCTCCTCGCCCGACGACCCGGGCTCGACGAAGCTGAACATCTCCACCTTGTCGAACTGGTGCACGCGGAAGATCCCGCGCGTGTCGCGGCCGGCCGCGCCGGCCTCGCGGCGGAAACAGGTGGAGAGCCCGGCGTAGCGCTTTGGCAGCTCAGAGGCCTCCATGATCTGGTCGGCATGAAGCGAGGCCAGTGAGACCTCCGAGGTGCCGACCAGGAAGAGCTCGTCGCGGGGAATCTCGTAGATCATCTCGCGCTCGCCCGGGAAGAACCCAGTCCCGTAGAGGGCCTGCTCCCGGACCAGCACCGGCGGGACCGTGGGCTCGAAGCCCTCGGCCCGCACGAGCTCCATCGCGAAGCGGACCAGCGCGAGCTCGAGCATCACCAGATCGCCGAGCAGGTAGGCGAAGCGCGAGCCGGAGGCCTCCGCCGCAGCCTCCATCTCGATCCAGCCATGCTTCTGGGCGAGGTCGAGGTGGTCGAGGGGGTCGAAGTCGAACTCCGGCTTCTCCCCAGCCTCCCGCACCGTGACGTTGTCCTCCTCGGTCTCCCCGTCTGGGGCGTCCGGGTCGGGAATGTTCGGCAGGGAGGCCAGCAGCTCATCCCGCTTCTCGCTCAGCTCCGCCAGCTGCGGCTCGAGCTCCTTGAGCTCGGACTTGAGCGCGCTCGATGCATCACGCGCCTGCTCGAACTGCGGGTCATCCGTCTTCCCGGCGCGGGCGGCCTCCTCGATCTCGCCGGAGAGCTTGTTCTGCTCGGCGCGGATCGAGTCGGTTCGGGTGTTCAGCTCCCGCCGGCGCTCGTCGGCGGCGAGGAGCTCATCGAGCTGCTCGGCGGCGCCCCGCCTGGCCAGCGCGGATCGCACCGGCTCGGGATCGCTGCGGATCTGCTTGAGATCGAGCGTGGGCCGTCCCCCGCTAGCTGACTAGGGAGCGGCCGTGGTGGTCGTCGACGCCGGCGCCGGCGAGGTGACGACGCTCTCACCCGCGTACTTGGCAACGAAGGCCGCCACCTTCTGTGCGTCCGCGCCGACAACGATGTTCTGGGGCATGATCGCGCCCGAGAATCCGCCGTTGCGGATCGCGTAGATCACGTCAGCCATCGTCTCCCTGCGCTGATCGAGATCGGGCCCCTGCTGACGTTGGCTGCGGTTGCCACTTCCCTCGGTGCCCGCCGGGGTCAACGTGTGGCACCCCGAGCAGCGCTCGGAGAAGATCTGGGCGCCCTGGTGGTTCGGGTCGTTGGCCGACACCTGGATGCCCTGGGTCCCGCAACCGGCAGCGGTCGCGATCACGGCGACTGCGATCAGTAGGAATGCCCCTCGCACGCGGCGGGATCATATGCGAGGGTCCGCGTGGCGTTCACCGAGGGTCGCGTAGCGTTCACGCATGGCCGGCGACGGAATAGCGCCCGAGGAATTCCGCGCTGCGCTCGGCGCCTACCCAACGGGGGTGACCGTGGTGACGGCGATCGGCCCCAACGGGCCATCCGGCGCGACCGCCAACGCCGTCACCTCCCTGTCCCTCGACCCGCCGATGATGCTCGCCTGCCTCGACCGCGGCTCCCGCACCCTCACCTCCGTCCGCGCCCAGGGGCGCTTCGGGGTCAACGCGCTGGCCGCCGGGCAGGATGAACTGGCCCGCCGATTCTCGGGCAAGGCCCCCGAGCCGGAGCAGTGGGAGGCGGTCGAGTGGTCGGAGACCGATGGGCTGCCCCGAATCGCGGGCGCCTTGATGTGGGTGGCATGCGAGCTCCGCGACCTGATCGACGGCGGCGACCACCTGATCCTGACCGGGAATGTGCTGGCGGCCGATTCGCGGGAGGCCGAGCCGCTGCTCTTTCACCACGGGGCGTATCGGGATCTGCTGGCCGAGAGCTAAAAAGCGAAAACCGGCAATGAAGGCGGCCCGTTTGGCGCGTTCTTCCGGAATAGCCGGAACAAGTCGCCAACCGGCCGAATGTGGGGACCAACTGCGGGGTGGATGGCGAGTTCTTGGCGCATAGCGACAGGAACTCGACAACTCCGCTCAGGTCACCGTCCGAAACAGCGCCCGAGCCGCCTGGCGGCTCCCGTCGATCGCTACATCCCCGGCCTCCACCGCCTTCCCCAGCGGTTTTCCCTGGAACACGATCCCGGCGATGGTGCCCGGGTCGCTGCGGATCGTGGCGTCGGGGGACTCCGCCTCGCCATGGCTCGCCTCGAAGCGACCGTCGGCGATCCTGATCCGGAATGGCACGTCGCCCAGGCGCAGCTCGTAGCCCGCGTCGAGCCCCTCGCCCTTAGCCGGATCGAAGGTCGACTTCAGCGCCAGCACGAGCGAGTCCGGTCCCATTTCCGCGTCGCGCGGGAAGGAGGGGGACCTGCTCGCCCAGCTCCCCAGCGCCAGCACCGCCGGCTCGAGCTGCTGCCCCCACTTGGTGAGCTCATAGACCTGGGCCGCGGCCGGGGGAGCGAGCTTGTGGCGCCGGACGATTCCCGAGGACTCGAGCTCCTTGAGCCGCTGCCCCAGCACGTTCGGGCTTATGTCCGGGATCCCTGTCCGCAGGTCAGTGAATCGCTTCGCCCCGAGCAGCAGCTCGCGGACGACCAGGAGCGCCCAGCGCTGCCCGAGCAGCTCCGAGGCGTGGGCGATGCCGCATCCGTCCTCGATCGTGCGTGTCCTGGCCATCGCGGGCAGTTTATCTCTTCTGAGTCCTGTAATACAACTAAATGGTTCTCTTTTAGGACTTTCTGATACGGTGCGCTCGCGATATGGAGAAGACGCCAAGCACACGGAAGGAGAACGGGATGGACCTACCCGAGGTCGTGTCCGCTGAGGAATGGGATGCCGCGCAGAAGGCTCACCGGGCGAAAGAGAAAGAGCTGACACGGCGGAGCGACGAGCTCGCCGCGGAGCGCCGGCGGCTCCCGCGCACAAAGGTCGAGAAGGACTACGAGTTCGAGGGCCCGCAGGGGAAGGTGGCGCTCCCGGACCTGTTCGAGGGCCGGCGCCAGCTGATCCTCCACCACTTCATGTTCGGGCCGAACCAGGGCTGCTGCATGTTCATCGACCAGGTCGGCCACCCCGCGCACCTGCATGCGAGGGACGTGACCTTCGCGATCACCTCACGGGCCCCCTTCGAGAAGCTCGAGCCGTTCAGGCGGCGCCTGGGCTGGGAGCATCCGTGGTACTCGTGGGGAGGCGGTGACTTCGGGGTCGACTTCGGCACCTCTCCGCCCGAGCCCAAGGAGGGCGCCTACCAGGACGGTGAGGGCTTTGCGCTGAGCGTCTTCCTGCACGACGGCGGCGACGTCTATCGCACCTACTTCACGAAGAGCCGCGGCGTGGAGGCGATCGGACCCGTCTGGAGCTTCCTGGACCGGGCGCCGTTCGGCCGCCAGGAGACCTGGGAAGAATCGCCGGCCGGCTACCCGCAGGACGAGCCCTATTCCTGGTGGCACCGTCACGACGAATACGAGGAGGAGCGATGAGCGAGCGCAACGGATTCCAGCCCGGCGTCCCCTGCTGGGTCGACACCTGGCAGCCGGACGCGGACGCCGCCGTCGCCTTCTACACCGAGCTGTTCGGCTGGGAAGCCGAGGACACGATGCCTCCCGGCGTCGCCGGCAAGCACTACATGTGCCGGCTGCGTGGACGGGACGTCGCCGCCGTCGCCTCCCGTCCGGAAGGCGCCCCGCCCGTGACGGCATGGACGACCTACATCTGGGTCGAGGACGCCGATCAGACCGTCGCGAAGGTGACCGGCGCGGGCGGCAGCGTCCTCAAGGAGCCCTTCGAGAGCCTGGACGGGGGCCGGATCGCGATCGTCGCAGATCCCTCGGGATCCGCCTTCGGGGTCTGGCAGCCGGGCACGCACAAGGGCGCCCAACTGGTCAACGAGCCGGGCGCCTGGTCGATGAGCGCGCTGGTCACGAACGACGCCGCGGACGCAAATCGCTTCTACACGGAGGTCTTCGGCTGGGGAACCGAGGGCTTCGACATGGGCGACGCCGAGATGACGATGTGGACGGTGTCCGGCTACGTCGGCGGCGAGCCGCACCAGCCCGTCCCGCGCGACGTGGTGGCCGCGACGCTGCCGCCGAGCGCCGACGGCGACGCTCCCCCGCCCCATTGGAGCGTCGACTTCTGGATCGCCGACGTCGACGCGGCGGCGGCCAAGATCCCCGAGCTTGGCGGCCAAGTGCTCGCCGAGCCCTACGACATCCCGGGGACCGCACTCAGGCAGGCGGCCTTCGCAGACCCGCAGGGCGCGACCTTCTCGCTGACGCAGCCGCCCGGACTCGGCTAGAACGCAGAGCTCGTCCCGGCCGCGCGCAGCGCCAGGAGGAAGATCACCAGGCAGGCCGTCGCCATGATCCCGGTCTCGCGCCGGACGATCGCGACGGCGATCTGCGTCTGGCGCTCCTCGGGCAGCGATCGGAACTCGGTGTCCCCCAGCTCCTGGGCCGCCGACCCCGCCCGGACCAGCTCGGCGAGCAGGGAGACGACCAGCGGCAGTGCGCCGTACAGGTAGTGCAGCTCGTCTGCGTGGTGCCCTGAGAAGGCGAGGGCCAGGCCGAGCAGCGCCTGGAGGATCACCGTTCCCTGCGCAATCCGCAGCGCGTACCAAAAGCCGGTGGTGGGCCTGTCATCTAGCCAAGCGACCCCGCCCCAGATCCCAGCCACCAGATTGGCGGCGATCAGGCAGACCCCGACTACGAGATGGACTTCCGGCACGGGCGCCGCAGCTTAGACAGCGATCCGCCGCAAAGCCGCCAGAAAGGGTCGGGATTCCGCTTGCTGATGCGGAAAAGCACTATGTAACATCTTGCTACAAAGTCGGCGTGGCGGTGATATAACGATCGACGAATCGTGCTTCAGAGCTATCTCCCCGTCCTCGTATTTGCCGGCCTAGGGATCGTCGTGGGAGGCGCCTTCGCACTGTTGAACTCGGTGATCGGGCCGAAGCGCCCGAACCCGATCAAGGGCCAGCCTTACGAGTGCGGCCTGCCCACCCACATCACTCGCACGTTCCGCTTCGGGGTCAGCTTCTACATGATCGCGATGCTGTTCATCCTGTTCGACATCGAGGTCGTCTTCCTCTACCCGGTCGGCGTCCTGGTCCATGCCACCAAGAGCGTCTTCGTCCTCGGAGAGATCGGAGTCTTCGTCGCGCTGTTGCTCGTCGCCCTGGCCTTCGTCTGGCGTCGAGGAGCGCTCGATTGGAAGTAGAGAGGGAAAGCCTCCGAGGCCGCCAGCTGCGCGCCCGCGATCTCCTGCGAGGTGATCTCGAGGGCAAGGACCTCGAGGAGTACGTCGAGCAGCGCCTGCTCACCACCACCCTCGAGAACGTCCTCAACTGGGGACGCTCCAACGCCATCTTTCCGATGACCTTCGGCCTCGCCTGCTGCGCCATCGAGCAGATCTCGCTGGTCACCTCGCGCTACGACATCGCCCGCTTCGGGGCCGAGGCGTTCAGGGCCACACCGCGCCAGGCGGATCTGCTGATCCTCTCGGGCCGGGTGTCGATCAAGATGGCGCCGGTCGTTCGCCGGGTCTACGACCAGATGCTCGAACCCAGGTGGGTGATGGCGATGGGAGCGTGCTCCTCGTCCGGGGGAATGTTCGCCAACTACGCGGTGGTCCAGGGCGCCGACAAGTTCATGCCGGTCGACATCCACGTCCCTGGCTGCCCACCGCGGCCGGAGGCCGTACTCCACGGCCTCAACAAGCTGCAGAGGCTGATCCGCGGCCAACCGGATCTCGGCTGGCGCCAGCGCTACAACGCTGTGGGCACGGAGGAATGGGCGCGCTTCGAGAGCGGCAAGCCGACTCAGGAGGCACTGGAGCGCGCCGCCAAGGCGGTCAAGGAGGCCGCGGATGCCTGACGCCCCGGGGCTGGAGCTGATTGCCCAGGGAATCGAGGAAGGGCGCCGGGGAACCGTCATCGAGACGTCGGTCGAGCACGATCGGGCGACGTTGATCGTCAACCCGGAGGGCGTCCTGCACGCGCTCGGCTGGTTACGCGACACCGAGGGCCAGGGATACCGCTTCCTCGCCAGCCTGCACGCCGCGGACTACCTCCCCGCAACGCCGCGGTTCGCCGTCCACTACGAGCTGCTCTGTCGCGAGCGCATGGAGCGGCTGCACGTGAAGGCGCTGCTGGCGGATCCGGCGGCCGGCGAGGAATCGACGGGCGCCGCCGCGGTCGAGAAGCTCCCCGAGCTCGACTCCTGTGTCGCGCTCTATCCCACGGCTGAGTACCAGGAGCGCGAGGCGTACGACTTCTTCGGGATCGTCTTCCGCGGCCACCCCGACCTGCGCCGCATCGCGATGCCCGAGGACTACGTCGGCTGGCCGCAGCGCCGCGACTTCCCGATCGGGGGCGAGCCCATCCTGTTCACGCACAACGAGATCGAAGCTCCCCGCTGGTTCGATTGATGGAGGACGGGGTTCTCAGAGACGAGGCGGACGTCACCGAGCGCGGTTACTCCCGCCTCGGCGAGGACCCGTCATCGCCACTGGTCGACGCGGCGGAGATCGCGAGCCAGGACCTCGAGCGCCCGGGCCTCGAGCCCGAGCAGGAGATCCTCACCATCAACATGGGGCCGCACCATCCGGCGACGCACGGCGTGCTGCGCCTGATCGTGACGCTGCAGGGCGAGCGGGTCCTGGAGGTCAAGCCGATCATGGGCTACCTCCACACCGGGATCGAGAAGAACTGCGAGGACAAGAGCTACTGGAAGGTCATCCCGTTCGTCGAGCGGATGGACTACCTCTCCTACTTCTTCCAGATGGAGGCCTTCTGCGGCTGCGTCGAGCGCTTGGTGGAGTTGGAGATACCGCCGCGCGCGCAGTATCTGCGCGTCCTCCACATGGAGCTCGACCGGATCATGTCCCACCTGGTCTGGCTGGGCACGACAGCGCTCGACATCGGTGCGATCTCGATGCTCTGGTACTGCTTCCGCGAGCGCGACACGATCCTCGACCTGTTCGAGATGTCGGCGGGCCAGCGGATGCATACCCGCTACTTCCAGGTCGGGGGGGTCTTCGAGGACATCCCCGCCGGCTTCGAGCAGAAGGTCCGCGAGTTCTGCGCGCTGATGCCGGGCCGGATCGACCAGTACGAGGCCCTGCTCGACCGCAACGAGATCTTCCTGCGCCGCACCCGCGAGGTCGGGATCGTCTCCCGTGAGCGCCTGCTCGAGCTCGGCGTCACCGGCCCGTTGCTGCGAGCGGCGGGCGAGCCTTGGGACCTCCGCAAGAGCCCCGGCTACCTCAGCTACGGCGACTTCGACTTCAAGATCCCCGTCGGCACGATCGGCGACGGCTACGACCGCTATCGCGTCCGCCTCCAGGAGATGCGCGAGTCGCTGCGGATCATCGAGCAGGCCCTCGACGGCCTGCCGGAGGGCCCATGGATAGCGGACGATCGCAAGTATGTCCTCCCTCCACGCGATGAGCTCTCCACCTCGATGGAGGCACTGATCCACCACTTCAAGCTGGTCACCGAGGGCTACCGCGTGCCACCGGGCGAGCTCTACTACTCGATCGAGTCGCCGCGGGGTGAACTGGGCTGCTTCGTCCTCGCGGACGGCTCGTCAAAGCCCGCCCGTGTCCACTTCCGGGACCCCTCGTTCGTCAACTTGCAGTCCCTCCGCGACATGTCGGTGGGCGGACTGATCGCCGACCTGATCCAGAACCTGGGCATGCTCGACCCCATCATCGGAGGCGTCGACCGGTGAGCCCGCTGGTCCCCAAGGGCGGCCGGCCGTGGACCTCCGATCCCGGCCACATCCACGACGCGCCCGAGCCGGCCCCGATGCCGGACGAGCAAGAGCGGCTCGGGGTCGAGATCCCGCCCGAGGAGATCGAGGCGCTCCAGGCCGCCACCGAGGAGCGCGAGCCGCACGGAGAGGCGGCGCCCGTGCCCGACCCCTCCGAGGTCGAGGTGCCGCGGGCGCTGTCGCAGGAGATCCGCCGCGCAATGAAGCGCTACCCGCAGAAGCGATCGGCCGCGATCCCCGCGCTCTGGGCTGTCCAGCGCCGCTACGGCTGGTGCACCCCCGAGGGCATCAACCAGGCAGCAGCGGTGATGGGGGTGACGCCCGGCTACCTGCAGTCGGTCGCCAGCTTCTACGACCTCTTCCGCCTGGAGCCGGAGGGCGAGCACCAGGTTCTGGTCTGCACCAACATCAGCTGCTGGCTGCGCGGAGCCGATCGGCTGCTCCAGTCCTTCTCCGACGCCGCCGGCGTCGACGGACAGGGATCCTCGGAGGCCGGCAAGCTCTTCGTCCGGGGGTTCGAATGCCTCGGCGCCTGCGACATCGCCCCGATGGCGTCGATCGACGAGCGCTACTACGGGCCGCTCGAGGAGGGCGACGCCGAGACGGCGGTCGAGCAGCTCCGCTCCCGCAAGGAGGTTCTGCCCGAGAGGCGGATCGAGGATCGGGGCGCTGCGGGTGGCAAGCGCGGGTCCGCGGACAAGCGGATCTCCCCCCACCCGATCAACAAGGGCACACGGCCCAAGACAAAGCGCGGCTCCTCCGCTTCGCGTCCGGGGCCGCGCAAGGGGAAGCAGGGCTGATGCCCCCGCTCAAGGCCGAGGAAACCCGGCTGCTCTTCCGGAACATCGACGAGCCGAAGCTCTCGTCAATCCGCACCTATCGGCGCTTCGGCGGGTACCAGGCGATCCGCAAGGCCTACAAGGAGATGACGCCCGAGGAGGTCCTCAACGAGCTCGAGGCCTCAGGGCTGCGGGGCCGCGGCGGCGCCGGCTTCTCGATGGGGAAGAAGGCCTCGTTCCTCCCTCGCGGCGACATGGACAAGTACCTCTGCTGCAACGCCGACGAGTCCGAGCCCGGAGCGTTCAAGGACCGCGAGCTGATGCAGAAGAACCCGCACCAGCTGATCGAGGGGATCGCAATCGCCGCCAGGGCCGCCGGCGCCAATCGCTGCTTCATCTATATCCGCGGCGAGTACGACCTGCAGGGGGACATCCTCGATGGCGCGGTGGAGGAGGCGTACAAGGCCGGCCTCCTGGGCGACGACGTCCTGGGGACCGGAGAGCAGGTCGAGCTGGTCGTACATCGCGGCGCCGGGGCATACATCTGCGGGGAGGAGACCGCCCTGCTCGACTCGCTCGAGGGCAAGCGCGGAAACCCGCGCCTCAAGCCGCCGTTCCCCGCCGTCCAGGGCCTCTACGACGGGCCGACGCTGATCAACAACGTCGAGACCCTCTCCAACGCGCCGCACATCATCGCCTCGGGCGCCGACTGGTTCAAGAGCTTCGGGACCGAGCAGTCGCCCGGCACCAAGGTCGTCTCGGTCTCCGGCGACGTGCAGCGCCCCGGCAACTACGAGGTCGAGCTCGGAATCGAGACGAAGAGGCTGATCAACGGCCTCGCGGGCGGCCCGCTCAAGGGCCGCAAGATCAAGGGCATCTTCCCGGGCGGCTCATCGTCGCCCGTGCTGCTCCCGGAGGAGAGCCTCGACCTCCCCTACAGCTTCGAGGCGATGCAGGCGGCCGGGTCGATGCTCGGCTCGGGCTCGATCATCGTCTTCGACGACACCACCAGCGTCGTCGAGCTGGCGCTGCGGACCGCGCGCTTCTACCACCACGAGTCCTGCGGCAAGTGCACCCCCTGCCGCGAGGGCACCAACTGGACCGTGAAGATGCTCGAGCGGATGATCCGCGGCGAGGCGACGCCGATCGATCTCGAGACGGTCTCCTCCGTACAGACCAACATCATCGGCAACTGCCTCTGCGTGCTCGGCGACTCGATGGCGATGCCGGTCGG
>WNGA01017265.1_pt2 | contig 10783 bp, 8 predicted proteins | sample 5400061 | NCBI WGS metagenome assembly WNGA01 (sample SAMN13153366, study PRJNA577476) | soil metagenome | isolation source: 100 cm soil or saprolite under grassland replicate 2 | place: USA:California | collected 2016-06-15
GGCGACCAGCAGGCGTGAGTGGCGGCGCGCATCATCGTGCTTGACGACAGTGGTCATCAGGGCCATACCGCGCGCGGCCTGCGCCAGTGCCATCGGGTTGAGCAGCAGCACGAGCCGACCATCGCCCATCTGGATCGCGCCACTGAAACGGCGCTGCTTCTCCAGTAGCGGCCCGAGCGGCTTGACCACCACCTCGCGCTCATCGATTAGCTGATCGATCAGCAGCGCCAGCGGGCGTTGCGCCGCACCAATCACGATCGCGGGCGTGCGGCGGCGCGAGGGGAAGGAGTGCGCGCCATCGACATCCAGCAGATCGGCCAGCCGCAGCAGCGAAGCGAGCTTGCCTTCGTACGGCAGCATGGCGCGGCCTTCGATCGTCTTCACATGCTCGGCATAGGCCCAGATGCTGGCCTGACAGCTCGACGCCGGCAATGCGAAGGTGTATTCGCCCAGCGCGACTAGTAGCACGCGCGTGGTGATCAGCGTCAGCGGCAGCGCAAGCATGATCGACGTGCCGATGCCCATTCGCGAATCGACATGCACCTGGCCGCCCAGCTCGACAATATTAGTTCGCACCACATCCATGCCCACGCCACGGCCCGAAATATCGGTGATCATCTGGGCAGTGCTGAAACCGGGTGTAAAGATCAGCTCCAGCGCCTCCTGGTCGGTCAGCAGTGCGGCGGCCTCGGCCGAGAAGAGATTCTTGCGCGCGGCCGCCGCGCGCAGCCGCTGCGGATCTATGCCACGCCCATCGTCACGAATAGTCACATTGACGTAGGCACCCAGCGCTTCGGCAGTAACGGTGATCGCGCCGTGGCGTGGCTTGCCGGCTTGCTCGCGCTCGTCGGGAGGCTCGATGCCATGATCGACGGCATTACGAATCAGGTGAATGAGCGGGTCGTTCAGCGCCTCGATCATCTTGCGATCCAGCTCGGTCGATTCGCCCAACAAGGACAACTCGATCTCTTTGTCGGTTTCGCGGGCCAGCTCACGTACGGCGCGCGGCAAGTTCGAGAAGCAGGTAGCGATCGGCAGCAGCCGCGCGGTCATGACCTCTTGCTCCAAGTCTTCAACCAGCTGCGTTGTCTGGTTGGTGTGCTGCTCGAAGCGCTCGGCGTGCGCGCGGATAAGCTTGCGAGCCTGGTCGCCGGCGTTGAGCGCGCCGTTCATGTGGCGGTCAAGCGACTCGCGCTGAGACTGCGAGAAGCGCAGCTGCTTCAGCTCGCGCTCCAGTGCCTGCAGCATGCGCTCCTGCTGGCCGATCAGGGTGGTGATCTCGCCAAGCGTCTGGAGGTGAGTCGCCTGAGATTGGCGCCCAACTGCCAATTCCCCGGCGAGATTCAGCAACTTGTCGAGCCGATCGACGCGCACGCGAATGGTCTGGCGTGCGGCGGCGCGGACGTTTCTTGCGAACGTTGGCATGGCGGCCGGTTCGGGCGCGAGCGTGACGGCTGGCGCGAGCAGATCCGCGTTCGCGGCAGGAACCTGCAGATCGATCAAAGCTAGAGCAGCTGCAGTTTCAGCGGCAGGTTGGCTCGCATCTGGCTCCTCGGATCGCCCGCTACGACCGAGAGTGAGAGTCAGCGCTTCGACATCTATGCTGGAAGGGCGCCCATCGATCGCGGCGTCGACCAGCGCAAGGATCGCGTCGCCACCCCGCAACATATCGTCGGCCAGTGCGCCGTCGAGCTCGCGCCGGCCCTCGCGCACCGCACCCAGGATATATTCGCAGGTATGTGCGACACGACCGACCTGATCGAAACCAAGCACGCGTGCCGAGCCTTTGATCGTGTGCATGGCGCGAAAGATCGTATCGATATACTCGCGACGATCCTCGGCACGTGGCTCCAGCGACTCCAACACCAGCAAGCCCTCGTTGAGGATGCGGATGTTCTCGGCCGTCTCATCACGGAACTGGCTGTAGAATGCGGTTAAATCCATCGTCAGGTCGCAGGCTTCATGTCATCGGTCGCATGTCGCACGTTCGATGCCGCGCAGCTTGCAACCGGTGCCCTGGGCCGTGCTATCCCTTACCATTCTTTGTAAGGCTGTACATGCGCGCGTCGATCTCGTCCATTGTGGAATGCACTACGTTCTCGCGCGGGTTCTCGTAGACAATGCCATGCAGGCGCTCGGCAATCGCCGTGAGCATCTGAGCCGACTCGGCCATCTGGCGCGAGCCGGCGGCTGTCTGGCGGGCCACATCGGCTATCTCGCGCATGGTCTCGACCACCTGCTCGCTGGCGCTCTGCTGCTGCGCGGTGGCCAGGCTGATCTCGGCGCTGCTCTGAGCGGTGCGCTCGGCGACCATCACGATGTTGTTCATCACCTGGCCGGCACTATGGGCCAGCTCGACGCCGCGCTCGACCTCTTTGCCGCCCTCTTCGGCCGCCAGTACAGCAGCGTTAGTGGCCTGCTGGATCTCGGCGATCACGCCCTTGACCTCTTTGGCGGCGGCGAGCGCGCGATTAGCCAGGCTCTTGACCTCGGCGGCGACGACGGCGAAGCGCCGGCCATGCTCGCCGGCGCCGGCGGCCTCGATCGCGGCGTTGAGCGCCAGCAGGTGCGTCTCATCGGATAGATCGTTGATCAGGTCGATGATCTCGCCGATCTGCTGCGAGCGCTCACCTAGATTGAGCACGCGAGTGGAGACATCCTGCACCCGGCCGCGAATGCGCTCCATCGCCTGAATACTGTTGTCAACTGCATCCTGGCCCTCGCTCAGATTCTCAAGCGTCTGGCCGGAGGCCTCAGCGACCTGCTCGGCGGCGATCGCTATCTGGCGGGCGGTCGAGCCAAGCTCCTCGATCGTGGTGCTGACCTCCGAGACCGCGCTAGCCTGTTCGGTAGCGCCGCTGGCTTGCTGGTGCGAGGCCGCGAGCAACTGAGAGGCGGCGGTCGAAAGCTCGCTGCCCAGCTCGATCTGCTGGATGTTCTTTTCCAGCAACTTCTGGTTCGAATGATACAGCGCCTCGGATTGCTCACCACTCTGCGCGACAAAGTGTGCAGTACTGCCCGACCAGAGCATGGCGATATAGGCCAGCAGGCCGCCAGCAGTGGCGAAAGCCAGCAGCGCCACGATCGAGCGACCAGCATTGTTCAGCGGCACAATTGGCGCGATCAGATCCTGGCTTTGGAGCAGCGCAAGCAGCGCGAAGCAGCTAAGCGAGATGATGAAGATTCGCACGCTGTCGCCGGTTTTGCCGAACAGCCCGGCCGCCATGATCGGGATCAGGTACGCCACGAACATTGGCCCACCGACTCCGCCTATCAGATAGATCAGCAGCGTAACGTACCCCACGGTGGTGTACAGAAACATGTTGGTCGCCAGCTTGAAATGCCGCTGCTGCGTCAGCCAATAGGTTGTTGCCGCGATGGCGGATATGAGAAGCACTGAGGCAATGACGGCAGGAACATAGTTCGGGCCGACGATCAGGCCGAACAACCACAGCGCAATCTGTAGGATACCGCCCAGCAGCGCGGCAGCGCCGAAGCCGATCGCGAGCCGACCCAGCAGCCGCGCACGATCCTGATCAGTGCCATGCATGTCGGCGACTGTACGGCCAAAACGAGAAGACACCTGTTCCATATGAGTATCGCCTTTGCTATAAGGCAGCTTTAGCCTGCCCTTCGACATGCTCAGGATGTACGACAGCTTGGTACTTTACGTTCATTATGGGTTCTTTTTTCTCCCTGCAGGGCGAAAAAAGAACCTACCAAAAGCAAAAATCCGTGTGCTTGTGTACGTCCTATTTTAGAGCGTCCCTTAGCTCTCACCAGCGTAGCTAAGCATTGCACTGCGCGCGACCGCGCGGAGATCGAGCTTTACAATTAGGTCGTCGTCGAGCGCCAGCGCACCAATGGCCCAGGGCTGTTGCAGTCGCTCGCGCAGAAGCGTGGGCAGCGGGACGCTGGCGGCGCGCTCCAAGAAAGTATCAACATAATCCACCAGCAGCGCGACATAGCGGCGGCGCAGTGGGACGATCAACGCGCGCCGCCGAGTCAGCATGCTTTGGTCGGATGGATCGAGCAACGGGCCAAGCTCGACGCCAATACAAGGCCGATTGAATAGTCCACCGGCCCGCAGCTCGGCCAGATCGACGATCAGCTTGACTTCAAATAAATCATCGTGGCGAACAGCATAGCGGCAAAGTGCGGTTCGAACGACCAACAGTACGTCACTTGCCATCGTTCAGGCTCCCGCGCGCAGGCCGGCGATTAGCTCATCGAGATCAATCAGCGCCACTGGCTGCTGCTCGTGGTCGGCGATGCCGCGCAGAAAGCGCGCGCGCGCCGGATCGAGCGCCGCCGGCAAGGGCTGAAGCGTCTCGGCCGGCAGCGCCGCCAGATCCTGCACAGCCTCGGCCAGCAGCGCCATATCAATGTCTTGATGGACGACGATCACCAGACGGGCGGCTCGTGTGACGGGGACAATCGCAAGCCCCAGCAGCGGGCGTAGCTCGACGACCGGCAGAATTGTGCCGCGCTGGCTCAGGATGCCGGGCAGCGAAGGCGGCGACCCAGGAACCGGCGTATACGCGCGGTAGCGCACCACTTCGCGAACGCTGGCTGAAGGAATACCATACAACTCGCCGGCAAGCCGGATCAGCAGGACGTCGATCGTTGCGAGATCAGCTATATCCTTTTCGGCGGAGCTGGATGCGAACACAATAAACCTACATATATACTGGCTCAAGCAAGATCGACGCGGGCATAATGTACCTGGCAGCATACTACGGAAGCAGGTGGGTGGTCAAGCTACCCGTTGGTACTGAAGGCACGTCGTAGAACAGTACTCTTGTTTGACGTAGCTCAGAGATTGGAATCGCACACCTTTTCTGATATAATCGAGCCGACGTTTTCACAGACTAGAGAGCAACCCATGACCTATCGTCGCAAGGCCGATCCACACTCATTGCGGCGGCTATTCGCGCTGGGGCTGCTGCTGCTCGGTATTGTGCTGCCGTTTGCCTCGGCGGTGCTCGCGCCGGCCAAGGTTGGCAGCGCCGCCGCGCTCGCAGCCGCGCTACCAACGGCGTACGTGCGCGCGCCGACGCCACAGCCAGCAGTGATGGCGCTGGCGCAAGCCGGCGCGAGCGACCAGTCGGCGGCGTCCGAGCCACAGCCGGTAACCATGGCAGCCACGCCAGAATCCGCTGCGCCGACCGTGGCGCCTGCCCCGAGCCCGCCAACCCCTGCGCCACCAGCCGAGCCAACGCTGACCAGCACACCAATGCAGCTGGCGCCGGTGGAGGGCGGCGCGGTGGCACAGGTCTCGACACTCTTCCCGATTGCGCCAGCGCCAGCGGATGCGCCCCCAGACCCCCAGCTTTCCGGCTTGCCACCGCCGATTTTGATGTACCACTATGTTCGCAGCGTCGACCAGGGCAGCGACCCGCTCGGCTACGATCTCTCGGTCACGCCCGATGAGTTCAACAGCCAGATGGCCTGGCTGCACGAGCAGGGATATATTGGCGTGCGTATGGATGGCATCACCCGCTGCCTGCGCGGCGACGCCCCCTGCCCAAGCAAGGCGATCGCGCTGACATTCGATGATGGGTATGCGGATGCCTATACCGACGCGCTGCCCGTGCTGAAGCGCTACGGCCTGAACGCGACATTTTATATTGTCACCAACTTCGTCGGCCAGCCGGGCTACATGACCTGGGAGCAGGTGGCTGAGCTACGTGACGCAGGCATGGAGATCGGCGCACACACCATCGACCATCTCGATTTACGCACGCTCGACCCGACCGAGATGCTGCGCCAGATTGCCCAATCGAAATCGGATCTGGAGAGCAAGCTTCGCATCAGCGTCACGAGCTTCTGCTACCCGGCCGGCTTTTACGATCCGGCGATCGAAGAGATGGTGCGCGCATCCGGCTACCTCAACGCGACGACGACCCGCTGGGATAACGATACCAGCGATATGATGGCGCTGCCGCGGCGACGTATCGCGGGCGGGACGGCGCTGGATGCGTTCGCGTGGATTATCACAGGCGGCTGACCCACATCCCTACCTGACCCAATTACGGCGGGCCTACTGCCAAGTGTGGATGGTCACAAATGGCTGATCCACATCTCTACCTCGCGGCATGCCCGAAAATTATACCCTCCACCGTTTACTGAATAGAGCCTTTGTTGTCGATACATCTCAGCCTGGCGAGTGATGAGGAAAGCGCGCATGCAACAGCACAAACTCTACTACCCGTCACTCAATACAGCACTTGAGTCAAGCGGCGCTGCGGCGCAACCGTCGTATCGGGCTGCTTGGAGAATTTGGTCGGGAGTCAATGGACGAGCGCGAATTATTACGAGGCACCCTGGCGCGCGCGCGGCGGGCGCTCCAATTTCTGGAGCAGCAAGCAGCAGGGTTTGGGCTGCTTCATATTCCAGCCAATTTGCAGATCGAGCTGGAATAAAAGCGCGAAGAAGTCGCACGCCTGGAGGCCCGCCTGGCTGAAACCACCAAGCAGCCGCAGGCGCGTATCACCGCGCTCGATACCTATGCCTGCCCTTACCCCGGCATGGTTCCCTTCCGCCTCAAAGACAGCCCTTTCTTCTACGGCCGCGACACAGAGATCCGCTTCCTCATCCAGCACCTGCGCCATCAGCGCTATTTCTTCGTGATCGGCCCTTCCGGCTCGGGGAAGTCGTCGCTGGTCTTTGCCGGCCTACTGCCGGAGTTGCAGGAAAGCCGATTGTTCCCGGCCGGTTTCTGGCTTATCCGCGACATGCGCCCCGGCGCGCAGCCACTGCAGGCGCTGGCCCAAGCGCTTGGCGGCGACCCGGCGCGGGCGGACGAGTCGATCATCGGCCTGCTGGGCGCGCATCAGCCGGCCCAGCGCCTGCTGCTGGTGATCGATCAGTTCGAAGAGCTGTTCACCCAAGTTGAGCGCACCGAGCAGACTCAGTTTGTGGCGGCGTTACGAACATTGCGCGGCCAAGAAAACTGCGTGTTGATCTTGACGATGCGCGCGGACTTCTACCCCGACTTGATGCAAAGCGACCTATGGCCAGTCGAGGCGGTGGAGCGTCTGGAAATAGCGCCACTGCGCGGGTCGGCACTGCGCCAGGCGATCGAGCAGCCGGCGCTGGAGGTGGGCGTTCACCTGGAGCCAGGCTTGCTGGAGCGCCTGATGGACGACGCCGCGAGCGAGCCAGGGCTGCTGCCGCTGATTCAAGAGACGATGCGGCTCCTTTGGAGCGATATGCAGGACGAGGTTCTCACGCTGAGCGCGTATCAGGCGCTTGGATCGGAAAATAGCAGCGGCCTGGCTGTGGCGATAGCGACACAGGCGGACGCGACTCTGGCCGCCCTGACACCTGCGCAGCGTCAGATCGCGCGACGAATTTTCCTGAGCCTGGTGCAGCTCAACGAGAGCGGCCCAGACACCCGCCGCCAAGAAGCGCTCGAAGGTTTGCACACCGCAAGCGAAGACCCGCACGATTTTATGGTGACGATCGAGCGACTGACGCGCGACCGCCTTCTGACACGCAGTGGAGGCGAGAATGGACATGGGCCGCTAGTCGACCTAGCGCATGAGACGCTGATCAGTGGCTGGCCACAGCTGCGCAGGTGGCTCGAAAGCGATCGCGCCGCCCTGATCGTCCATCATCGATTGATGGGCGTGGTGCGTGAGTGGAGCGCACAAAAGCACGATCTGAGCTTCCTGTATGGCGGCGCACGACTGGCGGATGCCCAGGAGTATGCCAAGCGCCATGCGGAAGACATGAGTGAAGACGAAAAAGCTTTTCTGGCAGCCAGCGTCGCCCGCGATCGGATGCGCGAGCGTTCGCGCTACCTGGGCCAGGCGGCCGGCGGCGCGCTTGGCGCCGCGCTGGGCTTCGGGCTGGGATTCGCGCTGATGTTTGCGGCTACCGGGGCGCCCGCTTTCACGACTATCCTCATGTTCCTCGCGATGTTTCCGGTCGGCGCGATGGTTGGGTTCGGCATTGGGATCGCGCTATGGCTCGCGCGCGGTCAGCCCGCGCTGCGCGGAGCGGCAACGGCCGCGTTCGGCGCCCTCGCCAGCGGAATGGCCTATCCGTTCTTTTTGATCAGCGCGATCGGCCGTGTCGAGCCGCAGCATGTGATTGCCGGCGTGTGTATAGGCGCCGGGTTGGGTCTGGGAGCCGGCCTGCCCCACCGCCCGTGGCATCGCCTGGCAGGCATAAGCCTCGGCGGCGTTATCAGCATTGGACTTGCCTATATGACCGGTGGCGTACTAGGCAACGTGTGGATGGCGCTGTTCGCCGGGGTTGCGCTCGGCGGGCTGACTGGGCTAGGGTTTCAGATGACCGCAGTCGAGGGCGGCGAGCGCCTGCTTGGCTAGGAGGAATATATGATCACAAGCACATTGGAGTGGTGGAATAGCTCGCAGGCGACGATGGTACTGAAAATCGTCGCTGGCACGGCTATCTTTGTGGCGGCAGTGTTGGCGTTCGCGATGCGCTGCGACCTGGGCATCCCATGCGCGCCGATAATCAGCCTGAGCGCCAGGTCGGATCATGTCACCCACTTTTCGCACACGGGCGGCCAGACAGAGGTGACGCTGGGCAAGGCTCAGCCGGTCGAGGCAGGTGACGCGATCGATGTGGACGCGCGGGGCGAAGCGTTGCTGCACTTCCCCGATTTCCAGGATGTGCGCATGTTTCGTGACGCGCAGCTCAATATTGTTGCCACGAGCGCGCTGCGACCCGGCGCGCCAGCTATCTATCGCCTTCAGCTCGAGGCCGGCACGTTGTTCCTTTCAGCCGGCGAGCAGAGCGCGGCCAGCCAGCGCCTGGTCATCTCGACAAAGTGGGCCGAAATACAGCAACGACCCGCGCACCCAGCGAACCTGGGTTGTGGTGGTGACCGGAGCGGTGGAGGTACGCGCTCAGAACGTCGCCGGGCCGGCTAGCCTGGTCACAGTCCCAGGCGGCTGGCAAACGTGGATCGATCCCGGCCAAGCGCCCGAGCCGCCACATCCAGCAACGCGCGCGGAGGTAGGTACGCTGTTTCCGCAGGTGGAAGCGCTGACGAACAGTGCGCTGGCCGACCAGGCCGTGCTGGCCGCAGTTATCAGCGCGACATCAACGCCGACGCCCACCGCGACAGCCACGCCCACTGCGACAGCTACGCCCACCGATACGCCGTCGCCGACCGAGACACCTCTACCGGTGGCGGTGGCGCCGGACACACCCGTGCCGCCGGCCGATACGCCGACCGATACGCCAACCATCACGCCTACGAATACCCCAACCGTCACACTGACGATCACGCCGACCGTCACACTGACGATCACGCCGACCGTCACACCGACGATCACACCGACCATCACGCCGACGATCACGCCCACCGACACACCGTTACCACAGCTGGCCGATCTTGCCGCCGGAATCACGGATGTCGCGGTGTCCTGCGGCAGTGTGCAGCCAGGCTGCACAACGACGGTGGCGTTCACGATTTCTAACCAAGGCAACGTGGATGCGAAGATCTTTGCAGTGCTGGTGCAGGCCGACCCAGGTCAGTCGACGATTCTCACCGTCGATGCGCTAGCGGCAGGCGCAAGTCAGGATCTCAGGGACTCGAAAAAATTAAACCATCCCACATGGTGTATCATGCGTTCCAGACTCACCTGTGCTGGAGGCTCCACCATGGAATTATTGTACAACGCGGGTGGAGGTCGACATCCGACAAGCCGTTCCAGAGTCCGACGAGAATAACAACGCCGTTTCAGAGACACGTAAAGGATAGAGCATCCAGAAAGTGTGGTACTATCCTGTAGAATGCTGTAGATGGAGGGAGTGCCATGCTACTCGAAGGGAAAGTGGTGCTGGTGACGGGCGGCGGCAGCGGCGTGGGCGCTGCGATCGCCAGGCAGTTTGCCCAAGCCGGCGCGCAGGTGGTGGTGATCGGGCGGCGCGCGGAGCAGCTCCAGGCCACCTGCGATGCGATCACGAGCGGCGCGCCAGTGCGCGCAGCTATCGCCGATGTGGCCGATCGCGCGCAGGTGACGACGCTGGTGGAGCAGATCGTGAGCGAGTTTGGGCGGCTCGACATGTTGATCAACAACGCCGGCGTCAACACCCCCGAGCGGCGGCTGGAGCAGCTATCGGCGGAGAACTGGGACTACCTGATGACCGTCAACGCGACTGGCGCATTCAACATGATCCAGGCGGTGCTGCCGCAGATGCGCGCACAGCGCGATGGGTTGATCATCAACATCTCGTCGATCTCCGGGCTGCGCGCCAGCACGCTTGCAGGCGCGGCCTATAGCGCATCCAAACACGCGCTGAACGCGCTGTCGAAGGTGGTGGGCCAGGAGGAAGAGCAGCACGGCATCCGTTCGACGATCATCTCGCCCGGCGATATCAACACGCCGCTGCTCGACAAGCGCCCGGTGCCGGTGAGCGCGGAACAGCGCGCCAAGATCCTCCAGCCGGATGACATCGCGGCCGCAGCGCTGTTCGTGGCGACGCTGCCGGCGCATGTCAGCGTGCCGGAGCTGGTGATCAAGCCGGTTGGGCAGATGTATGCGTAATTGTCTTTTCTCTTTCAGCGCGTAGTGGGCGGCACTGCCGCCCACTACGCGCTGAAAAGAGGATACTTGGAGGGATTGCCTCCCTCCAAACCTCTCTGGGTTGGCTGAAAAGAGGATACTTGGAGGGATTGCCTCCCTCCAAACCTCCCTGGGTTGGAAGAAACACGCAACTCGTGTCCTGAGAGCCGTTAGTAATCTCCGAACCCCTCGAAACCACCCTCCTCAATCAGCCGCGCCAGCGCCGCAATGTC
>WNGA01012834.1_pt1 | contig 10782 bp, 6 predicted proteins | sample 5400061 | NCBI WGS metagenome assembly WNGA01 (sample SAMN13153366, study PRJNA577476) | soil metagenome | isolation source: 100 cm soil or saprolite under grassland replicate 2 | place: USA:California | collected 2016-06-15
GGAGGCTTAAGGCGAGGCTCGGAGCGGCTCCGAATGCCGCAAAGAGGCTGTCGGATCGCATGGTGTCCGGCCGTTACGGAGCGTAATAGCTCGGCAGGAAATACGCGCGCCCACTTTCCAGTTGCGGAACGAGCTGCTTCGGAAGCTGGAGCTCAATTTTTGAATCTGAGCCCCCAAATATTCGCAAGAAACGAGCCAGACTAAATGGCGGACCGTACTTCACGACTCTGGCGTCCGGCGCGTTCCCCAATTCTTTTGCTTTGCTGAAAGCGTCGTCCAACTCACCAACGCCGTCGATTAGCCTGTTTTCAAATGCTTCTTTGCCGGACAAAATTCGGCCATCGGCGATCGTATTGCGCAGGAGATCGGCCGGCAGTTTTCTTTCCTTCGCCACGATGCCGAGGAACTTGTCGTAAGTTTTCATGATGAAGTTCTGCACAAGCTCGCGCTCCTCCGGGGTAATTGGTCGGGCCCCGTTTAGCATGTCCTTGAACTTGCCGCTTTTGAAAACCACGGAAGCAAGTCCCACCTTGTTAAAGAGCTGCTCGTAATTCAGCGTCTGGATGATGACACCGATGCTGCCCGTGATGGTGGTTTCGTTTGCCATTAAAAATTTACCTCCGCAGGAAACGTAGTAGCCGCCGGACGCCGCCAGCGACTCCATATAGACGACCACGGGTTTTCGCGCGCGCGCCTTGACCACCGCGCTGTAGATTGCGTCCGAAGCAGTCACTTCTCCGCCCGGAGAATCGATCTCCAGCACGATGGCTTTGACCCGGCTGTCATCGCGCGCCTGTTGCAGCGCCGCGCGCATGTCATCGACCATTGAATCGCTTACGCTGCCTGGAAGCGAAGAAGTGATCAGGCCGCGCATGGTGATGACCGCGATTTTGTCCAAGCTGGGCCGCGTGCCTCTTTGGAGCAGGATCTCCCGAAAATGCGGGATCGGTTCGGCTTCTCGAATGCCGCCCAAGCGCTGAAACGCTGCAATCATCAGCACGAAGTTCACGAACAGGCTGGCGCAAAGCGCGACAAACAAAAAGATACTGAGACAACCAAGTTTGCGATTTCCCGCCATGACAGGACGAAACTGCCGGAGAACCGCCGCGCAGACAAGCGGTTTTCGCAAAGCCCCGTCCTGGACGTAGAGCCGACTACGGAGAAAACACCCAACGCCCAACATCCAACATCGAACGTCGAACTCAGAGAGCGTTGGCGCGGACTTCTGGGGAGCACAGGCTGCCAGCCTGTTCTTTTCGGCAGCTTGCCGAAAAGCTTCAACGCACACGCAAACTCCTTTCACTCCCGCACGGTGTCGTCGGCAACCTGCCGACGACTGCAGGCTGGCAGCCTGCGCTCCCCGGAATTTACTGCGTTCGCGTCGCGATCCGCTTCGACGCTTTAACGCTTCAGCGAATCACACTCGTTCTCACTGATTATTCGCTACGACTTGCCGCGTCGGCCTGTCTATCTGGAGTTCTTTACTCACTCTCTGGATTTTTGAGTCCTGTCCTTTGACGTGCGCAACGAGCGTCTCTACCTCTTTCTTCATCTGCGCGATCGCCAGTTCCTGCTGTTGAATCTTGATGGCCTGGTTCTCCAGTTTGCGGTTTTGTTCCTCAACTTTCTTGTGCTCTTTGAGGAATTCGTTGAGCAACATCGCGTTGATCTGCTGGTAGCGGACGCTGTAGGGTTTTCCTTCGTTGTCCATCGCTATCAAGGCAGGATGCACCTTTGCTACTTCTTCAGCAATCAAGCCAAATTGGGGCGTGTTGGTTTTGTCGTTCCAATAGTGGAAGGCCACTGGCTTAAGCGAGAAGATCGCTTCGCTGGCTTTATCCATCGGCTTGATGTCGTCCTTAAAGCGGGCGGAAGACGGATTTATGCCGAGGTGACCATCTGCGAGGATGTAGACATCGCTACCAGCACCGGCGTTAAAACCGACTATGCCAGTGATGTAGCACTGATCTGGAGCCACTGAAGCGGGATCGCCGATGCGGATGACTCCGCTTTCGTCAGCAGGACCGCCCGTGAATGCGCCGATATAGATGTTATTGTCGCCTGCTACTATGTTATTCCCCGTCGCCTCACCAACGGCTGTGTTAAAAGAGCCACTTACGTTGCTAGACAGTGAAACGTCACCCACGGCTGTGTTACCATCGCCGCTTACGTTGCTATCCATTGTACTGTCACCGATCGCTACGTTTCCACTGCCATCGTCGTTGTCTTGCAGCGCATTAACACCCATGGCTTCGTTATTTCTACCAGTGGTGTTATTACTGAGCGCGGCACCGCCGACGGCGTTGTTTGAAGCACCATCAGTATTATCTTCGAGTGCCCCAATGCCGAGTGCCGTGTTCTGGCTTCCCAAGGGCGGAACACCGTTATTATTCCGGAGCGCGAAAGCGCCGACGGCGGTATTGCTTACGCCGGTATCGTTGGCAGCAAGCGCGTCATTACCAAGCGCCGTGTTGTTGACGCCCACAGTGTTAGAAGACAGCGCCACAAAACCAACGGCGGTGTTTGAATCGCCATCAGTGTTCGAAAAGAGTGCTCCAGCGCCAACGGCGGTGTTAAAGTACGCTACGTTGTTTCCAGCGATGTCATTATTCGCGAGCGCGGCATCACCCACCGCAGTGTTTGCACCGGCGTGAATATTTTCAAGAAGCGCGGACCTGCCAAAAGCGTTGTTTCTGGATCCGTCAATATTGTAAAACAGCGCAAAGGCGCCGACGGCGTTGTTGCCGGAGCCGCCGTCGTTATAGAGGAGCGCGTTAGTTCCCACGGCCGTGTTCAGAATGCCGCTGGTGTTGAGCAACATCGCTGCGGTACCAACTGCGGTATTGGAATCCGCCCCGGTAGTGGTGAGGGCCAGCGCTCCAGCGCCAACACCGGTATTGAAGCTGGCGTCACCAGCTAGAAATAGCGAATACCAACCAACTGCTGTGTTTCCTAAGCCGCTCCCGAGGAGATGGAGGGCGTTGCACCCTTCCGCCGTCGTGAACGCGGGATAGCACCCGTCCGGATTCCCAGGTATTTCCGGGGGTAATGCTCGCATTTGTGGCGCAAACGCAAGGAAGCCGACGGCAAAGAGTACTGCGGTCAATGTAATGGTTCGGTTTTTCATAACTTATTTTCCTTTCTTATGTTGTTCTAAATGTGATGTTTCTGCTTATCACTAATCAGTGCTGACGAGTTGCCGTACAGGCTTGGTTACCTCAATTTGTGCGTTCACTTTTTGGATTTGCGCGTCCTGCTCTTTCAACCGTTTGTTAACTGCCTCGAACGCTGCTTCCAATTTCTCCACCTTGCGGTGTTCTTTGAGGAACTCGTTGAGCAACATCGCGTTCACTTGTTCGTAACGAACCGAGTACGGCTTGCCGTCACGATCCAGAACCACCAGGTCAGGATTGACTTTCGCGACTTCTTCGGCCACCAATCCAAACTGCGGGATCTTTCCTTCGGCGTCGCTCTTATAGTGGAATGTGACGGGTTTGAGCGCTAGGATCGATTCGCTGGCTTTATCCATCGATTTGATGTCTTTTTTGAATCGCGCGGAGGAGGCCATGGTGCCAAGCTTGCCATCGTTGCCGATGCGAACAGGCAAGTCATTGGGGCCATAAGTGGAACCGTAGATGCCGTCGATATAACAGTGATCCTGAAAGGCGCCGATGCGGGTCGTAAAGTCTTCGGCCGCGATGCCGGCACCAGCGCTCTCGCCGATGTAAATGTTATCGGTGCCTTCGACGCTGTTTCCTGCCTCCCAACCCACGACTGTGTTATAAAGGCCGTTCACGTTTGCTGACAGTGCATGATGGCCGATTGCTATGTTTGCACTGCCAGTGTCGTTATTGGCTAGCGCGGAAACACCCATTACCTGGTTCTGTCCGCCAGTGGTGTTGTTTTGGAGCGCCCCAGCCCCGACGGCGTTGTTGTCGAAGCCGGTATCGTTGGAATAGAGCGCATTAAAACCAACGGCGGTGTTTGAATCGCCATCAGCGTTCGAAAAGAGCGCCCTAGCGCCAACGGCCGTGTTGTAGTACGCTATATTGTTTTCGGTGACGTCATTATTTAGGAGCGCAGCTTCGCCAATAGCAGTGTTGAGAGCGGCGTGAATATTATAAAAAAGCGCGGCATTGCCAAAAGCATTGTTGTCGAATCCGTCAATGTTGTTATAGAGCGCAAAGGCGCCGACTGCGTTGTTGTCCGAGCCGCTGTCGTTAAAGACGAGCGCGTTAGTTCCAACGGCCGTGTTGTCGTCGCCGGCGGTGTTGAGCAACAGCGCTGCAGTGCCAACTGCGGTATTGGAATCCGCCCCGGTAGTGGTGAGGGCCAGCGCTCCAGCGCCGACACCGGTGTTGAAGCTGGCATCACCGGCTAAAAAGAGCGAATACCAACCAACTGCAGTGTTTCCTTCCCCGGCCCCTAGGAGAAAGAGAGCATTGCACCCTTCCGCCGTCGTGAACGCGGGATAGCACCCGTCCGGATTCCCAGGTATCTCAGGAGGTAATGCTCGCATTTGCGGCGCAAACGCAAGGAAGCCGATGGCAGAGAATGTGATGGTTCGATTTTTCATAAACTTAATTTTCCTTTCATTATTCGGCCTTCCCTGACCCGGAAAGTTTTCGGGTTCATTTCTGGCCTTCACCTTTTCCTTCCGAAAATTTTGGCCGGCGTTGCAAAAAAGGTTTGGAAATCGAGATTTTTTTGACCTGCCTTCGTCAGGGCTTCGGCCCGACAGGCGCCGATATCACGATTCGAGAAGCTGCTAGTCCGCCACAGACGGATTCGCCCTGGCGAACCTGCCGTTTTCGGCAGCTTGCCGAAAGACTCTACGCAAACTGAAACACGCTTCGTTCGCGCCCGGGATAACCGATCCCGGCTACAACTAATTACCGATTACTAATCACCGTGAATCACTTTGGCGCGAGGGAGGCGACGATTTTTTCAAAGCGCGGGTCACCACGCAGCGGATCCCAAAAAGGATTCAGACGCAGGTTGCCATAGCTCAAAGAACCGGGGATGCCTGCCGCGATCGCTAACTGCTCGAAGGCAAGATCCTTCTCGCCCGTCCAGGCATAAATAATCGCCAAATTTCGGACCAACAGCGCACCGCTCATCACATCTTTTGTCACCGGCAGCAGCTCGACCGCACGCCGACCTTCGCTAATTGCGCCCTCTTTGTTGCCGAGGGCAGCGTTAGCCAACCCGAGCACGCAATGTGCTTCCGCATAATTAGGTTGCTCGGCAACGAGTTTGGCGGCATCGGTTCGCGCGAGAGTAAAGGCAGCACGCGCCGCCACTTTATCGCCTTGGATCTGAGCGACTACGCCTTCGCACCAAGCCCGCGGAAACGGAACATTGTCATCGTAACATCCATCGATCGGCAGCACAGCCAAGGCGCGACGGGCGGCATCGACATCGCGTTCGCACAGCAATACGGAAATCCAATGGCCGGCTACGTTTTGGGCTTCGCGGGAATCTTGGGCGACGATGTCTTCGATCGTCGAGATCAACGGATGCGGGTCGGCATGCCAGTCGAGCTCGATGGCCGCAAGTCCCACTCGCAAGTTTGAGTCCTTGGGAGCAAGTGCGATTGCGCGGTCCAAAATGCGCTTTGCATCGGCATGACGACGCAGGCTAGAATAGCTAAAAGCGAGTTGTCCGAGAAAGCCACCGTTTTGCGGGTCGAGTTCAATTGCGCGTTCGAGATTTTTGACCGATTCAGCCCACCTGCCCTGGCGTCGATCGATAAAGCCGAGTATTTCGAACGGCAGTGCGTCGTTAGGCAAACTTTTCTGTGCCAGTTTGAGTTCCTCGCGAGCGCGATCGTAATCGAGATATCCCCAGTACAAATGCTTGCCGAGGGCCAGATGCGCTTCGCCTGAATTTGGGCGCAAGCGAGCGAGGGATTGGATCGCCGTGTCCGCCAGAGCCAATCGCGCCGGAGTATGATCAATGCCCCCGAAAAAGAGCTGATCATGGGCTTGGGCGAGTTGGTAATATGCAAGTGCGAAAGCAGGATCGCGTTCAATTGCTTGATTGAGGAGGTGAACGGCCTGGAGCAAGATCTCCACTCGAGGTGTGCTGTAATGAGAAGCGGCGATGAGTATTTTGGCCCGAATGTACAGATCATGAGCAGCAAAGTCGGCCGTAGGTTTTTCCTCGATGGCTGCTTTTTCCTGGGGCGAGAGCTTGGATTTAAGCTGAGAAACGATATGTTCAGCAATCTCACTTTGAATTGCGAATATGTCCGCAAGGTCGCGGTCATAAGTCTGCGCCCATAAATGCCGGTCACTGCGCGTATCGATTAACTTTGCGTTGACTCGTATGCGATTGCCGGAGCGCTGAACACTTCCTTCGACGACGTGCCCGACGCCGAGTTGCTGGCCGATCTTGCGCAAATTCCGCGCGACTCCGCTCTGGTATTGCATTACCGAGGCGCGGCTGATCACTTTCAGATCGGCGACCCTGCTCAGGACGGTTAGAATTTCGTCCTGCACGCCATCGGCGAAAAAGGCGTTCTCTTCTTCCTTGCTCAGGTTGCTGAACGGAAGGACTGCAATGCTTTTCTCCTGCACGGCGGGATTCCAAGCTGGACCGGCAAGTGCCGGATTGTTGCGAAGGGAATGAAAAACGAAAAAAGCCGAGACGCCGGGAATCAGGATGGCTGCGGCGGCTAAAGCGACGCGGGTAGGACGCACTCCATTTGCCGATGCAGCGCAACGTTGCAGTCGCACTGCCAAATCATGGGTGCCGGGCCGCGCCGCTGGCTCAATGGCGAGCATGGATTTGAGCAACGACCTCAGGCGGCGCGGGACGCGCGCTGCTTTCAGTTGTGCGATGGGAAGCGCATTTGATTGCTGAGCGCGGCGAATTTCTTCAATCGTTTGACCGTTGAAAAGCGTGTGACCGGTCAGCAAAAACCAGAGCGTCGCGCCTAACGAGTAGATGTCCGAGCGCACATCGACAGCCGCGTTCGTGAATTGCTCCGGACTGGCAAAGGCAGGTGTGCCGACGAATCCGCCGTGCGTGAGCGCCATTTCATTCGTTTTCTCCGACACCGCCTTGGCGACACCGAAATCGATAATTTTTACGGTAGGGACGGCGCGCTGCATCCGTACCTTTTTGGCGGCGCCCGCACTCACGAGCATCAGATTCCCCGGTTTGAGATCGCGATGCACGAGCCGGCGTTCTTCCGCGGCAGCCAGCGCGGCGGTCACTTGGAGGGCGATATCAATCGTGGTCAGAACTTCGAGCGGTCCCCGCCGTCGAACGCGTTCTTCCAGCGTTTCGCCTTCGACCAGTTCCATTGCATAAAAGAATTGGCCGGTTCCCTCGCGAACTCCGAATTGATACACGGTCGCAACATTCGGGTGGCGCAACGCAGCCGAGGCGCGCGCTTCCCGCATGAACCGCTCACGCGCATGTGCGCTGCGCGATCCAACATTGGCGCTAATAATTTTAAGCGCGACCGGGCGGTCGAGCACTTTATCGAGCGCGCGATAGGTGACGCCCATTGCGCCGTGACCCAGCTCCCATACGCTGCCGTCAACGTGGTGCTCTATTGTGTAGGCACCAAATTGATCTGGTACCGATGCAAACGCAACTTCGCCCTCCTCTGGGTCGGGAGCCAATGCAGCGTCATAAAGACACACCATGCAACCGAAGTCGCCTGAGTTGGTCGTTTCAATCGGCGATCCACAGGTTTCGCAAACGCGCGCGATTTTGTTTATGGCAGGCATCGCGATTTTTTCTTCATGTGGCCGCCAGTGCCTGGCGCAGATGGCGCAACTCTTCATCGACATCGCGCGAATCGACTACCGTGCTGCTGACCTCTTCCCGCAAAATTGCACGGTATCGCCTTCGTAAACGCGCTACGTCGCTGCGCAGCGTCGTGGCCGCGCGCCCGAGTCGCCTCGCCATTTCTTCGTACGGAACCGCTGCGGCCGCGCCTGTCCCGAGATGAACTTTCAATGCTTCAAATAAGGCGTCTTTGCCTGCGACCGCATATTCCTGTGCCAGCCGGTCGAGTGCTTGTCGGAGGAGTGAAGCCGCCCATTCGCGCTCGAACACTCCATCGGTGCTCCAGTTCCGATACCGCGCCGCATGCGTTTCGGCTTCGGAAAGCGCGACCTCATCCAATCGCACCGGCAGGGTGCCGCCGCCGCGCTTTTGCGCGCACTCACGGTCACGCGCGTGCGCCAGGAAATGCTTCAGTGTGCCGAGCAAAAACGACCGGAACTGACCCTTCATTTGATCGGCGCGGGCGTAGGTGCGGTCTTCGATCAGATCTGCAAAAAAACTTTGCGTGAGATCCTGCGCATCGTGCTGTGGGATTCCTTTTCGCCGCAAAAAAAGATAAACCGGTCGCCAATAAGTTTGGCAGAGTTCGGAAAGCGCGCTAAGCGCATGCTGCGATGATGTCTGGGAATCGGCCGCTTGGCGCACAACTGTCCACCGCGTGGACGCGAACAAGCTATCCCGCGTTGTGCTGCACAACGCCGCCCGCATTCTACGCTTTTATTCGGATAGCCGAAAATTTACAAGCCTAAATTACGTCTTCGTTAAGCATGAAAATATCGGCGGGAGAGAATCTCACTCTGTGTTTGATCCGCTGTTCCCCAGCCTGCGCGCCGGCGCGTAATCCGCGCTTACTTTCTGTTTCCTTGAGGAGCTTCGCTAAATCCTTTTTCCACAACGCCCCGATGGTGTGGCTCCCATGGCCGCGCGTTTTGTCGCTAAATGGGATCACGATGGCACGTCTGTCGGAAACACCGCCTCTACTGAAATACCTCCGCTGAAGAGTAAGAAGGGTAAGGGGAAGCGAAGGACAAAACGTCCTAAAGCGTCTTCAAATACTCGAGCAATTTCTCTTTGTCCTCGTTCGACAGCTGCGTGCCGTACGTGTGACCTACATTGTGATTGCCGTTTTCCCGCGTATCGAAAAGCAAATACGGCTGCGTTAGTACGCCATTGGGTCCGGTTGGTCGCGCTGGTGGCTCCTTGAATCCTACTTTGATTGGATCAAAAACATCGTAACCGCGATGAAACGTCTGCGGGCGTTCATTCACCGGATTCAGCAAATCGCGCAACGTGGGGACGGAGCCGTTGTGAAGGTAAGGCGCGCGCAGCCAGATTCCATCCAACGGCGGCGAGACGTATCCGTACGGATTTTGGGTCTCCACCATCGGTGGACGATCGATCCCCAATTTCTTGACGCGCCGGTTTGCTTCTGCTGCGGCATCTTTCGACCACGAATACATCCTTTCCGGATCGGTCTTGATGTCGGTGATAGGGACCACCTTGTTCGTAAATTCAGCGCGCGGTTCATGACACGCCGCGCAATCGCGCGCGTAAATCTTTTGGCCTTCACTCACCATCTGTTGGTTAATCGGATTTGTTTCAGCAAAGGGCCACTTAGGCGGTGGCAGATTACTCAAATAATGATCGAGATCGGCCATGCGCTGAAGAAACCACGGCCGTGCCGGTGCGCCCAGACCGAGCGCCGAATCGATTAAAACCGAGCGCACTGCCGGCGTGTCGCCGGTCCAGTTCAACAACATCTGTTTTCCGGCGTTGTCCTTTCCGCTGCGGATACCAAGGTTCCAGACCGACGGAAAATCGGTGGGCCCAAACGTGTTGTCCTCCGCCATGCTTGTCATGAAATATTTTGTCAGGTTCATGGCATCATCGCGACCGGGACCCCAATCCGGCTTTGGCTTCGCGCCGGTGACGTAGCGCTCCATCCAGGTGAATTGTTTTTCCTGTCGAAGCAACGCTTTCCTCGTGAACGGAATCAACAGGTAACGGTAAATTTGCCGATCGATAAACGAGAGTCCGCCGTTGCGATAGTTGTTCGCGTTGACCAGCCGGATCTCATTCATGATGATGTCCGAATTGAACCGAGGATCGTGTGCAGCTTTAAACAGGAACCTCAGCATGCTTTGCACATTGTTGGTGTGTCCCGGCCCCGCGACGACAACATGCGTTACTTCGTCCTCACTCAGACGGTAGGTCGCGGTGTGGCAGACGGCGCAGTTGTTCGTGATCCGCGCGAACCCAACCACCTTTTTCGAAAAGCCAACCGGAATTTCGTGTCCCTCTTCCCAAACCACGCCAAGCGACTTATAGCCGCCCGGTCCCGGCATGAGCTCGGGGAAAACCCGTGGCAAAACTAGCCAGAGATAATACGGGATACCGCGATCGCCTTCCGCGCCCAGCGAACCGTATTTGAAATGTTCCTCTTCGTTCGCAAAGACCTCCTTTTCTTCGCGGAAAAATTTTGTCCAAGTAAAGTACGCGCCGACCGCGACCAGGATCACGAGCATAATCGCAGAGACCCAAAGGATACGTTTCGTTTTCGGTGAAAGATTCATTTGGTGTGTCGGTGACGGACTGGTCAAAATGTTTTCAGATACTCAACGATTGCGTCCTTCTCCTGGGCAGAAAGCATCGTTCCGTATTCCCATCCTTCATGGCCGACATTTGAATTGCCTTCGTTCCGGTCGCGCGGTGTCGCGCCGCCGGGTTTTACCTGAGTGTCGAATCTGAAATATTTTCTTGGATTTTCCGGTTCATCTTTGCTGCGCCCCTCGTCGTCGAATCGGCTCACGTCTGAAACAAATCCGGCCTTCGCCTGGTCGAACACATCATATCCGCGATAAAAAACCGGCGGGCGTTCGGCGCCGGGATTCAGCAGATCGCGCAATGTGGGTACTGAGCCGTTATGCAGATACGGCGCGCGCAGCCATACGCCGTCGAGCGGCAAGTTTGCGTATC
>WNGA01029555.1_pt1 | contig 10781 bp, 10 predicted proteins | sample 5400061 | NCBI WGS metagenome assembly WNGA01 (sample SAMN13153366, study PRJNA577476) | soil metagenome | isolation source: 100 cm soil or saprolite under grassland replicate 2 | place: USA:California | collected 2016-06-15
CGAACATGCACCCCTTTTTACATGAGAAATTGAAAGAGCTGGCAGAAAGGCTCGAGATTCCCTGGTTTTTGGATGTCACGCCTTCTCATTCCGGCACAGATGCGTTTGCGGTGCAAACCACTGCCGAAGGGATTCCCACCGCCTTGGTGGAATACCCACTTCGCTATATGCATACTCCTGTTGAAATGGTGGCTGTGAAAGACATTCAGCGGGTTGGGCGTTTACTTGCAGAATTTATTTCTTCTTTGGAAACAGATTTTGTGGATACGATCATTTGGGAATAACTCTAGTTGCTCAAGCCGCCGTCCTCGGCGGCGTGTGCTGCTTGGAGTGTAATTAGGAATTTATGCCAACCTTTGGGAATACTCAACTGAAACTTCTTGAAAAACTTTGCAATGTCATCGCCATCTCCGGCGATGAGGGCGAAGTTCGTAAGATCGTTCTCGAGGAAGTGAAGCCCTATGCGGATGAAGTCAAAGTCGACGCGCTGGGCAATGTGTTGGCAACCAAGCGTGGGCGCACGCGCAGCGAAAAACGGACGCGCGTCATGCTGGATGCACACATGGACGAAGTCGGTTTTATGATCGTTGCCGATGATGGCGAAGGACTTTATCGCATTGAGATCGTGGGTGGAATTGACATCCGTCATTTGGTTGGGAAGCAGGTGCTGGTTGGCAAAGAGCGCACGCCGGCTGTTATTGGCGGAAAGCCCATTCACTTGATGAATGGAGACGAACGAACGCGTAAAGTCCCATTGGACGCATTGCGAATCGACATGGGTTTCTCTGGCAAGGTGAAAGTGGGTGATCGGGCCGGGTTCGCCACCAAATTCCGCCGGGTAGGACCCTCTATCATGTCGAAGTCCATCGATGATCGTATTGGCGTTGCGACGCTGATCGAACTGTTCAAGCAGGCGCCACTCAACATTGATCTGTGCGCGGCGTTTTCTGTCCAGGAGGAGATCGGCTTGCGTGGAGCGAAAGTCGCGGCGCAATATTTCAATCCGGACCTAGCCATTGCTGTGGACTCGACTCCTGCCAATGATCTCCCTCTGTACGAGGGTGGCGAAAATATCAGCTACAACACAAAGCTTGGGCTTGGTCCCGCGATCTACATTGCTGATGGCTCGACGCTTCACGACCCTCGGCTAGTCCGCTTTCTTCAGGAGACGGCTGAAGCGCAAGGGATACCTTATCAATTCCGCCAGCCCGGTGGAGGCGGCACGGATTCGGGCGCGATCCAGCGTTCGCTAGCGGGCGTACCAACTGTTTCGGTTTCTGTGCATCATCGTTACACCCATTCACCGGTCAGCATCTCGCGCCTGGAGGATTGGAGGAATACAATCAATTTACTTTATGCCGCGTTGAGACGCATCACTCCAGGGTTGATTGCGCCTCGCTGACTCTTTCGCTTTACCTGTCTACCTGTGTACTTGCCTACTTGTTTACCGATTTGCTTATGCACTTCTCTACTTTATCTATAGGTGGCGTATGAATGGATTAATTAATCTGGTTGGTTCCGGTGAATATTTGCCTGTCATGAAAGATATAGATCGTTATTTGCTTGACAGCCTAAATGTAAACGGACGGAAACCGCGCGTCGTTTGCTTGCCAACCGCTGCAGGCAAAGAAGGCGAGAGCAGCGTGAACCGCTGGTCGAATATGGGGATTCAGCATTTCAGCGAGTTGGGGGCGGAGGTCAATGCAGCCCGGATCATCGATCAGGATTCCGCGAATGACCCTCATTGGGATCCTTTCTTGGAAGGTGCCGACTTGATCTATTTTTCGGGGGGTGATCCTGGTTATTTATATCAAACTCTGAAAGGCAGCCGCGCCTGGACTTCAGCACAACGCGCCTGGGAACGCGGAGCGATCTATGCGGGCTGCTCTGCCGGTGCAATGATTCTCGCCAGGCGTATGCCAAGCTTTCGTCTGGCGGGAACGCAGGAAGGGTTTGGAATTTTGCCAGCCACGTTTATTGTTCCACACTTTGACGCCATCCCAGGGATTTGGAAGCCGATTGTTTTTGGTTTGCAGCGTCAACTCAAGAAAGGGGAGCGCATGATTGGTATCGATGAAAACACTGCATTCATTGGCAAGCTTGGTGGTGAGTGGGCTGTTAAAGGGAGAAGCAAAGTCCACATTTTTACTCGGGATGGCAAGCTGAGCTATACAAATGGGCAGACATTGACAATTGATTGATGTTACGTCCCGTCCCGAAGGATATGTCCTGACTGCCCGATAGGGCGTGTCGAAGGGTTTGAACGGCTCAACAAAATTTTTCAAAGAAATGTCGCCATAGCGCCACAGCGCTGCCTTCGGGACGTTTTGTATAAGAGGAACATTTGTGAAAAAACTTCTCCAAACACTCACCGAAACATTTGGTCCATCAGGTTACGAAGACAAGGTTCGCGAGATCGTACGCCGCGAAGTGGAATCACTTGCAGATGAGATTAGGGTAGATGCGCTTGGAAATCTCATCGCGCGCAAACACCCAGGCAGAGTCACGAAAGATACGAGAAAGATCATGATCGCGGCGCACATGGATGAGATCGGTGTGATCGTCAGCCATGTGGACGAAAATGGATTTGTCCGCTTTTCACCCATCGGAGACGTGTTCAGGAGATATGTCCTTGGTGGCCGCGTTCGCTTCTTGAACGGAACACGGGGAGTGATCGGGTTTGATCGCTTGGATAATGTCAACGAGTTGCCAACGCTTGATAAAGTCTATATCGATGTCGGCGCGACCAATCCGAAAGATTGTCCTGTAAAGACAGGCGATATTGCCGCGTTCGACAGGAGGTATAGCGAGTTCGGGAATCGTTTGGTTGCAAAATCCATGGATGATCGGGTGGGCGTATTGGTTGCGATTAAAGCCTTGCGTGCCCTCAAATCCACGCCGCATGATGTATATTTCGTCTTTACGACACAGGAAGAAGTTGGCACACGAGGTGCGGTCACCTCTGCCTATGGTGCTGATCCCGATGTCGGGATCGCCTTGGACGTCACGCCTTCTGGAGACACACCCAATTCGCTCAAAATGGAAATGGCGCTCGGAAAGGGTCCCTGCATCAAGATCCAGGATGTGGGCATGATCTCTGATCCGCGGGTGGTGCAATGGATGATTCAAAGCGCCGAGAAAAATAAAATTCCCTATCAACGTGAAGTCCTTCTGATAGGGGGCACGGATGCGCGTGCCATTCAAGTTGCGCGCGCTGGCGTGCCGGCCGGTGCTATTTCCATCCCGGTTCGCTACGTTCATTCACCATCAGAAATGGTGGATTTTTCCGATGTGCAGAATACGGTCAAGCTTTTGACTGCTGTTTTGCGGACGCCAATTGATTTGTGAATATGTCACGTATTTTTCGATTTGTCATTTTCGCTGGATTGTTGTTTAGTGCTGGCTGTGCGTCACTTGAACCATTGCTTGCTTCTCTCATAACACCGACGCCCGCTCCTACCAAACAATCTACGCCCACGCCGACGGCAACAATCACAGCAACGTTGCCAGTGGAGCAGAGTTCAGCGATCCTGCGGGTGTGGTTGCCCTCGCAATTCAATCCCGCTGCAGATACCTCTGCCGCCAAATTGCTTGCCAAAAGGCTGGCAGAATTCGAATCACAGCATCCCCGCCTGAAGATCGAAATTCGACTCAAAAAAGCTGATGTGGGTGGCGAGATCTTAGATGACTTATCTATTACCAGCGCGGCTGCACCGGGTACGTTACCAGACCTGATTCTGCTCTCTCGTCCTGATCTCGAATCGGCCGCGCTCAAAGGATTGCTTCATCCTATTGATGGCTTGTCCACATCGCTGGATGATCCAAATTGGTATAGTTACGCTCAACAATTGGGGCGTATCCAAAATACAGGTTATGGACTCCCCTTCATGGGAGATACAATGGTATTGGTCTACTATCCTGAGCTGGGGACAATTGCGACTTGGGAGGATGTTTTATCCAGCAAAGGACAGTTTGTCTTTCCGGCAGGCAATCCTGATGGGTTGATTGGTCTGTCGCTGTATGCTTCTGCAGGCGGTCAAATCTTGGACGCTCAAGGTTTGCCGACCCTGAATGAAGAAGTCTTGACACGCGTGCTGACTCTGATTGAAGAGGGCCGGACAAAAAAAGTTTTCCCTGCTTCCCTGGCGAATGTGACCAATGAAGCACAAACGTTACAGATTTACCGAACAGGCAGCGCAAATAAGGGCGTTATCTGGATCTTGAATTACCATCCAACTTCGGATGGCGCGATCGCACCCTTGCCCGGCTTGGATGAAGCGCCCTTCTCTTATGCAACGGGTTGGGTATGGGCGTTGGCGGGTTCCGACCCGGAAAATCAACAGTTGGCTGCCAAACTTGCAGAATTTCTTGTCGCTGATGATTTCATCACGGAATGGATGCGGGAAACGGGTTATCTTCCCACGCGTCCATCGAGTGTTAAGGAGGAAGATCGTACATTGACCGCGATCCTTGAAGCAGCACATCCAATTCCCTCAAGTGATGTTTTGGCTGTTTTGGGTCCGCTTATGCAGGAGGCGATCACTCGTGTCTTGAACGGTGAACAGCCTGGGGATGTGGCGGGGAGCATTGTTCAAAAATTGAAGCAATAATTGTAGGAGGAAATTCATGTCTGATTGGAAACGCACGACGAAGGAAATCCCCTTTGAAAGATTGCCGCCACAAATGGTAGCTGCGATCAATCAACATATCGGAAAACATAATCTCGGTCCGATTTTGGCAGACGTGTTAATGTGTATTCAAACGGATTCTGAAAAAGTGAAGAAAGGTTTGTTTGGTAAAGCGGAAACAGTCCAGGTGGGCGCTGTCGTGACACCACGTTGGCTTCTGTGGGCAATTCAAGGAGCGAACACGCAGGCGACCGTGCTCTCGGCACAATTGAGCAATCTTACGGTGCAGGATTACGCCCAAACACCTTTTGCAAAGATGATTCCTGATTCTGGTCTTGAGGTCAGCGGGATGTTTACAGACGCCAGTGAAAGCAGCAGTGCATTTATTGGCTTGGAAGAAAACACTGCGGGAAATAAATTTAAAGAGACATTGATTAAAGCGGTACAGGATGCAAAGAAATAAAAAATCAGGCTTCCGATTTTGGAAGCCTGATTTTTTGTGCTATCTTTCGTTGGCTACAGAACCCAAGCCCAAATCATCCAGAAGCCGATCATGGCTAATCCGATTAAGAACCTTACGCCAAATGCCCAGCCCCAACCGATCATGTAGGCTTTTGTCGATTCGACGGCAGCATCGCGGTTTTTTAGTCGGCTGCTCTCTGCCAGGAATAATCCAACGGGAGCAGCGACCAGTCCGATCAGCGGCGTAAAAAACAGACTGGCAACCACACCCGCTGCGAACGCCCACAGAATGGAACTCCAGGGAACATATTTATCACGCATCTTGCGCGCGATGATGATATTATCTGCAATGCTACCGGTGATCATCAGGATAGTGATCACGCCAAACAGGAACCACTTCCCGCCCGTCATATTGCCCGCTGCGCTTTGGATAATCGCATAGACCAATGTTCCCAGCCACATGATCACGAGTCCAGGAAAGACTGGCACGATCAAACCCAACAGCCCGACAATTAGCGCAAGGAGCGTAAATGTCTCAAGTACAACCTGCAGGAATAGTTCAAGTTCAGGTGTCATATCGTCCTTGGTCCGTCATATTATTTGATCACATCCACTCCGCCCATCCACGGGCGAAGCATCTCCGGCACAACGATCGATCCATCGGCTTGCTGATTGTTTTCCATGACCGCGATCAACGTGCGAGGCAGCCCGAGTCCTGATCCGTTCAGCGTGTGTGGGAAGCGAGTTTTGCCTCCATCAGTGGGGCGATACTTAATATTCGCACGGCGTGCCTGGAAGTCGCGCACATTTGATATCGAGGAAACTTCCAGCCATTCATTGCAGCCCGCTGCCCAGACTTCGAGATCGTATGTAATCGCTGAGTTAAAGCCGATATCACCGGTACAAAGTTGCTTCACCCGATAGGTGAAGCCCAGCGCGGCGCAGGTGGCTTCTCATTTTTTCGCGCCGGAAGCAGGGCGTATAAGCTGTGTAAAGCAACGGCAATTGGGCTTCATCCAGGATTTCATCCATGTGCAGACCCGTCAGTGGGACTTCGGCAGTGGGGACAAAGTAATAGTCTTCTTCATGATCTTTATAAAGATTATCTGCAAACTTTGGCAATTGTCCTGCCCCATAGACGGTTGCGGTTCTCACCATGAAAGGAAGATACTTCTCTGTGTAGCCTTGTCGAATATGCAGGTCAAGCATAAAGGCAATCAACGCGCGTTGAAGGCGCGCACCGGGTCCGTTTAATACATAAAAACGTGACCCGGTGATTTTTGTGCCGCGTTCAAAGTCCAGTATGCCAAGAGCCGGACCGAGTTCCCAATGTGGTTTGGGCTCGAAATCAAACTCAGGGAATTGACCTACAGTTCGCAGCACAACATTTTCATCTTCACTGGCGCCAATAGGCGTTCGTTCATCCGGGATGTTGGGCAGGGCTGCCGTTAAGCCATTTAATTCAGCTTCAACCTCAGCCACTTCCTTATCAAGCGCGCTGATCTTATCGCCAACCTCGCGCATAGCTGTGATCTTCTGCTCGCGTTCCGAGGCATCCTTCAATTTACTAATTTCTTTGGATACTATGTTGCGTTCGGCTTTCAACGCCTCTACTTGCGTGAGCAGGGCGCGGCGTTTCTCGTCCAGCCTCAAGATGTCATCAACAGAAGTCGCCTCCATCTGACGGTTCTTGAGCGACGTGCGGACAAGATCAGGTTTTTCGCGGATAAGATTTAGATCTAACATGGTGCACCTCCAGTGCGGAATAGAATACGCCCCCGGTCCATTTGCAGGACGAGGGGGCGTCTCGTGGTGCCACCTGCTTTCACCCCCTCCGCCCGCTTCGCGGGGTGGGGGTCTTGGCTTGCGCTGTAACGGGCGCTCACGTCTCTCTTACGATTTGCCGTAGTAGCGACTTCAGTCGCTTATTCGATGACTGATCCGCAAGGGGTGCTGCGCAAAGTCATCACTACGTTATCAATCCCTCCGAGAGCAACCTCCCTTCGATATGGCTTTCGCCACTCAGGGCAAGGGTGAAGTGGATTTCGCTGTTTCCCCGACCATCTCACACTGACCGATGGCTCTCTGAGCGGTTGAACAGTTACTTATCTTCACGCTGTCTTATTGGGCGTGATTATACACTTCCGCAGAAGCGTGTCAAGCAGGATAACTCTTATATAATTGAAGCAGCAAAATCAGATGGAGAGAATATCGATGTTAGCTCAAATGCGTGATTATCAAAAGTTTGAATCAAAAGATTTGCGAGTGCTTGTCAGTCGAACACAGGATGAGCTTGTGAGGCAGTTGTTGGTCATCCAAACGCCATTTGGGTATCGACGCGTGGCGGAAATGTATCGACCTGAAGGTGTAGGATCATTTCCCGCTATCTTATATGTTCACTGGTATGAATCAGAATCAATAAGTTCCCATCGGTCTCAATTTGAAGAGGAAGCCAAGGAACTGGCGCAGAGTGGCGCAATCTGTATTTCCATTGAAACGTTGTGGTCTGACCGCGATTTTTTCCTCAAGCGCACGCAAGCAGAGGATGCCCAAAACTCTGTAGAAGAGGTTGTGAATATTCGCCGCGCCATGGATTTGTTGTTATCCCAGCCAAATGTGGATGCAAAACGATTTGCCTATGTTGGTCATGACTTTGGCGGGATGTATGGTGTGCTGGCTGGCAGCCTGGATCAGCGTCCCTCACATTACGTCCTAATGGCCGCGACGCCTCGTTTTCCGGACTGGTACTTATATCTGCCAAAAGTAGAGGGGGAGGCCCGAGAAGCGTTTATCCGTCAAATGGCTGAGATCGACCCGATTGTCCACGTTCCGAATCTCTCACCGGCTGAGGTGTTTTTCCAGTTTGCAACAGATGATTTCCATGTCCCGAAGGAACGTGCAGAAGAATTCTTTGCTGCTGCAAAAGATCCAAAAGAAATGAAATGGTATGAAGCAGGTCATGGACTCAATGACGATGCAACGCGTGACCGAAAAGCTTGGTTGAAGGAAAAGTTGGGTTTGAAATAAATAACGGGATCGTATTGCAGCTAAGAATCCCTTGGGAAAGGGAAGCAAATGTTAGCTTTGTCAAACGCGCAGTTCACTATCCAATTCAAAATTAATTTAAGATACGTTCAAACACTATGCGCAAGTTGTGGTATATTTTGGAGGGAGCAAATCCTATGAATGAGCGTATTTTGATAATCGAAGACGATCAGCAAATTTTGAAACTGCTTCAGCGCGGCCTGGCTTATGAAGGCTACACTGTGGATACCGCTACCGATGGCCGTATGGGGTTGATCCTAGCGCGTGACCATACACCCGATCTGGTGATTTTGGATTGGATGCTGCCAGGGATGGACGGCTTGGAGGTTTGTCATCGCTTGCGCACGGGCGGCTCGATCCCGATCCTGATGTTGACCGCCAAGGATACTGTGCAGGACCGTATCCAAGGACTCGATGCAGGCGCGGACGATTACATGATCAAGCCGTTCAATCTGGATGAACTGCTTGCGCGTGTGCGTGCTTTACTTCGGCGCACTCAACCTGAGCGCGTGCCTGTGTTGAAATTCGCCGACTTAACGTTGGATACAGGCTCACGACAAGCTTCACGCGGCAACCGCCAGATTTCCTTGACGGCCAAAGAATACGAATTGCTTGAACTTTTCCTGCGTCATCCCAAGCAAGTATTGACCCGCGAGGTGATCTTCGATCGTGTCTGGGGTTACGATTTCGGCGGCGAGAGCAATGTGCTCGAAGTATATATCCGCTACTTGCGTCAAAAACTGGAAGGTGAGGAAGAACCTCGCTTGATCCACACTGTACGCGGAGTAGGCTACGTTCTGCGCGAAAACCCTTAAATCTCCTGTTATATTCCACGCTGATGGGCGGAATCCTTCTCGTGATCAGCGCGGCTGTGATCATTGTGATCACAGCTTTGCTGTTCAATACCATTGATGATCGGCTCGAGACGGCGCAGAAGATTATTCCTCATAAGCTAAAAGTCAACGATCTTGGCAAAGTGGAGATGCACCTGAAATCCACTGACATCAGTTCTGATGTTTACGTACAGATCTGGGGTCTGGACGGGGAATTGCAATCGAGTTTTGGGGTACCCGAAAAGTTTGCAAATAAATCGTTTGATCCGGATACTTTGCATATCGATGCCCCAATTTACGAGGACAAGAATACCTCGGATGGACATCTCCGTGTGTTGACGGTCCCTCTACAGCGTGGTGATCATATTATTGCCGTTCTCCAAGTGGCCTCCAGTCTCGATGTTGTAGATATTACCCGTAAGAACCTGACGGATGTCCTTTCGATCACTTGGGTGGTCGCGGTTCTTTTCTCAGGGATTGTCGTTTGGTTCACGCTTGGTCAAACACTTAAGCCGCTTGAGGCGATCACCGAAACAGTTGAGCAGATCAACCGTGCCGACGATCTCTCGCGCCGCATCCCTTATTTGGGATCAGAGAATGATGAAATTGGGAATTTGGTTGGCTCGTTCAACCAGACGCTGGAGAGGCTCGAAGCACTTTTTACATCACAACAACGTCTTCTTGCCGACGTGAGTCATGAACTGCGCACACCGCTCACCGTGATCAAGGGGAATGCTGATCTCATGCGCCGTATGAAGCGTTTCGACGAGGAATCATTGATGAGTATTGATCAGGAATCTGGGCGACTAACGCGTTTGGTGGGTGGGTTGTTGCTACTTGCTCAGGCTGAATCAGGCAAGCTGGCGCTCAACATGAAACGCGTCGAATTGGATCTCCTCATCACCGAAGTCTTTCAGGAAATGAGTATTCTTGCGGGGAGTAAGGTGCACGTCCGTCTCAATGAAATCGATCAAGTCTATGTGAGTGGCGACCGTGACCGTCTCAAACAGGTGTTTATCAATCTGGTTGCGAACGCGATCCAATATACACCTCAGGGCGGGGACGTGTTCCTAAGCTTGGAAAAAATCGGGGAACAGGCGCGCATCATTTGCCGGGATACGGGGCCGGGCATCCCGGCTGAAGATCTACCTCACATCTTCGAGCGCTTCTATCGCGCCGAGAAATCCCGTACGCGCAGAGAGACCACAGGCTTTGGCCTGGGTCTCTCCATTGCAAATTGGATTGTCGAACGTCACGGGGGCAGGATCGAAGTTAACTCACAAGAGGGCAAAGGGACAACCTTTGCGATTTGGTTGCCACTCTATAAAAACAGCAAGTAATTCAGGGTATTCCCAATCGTTGCGCGGCTTGCCTGCACAGACTAACTCCATATTTCTGATACCACTCTGTTAACATGGCACTTGAAGTGGCGCCATTACGCGCGTCTTCATAAATCGGCGCGCCATAGAGAACATAGCGCTTTGTTTCCGATGGCCACAGCCATTCAGCGCGCGCGATCACACCGACGCCGCCATTGTAACCAGCCATTGCCAGGCGTGCATCTCCACCACCTTTCTGAAATGCACCCGAAAGGTAATTCAGACCGCGCAGAGCGTTTGTTTCTGGATCATAGGGGTTTTCTCCAAAATGGAAATGGAATGGCATCACCTGGAACAATCCCATCGCTCCAGAACGGGAGGTCGCGCGCGGATCGCCACAGGATTCGATTTGCATGACCGTGGCAGCTAGGTTTCGATCCACGGATGCGGCGTTCGCCCATCGAATAATATCATTTCCCCAGTGCTGGACTTCC
>WNGA01012841.1_pt1 | contig 10779 bp, 4 predicted proteins | sample 5400061 | NCBI WGS metagenome assembly WNGA01 (sample SAMN13153366, study PRJNA577476) | soil metagenome | isolation source: 100 cm soil or saprolite under grassland replicate 2 | place: USA:California | collected 2016-06-15
CGTCTTCCAAAGGAAATTTTCGCAGCTCCACCATGATCTTTTGAATGCGGAAAGTGTTCAGTAAGTGCGTTGCCAGCCGATCGGCCAGTGTCTCGATCAAATTTGTCGATTGGTCTCGCACAAAATTCTTCGTTTCCTCCGCAACGATCGAATAATTGACCGTGTTGTCGATCTTGTCCGCCATATCGCGCTGCTCGTAATCTGGCCAGAAAGAAATGCTGACGGTCAATCGCTGCGGGGTGGCCCGTTCTTTCTCTGGAACTCCGATGCGCGCGGAGATTTCGAGCTGCTCGATATGAATCCAATCAGAAAGCGCATTGGGTTCGTTGGGCATCTAGCAAGGTTATCGCACTGTCGCTCAGAGCAACACTCGTTTCGTCGGTAAGCCGTCTCCTATTTCGCTTCTGTCGGCGTGCTCGATGCGAGTTTTTGGAAGCGCGGATCATTCCGGAGCGGATCGAACATCGGATCGAGTCGGAGCAGCCCGGGAGTGAGAGGCACGCCAAACCCGAATGCGCCTGAATACGGTATCGAAAGTAGTTTCTGTAAAGCAGCGATGGCGCGGTCCGTCTCTCCCATGCGCGCCGCTACTCGCGCGAGAATCTCGATTGGAATGGGACCAGTCACGGCATCCTTCTCGAGCGGATTCGCGGCGATAGCCCGTTCCGAGAAAGCCAATGCGGCGGCTTTGTCACCAAGGCTCATATTGATCAGTGCGAGATCGTCAATGAGACTATGATTGTCGGGCTGCTCTTTAAGAAAGGGTTCCAGTTCGCTGCGGGCCTGTCGCCAACTTTCCTGGGCGCCGACATGGTCGCCAGCCACTTCCTGCGCCCAACCTAACCAAAAGCGCAGTTCGCCATTGAAGTAACCCGACGCTGGATCAGGCTTGGCAAGTATCTCCTTTATGAAGGGAATTATCGGTGCAGGACGGCGGTCCAGGATCGCTTGGTAAACTCGAATTTCCAAGCCCTCGATATTATCGGCCGCGAGGTGGAGCCGAGCGAGAAGCGCAGAGGCATGCGGCAAGTCACCCAGCGCTTGTGCTATAGCCGCCTTCTGCACCAGGATATTTAAGTCGTCTGGCGTAATATTTAGAGCTTCATCAAACTTTCGCAGCGCTTCTGGGAAACGACGAAGACAGACATAGCTAGTCGCTCGCTGGACGAGGAGACTAGCACTAAGCGGGTCGAGCCGCTCCGCTTCGTTGAAGTAGGCTTCGCTCCGGTCCCACTGCCCTCGTCTCCGTGCGAGATAAGCCAGCAATTCAGGAATCCTGCTGCTATTCGGTAGGAGCTGGCGTGCTTCCTCAAAGTAACGCACTGCGGTGTCATAATCCTTCAGACAATAGTAGTAGTAGGAGCCCTTCGCCAATACGGCCTCGCCGAGATTAGGCTGAAGAGTGAGCGCAGTTTCGGCGGCTTGCCGTGCCTCTTCACGCAGCGCAGCCGTTGGCTGAATACTCTGTGTGATGTAGCCGCGCGCATCAACGTATGACAGCAGCGCCCAACTAAGGGCGAACTTCGGATCCAGGCGCACCGCTTCTTTGAAGTATTTCTGTGCGCCAAGGGTATTCGGCCTTGTGGGAAAGGTTTTTAGTGTATAAGACAAACCACGGAGGTAGGCATCGTAAGCCTCAGGGTTGTCTGTCGGTTGAGCAGCAATGACTTGCTCTTCCTGACCGGTGAGCTTCGCTTGCAACTGATCGGCGATGGCTTTGGCCACCTCACTCTCAACAGAGAAGATGTCGGTCAGTTTGCGATCAAAGGTGTCGGCCCAAACCTGAGAATCATTGGCTGCCCTGATTAGCTGCACATTTACGCGCACGGCGTCGCCGCTCTTCTGAACCCTTCCTTCAAGGATGTGGGCTACTCCCAGTTGTTTTGCGATCGCAGGCAGGTTTTCCGGCGCGCTTTTGTAATGCTGTGTCGATGCGCGCGAGATGACCTTCAAATCAGCAATCTTGGATAAGCGCATCAGAATCTCGTCATGGATGCCGTCCGCGAAGTAGGCATTGGCCTTGTCGCCGCTCAAATTCTCGAAGGGAAGAATGGCGATGCTCTTCTTGGGAATCAAAACGGTGCCCTTGCTAGCCGACCCCTCGGGAGGAGTCGATGGGGTCATCCTCAGTGATACTCGCTGGAAAAGGGTCAAAGAACTAATCACCATAGCGAGGGCAGCGACTACTAAAGTAAGTACCAGCAGCGACCTTGGCCGCCGGGGCAGGCTAACTGGGTGAACCATGTCCGATTCTTGCTTCCATCTTCTTCTGCGCCTGAGTTTCTCAGGAACCTGTGGATTGCCGAGATTCTCTTTGCAGAGATTAAACAGATGCAAGCGTAGTCCGTGCTTCACCTCGCACGCGCCCAAGTCGTGCAACCACGGTTGCCAGTCCCGGTATTGCGCTAAATCTTCCGCTACATGCGCCGACAAAAGAATGTGTTCGGCATCACCGCAATCAAGCACTCGCTGCGCGACATTGATTCCCGATCCTGCAAAGTTCGTTTTATCATTAACGTCGGTGATTCTATTGACTGGGCCACTGTGAACCCCCATTCGCAACCGAATATGCGGATGATCTCGCAAGGCTCCGCTTATTTCCAGCGCGCATCGCACAGGCTCCTCGGGACTGCGGAAAAAAAGGAGTGCCATCCCGTCTCCCATCGGCACTCGATTGAGCTTGCCGCTTGCTTCCGCCGATCGAAAACAATCGGTGCTGCGCACGATTTGATTTAATTCCTGCAGCAATTCAATCTGCTCATTGATTAGCAGCTTGGAATAACCAGCCACGTCGATTAAGAGAAGGTGCGCGATCTCGGGTTCCAGATAGGACTTTGGTTCCACGGACGTGTCTTCCTCAGTTTGCGCCGGCTCTGTATCGAGCGATTCCAATGCGGAAATGACCGGAGTGAGTGGCGTACGAAGTTCGTGCGAAAAAATGGCCGGGAAATGGTCATTGGTCCCGTTGGCGCTCTTCACAACTAACTTTTGTTGCTGAAGCTCTTCCTCAACGCGCCGGCGTTCGGCCATACCGGCGGAAAGCGCCATCGCCGTAATTGACAACACGGCTGTCCACCATTGCAGGGCGAGAAGCGACTGATTTTCCGTTTCCCTGACGAATGGGCCGAAGCCATGCAGCGTCCCCCACACCGCGATCGCGGACAGGATGAAAATTCCCGTGGCAGTTTCGCGTTGCGTAAAGCGGAAGGCAGTCCAAATCACAACCGGTCCGCAAATTAAAACGATTGGATAATTTCGGGCGGAAACGGCAGACCATCCGCCAAAGACCACCCCGCTCAACAGCACCAGCAACAGGAGCAGCGCGCCGACTTCGACGGCTTCCTTTTTATTCCAACGTCGTTTTGAGGCAACACTCCACAGGAGAACTAAGGGAGTGAAGACAAGATCGCCAGTTGCATCGCCGAGCCACCATGTCAGCCAAATCGCGCCGCAGTTTGCCCAATCGGCAAAGCCGGCGACTCCAAGACTCGTCACGCCGAGAGTAGGGCTAATGATGGTGCTGATCCCAGCCGCGAGCGCAAATTTGAACACGTCTTGTGCACGATCAAAGACATTTGGGCCGCCGGCGAATCGATTCACCAGCCAGGCGCCCACGAGCGCCTCGAGCGTGTTGCCGGTGGCGATGGCAAATGACGTAGCGACATTTCCCGCACTCGTGACGTTCACCAGAAATGCACCGATAAAGATGGCCGGCCACGCGCGATAACCGAGCAAGAGTGATCCGGCAAGCGCGATTCCCGCCGGCGGCCATACCGGCGATGCACTTGCGTGCAATGACGCCAGGATCAAACCGAGTTTGCCGGCGATGAAATAGATGACGGTCAAGATGCCGATGAGCGGCAGCCCAGAAAAACGTCGCGATTGCATCGCCCAACTGCCTTTACGGTCTACGTCCGGCGGCTCCAAGTTCGCATCGGAACATGTCGGCTGAGAAAATTCAGCTCGAGATCGCACATTGTTTGTTTATCGACATTATCGGGTCATCGGAGCGCTTTTTAGCTTCGACTGTTTCGAGGAATTCTCTCCATTTTACCTCCAATTCGCCCCGGAACTAAATGGCGCAATCTCGAGCTGCGGATCGGGCGTCGGTTCCGCGGGCGTGTGTTGCGCGTCCACCCTTTTGGTTTGTCGCTGAGGTCTTTCTGCTTAGCAGGAGCTTTATCTCAGGCTCTGATGTATAGGGCTCACTTTCATTCTCCGGAAATGACGGAACGAAGTTCGCGAAAAACTTAAACTCCTTTTCTGGTCTGCCGACTTCACGGATACCACTAACGCGTTGACCTCCTTGGCTCCGCTACGGCGTGCCGAGGGACTATGCGTTCCATCCTCGCACACAAAAGAGGATGATCGAGGAGCTTGACTGAGTGCAGCGAGGCCAGACTAGGATGCCCGCTTGCTTCCGCTGATCGAAAACATTCGGTGTTTCGCACGATCTGATTCAACTCTTGCAATAATGCAATCTGCTCGTTGACGAGCAATTTTGAATAACCTCCTACGTCGATTAACAAGAGGTGCGCAATCTCGAGTGGGAGACCGGGCTTGGACTCAACGGGTGTGTCTTGGGCGTTCCCTAACAATACAATTACTCTGGCCTAAGACAATAATCGTCGTGCAACTCCAACAGATGCCGCCCTAATTCGGAGCGAGCGAAGCGACAATTTTCTCGAACCGCGGATCGCCGCACAGCAGATCCCAGAACGGCAGCAGTTTCAATCGGCCATAGCTAAGGGAACTTGGGTAGCGGATGGCGGTGCCGAGCTGTTCGCATGCGAGATCTTTATCGCCAGTCCACGCAGCGATCATCGCGAAATACTCATGCATGAGCGGGCCATTGATTGCGTCTTTTTCGACCGGTAGAAGTTCGACCGCGCGTCGGCCTTCGCGTAGCGCCTCCTCTTTCCGCCCGAGCACGGCGTCGATTAAGCCAAGCACGCACAGCGGCGGGCCGTACTTTGGTTGAGCTTGGACGGTCTTCTCCTGTTCGGAGTGTGCCGCAGTGAAAGCAGAGCGTGCCTTTTCATCATCATTCATCATACGAGCGATAACGCCGTCTACGAATGGAGGATTGAAATGAACAGCCTCGTCGTGCAAAGGGCGCGACGGGTCCCAGCTTTTCGCTGTGTGGCAGCCGCGCGTGACTGATTGTGTCCTCATCCTCATCGTCGAGCAAACCAAGACCGGTCTCCAGAAGATAAGCCGGGCAAGCTTCTCGTGTTGCGTCACCGGAGATTTTGCTCCGCACTTTTCGCAGACTCCGATTAAACTGATCATGGCTGCTTTTCCTCGCAGAGTTTTTTGAAAGCGGGATCCGAGCGCAAGCGGTCCCACGTGGGATCGAGTTTTAAAAGTGCCGACGTAACAGGCGCTGGAGCGTAAAGAATGGTGCCACTGTATGGCGTTTGCAACAGCCGTCCGAGAGTTGAGATCGCGCGGCTATGTTCGCCGAAGATCGTCTGAATTAGCGCGAGGAGTTCTTCACTGCTGGGTCCATACACCCGATCTTTAGTGCTCGGTAAGAGCATAATTGCACGTTCCGCTTCCCTAAGGGCCGCGTCCTTGTCCCCAAGTAGGGCGTAAGCAAGGGATAGCTCTTGCGCAAACACGAAGTTATCGGGTTGATTTTTACAGAGCGGCTTGAGCATATTGCGCGCTTGTTCAGCGGCAGCCTTCGCCCCAGCGATATCGCCCGCAAGGCGCTGCGCCAAAGCCAGCAGCATCTGATTAGCGGCTTTCTCGAACTCAGAACCAAAGTGGAATTGAGCCTGTCGGGCTTGCAGCAATTGGATGGCCTCACCGAGATTCCGTTCAAGTGTTAACTGCAAAATTCTGGCCGAGAACGGATAAGAAGGCGACTGCACATCTATTTTCGACAAAATTTCAGCGGCTTTTGGCAGGTTGCCCTCCGCTTGATAAATGGTGGCCTTTACCGCCATCAGATCAGGATCGTTTGGGAGGATGTCCAGCGCTCGATCGTAAAATTTTCGGGCCATTGGGAATTGTCGAAGGCTGGCGTAAGTAAATCCCAGACCGCTCAGTAACTCCGCGTTGCGCGGATCCAGGGCGAGCGCTTGCTCCAGGTAGGCAATGCTTTTATCCCAGTTTCCCAGGCGTCGAGCAATGGCGGCGAGGGCCTCCGGAACTTCGCTGCTGCCTGGTAAGATTTTGCTGACGAACTCAAACGTGGTTTTGGCAAGCCCGTAATCACGCAGCACGTAACATTGATACCAACCTAAAGCGAGCTGGGTGTCGGGCGAGTTCGGTTGAAGTTTCTGTGCAGTGTCTAGAGCTCGCTTGGCTGCATCAGGGGATGTGGAATCGCCGGCGTAAAAGTAGGAACGCGCCTCCGTCTGAGAAAGCCGCGCCCAACCAAGGGCAAAATTAGGGTCAAGCTGCACGGCGCGCTCATAAAAACCGATGGCTTTTCGCAGGACATCGTTCGAGTAGCCGCTGTGTGCTTCCAAAGCCAGCCCGCGCAGATACGCATCGTAAGCCTCGACGTTGTCGGTCGGTTTTTGCTCGATTGCCGCTTTTTCACTCGGAGAGATCTTGGCTTGAAGCTGCGCGACTATTTTCGCTGCCAGCTCGCTTTCGATTCCAAACACGTCGGCGACGTCGCGATCGTAGCGTTCCGCCCAAAGCTGGCTGTCCGTCCGCGCATCGATTAACTGAGCATTGACGCGCACTCGACTGCCGGCACGCTGCACTGTGCCTTGTAACACATGCGCTACGCGCAAGTCGGTTGCGACCTCGCGCAGGTTTCGCCTCGGCCCGGCCTTGTACTGCATCGCCGATGTGCGGCTGATCACTTTCAGGTCGGCAACTCTGGAAAGGCCAGTGAGGATTTCATCCTGTACGCCGTCAGCGAAGTAAGCGTTCTCTTTCTCGTTACTTAAATTCTCGAACGGAAGAACGGCGATGCTCTTTTCGGGAATCGCAGCCATCGCACCAATAGCTTTTGCCCCAGGAGCGAGTGCTTTCGTCGTCGTTGGCGCTCGATTGAGAAAAATCAGCGAACTGATAACCAGGGCAACTGCCGACACAACCAAGGCCGTTATAAGCACGACTTTGGGCCAACGGGTGGCACTAACTGAACGGACGCCAACGGCCGACACGGGTTTCCTTCTTCCTCTCCGGAGCTTCTCGGGAACCTGCGGATTGCCGAGACCATCCTTGTAGAGGTTAAACAAGTGCAAGCGCAGCCCGTATTTGACTTCGCATTCGCCCAGATCGTGCAGGTGCGGCTGCCAGTGGCGATACTCTGCCAAATCTTCCGCCACGTGCGCGGACAAAAGAATGTGTCCGGCGTCGCCGCAATCCAGCACTCGCTGCGCCACATTGATTCCCGAACCGGCTATGTTCGTTTTGTCGTTAACGTCGGTCACTCGGTTGACCGGACCGCTGTGAACTCCCATCCGTAACTGGATGCGCGGATGATCTCGTAAGGCTCTGCCAATCTCGAGCGCGCACCGGACCGGTTCTTCCGGACTATGGAAGAAAACCAACGCCAGCCCATCACCGGTCGGCACTCGGATGAGTTCGTCCCTTGTTTCTGCAGCGCGGAAACTTTCGCTACTCCGCACGATTTGCTTCAACTCTTGCAGCAATTCAATCTGCTCGTTGACGAGCAGCTTTGAATAACCGACCACGTCGATTAACAAAATGTGGGCGATCTCGAGCGGGAGATCACGCGTGGTTCCGGCGGATGTGTTTTGCGTGTTCAACCATCCCCTCTTGCTAGAGCGATGATACCGACAATAGCCCATCGCGTCGAGACTCAACAATCGGTTTCGTTAGCCGCTGTTGGTCAATTTATCGGGTTTCGGTTTAATCCGTGTCGAGTTGCGCGTTCTTCTTAGGGAACCCCGGCGTACGCGAAAATCTCAAGTTGCTCGTTGGGGATTGAGCAAGATTATCGCCCTGCCAATTAGAGCAACACTCGTTTCGTTCGGATCTGCGGTCTAATTCGGCGCGGGCGAGGCGACGAGTTTTTGGAACCGCGGATCATTTCGAAGCGGATCGAACATGGGGTCGAGCCGGAGCAGAGTGGGAGTAAGTGGCGCGGCTGTATCCGTAAGTACAGGTATCGACAGCAGTTTCCGTAAAGCGGCGATGGCGCGGTCGGGCTCTCCCATTTGCGCCGCCACTCGGGCGAGAACCTCGATCGGAGCGGGTCCGCCGACCGCGTCTTTCTCAATCGGGTTGGCAGCAATCGCCCGTTCGGCGAAAGCTAATGCGGCGGCCTTGTCACCAAGGCCCATGTTCGTCAGGGCGAGATCGCCAAGCAGGTTGAAGTTTTCTGGCTGTTCCTTGAGGAACGATTCCAGTTCGCTGCGTGCCTGTTGCCAACTTTTCTGCGCAGCGGCATGGTCGCCGGCAACTTCTTGTGCCCAGCCTAACCAAAAGCGCAGGTCGCCATTGAAGTAACCCAACGCCGGATCAGGCTTGGCCAATATCTCCTTTAGTCGAGGGATGATTTGTGCAGGGCGGCGCTCCAGGATCGCCTGGTAAACTTGTGCTTCCAAGGCTACGGTGTCGTCGGCGTCCGGATGTAGCGGAGCGAGGAGCGCCGCGGCTCGCGGCAGATCGCCTTGGGCTTGTGCGATACCCGCCTTGAACGCGAGGGTATGAACGTCGTCCGGTGTGATATTAAGAACCTGATCGAGCCTTCGTAGCGCTTCGGGGAAGCGACGAAGCCTCATATAGGAGAGCGCGTGCTGGGTGAGTAGTTGCCCGTTGCGCGGGTCGAGCCGCTCGGCTTCGTTGAAGTACGACTCGCTCTGGTCCCACTGGCCTTGCCTCCGCTTAACATAGGCAACCAATTCAGGAATCCGGCTACTATTTGGCAGAAACTGACGTGCCTGTTCAAAGTAACTCACTGCGGCGTCGTAATCCTTGAGGCAGGCGTAGTGGTAAAAGCCCTTAGCCAATACGGCCTCGCCAAGATGGGGCTCAAGAGTAAGCGCAGTTTCGGCAGCCTGCCGTGCCTCTTCACGAAGAGCGACCGTTGGTTGAAGTGTCGTAGTGAGGTTGCCGCGCGCATCAACGTATGACAACAGCGCCCAAGCAACAGCGAACTTCGGGTCCAAGCGCACCGCTTCTCTGAGGTATTTCTGCGCGCCAAGGGCGTTGGCTGGTGTATTGCTTAAAGGTTGCAGACTATAAGCCAGACCACGCAGGTATGCATCGTACGCCTCAGGATTATCCGTCGGTTTGGCGGCGATGACTTGCTCTTCCTGACCAGTGAGTTTCGCCTGCAATTGGTCTGCAATGGCTTTGGCCACCTCACTCTCGACCGAAAAGATGTCGGTCAGTTTGCGATCAAACGTATCGGCCCAAAGTTGGGAATCATTGGCCGCTTTGATCAGCTGGACGTTCACGCGCACCGTATCGCCGCTCTTTTGCACGCGACCCTCCACGATGTTTGCGACACCAAGCTGCCTGGCGATCTCGGGCAAGTTTTCGGGCGCGCTTTTGTAATTCTGCGTGGATGTACGCGAGATAACCTTCAAATCGGCGATCTTGGCCAGCCGCGTCAGGATTTCCTGCTGGATGCCGTCAGCAAAGTAAGCATTCGCTTTGTCCTCGCTCAGATTTTCAAACGGCAGCAGGGCAATGCTTTTCTCTGGAATAGACGCGGCGGCCCCAGCAACTCTCTCGGAAGGGGTCTGCGCGATCGGAAGTCTGCCCCGATGCAAAAAGATTGAAAAACTGGTCGCCAGGGCGACGGCCGACACGACTAAAGCAACCACAAGAAGGACCTTTGGCCAACGCGGGGCACTGATTGGTCGAACCAGCACAGCAGCCTGCTTCCACCTCTTTCCATGCCTGAGTTTCTCGGGCACAACCGGATTGCCGAGATTGTCTTTGCAGAGATTAAACAGGTGCAGCCTCAGCCCGTACTTGACTTCACATTCGCCTAGATCATGCAGGTGAGGCCGCCAGTGTCGGTACTCCGCTAAGTCATCGGCCAAATGTTTCGACAAAAGAATGTGACCGGCATCGCCACACTCCATCACCCGCTGCGCGATGTTAATCCCAGCACCAGCGATGTTCGTCCTATCATTGACATCGGTAACTTGATTGACCGGCCCGCTGTGCACACCCATGCGTACCTGGATATGCGGATGATCTTTTAAGGTTCTGCTAATTTCGAGCGCACATCGCACCGGCTCCTCCGGACTACGAAAAAAAAGTATCGCCATTCCATCCCCGGTTGGCACGCGGACGAGTTTGCCGCTTGCTTCCGCCCCTCGAAAAGATTCTGTTCCGCGGACAACTTGATTCAGCTCTTGCAGGAATTCAATCTCCTCGTCAACCAGCAGCTTCGAATAACCGACTACGTCGATCAACAAGATGTGCGCGATCTCCAGCGGGAGATCGGGTTTAGTCTCCGCGGGCGTGCTATGGGGGTTCACCCTTTTTAGAGTCTAACGAGACTTTCTGGTGCGTCGAGGCCAAACGACCCCGGACCGCGGGATACTAGTAAGTGCCTACCTTGACGCGGTGCCACGCGCATTGAGGTTGAGCGCGCAATGAAAACGGTGTGGCGCGTTTTTGCTTATTTGAAGCGGTATCCGTGGATGGCCGCGGGGACGTTGACCTGCGCGGTCCTGAGCACTCTGATGGTGATCGTTTTCCCTGCGACAACGAAATGGATCATCGACGATGTCGTGCGCGCGAATCGACCGGACAAATTGTTGCCGCTAATTGTGCTGGCGGCGACCGCATTTCTCCTCCAGCACGGGTTCAATGCGCTGC
>WNGA01013791.1_pt1 | contig 10779 bp, 10 predicted proteins | sample 5400061 | NCBI WGS metagenome assembly WNGA01 (sample SAMN13153366, study PRJNA577476) | soil metagenome | isolation source: 100 cm soil or saprolite under grassland replicate 2 | place: USA:California | collected 2016-06-15
AGCTGACCGGCGGGTTGGCCATACGTGCAGGTAGATCAGTTCGTTCTTGAGCGTTGCGAAGAAACTCTCCGCCACGGCATTATCCCAACAGGTTCCTGGCAATCCGACGCTTTGTCGGAGCTCGTGCGCGTCGAGGATGTTCCTATAGGCGGCGCTGACGTATTGACTCCCGCGGTCCGTGTGGTGAATGAGCCCTGGTGCCGGGTGTCGGCTGGTCAGCGCCATGTGCAGTGCTGCAGTGGCCAGTTCAATTCGCAGGTGATCGGCTACCGCCCATCCCACAACCTTGCGTGAAAACGCGTCCAGGATGACAGCCAGGTACAGCCAACCCTCCCAGGTGCGGATGTACGAGATGTCGGCCAGCCAAATCTGGTTGGGCGCTGCGGAGCGAAATTGCCGCTGCACCAGGTCCGGCACCACTTGCGCGGCGGCATCAGGAAGCGTCGTGCGTCGAAATCGTCTGGGACGCCGGCCAACGAGCCCGGCTGTGCGCATCAGGCGGGCGACACGCTTGCGAGCGACACGTCTGCCTCGCTGGCGCAGCTTGGCGTGCACGCGTGGTGCGCCGTACGTGCAGCGGCTGTCATCGTAGATGGCCTTGATCTCGTCGGTGAGCCGGTCATCGGCTTGAGCCCGGGCCGACATTCGCTGCTGCTGCCAGGCGTAGAACGCGCTCTTGGCCACGCCCAGCACGCGACACAGCAGAACGACCGAGTGATGCGCCTTCTCCTCCGCGATGAACCGATAGCGGCTCACCGGGTCGTTGCTTTGGTGAAGAAGGCGATGGCTTTTGCCAGTACGTCGCGCTCTTCACGCGCCACGCGGAGCTCACGACGTAGACGCGAGAGTTCCTCGCGTTCCGTGGTGGTCAGCCCATCACGCTGGCCGCTGTCGATCTCGGCCTGGGCCAGCCAACGATGGACGCTGCTCTCCGGCAAACCCATATCGCGACAGACCTCGGCGATCGACTTGCCTGAGTGGCGGATCAGTGCCACCGTCTCAGACTTGAATTCTTTGGTGAACCTGCGCCTCGAGCGCTTGTCCATTCAGACGAACTCCATCGGGGCAAGTATCCCCCGTTTTCAGCTGTCCGTCGAAGTGGGTCAGGACCAACATCCTCGTATATCCAATCCCCAACCTGGATGGCGCCGTCCAGCCTGGGCGTCGTCTCATGAACTTTGTCTGGTACCGGAACGTGGCGGACGGTGGGCCGCTCGCGGCCCTGATGCTGGACCGCGAAGGACGGCAGCGTCTCGTGTCGCTGCCGCCCGGCTCCGTGCAACAGCGTTTCGTCGAAGAACTGCGTGCCTTCGCTGCCGCGGAGATGGCTCCACCGATCGCCGAAGTGGTGCGGGAGACGGTTGAACCGTTCGTGCAGGTGATCTTCGACGTCGCTGTTCCAGCCATGGCGTTCGGCCGGGTGTGCCTGATCGGCGACGCCGCCATTGTGCTCCGACCGCACGCCGCCGCCGGCACGGCGAAGGCGGCTCGCGATGCCTGGGCGCTCGCCGAGGCGCTGACGGCCGCCGACGGCAATGTGGACGAGGCACTCGATCGATGGGAGCCAGGCCAGTTAGCGCTTGGGCGGCAGGTCATGGCTCGCGCGAGCGAGATCGGCACCGATTCGCAGGTCGCGGGCACCTGGGTGCCGGGCGATCCCAAGCTCGCCTTCGGCCTTCATGGGCCCGGTCGCTAGCGTGCGCTCGCCGATGACCGGCGGGTTGCGCGCGGTACTCGTTACTCCGCTGTCTGGCCCGCTTGCCCGCTACGGCGTGGACGGCGCTGACGCCCTAGCGCTGTGGGCGGAGGAGGCGGCGCAGCTGCCCGTCGGCTGGCAAGTCGTCGAGCTGGCGCGTGTCGACGCGCATCCCGATCCAGCGGCGGCCATGCGCACTGCGCTCGCGAGCCGGCCGGAGGTGATCTTCGGACCCTACGGTAGCGGCCCCGCCATCGTGGCGCTGCGGGCGGCTGGCGGCCGACTGGTCTGGAACCACGGGGGCGCCTCGAGCGCCATCGTCTGGCAGCGGTTCCCCCGCGTCGTCAACATCGCGGCGCCAGCGCGGACCTACTTCACGGGGGCCCTCCACGCGGTTCGCACCACCGATCCGGGCATCGAATCGGTCGCGCTGCTGCACGGCGCGACCGGCTTCGCGCGGGATGTCGCGACGGGCGCGCGGGTGACGGCCACCGGGCTGGGTCTACACCTAGCGGCCCGTGAGTTCGTGCCTGGCGCGGCCGAAGCCACGGCGGCCCGGCTTCCCGCGGCAGACCTCGTGCTCGTCGTCGGCGGGTTCGAGGACGAGCTGACAGCCGCGCGAGTGCTGCTGGGCCGGCCGTGGCGGGCGGCTGCGTTCGTGAGCGCCGGTGTCGAGGAAGTCCTTGCCCCGCTGGGCACGGCGCGCGACGGCCTGCTCGGACCGACCCAGTGGATCCCCGACGTTGTAGCGGTGCCCGACGAGGGGCCTGACGTGGCCTGGTTTGTCCGGCGCTACACGGAGCGGACCGGCCGTGCACCGTCGTACCCCGCCGCCCAGGCATTCACAGCGGGACTGCTCGTCGCCCGATGCGTACGAGAGGTGACCCTTGCCGGGCTGACGGTCGATGACCAGAGCCTGTTCAGCTGCGCAACCCAGCTTGCCTGCGCCACGCTCTACGGCAGGTTCTCGTTGGAGCCCCAGACGGGACTCCAGCGCGGCCATACCCTGCTCACCTTGCAGTGGCAGAACGGGCGGCAGGTCGCCGTCTGGCCGCCCGAGCTGGCCCAGGCACCGCTGCGCTATCCGCTTGGGTCATCGAACGCGACGCCACGACGCTGAAGAAGTGCAAAGCGCGCACGTGGCGGATCGCTGGGGCGCTCAGGGCGACGAGCCCGTGAAGCATGCGGTCCATAACCATGGTGACCTCTACGTTCACTCAACCGCGGCCGCCTTGGCCGCCTCGGTGCCACGTTCGGGTCGCTCGAGATTACCGACCTGCAGGGCTTCTTGCGGGTTGCCTGGCGCTCGTACCAGGCGGCCCACATATTTCTGCCACGCATCCGCGGAAGCCTCGATCAGACTGCGGCGCGGGGCCGGATGAAGACGCCCGGATTGGACGCATCGAGCATAGCTGCGAGGAAGCGAGTCTGCACCTTTTCCGAAGCGGTCTTCGGCAGCTCGTCCACGAGCTGGATGTAGTCCGGCAGGTGGGATCGCTCGAGCGCGGGCGCTCGAACAGGCTGGCTGCATCGAACGAGTGGCGTTCCCTGACGATCACTGCGACGACGACGTCGCTCTCGCCCGGGGCTCCAGTCCGGGATGGCACTCCGTACACATGGGCGTCGAGAACATCCGGGTGCTCGAGCACAGTCCGACGCACGAACCCTTCGGAGATGAATTCACCCATCCGCCGGATGCCGCCCTCCTCTTTGCGGTGAGCAAAGTAGTACCAGCCATCGGCGTCGCGCCAGCACATGTCACCCGTGTGCATCCAGCAACCGCGAGTCTTGTGAGCCGAGGCGACCGCATTCTTGAAGTACTCGAGCTGTGCAGGACCGGCGACCGGACGTCCGACCAGCTCGCCGACGACTCCTGGAGGAACTGGCTGCTCATTGTCGTCGACTATCGCCAATTCGAGGACGTCCGGCGGCTTGCCGAACGAGCCCACCGGGCCTGCTCCGGGCGGCTTGTAGGCGAAGGCGCCACCCTCCATAGTCCCGTACCACTCGAGCACGCGAACCCCGAACCGCTCCTCAAACGCCACCCAAAGCTGGCGCAGCATTCCGGCACTTACGACCGCACGCACCTTGTGCATCCGATCCTTCGCCGAGGGCAGCTCGCCGTAGATGGCGCTCGCGATACCGCCGAGATTCGACCAGGTGGTGCAACCGTACTCGATGCAAACGTCCCAGAGTCGAGTCTTGGTGAACCGACGGCTAAACACGGAGTGGTCGACTGCGCCGGTGAGTGCAGGCAGGAGCGTCACGACCAGGGCGTTACCGTGTGTCAGGGAGAGCCCCCGTGTAGGGCACGTCGTCGGCACGGTAGCCGAAGAAGGCCCTTGGGATCATCAGGTAGAGCGGCATGCGCGCATAGGTGAGGACGATCGCCTTCGGGTCACCAGTCGTCCCCGAGGTGTAAGACAACTCGAAGGGATCGCTGAGCCGTTCGATGTGCTAGCCGGTGTCGGCGCGTTCCGGGCCATCGAGCACCTCGTTCCGGCTTTGCCACTCGTTCGATGGCGCCAGCCCCTCGGCTCCGCCCTCTGGTATGGACAGCGCGTAAGTACGCGCATCGGTAGTGCGCAGTACATCCGCCGCTGTCTCGTCGCCCACGACATAATCCGCCGTGAGCACGCCCGCGCACTCGGCGGAGGTAATGAAGTAGCGCAGCTTCTCGCCGCGCGCGCGTGGGTCGACCGGGACAGTCGCAAGACGCGGCTTCGAGCAGGCGACCAGCGCGTAGACGAACTCGGGGTGGTTGCGAAGCATGACCGCCGCTCGGTCGCCCTTGCGGAGCACGACACTCCGCAACGCATGCGACAGCTTGTTGGACTGGACGGCAATCTCGGCGTTGGTGAGTCGCTCCGCAGGCAGGTCGCCGTTCTCTAACACCAGGCAGCACCGGTCGGGCTCGGCCTCTGCGCGGGCGGCCACGAGGCGGCCGAGTACGGCGGCGTCGAGCGGGTCAGCCATGGCGCGTGCCTACCGCTACAGTACGTGGACAGCGCAGGCGGCGGCGTCGGTGCCGATAGCGGCGCACACGCGAATCACCCTCGAGGCGTCGAGGCGTGTGCCGGTGCCGGCGCGCATCGAACGTCTCGGCGGTCGATCGCTCCAAGTTGACGCGGTGCCGAAGGCGGACTAGCGTTAAGTGCCATTGATCCTGGGCGCGCGGAGTGCGCATGCTGAGCCTGGCGCGTAAACCACCGGGGTCGCAGGAGGCTTGCATGGGTGTAATGCCTGGAGCCGGCGCCTTCTTCTTCGAGGGCAGTGATATCGGCTGCTTACTGATCCATGGGTTCACTGGCACGCCACAGAACATCCGCCCGCTGGGCGACTTCCTCGCTCGGCGTGGGCTGACCGTCCTCGCTCCCCGGCTGCCTGGCCATGGCACGAGCGTTGAGGACTTCGAGCAGAGCGGGCCGGCGGACTGGATCGCGACGATCAACACAGGTTTGGATCAACTCAAGCACACCTGCTCGAGCGTGTCCGCTATCGGGATCTCGATGGGCGGCACGCTGGCTCTGCATCTCGGCGCCACACGCGGCAGCGACCTGGCGTGCGTCGGCTGTATCAACGGGCCCGTCATGGACATGCCTGCGTTCGACGCGGCGGCCGACGATCCCAGCACTCCGGCGCGCATACCGGCACCATGGACCGATCCGCGCATCCTGACCAAAGATCTGAACTCGGCGGGAATCACCTACTCGGAGATCCCCAAAGTAACGCTGAAGAAGGGCCTTGGTCTCTTCAAGCAAGTGCAGGGAGAACTCGGGCAAGTGCGTATACCCACGCTACTGTTCTACTCGCGCGACGATGCGATCGTCGATCCAGCCAACGGGGCATTCATCCTCGAGCGGCTGGCTACTGACGACAAGCGCCTGATCCAGCTCATCGATTCCGCGCACGAAGCCACGCTCGACTTCGACCTGGAGCATATCGGTCTTGAGTGGCTCGCCTTCGTGCGCCAGCACAGTCGCGTCCTGACGCCGGCCTGAGCCCGATAACCGCGCCCGCTCGCCGCCCGGGAGACCTGTATGCCAATCCAACCGCCATCGCTCGAAGAGCTCGCGCGTATCGCCGACCAGTACGGGTTCAACATCCCGCCGGACCGGCTGGCGACCTTCGGTGGCCTTATCGGCCACACGCTCGGCTCGTACGCTCGCCTGGATGAGCTGGTCGAGCCAAGTCTGCCGGTCAAGTATCCACGCCAGCCCGGTTTTCGGCCGACGCCCGAGGACAACCCGCTTGGCGCCTGGTACTGGAAGACCGACATCCGCGGTGCCGAAAGCGGACCACTCGCGGGCAAGACAGTCGCCATTAAGGACAACGTCTGCGTAGCCGGCGTGCCGATGATGAACGGGACGGCCGTGCTGGAGGGCTATGTGCCCGACGTGGACGCCACGATCGTGACCCGCATTCTCGACGCTGCCGGAACAATTCGTGGCAAGGCCGTGTGCGAGAGCCTCTGCTTTTCAGGCGGCAGCCACACTAGCGACAGCGGCCCGGTTCGGAACCCCTACGATCCAACGCGCACGACCGGTGGATCCTCGAGCGGTAGCGCGGCGCTGGTGGCCGCCGGGGAGGTGGATCTGGCTATTGGTGGAGACCAGGGTGGCTCCATTCGCATCCCAAGCTGCTGGTGTGGCGTCTACGGGCTCAAGCCGACCTACGGGCTGGTGCCGTACACGGGGGTTTTTCCTATCGAACTTACGCTGGATCACACGGGACCGATCGCCCGCTCCGCAGCGGATGTTGCGTTGTTGCTGCAGAGCATCGCTGGGCCCGACGGCCTCGATCCTCGCCAGTCGGCCAGGGTGAGCGCCGACCACTACACACAGGCACTGACCGGCGAGGTGGCCGGCCTGCGCGTCGGCATCGTCCAGGAGGGTTTCGGCTGGGGCACCCTGTCCGAAGCGGACGTGGACGAGGCGGTACGTGACGCGGCCCAGGCGTTCGAGCGCTTGGGCTGCACTGTACGAGACATGTCGATCCCCTGGCACCGCGACGGCGTCCACGTGTGGAACGGTATCGCCCTCGAAGGAGCAACGGCGCTGATGGTGGCCGGCAACAGCATGGGCACTAACTGGAAGGGCCACTACACGACGAGTCTCCTCGACGTCTACGCTCGCGGCCGCCTCAGTCGGGCGCAGGACCTGTCCGAGACAGTAAAGCTGACGGTCCTGCTGGGCCAGTATCTGCAGGAAGCCTACCATGGCCGCTACTACGCACGTGCGCAGAACCTGGCACGCTCGCTGGGAGCTGCCTACGACGCCGCGCTGGCCGATGTGGATTTGCTGGTAATGCCGACGTTGCCGCTCAAGGCGACGAAGATCCCGCAGCGCACAGATCAGCTCGAAATCTACGTGGCCCGCGCCCTGGAGATGATCGTCAATACCTGCCCCTTTGACGTCACCGGCCACCCGGCGATGAACGTGCCGTGCGCAATGTCGGCGGGATTGCCAGTCGGGATGATGCTCGTCGGGCGGATGGGTATGGACGCGACGGTGCTACGCGCGGCCGACGCCTTCCAGCGGGGGGTTTTTAGCCCGCCAGCCCCGCCAGCGCAGTCGACTGCCCGCGAGGCGGTAGCGGTTTCCGCTTGACCTGAGCAGATCCAGCTCTGCCAGGTGGCGATTCAGCCACGCGATGTGCTCACGGATCTGCGAGCGGATGCGGGGGTGGCGCACCGCGGGAGCGGTTCTGTTCGGCGACACGCATCTCGAGTAGTTGGCGCGGCGAGCCACCAACGAGCGCCAATTCCTGAGTGGCGGCAGCCAGCAGCGAGCGCACCGCAGGTCGACATGCCTCTGCAAAGTGCGCCAGAACCTGAGCATTGATCCGGTCTGTCTTTGCCAGCTTGCCAGTGGTTTTGGCGAGGTCACGGACCTGACGTGGATTGAGCGCGACTACGGGCAGATTGGCTGACGCGAGGGTTGCGAGCACCGGTACATGGATTCCTCCGGTTGCCTCGAGGGCGCTGAGTTTCTTGGGCGGGTGTACGATGGCGGTGTCCGCTCCGACGTACACATTTGAGTTCAACTGCCACTCGCTGGCCATGCCGACCAAGAGCACGGTGCACCGGCGCTGGTTTACATGAGCGGTCAGCACGCCGCCACAAGCGACCCTGCCCAGCGCTCCGCTTTCGCCGCGGCTGCCGAGGGCCTGATCGCACTGAACCGCACGCCCACTGCGGCGGGCGTCGTGACCACCGTGGGCATGCTGATCGTCTCGCTCGTGATGCTGCGGGGCGTCCTCGGTCTGACCGCGCCGCATCGCGGGAGCTGGCGGTGAAATCCTCCGCCGTTTGCTTGGCATGGACGTCGGGACGAGTGCTACCAATCTGACACTCATGGATCTGCTTGGCAAACATCCTCGGTTCCCACACCGAGCCAGCCGGCTACACCGGCCCCGAATCCGGGTTGGTCCGAGGCTGATCCTGAGGGATGGTGGCGCAACATATGTCGAGGTGTGCCACGACTCCTGACCTCGCTGGATTGCGCGCCAGAGCGTGTCGTCGGAATCGGCGCGTGCGGCACCGTACCCGTGGTCATCGTCACGGATGCAGCCGGTACAGTTCTGCGGCCGGCCATCAATCAGAATGACGTTCGCGCCACGGATGAGATCGCCGAGTTTCAGGCGGGCATCAATGCAGAGCAAGCGCTCCAGCGCACCGGAAGTCCCGTCAGCCAGCAGAGCGTTGGTCCCAAACTCCGGTGGCTCCGCCGCCGCGAACCAGCAGTGATGGAGCGGGTTCGCCACGTGTGCGGCTCGGTACGAGCTCATTGTGCAGCGACTCAAGGGCAACCGGTCCATCGAGCGCAACTGAGCGTTCGAAAGCGGCCTGTTTGACTACAGGTCCCAGGACTGGTTCGCGCGTGCGCTGCGGCTGGCGACCATCGACTCCACCTACCCGGCACCGGTGCGCCGCCGGAGGGATGCTATCGGCACAGTTACCCGACCGCCAGCGAGCAGACAGGCCTGACAATCGGCACGCCGGTGGCAGGCGGCAGCGCCGACCACGTGGCGTCAGCATTTTCAGCTCGAGTTGTAGAGCCCGCCGGTCTGCTCGTGAAGCTGGGCGGCACCGGCGACATTCTCCTGTGTGCCGATAACCCACTCGTCGATCCACGTCTGTTCCACGATTACCATTTGATCGATGGACTGTTCCTGCCCAATGGCTGCATGGCGGCCAGCAAAACGCCATCTGCGTCCTGGTCAGACGCGAAGCAGCGCGGCCGCCGTCAGCCACGCTGCTTGAGACCGGGACTCTGCACGAGCCCGACATCTGGCGGGTCACCGAACACAGCGGGCGAGAAGCCTTCGCTCCCTATCGTGGCCTTCGCGGACAATGGTGAGTCAGCGCCCTCGGAACCCCATACAAGGAGAGATAGCCCAATGTCTACCGGATCCAGTCAGCGCGAAATCGACGTGCGCGATCCTCTCGCCTACTCCGTGCCGATGGTGGTCGAGCAGACCAGCCGGGGTGAGCGCGGCTACGACATCTTCTCCTTGCTCTTGAAGAACCGCATCGTGTTCCTGGGCACGCCCATCGACGACGTGGTCGCCAACCTCATCGTCGCCCAGCTCCTGTACCTTGCCCAGGACGACCCGGACCGCGAGATCCAGATGTACATCAACAGCCCGGGCGGCCAGATCGACGCGGGTCTCGCCATCTACGACACTATGCACCTTATCCAACCACAGGTCGCAACGACGTGCATCGGCATGGCCGCCAGCATGGGGGCGGTGCTGCTGGGCGGTGGTGCCAAGGGCAAGCGGTCGTCTCTGCCCAACTCGCGCATCTTGATCCATCAGGCTTCGGCCGGTTTCCAGGGCACCGCGTCGGATATCGAAGTGCAGGCGCGCGAGATCATCCGCATGAATGCGCGCCTGCAGGAGATGATGGCCGCGGACACCGGCCAGTCGGTCGAACGGGTCGCGCACGACATCAACCGCGACCACTGGATGAGCGCTGCCGAGGCCATGGAGTACGGGGTTGTGGACCTGATCGTCGGCCAGACAGCCGCGACAGCGGCAGCCGATCGGGCCGAGGCGGCCGTCAAGGAGACGAGCGACGGCATCAGCAAGCCGTTCAACGGTAAACGCTGACGTCCGCCGGGTCGACGTTTGATCGAAGGACCCACGCCGGCCCGAGGGACGCCTGCCCCAGGTTGACAGGCGCGCAATCTGAGCCCGACGATCTCCGGGACGCGCTGCCCAGCCACGTACAGCAGGCGCAGGAGGACCGGGTTGCGGTGGTTGGGCTCGAGGGTCAGCAGACGCAACACCTGCGTCTCACCATGCAGCCAGAGGTTGACGAGCTGGGCGCCGGTGTCGGTCGACCAAGCCCGCTCGAAGGTGGCCGTCGGGCTCGATCAGGCGACGGAGTCGCTCACGACCAGGGGCCTTCCAGGTCGAACAGGATGGGAGTTTCACCGCGTCTGTCAGCGCGGACGTTGGGGCGGCAGATGTCCGTGGGTCCGCGCCCGCGCGATGGCGTCGTCCCGTGCGACCCGGACCAGCATCGTGAGGAAGGCATCGCAGGCCTCGCGCGAGGTACTGGCGAACTGCGTAAGCGCGTGCTCTGTGGCGGGGCCTGCGCGTGCGCTCCCAGGCGTTCGGCCGCGGCCGGCGTGGTTGCGCGCTGTCGACGGAACGCAGCAGCGCGGGCGCGAAAATAAACAAGGAACGGTTCGCGGGTGGGGATCGCCATGGCCCGCAGCCTCCTGCAATGGCCTGCGACCAGAGTACCGCGACGGACGTGTGCAGGGAGAATAATGCTTGTCATCGCGGGTGCCCAGAGGCCTATATCTCGCGCCCGAGATCCGGTTACTGGAAGGGCTCCGCTCACGTTGTGCGACCGCAGTCCGGGCGCGACCTTGGCTCACGACATGCAGCACTTGCTTCGGTTCACTCGACGCAAGCGTGAGCTCAATCTTGCCGCAGACGATCTAGTGGCGGGCCAAGTACTAGCCCAGGGCGTCGGGGTGCCAGCCCGGCCGCCTGCGTTCTGCCGCGCGATTGCCAGCGGCCAGTTGAATCGCGGCGCGGACGTCGGCCTGGTGGTGGACCTGCTC
>WNGA01012848.1_pt1 | contig 10776 bp, 9 predicted proteins | sample 5400061 | NCBI WGS metagenome assembly WNGA01 (sample SAMN13153366, study PRJNA577476) | soil metagenome | isolation source: 100 cm soil or saprolite under grassland replicate 2 | place: USA:California | collected 2016-06-15
CTCACGCAGCTGACGCATCGTCACGGCCGCCACGCTGGACTGAACGCCGGGGCAGGCACTATGTCTGCAGTCCGCGTGCCATCCCACCGCACGGCAGCGATTGCCGGGGAACTACAGTTGTAGTAGTTGCATGAAGCCGTCGCGTACGCGATCCAGGTACCGTCGCCGGACCAGCTGGGGTCGGTATCGACCCGATCCCCCGTTGTAAGGGGCGTGACGGCCAATCCACTGACGTTCACCACGAGCAGGTCATAATCACACCAGTAATAGCAGCTCTGGGTGTGACGGAATACGATCTTCTGGCCATCGGGCGACCAGGCGGGTTGATAGTTTTCGCCGCTCGACGTGAGTTTCGTCGGATTCTGGCCATCAGCATCCATGACCCAGATCTCCGCGGCGCCCGATCGCGTACTCCAGAACGCGATCTTCGCGCCGTCCGGAGACCAAGCAGGGTCGCCATCAGGAGTTGGTGTGACACCGTCGGTCGTCAGCCGCACCTGGCTCGAGCCGTCGGCGGCGTTCATGACGTAGATCTCCGCATGACCGTCGCGCTCGCTCACGAAGGCAATCTTCGATCCATCAGGTGACCACGTCGGCTGATAGTCTGCCGCGGACTGATTCGTCAGGCGCAGGACATTCTGCCCGTCCGAGTTCATGATGTAGATGTCGGAATTGCCGTCGCGATTGCTCGCAAAGGCGAGCTTCGAACCATCCGCAGCCCATGCCGGATCGATGTCGACCGCTGTGTTGTTGGTAAGGCGAGTCAGGCCCGTTCCATTTGTCTTTACAACGTACATCTCGTTGTTCCCATCGGCCTGGGAGACGAACGCGAGTTGTCTCGCTGCGACGCAGTTGACGTTGAAGGTGACCGCGAGCGTGCTTCCATTGACGACAGATACATTGATCGGGTGCGGGCTGGTAATCTCACAGTTCAGGGATACGCCGCTCAGGCGAACGGTGTAGTCGCCGGGCAGCAGCTTGGCCGTGACTGTGCCGTTGGTCTCGCTCGCTGCGGTCGTATCGTAGGTGACTCCGTCGAACGTCACGACGTACCCATTGGGGTCGGGATCCACTCCGGTTGTCGCCACCGTAACCGCGATGCTGCCCAGCTGCACGCACGATATCGCGAATGCGGCCTCGACCAACCCAGCCGAGGGTACGGTGACCGTGCGGGGATTGGGGTTTGCAACCGTGCAATTGCGCGCGACGTCTCGCACGAGCACGCTATGGTCGCCGATGACGATGTTCGGAAGGGTCACGACGTCGTTGACACCGACTGTCCCTTCCCATGTGGAATAGCAGTAGTAGCCGTAGTAGTAGTCGTAGTCGCAGTACTCGTCGACCACGACGTCGTAGCCATTCGCATCGAAGTCCGCACCCGTCGTGGTCGTTGCGATCCGCAGGCTCCCGTGATTCGATACGCACGTGACGTCGAAGGTCGTGCGCGCGGTATCACGGGTGAGTCCACCTGTGGTCACCTGGATTGTGCGCGGGTTGTCCCCAGCGACCGAGCAATTCGCCGACATTCCGCTGAGGGACACGCTCTGACTGCCGCTGAGGTCGGGGAATCGGGTCGTCCCGTTGATCCCGAGCGGTTTTGATGTGGTCCCCACCTGAACGCTGTAGCCGTCGGCATCCAGATCGATCCCGGTCGTCGCAGCGGTTACCTCAATGACCCCAGTCGTGGCGACACACGACAGTTGGAACGCGACCGTGAGGACCTCGCCGGTCACCAGCGTGACAGACTGAGGATTGTCCCCGCTCACCGCGCAGTTTGCAGCGAGCCCACTGAGCGTTACCGACTGACTCCCCGCCGTGAGGCGCGTGATGTCGACGGTTCCGTTCGTGGCGACGGTGGTGGGGTCAGTCGTGCCGATCTGCACGATGTACCCGTTCGCGTCGAGATCGAGTCCCGTCGTCGTCGTCGTAACGTGGACGCCAGTCACGACGCACGCGATGGCGAAGACGACCGTTGTGGTCTCCGCCAGAGCGGGGACCATCGCCGCCGAGGGATTCGTCGCGCTCGGCGAGCAATTCGACGCCACGTTGCCCAACGCGATCGCATGATTACCCGTTGCCAGGTCGGTAATGACGGCGACGCCGTTGGTGGCCAGTGTCGCCCGCTGCACATCATCCACCCGCACGGTGTAGCCGTTCAGATCGAGGTCGCCCCCGGTCGTCGCCGCGGTGACGCGCAGACTGCCGGTGAACGGACCGGTCCCGGACTCGCACGCGACCGTGAAAAGCAGGGCGAGGTGCAGGGCGACCCTGCGCAGGAGCGTAGGCATGGGCTTCACCCTACCCTTTTCAGTCAGCGCTTTGGTGGCAGAAATCGGACGTGTGGGGGCGGGAGCGGATCCCTCGACATGCCTCGAGCCATTGTTCCGGCACGGGCCCCTCCGGGGCGAGCAGCGAGTGCGGATATAGCACCGCGTGCCGCAGCCGTCAAACGAGGCGCGCGAACGCTCCTAACAGCGGGAAAATGGTGATGTGTGTCACGGGTGCGTCGCTAGCGTCAGCGCATGCACGAGTCGGTCGTCGTTGTTCTCGCCACCGGCGGCGCGAGCCTCGAACGTGACGCGCTCGACGCGTTGCCGGAGACGACCGTCACATGGTGTCGCATCGAACGGGAGGGCCCTCTGGCCTGTCTCGCCGCCCGAGTGTGTCACCCGGACGCTGTTTCTGAATTCCGAGTGAGAGTCCGGCAATGGGGTGCGGCTCGGGGATGGGGTGTAACTGTTGCGCCGTGCGGTCCGGCTTGCTAACGTAAATCACATGCATGACTTGGGGGCCTCGCCTGGTGGAACCGGCGCAGATTCGCCACGGCTCCCGTCGACTCCTCAAAACCGCCGCTCCGTACTCGCCCGTTGGTTCGACAGTTGGATGCGATCGCTCGGTATGGCGCTCGTGCTGTTCCTCATCATCCGCACATTCCTTCTCGAAGCATTTCAAATCCCCTCCGGCAGCATGGAACGCACGCTCCTGGCGGGGGATTTTTTGTTTGTGAATAAAGCCGTATACGGGGCGCAGATTCCCGGCACCAACGCCCGCCTGCCCGGTTTCAATACGCCGCGCCGCGGCGACGTGATTGTGTTCGCCTATCCGAAGGACCCGACGCTGAGCTACGTGAAACGGGTGATCGGCGCGCCGGGTGACGTCGTCGAAATGCGGTTGGGACAGGTGTACGTGAACGGCCGCGCGCTCGATGAGCCGTACGTGCAGCGCGTCGATCCGCTCCACGACGGATTCGATCCCGAGTTCAACTGGCAGCGGGAGTACTTGGTGCGGCGCAGCGATGAGCAGCTCCGCCGTTATCACCCTACGCGTGATACGTGGGGTCCCCTGCGTGTCCCCGTGGGCAAGTATTTCGTGCTCGGGGACAATCGCGACAATTCCGCTGATTCACGCTATTGGGGCTTTGTCGAAGCGAGCGCGGTGAAGGGCCGCCCGCTCGTCGTCTATTTCAGTTACGATCGCGGGACGCGCGATGCGCTTCCCTGGCTGACCGACATTCGCTGGAGCAGGCTCGGTTCGCTGATTCATTAGAGTGGTAGCTTCCCCAAGAGGAGTGGCCACCAAATGCAATTGAATACGGCGAAGCGCGCATCATTTGATGAGGGGTCTCTGGATCAGTATTTGCGGGAAATCAGTCAGTATCCGCTGATTACGCGCGAAGAAGAAGTCACCCTCGCGCAACGCATCAAGCAACAGGATCCGGAGGCGCTCGACAAGCTCGTGCGCTCCAACCTGCGGTTCGTCGTGTCGGTCGCCAAGAAATATCAGAACCAGGGCGTGTCCCTCTCCGATCTGATCAACGAGGGCAACCTCGGCCTGATCCGCGCCGCCCACAAGTTCGACGAGACCAAAGGCATCAAATTCATTTCGTACGCCGTCTGGTGGATCCGCCAGGCGATCCTCCAGGCGCTCGCCGAGCAGTCGCGCATCGTGCGGGTGCCGCTGAATCGCGCCGGCACGCTGCATCGCATCGGCAAGCGCTCGGCGTCGCTGCTGCAGGAGCTGGGGCGCGAGCCGACGGTCGAAGAGATCGCCGAGGGGATGGACATCTCCGAGGAAGAAGTCGCCAAGACGCTGTCGATCTCGCAGGCGCATCTGTCGCTCGACGCGCCGCTCACGCCGGGCGAAGACAACAAGCTGCTGGATTATCTCCCCGACACGACGAATCCCGGTCCGGACGACGAGATCTTCGAGCATGCGCTCACCGAATCGATCGAGTCGGTACTCGCGACGCTGAAGGAGCGCGAGGCTCGCATCCTGCGGCTGTACTTCGGGCTCGAAGGGCAGGAGCCGATGACGCTCGAGGAGATCGGGTCGCAGCTGGGGATCACCCGCGAACGGGTTAGACAACTCAAGGAAAAGGCGCTGGCGAGACTGCGGCATGTCTCCAGGGCCCGCGCACTGGAAAGCTTCCTCTCCTAATTCGTGCGTGGTGCGTGGTACGTCGTGCGTGGTCCCACGCACCACGCACCATGTACCACGCACGTTTATATTTCCACCCCCATGGCCTCCCAATCGTCATTTGATATTTCGACCGGCGCGGATCTTCAGGAAGTCGACAACGCCGTCAATCAAGCCACGAAAGAAATCATCCAGCGCTACGACTTCAAAGGCTCGAAGGCGTCGCTGAGTTTTGATCGTCCCAAGGCCACGTTGACTCTGGTTGCGGATGACGACTTCAAGATGAAAGCGCTGTTCGACGTCCTGCAGTCGAAAATGATCAAGCGCGGCGTGCCGGTGAAAAACATGGAGCTCGGCGCGATCACTCCGGCGGCGAACGACACCGTGCGGCGCGAGATCAAGCTCACCCAGGGGATCCCGCAAGAAAAAGCAAAGGCGATTGTGAAGGCGATCAAGGACAAGAAATTCAAGAAAGCCCAGGCCTCGATTCAGGGCGAAGAGATCCGCGTCGCGGCTCCCTCCAAGGACGAGCTCCAGGAAGTCATCGCATTCTTGCGCGCCCAGGATTTCGGCATCGAGCTCCGGTTCGGGAACTACCGGGGGGGCGGATGAAACTGGGCGTCATCTCCCTCGGCTGCGACAAAGCGACGGTGGACTCGGAGCGGCTCGTGGGCGAGCTGGTCGGCCACGGCGCGGTCGTCACGCCCGACCTTCCCGCTGCCGACGTGATCCTGGTCAACACCTGCGGCTTCATCGATGCGGCCAAGCAGGAGTCGATCGATGCGATGCTCGAAGCCGCCAAGCTGAAGGAAGGCGGCGTGAAAGCGGTGGTGGCTGTCGGTTGTCTCATTCAGCGGTACAAGCAGGAGCTGCAGCAGGAGATTCCCGAGGTCGATCTGTTTCTCGGCTTCTCCGAACTCCATCATCTGATCCCCGAGCTCGCCCAGCGGGGCTTGATCGCCGATCCGGTTGCCGAGCATCCCGGCGTGCGACAGTTCCTCGGCGACCAGCCGCATGTGCGATATCTGAAGATTTCGGAAGGCTGCGATCACACCTGCGCCTTCTGCGCCATTCCGCTGATGCGCGGGAAGCATCGCTCCGAGCCCCTCGCCCGGCTGGTGCGCGAAGCGCAGCAGCTCGAGGCGCAGGGCGCCAAAGAGATCAACCTGGTCGCGCAGGATCTCGGGCATTGGGGAAGGGATTTGGGACTCGGTGGGCCCAAGTTGCCCGACTTGCTGGAGACGCTGCTGCGCGAGACGACCGTCCCATGGTTCCGCTTGCTCTACGTCTACTCAGCGGGGATCAACGAGCGTTTGGTCGAGCTGATGGCGCGGAACCCGAGGATCGTGCCGTACATCGACATGCCGATCCAGCACGCGACCGACCGCATGCTGGAACGGATGCGGCGCCCCGAGCGCGTGCGGACGTTGCGGGAGAAGCTCGCGTGGCTGCGCGGCGCCGTGCCCGATTTGGCGATCCGCACAACGTGCCTGGTAGGCTTCCCGGGCGAGACGGACGAGGATTTCCGGGCGTTGCTGGGTTTCCTCGAGGAAGCGCAATTCGACCGCATGGGCGCCTTTGCATACTCGCCGCAGGAGGGCACGCGCGCGATGCAATACGAAGACGACGTAGACGAAGGCGTCAAGCGAGACCGTCTAGAAGAAGTCGTCGAGGTACAGCGGGCGATTTCGGGCGAACGGCTGGCGCGATTCGTGGGACGGGAAGTCGACGTATTGGTGGATCAACCAGACGTTGGACGGGTGAAATGGCAAGCAGATGATGTCGACGGCGTCACGTACCTGCAGGACAGTGGATGGGCGAGACCGGGAGGCTTCGTCCGGGCCCGGATTACGGGGAGCGAGGACTACGATTTCCAGGCGGCCGCGCTGACGTGACGGGATCGCGCGAGCTTTTCGACCGGGCGAAACGGGTGTTGCCCGGTGGCGTGAACTCACCCGTGCGGGCGTTCCGGGCAGTCGGCGGGACGCCTTTTTTTGTCGCCCACGGTCACGGATCCAGCCTCGCCGACGTCGATGGTGAGGAGTACCTGGACTACGTGTGCTCGTGGGGTGCCCTCATCCTGGGGCACGCGCACCCCGTTGTGCTGGATGCCGTCCGCGCGGCGGCGGGACAGGGATGGACGTACGGGACCCCGTGCGAGGCCGAAGTCGAGCTCGCCGAGGAGGTGCGGCGGCGCATGCCGAGCCTCGAGATGATGCGGTTCGTGAACAGCGGTACCGAAGCGACGATGGCGGCGGTACGGCTGGCGCGCGCGGCGACCGGCCGCGACATCATCATCAAGTTCGAGGGCTGCTACCACGGTCATGCCGACGGATTTCTCGTCAAGGCGGGATCCGGCGTCGCAACCCTGGGTCTGCCGGACAGTCCCGGTGTCCCCGCAGTACTCGCGCGTCTCACGCTCACCGCGCCGTTCAACGATGCCAGGTCCGTTGCCGACCTGTTTCGCGAACATGCCGATCGGATCGCCGCCGTCATCGTCGAACCCTACGTCGGCAACGCGGGCTTCATCCCGCCCGAGTCCGATTTTCATCCGGCATTGCGGTCGCTGTGTGACCGGCATGGCGCATTGCTGATCTTTGATGAGGTGATGACCGGATTCCGTGTAGCGGCGGGAGGCGCGCAGGAACGTCTCGGCGTCAAGCCCGATCTGACGACGTTGGGCAAGATCGTGGGCGGCGGATTTCCGGTTGGGGTGTACGGGGGACGCGCCGACCTGATGAAACGCGTCGCGCCCGAGGGCCCGGTCTACCAGGCGGGCACGCTGTCGGGTAATCCCGTCGCGATGGCGGCAGGACTCGCCACGCTCCGGGAAACGAGCAAGCCGGGATTCTACGAGACGTTGAACCGGCGCACAGACCGGCTGGTGAGCGGGCTCCAAAACGCGGCCCGTCGCAACGGCATCGCGGTAACGACGGGACATGCCGGATCGATGTGGGGTCTCTACTTCACGCCCGGCCCCGTCCGCACCTACGCCGATGCCAGAGAGTCCGACACCGTGCTCTTCGCGCGCTGGCACAAGGCCGCGCTCGCCCGGGGCGTGTTCCTCGCGCCGTCCGCCTTCGAGGCAGGGTTCGTCTCATCGGCGCACTCCGAGGCCGATATCGATTTCACCATCGAGCAGCTCGATGCGGCGTTGGCCGAAGCGCGCGCTCGCTAGCCTCGCGCTGATCGCGACGGCGGCGTGCCCCCGGAGCCCGCAAGGCGCTCCGCAGCCCGCGACCGGTGAGCCGGAGCTGCGAGTTGGTCTCGGGGTGGGACTCGCCAATGCGTCCATCGGCGGGCCCGAGAGCGGCGAGCTGTTCGTCAGCGAAGCGGCGAGCGGCACGCCAGTGGGATCCATTCCGGCCGGCGTCCGGTGGGTCGTCTTTGCGGATTCTGCTGATCCTTCCCGTCTCCGTCTTGTGAAGCCCGATAGCACGCGGACCGAGCCGCTGCGCGGCGTCGCCGTCGTCAACGTCACCGAGAATCGATTCGTGATCGCCAACGGGCGCCGCTATCGCGGACGTATCAACATCACATCCGGCCGCGGCGGTCTGACGGTCGTGAACCGCGTGAACGTCGAGAGCTACATCGCGGGCGTCGTCGGACCGGAAATTGGCGCACGCCGGCCCGACGAGGTGGCCGCCGTGCTCGCCCAGGCCGTCGTCTCCCGGAGCTTTGCCATCAAGAATCGGGGCCGCTGGGACGCCTTTGGCTTCGACGCCTATGCCGATACCCGCGATCAGGTCTACCTCGGTGTCGCCGTGGAAACCGCCCAGGTCTGGGACGCCGTCCGCAAAACAGCGGGACAGGTCCTGCAGTATGACGGTGACGTGATCGACGCCTATTTCCACTCGACCTGCGGCTTCAGCACCGCGGGCGTGGAAGAGGCATTCGCCACGTCCCGTACGCGTCCCTATCTGCGACCGGTATCCGATGATCGGGGCGGAGGGCATTACTACTGCGACATCTCACCGCGGTTTCGCTGGCGCGAAGAATGGGACGGCTCCAAGCTGCGCGCTATATTGTCGCGGACGCTCCCCAACGTGACGCCGCTGTCTGGTGACGGTCTGCAACGCATCACCGACGTGACGGTGAGCCGCACGACGCGATCGGGGCGCGTTGGCGAGCTGCGGATCGTCTTCGAGCGTGGCGACATCCGCATTCCCGGCCCAGACGTGCGCGGCGTGCTGCGGCCGGAGGCTGACCGGACGCTCTCGAGCGCCGCGTTTCAACTGACGGTCACGAAGACAAACGGCGAAGTCTCGCGGCTCGTGGCTGCCGGTGCGGGATCGGGGCATGCGGTCGGGATGTGCCAGTGGGGAGCGATCGGCCGTGCGCGCGCCGGCCAGGACTATCGAAAGATTCTGACCACGTACTTCCCGGGGACGAAAATTGAGAGGCTCTACTAGAGCGGTTTGGCGGTTGAGCGGTTGGGCGGTTAGAGCTGCCGTCATTTTCGCGCTTTTGCTAACCGTCGAACCGCCAAACCGCTTAACCGCACAGGGTGTCTTGAACCAGTTCTCCTACGAAAACCTCCGGTTCTCCGGCATCCAATTTGACGTCGGCGTGCTGGGTGCTTCGGAGCTCACGGGCGCGACCGTCGGGGGCGTGCGCGTGGATTACGGCCGTATCGCGCCGAGGGTCCGGCTGCTGCTGGGCCTCTCCTACTTTCACTCGCAATTCGATCACCAAGCGCGAGACGGGTTTGAGCGTCGCCTCGACAGCATCGTGAATCCCTCGACACCCGACAACATCAACCTCGGGCGCATCTCGCTCAGCGACATCATCGGCGACATCGATTTCCAATACGTCTTCCCCCAGGGGCACGGGATCAACGCGTACATCGGCACGGGCGTGAGTGTCCATGCCCGTAACGGCGGCGGCGCGGCGATCAAGGGCACGTTCGTGGAAGACGCGCTCGACGTAATCACCGCCGGATTGAACGGGACCATCGGATTCGAGTTCAATCTGTCTCGCGCCTGGCGATTCACCCTGGACGGGCGCGGGGTGTTGTCGAGCGGCTTGAAAACCGCGAGCCTGCGGACAGGGATCATGTACCGGTTCCGAGCGGGCAGGGAGCAGGGAGCAGGGAGCCGTTGAACGATCCGATCCGGGTCGGCGTGCTCGGCGCGGGCGGAATCGCGCAGGTGGCACACTTGCCCGTCCTGCGCCGGCTCCCGGGGGTCGAAGTCGCCGCCATCTGCGACAACGACGTGGGTAAAGCGCAGGCCCTCGCCGCCCGCTTCGAGGTGAGGGATACCTACGACGACATCGAAGAGGTACTCCGCTACGCCAACGTAGACGTCGTTGTCATTTGCACGCCCAATCACCTGCACGAAATCCATGTCACGTCGGCGCTGGCGGCCGGCGTGCATGTGCTGTGCGAGCGGCCGCTGGCCCTGACCCTCGCGGGCGTGGAGCGCGCCCTTGCGGCCAGCGATAAATACGGCAAACGGGTGATGGTCGGCATGAATCACCGCTTCCGCTCCGATGTGCAGGCCGTGCGCGGGTTTCTCGCGGGCGGGGACCTCGGGGGATTGCAGGCGGTCCGCGGCGGCTGGTACACCTTCCAGCCGAGCCGGCAGATGCTGGGGTGGCGGCTGCGGCGCGAGCAGGCGGGCGGTGGCGCGGTCCTCGACCTCGGCCTGCCTCTCATCGATCTGGGGATGTGGCTCGCCGGCTGGCCCGCGCCGAAGCGCATCTCCGCGCACGTGACGCGGCCGTCAAAAGACGCGGTCGAGGACATGGGGTCTGCGCTGATCGTATGTGAGAACGGCATGTCGATCGCCGTCGACGTCAGCTGGCGGCACCTGGGCGAGGGTGAACGCTTCTGGTTCGACATCCTCGGGTCAAAGGGGTCGGCCAGGATCCAGCCCCTGCGCATTTTCCGCGAGCAACATGGCGCCGCAGTCGACGTGACGCCGACCGGGGCCACCGGACGCGAAACGCAGTTCATCCAGTCATATCGTGTCGAATGGATGTATTTCCTGGCGGTGATCAAGGGCGACGTGAACGCGCCGCCGCCCCGCGATCAGCTCGCGCTACAGCGCGTGCTGGACGCGATCTACCGCTCCGCTGATGAAGGGCGCGACGTATTGTTGTGAGCCGGCGCCGCTTGGTGGTGCTCGTCGTCCTGGGAGCGATCGCGCTCACCCTGAGTTATCCGCCGTTTCCCATTCCGCCACTCAGCTTCTTTGCGATCATCCCCGCGGTCCTGCTCGTGCAGCAGGCCGTGGCGGAGTCGAATCCGCTCGCCGCGTTTCGGTGGGGCTGGTGGTACGGCCTCGTCAGCAACGCGTTCGTGCTGTACTGGATGATCGTCGCACTCTGGCATTTCACGCCGCTGTCCGCGCTCGG
>WNGA01012850.1_pt1 | contig 10775 bp, 10 predicted proteins | sample 5400061 | NCBI WGS metagenome assembly WNGA01 (sample SAMN13153366, study PRJNA577476) | soil metagenome | isolation source: 100 cm soil or saprolite under grassland replicate 2 | place: USA:California | collected 2016-06-15
TCATCTTCCCCAAGAGTCCATATCGACGGGAAGGTTTGGCACCTCGATGTCGGCTCATCGCATCCTGGGGCGGTAGCACGTCCCAAGGGTTGGGCTGTTCGCCCATTAAAGCGGTACGCGAGCTGGGTTTAGAACGTCGTGAGACAGTTCGGTCCCTATCCGCTGCAGCCGGAGGGAACTTGAGGAAGGCTGTCCCTAGTACGAGAGGACCGGGACGGACGCAGCTCTCGTGTGCCAGTTGTCCTGCCAAGGGCACTGCTGGTTAGCGACCTGCGGAAGGGATAAGCGCTGAAAGCATCTAAGCGCGAAGCTCTTTCCAAGATGAGGTTCCCCACTGGGTCAACCAGGTAAGGGCCGTGGCCAGATGACCACGTTGATAGGCCGGAGGTGTACGCACAGCAATGTGTTCAGCCGACCGGTACTAATCGCCCGAGGGCTTGGATCGACAAAGACGTTTGTGCTCGCTATGGAGTTCTCACGGGGCGCTGGCGCGCCAATGGCGCGCCCCTCGTGACAAGGTTTCGGTGGCCATGGCGGCGGGGTCACACCCGTTCCCATTCCGAACACGGAAGTTAAGCCCGCCAGCGCCGATGGTACTTGGGGAGAGATCCCCTGGGAGAGTAGGACGCCGCCGGATTTCTCATTGAGACGAGCCCTCGCCCACCGGCGGGGGCTCGTTCTCGTTTTCGACCTGCCAGGTACGATCGGGCGCATGGCGCGTCCCTCTGGTTCTGATCCGGCGCGCCGGCGCTCCAGTTCGAAGCCTCCCTCGAAGGGGGGCAAAGGCAAGCCGCCGGCGCGGCGGTCGTCGGGCGAGCGCGCCGGTCCCGGCGTTCGGAAATCGGCCGCGGCCCGCCGGGCTGAGGATGCGGCCAGGCGGACGGACGCCACCGATCAGCGCACCGCCCACAGCGGCTGGGGCGGGGTCGCCCGGCGCGGCGCTCGCCAGGTCGACCGGGCCGAGGAACCGTCCGACCGGGGCGGACGCCCTGGCCGCCGGCCGACGGGCCGCCCGGTGAAGCGGACCACGAAGGCGACCGGGGATCGCCCGAGCGCATCTGCAACGTGGCGAAAGGCCGTTGCGTCGGCCCGCGACACCACGGATGACGTCGACCCCGACCTCCCCAGTCACCGTTCCCCCGATGTCGAGGAGTGGATCGATCACGGCGAGGTGCGGTCCGAGGCGACGAGTGCGGTCGCCCGCGCCGCGACGCCAGGGGGCAAGCCGCCGGCGCGGCCAAGGAAGGCGCGCGTCCGGCCAGAGCCTCGACCCGAGCGGGGCGACCGGGACATCGCGGCGGCCACGGCGGCGTCGACCGCCACCATCTTGCAAGCGCGCCTGCGTGACGCGACCCGGGCGTACGACCGCGAGAGATATCAGGACGCGAAGCGTGTGCTCGGCCCGCTGGCGCGGCGGGTGCCAGGTGCCGCGGCGGTGCGGGAGCTTCACGGCCTGACGTTGTACCGGTTGGGCCGGTGGAGGGAAGCGGTCAAGGAGCTGGAAGCCTTCCGCTCGCTCACCGGGTCCACCGAACAGCACCCGGTGCTCGCCGACTCATACCGTGCCCTCGGGCGCTACACGGAGGTGGACGAGCTCTGGCGCGAGCTGCGCGAGCAGTCGCCGAGCGCCGAGCTGGTAGCCGAGGGCCGGATCGTGGCTGCCGGTGCGCTGGCCGACCAAGACCGGGTGGCCGACGCCATCCGGCTCCTCGAGCAGGCGACGAAGCGCGCCGGTAAGGCGCCCCGCCACGCCCGTCCGCATCACCTTCGTCTCTGGTACGCGTTGGCGGACCTGTACGAACGGGCCGGTGATGTGCCGCAGGCCCGCGACCTGTTCAGGCGGATCGAGGCGATCGAGCCCGACTTCGCCGACGTTGGCCGGCGGGTGCGCGCTCTTCGCTGATTCGCCGTCACATTGGTCTCCCGGCGGCGCACCCGCGGATCGCTCGCGAAGCGAGCGAGGACCGTTGGGGTCGGCCCCGTGCGACGGCAGCGCCCATATGGGCGCTGCAACCTCCGGGTGCTCGTCGTCCCCTGTGCGCCGGTGCTCGGCCCTCGGTCTCACTTCGGCCGGGGCCCAGTCACTGTCACACCCCCTGCGTACGATGAGGTCGAGCTTCCCCGCTATCCAACCCATGCGCATCGCAGGAGGAAAAGCGATGAACGTCGTCGTGTTGCGGGGGAGCTTGTCACGAGCCCCCCGAGTCAGGGCATTGCAGTCGGGCGACCAGCTGTTCGTGTACGACCTCACCACCCGTCGTCACGAGGAGCGGGCCGACACCGTCCCCGTCGTCTGGTTCGACCCACCGCACACCGCGGCCGAGTTGGACGCCGGGGCCGAGGTGGTGGTCGTCGGCCGGGTACGGCGCCGGTTCTATCGCGCAGGGGAGCGTACGCAGTCGGTCACCGAGGTGGTCGCCGACGACGTCGTGCCCGCGGGTGCGACCCGACGAGTGCGCGCCGCGCTGCGTCGGGTCGAGGCCACGATCACGGAGGTGCCGGCCAAGCCATCCGGCTGATGTCCTCGGCGGTGGCCCTGGGTAGGGTGGCGCCGTGGACATCCAGACCTTGCTGGGCAAGGACGCCGAATCCCTGCTCACCCATGAAGCCAAGGGCATTCCCAAAGAAGACCTCACAGTGCCCGGTCCGGACTTCGTCGACCGCTCGTTCGTGGGGAGTGACCGCTCGCCACAAGTGCTGCGCAACCTTCAGGCGGTGATCGACCACGGCCGCCTGCGTGGCACCGGCTACATGTCGATCCTCCCGGTCGATCAGGGCATCGAGCACTCGGCCGCGGCCTCGTTCGCACCGAACCCCAAGTACTTCGATCCCAAGAACATCGTGGAGCTCGCCATCGAGGGCGGGTGCAACGCAGTCGCGAGCACCTTCGGGGTGCTCGGGATGGTGTCGCGCCGGTACGCGCACCGGATTCCCTTCATCGTCAAGCTCAACCACAACGAGCTGCTGACCTACCCGAACAAGTTCGACCAGATCATGTTCGGGAACGTCGAGGAGGCATTCGATCTCGGCGCAGCCGCCGTCGGGGCCACGGTGTACTTCGGATCCGATGAGGCGACGCGCCAGCTGCAGGAGGTGAGCGAGGCGTTCGCGCAGGCGCACCAGCTCGGCATGTTCACGGTGCTCTGGTGCTACCTGCGCAACAGCGCCTTCAAGAAGGACGGCGTCGACTACGCCGTCGCGGCCGACCTCACGGGCCAGGCCAACCATCTCGGGGTCACGATCGAGGCCGACATCATCAAGCAGAAGCTGCCCGAGAACAACGGCGGCTACGACGCGCTCAACTTCGGCAAGACGAGCAAGCTCGTGTACGACGAGCTGACCTCCGACCATCCGATCGACCTGTGCCGGTGGCAGGTGGCGAACTGCTACATGGGCCGCATCGGCCTCATCAACTCGGGCGGCGAGTCGAAAGGGCAGAGCGATCTCGCCGACGCGGTGCGCACCGCAGTCATCAACAAGCGGGCGGGAGGGGTCGGTCTCATCAGCGGCCGGAAGGCGTTCCAGCGGCCGACGAACGAGGGCATCGAGCTGCTCAACGCCGTCCAGGACGTCTACCTCGACGCCAGCATCACGCTCGCGTAGGCGGCCGGCTCGGCCGCCGGCAACGGCACGGTGGGGGTTCGCACCACCCCGAGGCGGCGGAAGATCTCGGTCGCGTCTTGCTCGAACGCGGCCGCCCGCGGTGGGCCCGCGTGGGACGCGACGCGGGCGACGGCTTCGGGCTGCGCGCCGGCGCACCATGCCGAGGTAAGGCGCACCCGTTGCCCTCGGCGGCCCGTAGGATCATGGTGTTGGATCCAGCCCCCGGATCCCGGTTGCGCGGTACCACGCTCGTCGCTCGACCAGACCTTGCTTTGTCCGGGATGGCGGGAGGGCGACGGTACAGTGACATCCGCGTAAACAGTGAGGGGGACAATGGTGTCCGACACGGTTGAACGCACCCGGACGGTCCACGACCTCGACCGGGTGGTCATCCGGTTCGCGGGCGACTCAGGCGACGGGATGCAGCTGACAGGCGATCGGTTCACGAGCGCCAGCGCCCTGTTCGGCAACGACATCGCCACGTTGCCGGAGTTCCCGGCCGAGATCCGCGCCCCCGCTGGCACGCTCGCGGGGGTTTCCGCGTTCCAGATCCACATCTCCGACCACGAGATCACGACGCCGGGCGACGCGCCCAACGTACTCGTGGCGATGAATCCGGCCGCCTTGAAGTCGCAAATCGGTCAGGTCGAGCCGGGCGGCACGTTGATCATCAACGTCGACACCTTCGAGGAACGCAACCTCGCCAAGGCGGGCTATACGGACAATCCGCTCACCGACGGCAGCCTCAAAGGCTTCACGGTCTACGAGGTGCCGATGACGAGTGTCACGAAGGAAGCGGTGGTGCCGCTGGGGGTGAAGCCTCGTGATGCCGACCGTTCCAAGAACTTCTTCGCGCTCGGTCTCGTGTCGTGGATGTACAGCCGGCCGGTCGACCCGACGTTGCAGTGGATCCAGGAGCGCTTCGCCACGACGCCCATGGTGGCCGAGGCGAACACGGCGGCATTCAAGGCCGGCTACGCGTTCGGCGAGACCGCGGAGTTGTTCGATCATCCGTACCAGGTCGCGCCTGCGGTCCTGGCGCCAGGGACGTACACGAACATCACCGGCAACACCGCGCTGGCGTGGGGGCTCGTCGCCGCCGGCCAGCTCGCGAAGCTGCCCGTGTTCCTCGGGAGCTACCCGATCACGCCGGCCTCGGACATCCTCCACGAGCTGTCGAAGCACAAGAACTTCGGCATTCGCACGCTCCAGGCCGAGGACGAGATCGCCGGCATCGGCGCCGCGCTGGGCGCGGCCTTCGCCGGCCACCTGGGCGTCACCACCACGAGCGGGCCGGGCATGGCGCTCAAGGCCGAGACCATGGGGCTCGCGGTGAGCCTCGAGCTGCCGCTGCTCATCATCGACATCCAGCGCGGCGGTCCGTCCACGGGACTGCCCACGAAGACGGAGGCCGCCGATCTCTTGATGGCCATGTACGGCCGTGCCGCCGAGTCGCCGCTGCCGATCATCGCGCCCGTGAGCCCGGCCCACTGCTTCGAGATCGCCATCGAAGCCGCCCGCATCGCGCTGAAGTACCGCACGCCGGTGATCGTGCTCTCCGACGGTTACCTGGCGAATGGCTCCGAGCCGTGGCGCCTGCCCGACGTCGGCAGCCTCCCCGACATATCGGTGTCGTTCGCGACCGAGCCGAACCACATCGACGAGAACGGCGAAGCGGTCTTCTGGCCGTATCTCCGCGATCCCGAGACGATGGCTCGACCCTGGGCCATCCCCGGCACGCCCGGCCTCATGCACCGCATCGGTGGCATAGAGAAAGAGGACGGCACGGGCAACATCTCCTACGAGCCCGAGAACCACGAGCGGATGGTGCGGCTCCGGGCCGCGAGGATCGCCGGGATCGCAGCCGACATTCCTCCGGTCGCGGTCACCGGTGACGTCGACGATGCCGAGCTCCTCGTGGTCGGCTGGGGCTCCACTTGGGGCGCGATCGACGGGGCCATGAACCGGGTCCGGGTGCGCGGGCGGCGCATCGCCCACGCCCACGTGGTGCACCTCAATCCGTTCCCCGCGAATCTCGGCGACGTGATCCGGCGTTACCCGAAGGTGCTCGTGCCGGAGATGAACCTGGGGCAGCTGTCACGCCTCCTGCGGGCCGAGTTCCTCGTCGATGCCAAGTCGGTCACGAAGATCCGGGGCGTCCCGTTCACCTCGGGCGAGCTCGAGCTCGCCATCCTCGAAGCGTTGCAAGCGAGCTGATCCCATGAGCGACACGATCATCCCCGTCACCACCCGCAAGGACTGGTCGAGCGATCAAGAGGTGCGTTGGTGCCCCGGCTGTGGCGACTACTCGATCCTGGCCGCAGTCCAGCTGCTCATGCCCGATCTCGGTGTGAGCCGAGAGAACACCGTGTTCGTCTCCGGCATCGGATGCGCCGCCCGGTTCCCCTATTACATGAACACGTATGGCATGCACTCGATCCACGGGCGGGCCCCGGCGATCGCGACTGGGCTCGCGATGGCGCGCCGCGATCTCGACGTGTGGGTCGTCACCGGTGACGGCGACGCCCTGTCGATCGGCGGCAACCACCTGATTCACGTGCTGCGCCGCAACGTCAACCTCACGATCCTGTTGTTCAACAACCAGATCTACGGGCTGACGAAGGGCCAGTACTCCCCGACGAGCGAGGTGGGCAAGGTCACCAAGTCCACGCCGTTCGGCTCACTGGACACGCCGTTCAACCCGGTGTCGCTCGCCCTGGGCGCGGAGGCGTCGTTCGTCGCGCGGACGCACGACATGGACCGGGCCCACATGCTCGAGATGTTCCGCCGGGCCCACGACCACAACGGTGCGGCCTTCGTGGAGATCTACCAGAACTGCAACGTCTTCAACGACGGCGCGTTCGAGGCGGTCACCGGCAAGGAGAACCGGTCGGACATGCTGATCCCGCTGCGCCACGGCGAGCCGATCCGGTTCGGTGCCGACCGCGAGAAGTGCGTCACCCTCGACGGGCAGGGCAACGTGCGGCTGGCGCTGGTGGCCGACGTCGGCGAGGAGCACGTCCTCGTCCACGACGAGACCCGTGGCGACGCGGGTCTTGCCTTCATGCTGTCGCGGCTCGCGGCCGGACCGCACGAGCCCACCCCGATCGGCGTGTTCCGCGCCATCGACCGGCCCGAATACGCCGAAGCCACCTCGCGGCAGCTGGCCGCCGCGCAGGAGCAGAAGGGCCCGGGCGACCTGCACGGGCTGCTGCACAGCGGCGCGACCTGGACGGTGTAGCCGCCCCCTTCGTGCACCCCCACTGCGCGTGCAAGGCTGCGCGCCTGTGGAGGAACACACGCTTGACTTCGCGGTACTCGTGTTGCGGCTCACGCTCGGGCCGATGCTGTTCGCCCACGGCTACAACAAGGTGTTCGGCGGCGGGAAGCTGGCCGGCACCGAGCGCTGGTTCGCGGGTCTTGGGCTCAGGCCCGCGTGGCTTCACGCCCGGTTGGCGGCGGCCAACGAGTGGACCGTGAGCATTCTCATCGCATTGGGGCTGTTGACCCCGCTCGCGTGCGTGGGGTTCGTCGGCCTCATGACGGTCGCCGCCTTCACCGACCACCGGGGCAAGGGTTTCTTCATCTTCAAGGGCGGCTGGGAGTATGTCGCGGTGGTGGGCATGGTCTGCGTCGCGCTGGCCACGCTCGGTCCAGGCGAATGGTCGCTCGACCACGCGCTCGACATCGACCGGCACGGCATCGGCTACGGCATCGCTGCGGGCGTTGCCGGTTTCGCCGCCGGGATGCTGCTGCTCGCGCTGTCCTACCGGCCCGACAAGCCCGTCAACGCGCATACCTGACGCAATAGCCCGGCGAAGCGACGGGCTATTGCGTCGAGAATGGACGATCGAGGGGGCGGAAGACGAGGCCGGTGCGGGCCTTGGGCCAGAAGAACGTCGTCTTCGGTGGGAAGCGGTCGCGGGCGTGAGCGGTGTCGGCGATCTGGGCGACCGATACGGGCCGCAGGAGGATCGCGGCCTCGGCCCGGCCGTCGTGCACCGCGTCGAGGACGGTGCCGACGCCGTGCTGGTAGCGCAGCTCGTGCGGCGGGAACGAGGCGAGCGCCTCAGCGGCGCGGACCGCGTCCACGTCACCGCCGCGGGCCGAGCGCGGATGCAGGAGCCACGCCGCGCCCGGCAGCACCAGCGCGAGCGCACCGGCCTCTTCCATCCGGTCGAGCAGCGACACGTCCGGTGCCTCGGCCGTGACGGGCTCGAACCACGGCTCGAGCGCGGCCAGTGTGTCGAACCCGTCCGGGAGCCCGCTGACCAACCGGTGGATCGCCTGCACCGTGAGCTGCTCGTCGGCGAGCTCCACGACGAACGTCATCGTGGCGTCGGCGGTGCCTACCGCACCGCGCGCGGCGCGCTCGTGTAGGTAGGTGAGCGACGTCTCGTACCGGTGGTGACCGTCGGCGATGACGACGGGCGCGCTGGCGACGGTGTCGGTGATCGCCGCGATCGCATCGGGGTCGGCGAGGCGCCAGAGGCTGTGCTCGACGCCGTCGAGGTCGTGCCACCGGCCAATGGCGGTCGCCGCGGCCGGGTCGCACAGCTTCGAGAGCCCGTCGGCGAGCGATAGGCACCAGATGGGCGAGAGGTTGGCGGCGGTGGCGCGGAGTAGATCGAGCCGGTCGCTCTTCGCCTTCGGCGTCGTGTGCTCGTGGGGGAGAACGTCACCGTCGCCCGGCGGCTCGAGCCCCAGCGCACCGATCACGCCGGTTGTCTGCCGGGCGCGGCCGTGCTCATCGGCGAACGACATCCGGTAGATGTACAAGGACGGCTCGTCGGTGACGAGGACACCGCCGTGTTGCCAGTCCAGGAACCGCGCCGCGGCCTCCTCGTAGCAATCGACGCCAGGCTCCGGTACGGGCGAGTCGACGTGGACGGCGTTGAACGGACTGCGAGCGGCGAGGGCGGCGCGTTCGTCGGCGTCGATGACGTCGTACGGAGGCGCGGTGACGTCGGCCAGGTCGACCCGGGCGGTGTCATAGCGGACGCCCGGGAAGGGCGCGAAGCGGGGCACCCGGCCATCTTGGCACCGGGACGCGAGGATGAAGGAGTGCCCTGGCTGCTCGACCTCGACGGCGTCATCTGGCTCGGCGACGAGCCCATTCCCGGCGCGGCCGAGGCCGTGGCCCGGCTCCGGGAGACGGGGGAGCGGGTCGTGTTCGTCACCAACAACTCGAATGCGCCCGTCGCGACGGTCGAGGCGAAGCTCGAGGCGCACGGCATCGAGGCGACGGGGGACGTGGTGACGTCGGCCATGGCCGCGGCGGCGCTCGTCCATGCCGGCGAGCGAGTGTTGATCTGCGGCGGCGATGGCGTCCGCGAGGCCCTCCGGAGTGTCGGCGCGGTAGGTGTGGAGGTCGGCGATCTCGCCGACGACAAGGTGGACGCGGTCCTCGTCGGCTTCCATGAGGAGTTCGACTACGACCGCATGCGCACCGCGGCCCGGGCCGTGCGGGCCGGGGCCCGGCTCATCGCCACCAACGACGACGCCACCTACCCGACCCGCGACGGCCCGATCCCGGGTGCGGGGTCGATCCTGGCCGGCATCGAGAAGGCCTCCGGGCATCGGGCCGTGGTTGCCGGGAAGCCGTACGAGCCGATGGCCGACTACTTGCGGGCCCGCCTCGGCCCCGACGGCCTCGTCGTCGGCGACCGGCCGGACACCGACGGGCGGCTCGCCGCCGTGCTCGGTTGGCGCTTCGCGCTCGTGCTCACCGGCGTGACGACCGCCGAGGATCTCCCGGTGACACCAGCGCCCGACGTGATCGCCCGGGACCTGCGAGCGGTCGTGGAGAGTCAGTAACCCCGGCCGCCGAACGCGGGGGGTGGCTGCCACAGAGGTGCCGCCGACGGAGGTGGTCGGCGGCCGAGCACGAAGGCGGCGACGACCCCGAACACGAACCCGCCGACGTGGGCGACCCACGCCACGCCGCTCTCCGAGCCGGTGAAGAACTGTGTGACGAACCAGATGATGAGCAGCCACTTCGCGCTGATCTGGGTATAGAAGATCAGGAACAGGAAGAAAATCGTCTTGATCGGGGCGTTCGGCCACCAGACCAGGTACGCGCCCATGACCGCCGCGATCGCGCCGGACGCGCCGACGACGGGGACGGTGCTCGACGGCTGTACGAGGATGTGTGCGGCGGCGGCGACGACACCACCGGCGAGGTAGAAGGCGACGAACCCCACGCGGCCGAGCCGATCCTCGATGTTGTTGCCGAAGATCCACAGGAACAGCATGTTCCCCCCCAGGTGCAGCCAGCTGCCGTGGAGGAACATCGAGAAGAGGACGGCGAGGAACACGTGCTTGTCGGGGAACAGCTCGGGCCCGGTGTTATCGGTGCGGCAGGCGGTGCTGTCGCCCTGCTCGAACGTCGCCTGGAGCTCCTCGAGACTCAGCGGCTCGCCGTGCACCACCTCGCACGGGATGGCGGCGTTCTCGAGCGTGAACGACAAGCTCTTGTCGATCTGGACCGATCGCCCCCCGGAGGTGCGGATGATCTCGGTGCCGTGCTGAGCCTGCTGCACAAGGACGAACACGCCGATGTTGATCAGGATCAGCACCGCCGTGACGTACGCCCGGCGCGTCGTCGGATTGAGATCCTTGAGGGGGATCACGCGCCCGAGACTAGTGATACGTCGTTCAAGTGCTGCGGGGCCACATCCCCTGAGCGACTCACCCCTGTGCAAACTTTTGCAAGCACCGACGCGACGCCGGTAGTCTCGACGAATGGCTCAGAACGACCTTGTCAAGCGCTACATCGATGCGGGTGTGGCCTTCACGCAGATGACGCAGAAGCGGGCGGAGGCGATCGTGCGTGACCTGGTCAAGGCGGGCGAGGTCCAGGCCGAGCAGACCCAGCAAGTCGTGCAGGACCTGCTCGACCGCAGCCGCCAGAGCACCGAGCGCGTAGTCGAGCTGGTGCGGGGCGAGGTGCGCAAGCAACTCGCGTCGATCGAGGCCACGACGCGCGAGGCGATCGCCCGCATCGAACAGCAGATCAAGGACCTGCGCGGTCAGCGCCGTAGCGCGGCCCGCCCCGCTCCCGCCAAGCAGGCGGCCAAGAGGGCCGCGGCGAAGAAGGCGCCGGCCAAGAAGGCGGCGGCCCGCAAGGCGCCGGCCAAGAAGGCGGCAGCCCGCAAGGCGCCCGCCAAGAA
>WNGA01012861.1_pt1 | contig 10770 bp, 10 predicted proteins | sample 5400061 | NCBI WGS metagenome assembly WNGA01 (sample SAMN13153366, study PRJNA577476) | soil metagenome | isolation source: 100 cm soil or saprolite under grassland replicate 2 | place: USA:California | collected 2016-06-15
TGGGCATGTCACTTTGTGTTACTCATTTGCCCGCCCCTCGTCGTCTGAATGAGCAACGAAGATGGCCAGGAGCCGTCTATTCATGCCCAATCCGTCCCTCTGTGTCCTCCCCTGCAGCGGGAAGAGCAGGGCGCAATGTCACCCCCGGTCGGCCGCGGGGAGGAGGAGCCGTCCGCAGCTGCGACCGCCGCCTCGCTGCGGTTACAGAATAAGGATGGTTGCTGGAGGGTGCGCAGACGGGCGCTGGAGACACCGTCGGTGATGTCCGCAGTGCGACCGATGGCGTCCGCTCCCGGGGACGATTCCCCTTCGTAAGGCCTCGGTCGCGTGCCCTGGCGCGGGAGGGCACGGACGGAGGCGAGGACGGCCTCGGCGGCTCGTCCGCGCCCGAACGGACCTCGCCCGCAGCGTGACGGGCGTGACCGGGCTGCCACGCGCGCGTCCCTCCGGCCTCGGCGAGCGCTTGTCCGAGCCGCTTCAAGAAGAGACGAGCACCGCCCGCCTCGCTCGGCGACTCGCTTCCGTTCCAGAATGGTGACGGTTACCGTAGAGTGAAGGCATGCGCGGGGGCAAGCGCGTGCTTGGCTACGCCCGGGCGGGCGAGGGTGCAAGCGTCGGGGCGCAGCGAGCGGCGATCGCGGCCGCCTGCGCGCAGCGCGGCTGGGAGCTCGTGCGCGTGGAGGCGGAGGGGGGAAGCGGAGGGAAGAGCAGCCGGCCTGCGCGCGCTCGCGCGCTGGAAGCGGTGCGCGCGGGCGAGGCGCAGACGCTCGTCGTCGCCCGGCTCGATCGCCTCGCAGGCAGCCTCGGCGAGGCCGCCCGGCTGCTCGAGCGCGCGAAGGGCGAGGGCTGGAACCTGGTCGCCCTCGACCTCGGGCTCGACCTCTCGACGGCGGCCGGCAAGCGCATTGCAAACGCCTTCGCGACCGTGGCCCGGTGGGAGCGGCGCCTGCGCTCCGAGCGCGCGCGCGAGGCGCTCGCGCGCGCGCGCGCGCAGGGAGTGAGGCTGGGGACGCCGCGCAGGGCGCCCGCGCCCACGGTGGCGAAGATCAGGCGGCTGCGCGCCCAGGGCGCGAGCCTGCAGGCGATCGCGGACGAGCTCAACCGGCTGCGCATCCCCACGGCGCGCGGCGGCTCCACGTGGCGGCCCAGCTCGGTGCACTCGGTCCTGAGTCGCGTCTCCTAAGCGCTCACTGCGCGCCCCGGTCGTCGTTCGCCTCTTGCCAGCAGGGCGACGAGCGGCGCGGCCGAGTCCGGTGGCGAGGTCGCCTTCTCGACAGAAAGCGACACCTGCACGTAAGAGAGTGCGCGCTAGACTCTGATGACTGCGGCCTTACGCAGCCGAGGGCTGCTTCTGGGGCTCGGGCAGCGGAGGCGCGGGCCTCTCGGATCCCACGAACCAGACGTCTGCCCGTTCACCCGGCCACACCCTGCGGCCACGTCCACTAGGCCTCACAATGACCCGCTGAATGAACCGCGCGCTCACCTCGCGGTTGTGCCTGGGCAGCCACTCCTCGAACGACTCGCCCGGGATCGTGGGGAGGGCGTAGGGGTCACGCGTCGGCGGCGGGATCAGCTTAAGCTCTTCACGTGCGAGCTGAAGGGCCTCCTTGCGGGCGCGCAGGCCCTGCTTGAAGCCATCCTGCCCCAGAAGGTCGACCAGCTCCACGTCGTCGCGGAACTCCTCGAGCCGCCGCTGCGCGTCGGCAACAGCTTTGAGCGCGTCTTGATAGCGCGTGTCGCCCTCGATGATGGCGGCGATATGCGGCTCACGATCGGCGGCAGCCTGCATGAGCAGCGAGTCGACGTAGGTGTCGAGCTGAGCCGCCCCAATCGAGGCGCGCGCCGGACAGCCTTCGGCTGTGCAGACGTACTGTGCCCGGCGGGCGTTGGGCTTGCCGGTCGCCCCGGTGCGGAGCCGCTTGCCACAGGTGGTGCAGTACACAAGTCCGGCTAGGCGCGTCTGAGCTGCGATGCTGCCGTCTCTCGGGTAGTACGCGCCGTTGCGCTGAGCGGCGTTGAACTCGGCCTCCGTGATGAGAGGAGGGTGGTTGTCCTTGACGACATTTGGCGCGCCCTTCTTGCCGCTCTGGACGACCGCTTCGCCAAGGTAGGCGCGGTTGCTCAGCAGGCGGATGACACTGGACTTCGTGATCTTGATGCCCTCGGCGTTGAGGAAGCGCGTCAGCTCGGCAGCGTTGGCGCCCTCCGCCCGGCGGCGGAAGCACTCGCGCACGAGCGCCTTCTCGGCCACGTCCACGACCAACGTCCCGTCGCGTAGGAGCTGGCCAGTATCGCTGTACCGGGGTTCAACCTGATCCTTACGCCGGTATCCCAACGGAGGCTTCCGGGCGAGGTAAACGCCCCTTGCCGCCGCCCGCTGCTGCGCCGCGACAAGCTGCTCGCTGATGCGGCTGAGATAGTCCTGGGCGATTGCCATGCGGATGTTGAAGATGAACTCCGAGCCCGGCGAGGCAGAGTCGAAGCCGTCGAGTACACACACGAGTCGGCCGTCCGCTTCCACGATCCGCTTGAGGGCGACTGCGCCCCCGATCAGGTCGCGGGCGAACCGATCGAGGTAAGACGTGATGATCCCCTCGGACTCACCCGCCTCCACTTTCTTGATCAGCCGCTCCAGCTCGCGTTCCGCGACGGCCTTGGCGCCGCTGACGTTGAGCTCCTCGACCGTCTCGTCGATGCTCGCCGCGTGGGTGGCTGCCCAATTCCGGCACGCGGCCTCCTGTAGCTCCGGCGAGCGCAGGTTCCCGTCGTCGCGGTCCCCGCGCTTCGAGACCCGCGTGTAGACATCGAACATAGAAATCTCCTTAGTTGTTACTGATGTAGTATAGCCAGGCGGCTACGGCACCGAGGCGCACAGTCACCTGCTCGGCCACGTGCACCGGCACCCGCACGCCGAGCCCCCGGAAGCTGAAGCCGAAGCGGCGTAGAGTCGCTCTTCGTGGGGCGGGTCGAGGCCGACGTCTGCGTCATCGGCGCCGGCTTTGCCCGGATGAGCGCCGCGTGGCGCCGGCGGGAGGGCGGCCTGGAGGTCGTGGTGCTGGAGGCCCGGGACCGCGTTGGGGCCCGTGAGCGAGCTAGGCCGCGGCGGCGCTGAAGGCTTCGAGGTAAGGCTGCCAGCCGACCGGGATCTTCGGCGCGGCCAGGCGGATGAAGAGCACCGGCGTCGGGGGCTTGGGCTTGTAGCGCAGCTGCATCGAGACCTCCTCGGGTAGGCGGTCGCCCTTGCGGAGGTTGCACGGCGCGCACGACGTGACGACGTTCTCCCACACCGACTCACCGCCCCGGCTGCGCGGAACGATGTGGTCGAGCGTGAGCCTGCCGCCGTTGGAGCCGCAGTACGCACAGCGCCAGTTGTCCCGCGCGAACAGAGCCCGGCGCGAGATCTTCCGCTGCACGGCGCGCGGCACTCGGACGTACGAAACGAGCCGGATCACGTGCGGCCAGGGATACGTGTCCGTGGCGGAGCGAAGCGGCTGGTCGAGTTCCTCGATCAGCTCCGCCTTGCCCTTGAAGACCAGCACGTAGGCGCGACGAACCGACGTCACGTTCAGCGGCTCGTAACTGGCGTTCAGCACCAGAACGTTTTGCATGACGCAGAAAATCTAGCCTACGGCGCTCCCTGGGCCATAGCGCGCTCCACCGCTTCCATCTCCTCCGGCGAGAGCGCAACCGACGCCTTTCCGCGGTCCAACTCCTTCATGTAGATGCGCGCGTAGTCGCGCCCCTGGATGGCGCTGACGACGATTCCGCTCCGGCTGCCGTCGAGAAGCGCCACAGAGGACGACTGGTGTCCGCCCACGTCCCGGTAGGCGTCGTAGCGGACGATCGAGCTTCGGGAAACGCATCCGTCGACGCGCTGGTCGACCCGCGCGAGGCCGGCCGCGACCTCGTCCACGGCGCGATACAGGTCGTCGATCCGCCCCTGGAGCGAGACCGCGAAGTCCACGAGATCCTCCTTCGCTCCGCCGAGAAGCACGAGTTGCGCTGCCCGGACGCGGCGAAGCTTGAGCCAGAGCAGGAAGCAGGTCAGTAGAGATGCGGCGGCGACACAGCCGACCCCGATCGCGATCCAGGCAGCGGTCGTGCTGGAGACGCTCATTCAGCTAGGGGCTTTGGAGGGAGAAGATGACCGGATATTCGGTCGTGTTGTTGGCGGTGTTCGACTCGCCCGCCACCGGAGCGATGTCCACCTTCACGGACGTCCTCTGCCCGAACGGTGGCTGGCCCAGATCGTTGAACGTGACGGTCTTGGTCTCGCCGGACTGAATGATGTCGATCGTCTGCTTGCGGACGATCGGCGTCGGCGTCTTCTGGATCGTCAGCGTGACCTCCACCGACACCTCCTGGAAGTCGCCGCTGTCGAGGACGGAAACCTCGAACGCCAGCCCGGGCACAGCGGTGATCGTCGTCTCCTGGTCCTGCGAGAGCTCGGTTCCGGACGGCAGCGCCTTCACGCCCTCGATCGAAGTTCCGTGCAGGCCGCTCGGCCCGGTCCCGCCACTCTCGGCTCCGTGGATCCGCTGCCAGGCGTTCTTCATCGAGACCGTGCTCGCGAGCTCGGCGGGATCGAGGAAAGTCGAACCGGGGACACGGACGCCGGTTATGCCCTCCTCCTTGAGCACGCTGGAGGCAGGCGCCGCGAACAGGTCGTCCCAGATGATGTCGCTCGCCACGAGCCGCTGAGCTTGGCTCGAGAGCAGCTCCGCAGCTTGGTCGGAGTCGGTGGTCGTGGCCGTCTTCTTGAACGCGTCCTCCAGTCCCCTGAGGCCGCTGACGCGGAACTGCATCGCCTCGACAACCGCCTGCTGCCCACTCCGGAGCTGGCCCGGTGGGTCGATGACCTCTGCCCGCGAGACGACTTGCTGCTGGCGCTGGGCGAGCCCGTTCAGCTGCGACTCGACATCCGACTCCTTGATTCCCGGCTCGGTGAGAAGCTTCTTCAGGTCGGTCCCGATGCTCGTCGAGGCCGACCCGACTTCGGACACCTTGCTCAAGTAGCTCGAGAACGAATTGTGCTTGTCCGCCCCTTGGCAGCTCTGAATCCAGAACACGAGCAGGACGACGACCAGAATCGCGAACGCGATCAGCCCGATGAGGCGGAGCAGCGGCGTGATGCCCCCGGGAGGTCGCGGAGCCCTGGGCGGCCCGGGTGGACGGCGCACGATTCGTGGCAGCCGCTGCGTCCCGACGGCCTCCTGGGTCGCCGGCTCCTCCTCTTCGAAGAACTCGAAGTCGATGTCGTCGTCGCGCTCGGTCATTGACGCGCAGAGGGTACCGGGTTGCTCGGCTTGAACCCGGGGGTGACGTGGCCGGAGAGGCCCGCGTGCGCGCTGGACGGAAGAGATAGGGCAGAGGGTGCTTGCCGACTCGCTGTTGTTTCATCACTTCAGCCATCAAGCTTAGGAAGGGGAGCTCGAGGGGGAAACGGCGTTTCCCCCTCGATAGAGCAGCGGGCGGCTTGGCCGACCCGCTGCGGTTACATCCCACGCCCCACACCAACCAAAGTCCTCTGTAGAGGATTTTTCCCGTCCGGAGGAAACCAGAAGATGTCGCGATGGAAGGAGCTTCGATCGCCCTCTCCTCGAGCGATCTCGTCCTCGGACGGTATCGCCCACTCCGCCCCCTTGGCAGCGGCAGTTCCGGCTCCGTTTGGCTCGCACGCGACGAGCGCTCAGGACTCGAGGTCGCTCTCAAGGTCGTGCCGAAGGAGGGACGGGCGGCCGAAAGGGCCGAGCGCGAGGCCGGGGTTGCGGCCCGCCTGCGCCACGTCCGCTGCCAGCGCGTGTACGAACAGGCGAGCGACCAGGGGCACTTCTACATCGCCTACGAGTACGTGCCCGGCTGCACGCTGCGAGAGGCGATACGGGGGAACAGGCTTACCGACCGGGATGCGGTCGAGGCGGCCGCGCAGACCCTCGAGGGCCTCGCGTACGCGCACGCGCGCGGAATCGTGCACCGGGACGTCAAGCCGGCGAACGTCCTGCTGGCGGACGAGGCCGGGGTCTCCATCCGGCTGCTGGATTTCGGCCTGGCCAGATTCGCCGAGGCGGAGACGCTGACGGCGATCGGCGACGTCCCCGGCACGCTTGCTTACATCTCGCCGGAACGGCTGCACGGTGAAGCAGCCACGCCCGCGAGCGACGTCTGGGCCGTAGGCGTGCTGCTCTGGGAGGCGCTCGCGGGACGGCACCCGTTCTGGGCCGCGTCGCTCCCCGCCACGGCGAAGAAGATCGAGGCTGGAGCGCCGCCCCTCGAGACGGCGAGGCCGGACCTCCCCAAGCCCCTCGTCGCAGCCGTCGCACGCGCCGTCGATCTCGACCCCGCGAAGCGACCTCCTGCGGCCGAGCTGGCAAAGCGTCTCCGCGCGGCAGCCTCCGTCGTGCGGCAGCGCCGAGGCTCTGGGCGGCCGCCCAGACAACTTCCGCTCCCCGCCGCGCCGCAGGCCCGCCGGCTACTCCCTGCGGCGCTCGCCGCCCTCTACGCGGGCTGGACGGCGGCGGCGATGTCCTTCTATCCAGGCGGCTGGCCGGTGGCGCTGGCGCTGATCGCCGGCGCCCTCACGCTCGCGCGCTCACGCGCAGGCCTTGCCTTTGCGCTCACCGTCCCCATCTTGCCGCTCGGAAACACCTCCCTCGGCCTGGCACTCTTGTACTCAGGCTTGGCCGCCGCGTGGTTCCTCTTTCACTTGCGCGAGCCTCGTGCGGGGCTCGCATTCTTGGCCGGGCCGCTGCTCGCTCCGCTGGGGATGATCGGCATGGTGCCGCTCCTGCTGCTGCCCGTGCGCGGAACGGTGAGGCGGGGGTTGCACGGTGCCGCCGCCGTCCTGGCCGCCGGCCTCGCGGCCGGCTTGCGCGGCAGCAACCTGCCGTTCACCGGCTCAGCGCCGCCCAGCCTCGGGCTCGACGCAACACAGAGCCCGTTCGCCGCCCTCGCCGACCTCCTCCATACTCTCGGCGGCCAGTCGGCCCTCGTGCTGGAGGCTCTCATCCTGGGCCTGGCAGCTGCGGCCTGTCCATTCGTTCTCCGCCGCGGGCTGTTGGCGATCACCGCCTTCGGCGCAGGGCTGCTCGCCGCGACGCTGCTGGCCGCGCCCCATGCCTCGGCCCTTCCGCTCGTGGCGACGGCGTGGATCACGATCGCGGTTCTGGCGGTGCAGGATCGCGGCTGGCAGACGGTGCTCGGGAACCGCCTGAAACTGAGGTCCGCGACCGCCCGCCTCGGGCTCGAATAGCCGGCAAAACGAAGTGCCGGGCAGCGTCCGCGCCGAAACGCCTGGGACCAGTCCTTCGCCGGCACGCGTCTGGCCCGGGAGGGGGTGCGCGCGGGGGAACCAGGCGGTTCCCTCGCGATGGAGGCGCCGACCGGCATGATGGGCGGCGCCGGTCACACCCCGGAGAGGGTGCCGGGCCTGGGTTTCCGCTTCGAATGAAGCGTGCGCTCCGGCTTCTGCCGGGTGCCTGTGCTCTCCCCTTCGGGCGCTAGGCTACGGCTGGCCTGTGACCGTCCTGCGCACCATCGAGCAAAAGATCGAAGGCCTCTTCGAGGGCGTCTTCGGGCGCGCCTTCCGCACCCACGTGCAGCCCGTCGAGCTCGCCCGCAAGCTGGCGAAGGAGATGGACGACCATCGCAACGCGTCGGTCGCAAAGGTGTACGTGCCGAACGAGTACACGCTGTATCTCTCTCCGGGCGACAGGTCGCAGTTCGAGGGCTACGAGACTGCCTTGCTGGGAGAGCTGGAGGACTACCTCGCCCAGCATGCCCGCCGCGAGGAGTACGCGCTGCTCTCCTCGCCGAAGGTCCTGATGGAGACTGACGACGACCTGAACGTCGGCGAGTTCGGGATCGCGACGAGGATGGCCCAGCAGCCGGACCGGGAGCCGGAACCCGGCGAGCCGCCTCCCCAGCCCAGGCCGGGCGCGACGATGGTGTACAAGCCGCCTCCGGTCTCGGCGGAGGAGCCACCGGCTCCCGTCGCCGAGCCAATTCCCGAGCCTGAGCCGGCACGGTTCCGGGTCGGCTCCGAGGAGTACGAACTCGACCGGCAGCGCTTCGTGGTCGGCCGCTCGCGCGAGTGCGACATCCGGCTGTCCGACCCGAACGTCTCACGGCGGCATGCCGAGGTGCGCCGCGAGAAGGATGCGTACTGGATCGTCGACCTCGACTCGACGAACGGCGTGGAGGTGAACGGGCGGCGCCTTCGGCGGTCCAAGCTCTCGGACGGAGACGTCATTACCGTGGGGTCGACGGATATCCGCTTCGAAGCAGCGTGATCGCGACAGGCTCGGTCGAGATCGAGGAGCTGCTGCTCGCGCTCAAGATCGCGTTCCTCGTCCTGCTCTATCTCTTCATCTGGCGGATCGTCCGCACGGCGCGGCGCGAGGTGAGCCTGCCCCACGAGAGCATGATCCTCTCCCCCGACCAGGCCAAGGAGCTGCGCGCGCAGGCAGGAATCGGCGGGCGGATCGTCGTCGCGAACGCTCCCGGCGTGGATGAAGGATCTGAGTTCGAGCTCGACTCGGGCGCCATCACGATCGGCCGGGACGAGAGCAACGACATCGTGATCGCCCGTGACGAGTTCGCGTCGGCGACCCACGCCCGGATCGAGCCGCGCGGAAACGGCGTCTGGGTCGAGGATCTCGGCTCGACGAACGGGACCTATCTCAACGGCGTGAGGATGAAACAACCCAAGAGGCTCCAAGCCGGCGACGTGATCCGGGTCGGCGAGAGCGACCTCCGCTTCGAGACATGAAGTTCGGTCAGGTCACCAGCATCACCGACACCGGGCGCAAGCGGCGCCACAACGAGGACGCATTCGTCTGCGACCCTCCCCTGTTCGCGATCGCGGACGGGATGGGTGGGGCGCAGGCCGGCGAAGTGGCTTCCCGGATCGCGGCGTCGGTCCTCCGCGAGAGCGGACACGAGGGCACGGGCGAGGAGCGGGTCGCGCAGCTGATCCAGGACGCCAACCGGCGCGTTTACAAGCGCTCGGGCGAGGACTCCGCGCTGTGGGGGATGGGAACGACGATGACGGTCGCCCTCGTCGAGGGCGGGCGCGTGGTCATCGGCCACGTCGGCGATTCCCGCGCCTACCTCATCCGCAAGGGCATGCTCGACCAGCTCACCGAGGACCACTCGCTCGTTGCCGAGCTGACCCGGGCCGGGAAGCTGTCGGAGGAGGAGGCGGAGGTCCACCCGCAGCGCTCCGTGATCACACGTGTGCTCGGAACGGATCCCGAGGTCGACGTCGACACGCTGTCGGTGGACGCACGGACCGGCGACATCTTCCTCCTCTGCTCCGACGGCCTCACCTCGATGGTGGACGACGAAGACATCCTCCGGACCGTCAACGACAAGCGCGACGACCTCGCCTCCGCCGCGAAGGCGCTGGTCAAGGCGGCCAACCGCCGCGGCGGAGAGGACAACATCACGATCGTCTTCTTCGAGATCGCCGCAGCGGCCGTCGAGGAGGGAACGAGAGAGTCGGTCGCTCCGGAAGAGGACGAGGAGGCCACGCTGTCCGGCCTCGAGAAGGTCCCGGCGATCACGACGGCGGACAGCTGGGCGGCCGACGAGGAGCCGCGCGCTGCGCGGCGAGAGCCCAAGCCGCGACGGCGCGCGCTGTACTGGGCGGCAGGCATCGCCGTCGTCCTGATCCTCGCCGGCCTCGGACTGTTCGGAATCTCGCGCGCGCACTTTGTGGGCGCCCAGCCGGACGGCCATGTCGCGGTCTACCAGGGACTTCCCTGGAACCTCGCGGGTGGGATGCACCTCTTCCGCGTCGTGTACGTGAGCCCGCTCCGCGTCTCGCAGCTGACCCAGGAGGAGCGGAAGAAGCTGTTCGACCACGACCTCCGCGGTTACGGCTCGGCGCGGGCTGAGGTGCGGAGGTACGAGGACGAGGTCGTGCCGTGACCGAGCGAAACCGTGAGCTGATGAGCCTGGTTGCGGTGGGCGCGCTGACGGCGATCGGCTTCGCCAGCGTCTACATCGCGCGCGAGGCGGTGATCTCGACGGCCTCGCTGTCGTACGCGGCCATCTTCTTCGGGCTCTACCTCGTCGCCCACATCGTCGCCCGGCTGACGGTCCCGTTCGCGGATCCCTATCTGCTGCCGATCGCGGGCCTCCTGACCGCGATCGGCGTGACCGAGATCTACCGGCTCCAGCCGTCGGACGCCTACCGCCAGGGAATCTGGGTGGTGTTCGGGGTGGCCCTCTTCGCCCTCACGCTGCTCTTCTTCCGCGATTATCGGCGGCTCGAGAACTACAAGTACCTGTTCGGGCTCGCCGCCGTGGGTCTGCTCGTCCTGCCCGCCCTCCCAGTCATCGGTGCCACCGTCAACGGCGCCCGCCTGTGGGTGAAGCTCGGGCCGCTCCAGTTCCAGCCCGGCGAGCTGGCGAAGCTCGCGCTGATCGTCTTCCTCGCCGGCTACCTGCGCGAGAAGCGTGAGGTGCTGGCGCAAGGCCGACTCAAGGACTTCGGCCCCCTCCTCGTCATCTGGGGCGGCGCGATGCTCGTGCTCGTCGAGACCAACGACCTCGGCAGCGCGCTGCTCTTCTTCGGGATCTTCCTCGCGATGCTGTACGCGGCGACCTCGAGGCTCCTGTACGTCGGAATCGGAGCAGGGCTCTTCGTCGCGGGAGCCGTGGGCGCGTACGCGGTCGTCTCCCGCGTCAGCGAGCGCGTCACGGTCTGGCTCCATCCCTGGACCGACCATCCGGTGTACTGCGCGCAGACCGGGACGATGACGCTGC
>WNGA01012862.1_pt1 | contig 10770 bp, 10 predicted proteins | sample 5400061 | NCBI WGS metagenome assembly WNGA01 (sample SAMN13153366, study PRJNA577476) | soil metagenome | isolation source: 100 cm soil or saprolite under grassland replicate 2 | place: USA:California | collected 2016-06-15
GAGCCGCGGTTGCCGCGACCCTGGCGGCGTTCCCTGATCTCACTGTGATGGTCGAGGAACAGGTCGCGGAGCGTGATCTCGTAGCGACGCGCTGGACCGCAACCGGGACGCACCATGGTGCCCTCTTCGGGATAGAACCGACGAAGCGGACCGTACGGGTCTCGGCGATGCATATGCATCGCATCAAGGGTGACCAACTCATCGAGCACTGGGAGGTCATCGACCTTCACGGGCTGTTGGCGCAGCTGACCGGAACGGACAGCTGAGGCAGCCCGGCTCGAGCCGGCAAGCCGCAGACCAACCGCCGCGCCGCGGCTCGGACGCCAGCTCGGCTCCCGCCGCGTTGGCGCACTGCCAAGTTCAGTGGAGCGTGCCGGGATCGAACCGGCGACCTCCGGCTTGCAAACCCATCCGATTACCCGACCCCGCCTGACACGAACCAACAGAATCGGCATGACTGAGCCCAAGTCGGCCCTCTTGCCGAACGTCAGCTGACACCGTTCGACGGCGGTCCGCTCGCACCGCGCTCGCACCACTGCTGCCTCGGGAGGCAACGAAACGTCAGCCGGCACACCTCCTCCCGAGGCAGATGCCAGCAGGCTCGCGTCATGCCCGAAAACATGCGCATGCCGGCGGTCGAATGTGAGCCCTTCTCTGCCCGAGCAATTGCGCCCGTGACGCGAACGTCTGCCAACCGGGGCTGCAGACGTTCGAGCCGCTCCCGCGCCTTCTCCTGACGCAGATCGCCCCCGTCAGACACGCCAAGTCCGCCCAACCGGGGCCGGGCCTATTGTCGTTGACGCGGGTGGAACGTCGCGGTAGCTTCGATCTGTCGTGAACTGAATTGACGGACCTGGAGCTGTCCGCTCGGCGCCCGGGCGGGTGGCTGGAGAGGACGTGCTATGGGCCGGTTCGAGGAGGTTTACCGGCGCTCGCTGGACGATCCGGAGGAGTTCTGGGCTGGCGCGGCCGCGGCGATCGATTGGTTCGAGCCGTGGGAGCGGGTGCGCGATGATTCTCGGGCGCCGTTCTACCGCTGGTTTGTGGGGGGTCGCCTCAACAGCTGCCACAACGCCCTTGATCGTCATGTCGAGGGAGGTCGCGCCGATCAGCTCGCGCTCGTCTACGACTCGCCGGTAACGGGGACGACCGCCGCCTTCAGCTACCGGGAGTTGCGCGATGCGGTCGCCAGGTTCGCGGGTGTGCTCGCGGCGCAGGGGGTGGAGCGCGGCGATCGGGTGATCGTCTACATGCCGATGGTGCCCGAGGCCGTGATCGCGATGCTCGCCTGTGCGCGGCTCGGTGCGATCCACTCGGTGGTTTTCGGCGGCTTCGCGGCCAACGAGCTCGCGAGCCGCATCGAGGACGCAAGGCCGAAGGTCGTCGTCTCAGCTTCGTGCGGGATCGAGCCAGGGCGCGTCGTTGCGTACAAACCGTTGCTCGACGCGGCGATCGCGCTCGTCGAGTCGAAGCCGCCGGAGCGCTGCATCATCCTCCAGCGGCCGATGCTCAAGGCTGACCTCGACTCCGATCGAGACATCGACTGGCAGGACGCGGTCTCCGCTGCGGAGCCAGCGGGATGCGTCTCAGTCGAGGCGACGGACCCGCTCTACATCCTCTACACCTCGGGGACGACCGGGCAGCCGAAGGGGATCGTTCGTGACAACGGCGGGCATGCCGTCGCGCTCGAGTGGACGATGAAACACCTCTACGACGTCGATCCCGGCGAGGTGTACTGGGCTGCCTCCGACGTCGGCTGGGTCGTCGGACACTCCTACATCGTGTACGCGCCGCTCTTTCACGGCTGTACAACGGTGCTCTACGAGGGCAAGCCCGTCGGCACGCCCGACGCCGGTGCCTTCTGGCGGGTGATCGCCGAGCACGACGTCTGCACGCTCTTCACCGCACCGACCGCCTTCCGCGCGATCCGCCAACAGGACCCCGACGGCACCCTCATCGGCCGCTACGACCTCTCGCGCTTTCGCGCCCTCTTCCTCGCAGGCGAACGTCTCGATCCCGAGACCCTAGGCTGGGCCGAGCAGAAGCTCGGAGTGCCTGTGATCGACCACTGGTGGCAGACCGAGACCGGCTGGCCGATCGCCGCCAACTGCCTCGGCATCGAGCGGCTCCCAGTCGTTCCCGGCTCGCCGACGCGCCCCGTCCCCGGCTGGGATGTGCGGGTGCTGGACAACGGGGGCAACGAGCTTCCGAGTGGCGAGATCGGCGCCCTGGCGGTCAAGCTGCCGATGCCGCCCGGCTCCTCGCCAACGCTGTGGAACGCGGACGAGCGTTTCGAAGAGACCTACCTCTCCGCCTTTCCCGGCTACTACCAGACGGCTGATGCGGGCTACGTCGACGATGCCGGCTACGTCTTCGTCATGTCCCGCACCGACGACGTCATCAACGTCGCCGGCCATCGCCTCTCGACCGGGGCGATCGAGGAGGTCCTCGCGTCGCACCCGGACGTGGCCGAGTGCGCGGTGTTCGGCGTGGCAGACGAACTAAAGGGGCAGCTGCCGGTCGGCTTTCTCGTCTTGAAAGCGGGCGTGGAGCGGCCAGATGCGGAGATCGCCGCGGAGGTCGTGCGGCTCGTACGCGAGCGGATCGGCCCCGTCGCCTCCTTCAAGACCGCCGTAATCGTCGAGCGCCTGCCCAAGACCCGATCCGGCAAGATCCTGCGTGGAACGATGCGCGCGATCGCGGACGGCGAGGAATACACGACTCCGGCCACGATCGACGATCCAGCCATCCTCGAGGAGATAAGCGACTCGCTCCACGGGATCGGGCTCGCGCAGCGGCAGCCTGCATCGGTGCACGACGGCTGAACTCGCCGACAGGAACTCGAGCAGGGCCATCGCGCGCGAACCTCCAGGAGAGCTCGTGCGTGCCCATCTGCGACGAGCTCCACGCGCGGCGTCGAACGCGGGAGTGACTCGAACCTGCGACCTCCGGCGTGCAAGGCCGGCGTCGTCACTTGACCTCACCTGACTGTGACTGACAGAGTCGACGTCGTCAGCTGACTCCGACTGACAGGGCTCGACATCGAGCTGCCCCGAGTCGAGACGGTCCGCTCGCACCGCGCTCGCACCGGTGTTGTCGGCTCTGAGATAGCAGTGCACAAAAGCCCTGCCAATGAGCACTCTTATCCTTGATGGAGCGTACCGGGATCGAACCGGTGACCTCCGGCTTGCAAAGCCGGCGCTCTCCCAGCTGAGCTAACGCCCCGTACGGAATAGTGTAGGCGCGATTTTCGTCGTCTTGCCGCGACCGCAAACGCAGCCGCTACCGTCAAAGCGTGATCCCCGCGGGGCCCGGGCCGCGCTTCGAGTGGCGCGGCGTGATGCTCGACGTCGCGCGCCACTTCTTCGCGCCCGCCGACGTGAAGCGCTTCATCGACGCGATCTCGCGATACCGGCTGAACCGTCTGCATCTCCATCTCACGGACGACCAAGGCTGGCGCATCGAGATCAAGTCGTGGCCGCGGCTCGCGGGGGTGGGCGGTGCGACGGCGGTCGGGGGCGGTAGGGGCGGCTTCTATACGCAGGAGGAGTACGAGGAGCTGGTGCGATACGCGGCCGAACGCGGCGTCACCGTCGTCCCCGAAGTCGACGTGCCCGCGCACGTCAACGCGGCGCTCGTCGCGTATCCGGAGCTCGCTCCCGCAGGTGTGATTCCCGCGCCGTACACCGGCACCGACGTCGGCTTCAGCACGCTCGACACGCAGAGCGAGACCGTCGAGCGCTTCGTGGCAGACGTCGTGCGCGAGGTCGCGGAACTGACACCGGGCCCGTACCTCCACATCGGCGGAGACGAGGCAGCCATGACCCCCACCGACGACTACGTCCGCTTCGTCTCGCGCGTCTGCGACCTCGTTCACGAGCACGGCAAGACGCCGATCGGCTGGGAGGAGATCGCGAAGGCTCCGCTTCCCGCGGGCACGATCGTCCAGCACTGGAAGGACGAGGAGCTCGCGCGCGCCGCGGTTCGCCGGGGCGCGCGCCTGATCATGTCGCCGGCGCCGCGCACCTATCTCGACCAGAAGTACGACTCGTCGACGCGGCTCGGGTTCGACTGGGCCGGCTACGTCCGCGTTCGGGATGCCTACGACTGGGACCCGGGAACGCTGATCGACGGCGTCACGGAGACGGACGTCCTCGGCATCGAGGCCCCGGTGTGGTCGGAGACGCTCGAGACGCTCGCCGAGGTCGAGGAGATGGTGTTCCCCCGACTGCTCGGCACAGCCGAGCTCGCGTGGTCGCAAGCGCGCCAGGACTGGGACGACTTCCGCACGCGCGTCGCGGCAGAAGGCGCGGAGCTGGCGCGCATGGGCGTGAACGTCTTCCGCTCGCCCGAGATCCCCTGGGACTAGACGAGTTAGTGGCTCAGAGCCACAAAGTCTGAGGCGCTGGGCCCCGGGAGGCGGCGCGGGAGCCAGCACCCGCGCCGTGTGCGGCCGTCAGGCCGCGTGCCGTTCGAGCCGCTCCTCGGCGCGCGCCCGAGCGATGATCCGCTCGCGGTCGCCCCAGCGGAGCTGTGCCTTCTGCTGCCGGTATTCGGCCCAGAGGCTGTCGAGCTGGTCGTCCAGCTCGTGGAGCTCATCCTTGACGGACGAGTCGAGACCGCCCGAGAGGCGATGCCAGAGCTCTGTCCGGCGCTCGCTCAGCTCGTCGATCTCAGTGTGGATGTCCTCGACGTTCCTCATACCACCTCCAACGCTTCGCTCTGCCACCTCATTCCCGGTCCCAAACCGGGCCCCTGCCGACGCCGGATCACCCGTATCCGAGCTCGTCCAGCCGCTCCTCGTCGAGCCCGAAGTAGTGCGCAAGCTCGTGCAGCACGGTGACGCGGATCTCACGCTCGAGCTCCTCGGGATCGGCGAACGTCTCCACCAGCGGCAGGCGGTAGATCGTGATCTTCGCGGGGAGGTAGGTCGCCTCCTCGAAGAGGCCGAAGAGGTCGGGGTCGTCCGGATGCTCGTCCTCGACGACGACGGCGACGTTCTCGAGCCTGGCCGCGAGGTCGGCCGGAAGCGCGTCGAGCGCCCGGCGCACGTGCTCCTCGAACGGTCGCGCTACCAGCGGACGACCTGCGCCGGCGGACGTCGCGTCGCGACGAGTAACACCGTGGCGGCGCCGAAGACGAAGCCGCCCACGTGCGCGAAGAATGCGACGCCTCCTCCGGCCTCGGGTTGGATGATCGCGAACCCGCCCTCGATCAGCTGGAACAGGAACCAGATGCCGAGGAAGAAGATTGCCGGGATCTCGCGCAGGAAGAAGAAGAAGCCGAGGATGATCGCGGTGAGGACGCTGGCGCGCGGCAGGAGCACGAGGTACGCGCCGAGCACGCCGGCGATCGCGCCGCTCGCGCCGACGTTCGGAATCGACGCGTCCTGCGCGTTGCCAAACTGGAGCGTCACGTACGTCTGCACAACCGTGGCCGCGAGCCCGGCTGCGAGGTACCAGAGCAGGAACTTCACGCGTCCCATCGAGTCCTCGACGTTATTTCCGAAGATCCAGAGAAAGAGCATGTTCCCGCCGAGGTGCACGATGCCGCCGTGCATGAACATCGACGTGAAGGCCATCTGCCACAGCGGTGCGTGGCCAACCGCGGGTCCCAGGCAGGGGCCCTCGATGTCGCAGGGGTAGTAGCCCCACTCGTAGACGTTCGCCTCGAGCCCGGGGCCGCCGGACTCCCACAAGTAGACGAGCACGTTCGCGACGATCAGCGCGACGGTGACGATCGGGAACTGCCGCGTCGGGACGTTGTCGCGCAGCGGGAGCATGCGCCTGCCTCGGCCGGCTAGGGAATCACGAGCGCCAGCAGCGCCTTCTGTGCGTGGAGCCGGTTCTCGGCCTGGTCGAAGACGGCCGACTGCGGGCCGTACACGACCTCCTCCGTGATCTCCTCGCCGTAGTGCGCGGGCAGGCAGTGGAGGACGATCGCGTCGCTCGCCGCCGCGCGAACCGTGCCGGCGTCGATGCCGAAGCCGGCGAGATCTCGGACGCGCCGTTCGTTCTCCGCCTCCTGGCCCATCGACGTCCAAACATCTGTGTAGAGGACGTCGGCACCGGCCACAGCCGCGGCCGGATCGTCGACGAGCTCGACCGAGCCGCCCGAATCCTCCGCCGCCTCGCGTGCGCCCTCGATGGCCCGCGGAGGCGGTGCGTACGCCTCCGGTGTGGCGGCGACGAACCGCATGCCGAACTTCGCCGCACCCACCATCAGCGAGGCGCACATGTTGTTGCCGTCGCCGAGGTAGACGAGCTTCAGCCCGTCCAGCGTCCCGCGCCGCTCGCGGATCGTCATCAGGTCGGCAAGCACCTGGCACGGATGCGCTGCGTCGGTGAGGCCGTTGATCACGGGGATCGACGCGTGCTCGGCGAGCTGCTCGATGTCTTCCTGCGAGAAGGTGCGGATCACGAGCCCATCGAGGTAGCGGGACAGCACGTTCGCCGTGTCGCGCAACGTCTCGCCGCGGCCGAGCTGGAGCTCGCCGGCAGACAGGTACAGGCCGATCCCGCCGAGCTGCCAGATTCCGACCTCGAACGAGACCCGCGTTCGGGTCGACGGCTTGTGGAAGATCATCCCGAGCGTCCGGCCGGGGAGAAGGCGGTGTTCCTCGCGCGCCTGCTGGGCCCGCTTGAGCTCGTCCGCGAGGTCGAGGACGGCCTCGAGCTCGCCCCGAGACCAGTCCGCGACCTTCGTGAAGCTGCGGCCCTTCAGTTGCTCCCCGACCGCGGTCGCGACCACCATCGGCGCCTATCCTACTCCCTCGCAGGACTTGACAATGAGACGCTTAGGTTTTATCCTTTGCAGAGCATCAGAGAATCGAGCGAATCGAACGACAGGAGGAGATGAGATGGCGACCCTGGTTCGTTGGACGCCTTTCACCGAGCTGGCGACCATGCAGAACGAGATGAGCCGCCTCATGAACGGCGTGCTCGAGGGCAACGGCCGGACGGCCCAGAGCTGGGTTCCCGCCGTTGACGTCTGGGAGACCGACGAGGAGATCGTGTACGCGTTCGACCTCCCCGGCATCCCCGAGGACAAGGTCTCGGTCGAGTTCGAGGACGGCGCGCTGACGGTGAGCGCCGAGCGCGAGCGGCAGCAGGAGCAGTCGGAGGACCGCTTCTACCGCTTCGAGCGCCGCTTCGGCTCGTTCTCGCGCACGATCGGCCTGCCGCAGGGCGTGGACGAGAGCGCGATCAACGCCGATTACAAGGACGGCGTGCTCGAGATCCACGTGCGCAAGCCCCAGCAGCCGAAGCCGCGCCGCATCCAGGTCGGCTCCGGCGCCAAGGCCACGATCGAGGGCGAGGCGACGCAGAAGTAACGCGCCGCACGCGCCGGCTCACGAAGGGGGCGGCTTCGGCCGCCTCTTCTCGTGTCAGGGGACGATCCGCGTCCCCGCTCGACCGCCAAGCGCCGGCCCGAGCGCGTCGGGTGACGCGATCAGCACCTCTCCGCGCGACTCGCGGGCGAACTCTGCGGCGGCCTCCAGCTTCGGGCGCATCGACCCGGCCGGGAGGTCGGGGGCGAGCCGGGCGGCCTCCTCGGAAGTGAGCGAACGGATCTCCTCCTGCTCACGCGTGCCAAAGGCGCGGTAGAGCGCGGGAACGTCCGTCAGGATCACGAGCTGCTCGGCGCCGAGGCCGCGGGCCAGCACCGCCGTCGACAGATCCTTGTCGATCACGGCGTCGATGCCGTGCAGGCGGTTGCCGCGGCGGACGCACGGAATCCCGCCGCCGCCACAGGCGACGGTGATCGTTCCCGCCTCGACGAGAAGGCGCACAGCGTGGAGCTCGACCACTTCGAGCGGGCGCGGCGAGGGGACGACGCGGCGAGCGCCTCGCTCCTCCTCCGACACGAGCTTCCAGCCGCGCTCGCGTGCGAGCTGCCCTGCTTGCTCCTCGGGATAGAAGGGCCCGACAGGCTTCGTCGGCTCGTCGAGCGCAGGATCGTCGGCCGCGACCGTGACGTGCGTGACGATGCAGACCGCTTCTCGCCGCGTCGCCGCGTGCAACTCCGCGGTCAGCAGCGCGCCGATCTCCGCCTGCGTCTCCGCGACGATCAGGTACAGCGGGTGCGGCGGCGTCTCGTCGGCCGCCCGCTCGTGGCGCAACAGCATCCGTCCCACCTGCGGCCCGTTGCCGTGCGTCAGCACGAGCGGCCGCCCGTCGAGCAGCGGCTCGAGGGCGGCAACGGTCTCCCGAAGGTGCGCCGTCTGCTCGGCTGCCGTGCCTCGCTCACCCGGTCGCGACAGCGCGTTGCCGCCTACGGCAACGACGACGCAGCCGCGTCCTGTCGTTGTCACACGAGCGTTGCCGCGGCGGACTCGAGCAGGCCGTGCTCGCGCAGGATGTCCTCGAGCGTCGGCTCGCCGACCTCTTGCAGGCGGTACGTCACCCGCTGGGCCGGCTTGTCGAGCTCGATCAGCCGCCTGAGATCGATCGGCGTACCGACGAGCACGAGCTCGGCGTCCGACTGAGCGATCGTCTCGCGCAGCTCCTCGACCTGCTTGCGTCCGTACCCCATCGCGGGAAGGACCTCGCCGAGGTGCGGGAAGTCACGGAACGTCTCGGCGATCGAGCCGACGGCGAACGGCCGCGGGTCGACGAGCTCCGCGGCGCCGTGCTGCTTCGCAGCCAGGACGGCGGCGCCGTACGCCATTCCGCCGTGCGTCAGCGTGGGCCCGTCCTCGACGGCGAGCACGCGTTTGCCGCGGATCTCCTCCGGATCGTCGACGTGGAACGGCGACGCGGCGAGCACGATCCTCGCCTCGTGCGTGTGCGCGTGAATCGAGTCGAGCACGGCGTCGATTCCGTCCTGCGAAGCGCTGTCGACCTTGTTGACGACGCAGACGTCGGCGAGGCGCAGGTTGGTCTCGCCCGGGTGGTAGCGCAGCTCGTGTCCGGCGCGGTGCGGGTCGAGCACGACGACGTGGACGTCCGGCTTGACGAACGGCGTGTCGTTGTTGCCGCCGTCCCACACGATCACGTCGGCCTCTTCTTCGGCAGCGCGCAGGATCGCGGCGTAATCGATCCCGGCGAAGACGAGGTTGCCCTCTGCGAGATGCGGCTCGTACTCCTCGCGCTCCTCGATCGTCGCCTCGGCCGCGTCGAGATCCTCGTAGCGCTCGAATCGCTGAACTCGCTGGCTTGCGAGATCGCCGTACGGCATCGGGTGCCGAAGGACCGCAACGCGCTTGCCCGCCTCGCGCAGCACCTCGGCGATCCGTCGCGTCGTCTGGCTCTTGCCCGAGCCCGTGCGCACCGCGCAAACAGACACCACGGGCTTCCCCGAAGGAATCATCGTCTCGTGCGGCGAGATCAGCCGGAACGACGCTCCGGCGGCGAGCGCGCGCGACGCCACGTGCATCACGTGCTCGTGCGTGACGTCGGAGTATGAGAAGACGACCTCCTCCACCTTGCGCGCCTGCACGGCGTCGACGAGGCTCCGCTCGGGGAGGATCTCCACGCCCTCGGGGTAGAGCGGCCCAGCGAGCTCCGGCGGGTAGACGCGGCCTTCGATGTTCGGGATCTGCGTCGCCGTGAATGCGACGACCTCGACGTCGTCACGATCGCGGTAGACCACGTTGAAGTTGTGGAAGTCGCGGCCCGCGGCGCCGGCGATCAGGACGCGTGTCCTCCGCATGAATACAGCTTATGCACGTACGCAGGACGGACCTGCTGCCGAGGCGTCGGAACCTGGTCGTTTCGTAGAGTCCGCGCCGGTGGCCCGCTTCCCCTCAGCGATCAACGAGCAGATTGGGCGGGAGTTCTCGGCGTCGCAGCAGTACGTAGCAATCGCCGTCTACTACGACGCGCAGACGCTGCCACAGCTCGCCCAGCACTTCTACCGCCAGTCGCTCGAGGAGCGAAATCACGCGATGATGATGGTGCAGTACGTCCTCGATGCGAACGAGCGTGTCGAGATCCCGGGCATCGAAGCACCGCAGACCGAGTTCGCGGATCCCGTCGCTCCGGTGCGGCTCGCGCTCGAGCAAGAGCAACGCGTCACCGAACAAATCGCCGAGCTCGCGCAGCTCGCGCGCGACGAGAACGACCTCGTCGGGGAGCAGTTCCTACACTGGTTCCTCCAGGAGCAGCGCGAGGAGGTCGCGAGCATGTCGTCGCTGCTCTCGGTCGTCGAGCGTGCCACCGAGTCGAACCTGCTCCTCGCGGAGGAGTACCTGGCGCGGACGAGCGTCACCGGCGCCGAGTCGGCGAACGCGCCGCCGGCCGCCGGGGGCGCGCTCTAGATGCCGCGAGGCGGACGAAATGGACGGTGATCCGTCACGACTTGCCCGATTCGGACACATCTGGAGTCAGGCTCCAGAAGTGCCTGTTTCGGCCGAGTGTGGACAAAGATGTGGCTTCGCGATGCGAAAGGCTCGCGCCGGTGGGGATCGTTTGGCACAAAGGTGTCACGATTCCGTGCGTGTTTTTGAGCGCCGCCGCTTAGACCAGCGCGAGCGACTCGCGGACGCGGTCCGCGACCGATTCGATCTCGAGCTTGGAGCCGGTGATGTCCTTGAGGAAGTCCTCTGCCGGCCACCGCTGGCCCTCGCCCCACAGCTCCTTCAGCAGCGAGCCGGCCTCGCGGCGCGCGAACCACGTGTGCCCGAACTGCTCCCGCAAATGCGAGCGGAGCTGCGCCTCGAACGCCCACGAGCGCAGGTACGACGACACGTAGAAGCCCGAGTCGATGTCGCCGAGGTAGTCCGTCGGGCTCGGCTCGATCTTGAGCGCGTCGCCGAGGATCTCGACG
>WNGA01015176.1_pt1 | contig 10770 bp, 12 predicted proteins | sample 5400061 | NCBI WGS metagenome assembly WNGA01 (sample SAMN13153366, study PRJNA577476) | soil metagenome | isolation source: 100 cm soil or saprolite under grassland replicate 2 | place: USA:California | collected 2016-06-15
CTGCCGCCGGCACACCGCCGCTGGCAGCAGTCGGGACTTGGCTGAAATCGAAGGCGTTGGCGAGCCCAGTGGCCGCGGCATCGCGAGCCCCCAACGGCGCCAGTCCCCAGCGCTCCTCGATCAGCTTGAGGATCGAGGTGCTGTCGTACTGCGTATGATCGACAAAGCCCTTCTTGGCGTAGGGCGAGATGATCAGGGTCGGCACGCGCGTGCCAGGCCCCCAGCGGTCGCCCGTGGGCGGGGCGACGTGATCCCAGAACCCGCCATTCTCGTCATAGGTGACGATGATCGCGGTATCGGCCCAGGCCGGGCTCTGCTGCACCGCCTTCACCAGGTCGGCCACGTGCTGCTGGCCGCGCGCCAGGTCGGCATAGCCGGGGTGCTCGTTGTCGGCGCCGGCCGGCTTGACAAACGCAACGGCCGGCAGGGTGTTGTCGTGTGCCGCGCGCAGAAAATCCTGTTCGTCGTGCAGGTGCGCGGCCTGGCCGGGCGTTCCATTGCCGTATTTGGCGACGTAGGCGAACGGCTGGTGATTGAACTGGAACAACGGATCGGGGTGCCCGGCCGCAGCATCGTTCCAGCCGCCCGAGAACCAGCCCCACGCGATGCCGTGCTCGTCGAGGCGGTCGCCGATCGTCGGCAGCATCAGCGGCGGCACGAGCTGCGCCGTGTTGGTGATCGTCGCGGGATGTGGCCCATTCGCGGGGAACGCCGTGTTCACCAGGTAGCCGTCGGGGGTGACCGCGCCGTCCTTGACGAGCGCGCCGTCGGGGCCGACCTGTGCGACCATGCTGGCCGGGGCGTTGGGCCATTGCGGCGTTGCGGCGGCGATCAGCCAGAAGTGGTTGAGCATCGAGCCGCCGAAGGCTGCGTGGAAGAAGTTGTCGGCCAGCGTGTACTGCTTGGCCAGCTGGCCTTCGGGCAGGACGGTGGCGTTGTAGTAGCCCAGCGTCAGTCCAGCAGTCTGATTCTCGGCCACGAACTTATCCATCTTGCCGCCGTCGATCTGCTGTTGCTCCTGGTAGAAGCGCTGGGTCAGGTCGCCAATCAGCTGGTTCGGCGCGACGAACTGATCGATGTCGAACGGCCGCACGGGCAGGGTGGCCGGGAAGCGCGGGTCGGCGCTTACGGGCTTCTTGTTGCTGTCTTTCGGTTGCGGCAGTGTGGTGTAGGGCTGATTCTGTTTGTCGAGCTGCGGGATCGGCGGGCCGTCGTCGGCGATGCCGTTGGCGCCCGGGAACTCACCGTACAGGCTGTCGAAGCTCTAGTTCTCCTGCACGATCACCACAACGTGGTTGAGCTTGTTCAACCCGCTCGGGTTGGTCACAGGGGCGGCCGGCGCACTGGTTGCCGCCGCCATCGCGGTGGGGACGGCAGGTAAGGCGGGCGCTGTGGGCGCGGCCGCCTGCGGGCTGCCGCCACACGCCGCCAGGATGGGCAGCACGAGCACGAGCAGCAGCGGCGAGAAGATTTTCCATCGAGTAGACCGGTTCATTGGTTCGCTCCTTTCGAGCAGCGTGTCTTGGGACAGCTGCTCCTCTCAATTGCCTACAGCTACCTTAACCAGGATCCCCACGCAAATATCCCCGCGGATTATGTTCGTGGAGCAAAGGGAATAAAATGGTCGCGCACCCGGTCTTCTAGAATAGGGGGAGTAGAGGCGAGCGATCCAACCGCCGATCGCACGACGCCAGAGATGTGCATCCGTAGCACGCACGACACGCAGGAAGGCAGGCGAGTGCAAGAGAAAACCCAACAGCTGCGCTTTGAACAGATCGTCTTACCCCATCTGGATGCCGCATACAACCTGGCCCGCTGGCTGACACGCAATGACCAAGACGCGGAAGATGTGGTCCAGGAGGCCTGCTTGCGCGCGTTTAAGTTTTTCGGCGGCTTCTACGGCGGGGATAGCCGCGCCTGGCTGCTCACGATTGTCCGCAACACTTGTTACACCTGGCTGCGCCACAATCGTGCGCACGAACTGACGACGCCGTTCGACGAGACCATCCACGATGTCGAATGTGAAGCCTTGAATCCGGAAACGGTGCTGCTGCACCACGCCGATCAGCAGCTGCTCCGGCGGGCGCTCGAGGCACTACCGGTGGAGTCGCGCGAAGTGATCGTCCTGCGCGAGCTGGAAGGTCTCTCGTATAAGGAGATTGGCGCGATCGCCGACATCCCCCTGGGGACGGTCATGTCCCGCCTGGCGCGTGCCCGCAAGCGCCTCCAACACGACCTGGCCAAGCGCTGGAATGGGGAGGACTAACGTGAATTGTCACGAAACGCAACGATGGCTCTCAGGGTATCTGGATGGCGAGCTGGATCTGGTCAACGCGGTTGCCCTCGAAGAGCACGTGAAAACCTGCGCGCGCTGTGCGCAGGCATATGCCAGAGAGCAGGCGTTGCAGGCCGCGATCCGGGGCGGCCGACTATATGCGCCAGCACCGGTGGCCCTGCAGAAGCGCATTCAGGCGTCGGTGCGGCAGGCCGATAGTTCGGTGCAGGCGCCGTGGGCGGTACGCTGGCGGTGGTACAGTGTCGCACTCGCGCTCGCCTGTGTCGCCGTCCTGGCGTGGGGTCTTGGCCGGGCTTGGGTCGTGCCGGCGGCCGACGATCGCCTGGCCATGGAGGTGCTGAACAGCCACGTGCGCGCGCTGCTGACCGATCACCTGACTGACGTGGTGTCGTCCGATCGGCACACAGTCAAGCCGTGGTTCGCTGGTAAGTTGGATTTCTCACCGACGGTCGAAGATCTGGCCAGCCAGGGGTATCCGTTGACCGGCGGTCGGCTCGATTACCTCGACGGCCATCCGGTGGCGGCATTGGTGTATCAACGCCAGCGCCATATCATCAATCTGTTCAGTTGGCCGGCGCCCCAGGCCGGCGACACGCCAGCGGCAATCGAGGAACGCCAGGGCTATAATCAGATCCACTGGACGCAGGCCGGGATGACCTACTGGGCGGTCTCCGACCTGAACGCCGATGAGCTGCTAGCGTTTGTCCAGCTGTTACGGAACCAAAGTGCGCCGACACCAACCCAATGAGGCCTTCGTGGGGCTCGGCGCCATTAAGGAGCATGGAGCTGCACGGCCACCAGCGGGCGCGCTCAAAGCGAAAGGTCTGCATATGGACATCCAACCGTTCACTGTCCAGATCCCTGAAGCCGAGCTAGCGGACCTGCGATCGCGGCTGGCGCGCACGCGCTGGCCCGACGAGATCGCCGGGGCCGATTGGGCGTACGGCACGAGCCTGGCCTACCTGCAAGACCTGGTGCGCTACTGGCAGACGCGCTTCGACTGGCGGGCGCAGGAGCGCGCCATCAACGCCTTCGCGCACTTCCGCGCCACCGTCGGCGGCCTGGGCATCCACTTTGTCCACCAGCGCGGCACGGGGCCAGCCCCACTCCCGCTGATCATCACCCACGGCTGGCCCGGCTCGTTCGTCGAGATGCTCAAGATCCTACCGCTCCTCAGCGACCCCGCTCATTACGGCGGGGATGCTCGGGACGCGTTCGACGTGGTGATCCCATCGCTGCCCGGCTACGGCTTCTCCGATCGCCCAAGTGGGCGCGGGATGCACCCGTTTCGAATCGCGGACCTATGGGTCGAACTGATGGCCGGGCTCGGCTACCAGCGCTTCGGCGCGCAGGGCGGCGACTGGGGCGCCAGCGTCGCAAGCTGCCTTGGTTTCGCCCACGCCGACACTGTGGTGGGGATTCACCTGAACTACATTCCGGGGTCGTACGCGCCGTACCTGGGGCCAGGAGCGCGCGAGCTGTCGGCTGCGGAGCGGGCCTTCCAGCAGGAGCGCGAGCGTTGGGTCCAGAGCGAAGGCGGCTACGGCCAGATCCAGCGGACCAAGCCGCAAACGCTGGCCTATGGCCTGAACGACTCGCCGGCCGGGCTGGCAGCATGGATTGTCGAGAAGTTCCGCGCCTGGAGCGACTGCGACGGCGACATCGAGCGGCGGTTCAGCAAGGACGAGCTGCTCACCAACATCGCGATCTACTGGTTCACCCAGACGATCGGCTCGTCGACTCGCTTATACTACGAAGGGCGGCAGCGCCCGCTCCAGTTCGAGCGGGGCGAGCGCATTCGTGTGCCCTGCGGGCTGGCCCGGCTGCCGAAGGAGGCGCCGATGCCGCCGCGCGAGTGGGTCGAGCGCTGCTACAATCTGCAGCACTGGGCCGAGCTGCCGCGCGGCGGCCACTTTGCCGCGATGGAGGAACCCGAGCTATTGGCACAGGACATCCGCGCCTTCTTTCGGTCGTTCCGCGCCTAAGGGTGTGTTGGGTATCTGCGGAACGAAATGGCTTGACCCGCCGGGGGCTTCGAGGGCATGACGTCAGGTCTTGCACCACCACATCCCTGGCCTAACAACCCAGTGGAGCTGACAGCCCACAGCGCAGGCTTTTGGGGCTATTCCTGGCGTTTTCTACTGTGGACCGCAGCTCACCGCGAGCGTTTGGCACTACTTGCGCAACGTCGCACTTGCCGCAACTTCAACGAAGAGGAGTTACCCGTGCAGATGTCAGGCATTCCATTTGGCACCACCGATTGGTCCAAGATCGAACAGACCGAACACAAAGGCGAAAGTGGATTCGCGTACTGGCGCACTCAGCATTTCGGAAGCATTCGCGTGCGCATGGTCGAGTACACGCCGGGCTACCTCGCCGACCACTGGTGTACCAAGGGCCACATCCTCCTTTGTACGGAGGGCGAGCTTCACACTGAACTGCAAGACGGTCGCAAGTTCACCCTCACTCCTGGCATGAGTTACCAAGTTGCAGACAACGCCGAACCCCACCGCTCATACACGAAGGTTGGGGCCAAATTGTTCGTTGTCGATTGACCGCCTTGCCTTACCCTTCAGCAGATTTGTATCGTGTTGTTTCAGATACGGGTCGAAGAAGGCCGCAACATAGGCGTCAATCACTGTCACAGCGCGCACCCCGTCAATTGTGGCGAGCGGGTCCTGCATGCCAGGGACAACCCGGCTCAATAGCGCTTCGTCGGTGATGTAGGTGCTATGTGTGGAGCCCTTCAGCACAAATCGATACCCGTGCGGCAGCTTGTTGAGGAATGCGTCGCGTTGGGCGTTGCGTTGTTGAACTTTTGCAGTGAATTCGGCGCGCGTCATCTGTATCTGGTTCAGCTGGCTGTCGGTGACGTTGGCATAATCAGAGGCCATCCACATCATAGGCTGGTTGATCTGGTTGCTCGCCGTCATGCTAAACAGGGTTCCGTCCATGTTGATCCCGGCTTTGAAGCGGGTATCGATCCGCAGGGCTTCGGCAGCAGTCGCGCCGCCAAAGGAATGCCCATAGATCCCAACCGCATCCAGGTTCAGGTGCCTTTTCAGCAGCGCATCGTCGCTATTCAACCGTGTGAGCTGATCCAGCACAAACCGGGCATCGGCCACCCACACCGCGCCGATCCGATCGCGATCCCTGGTGATCTGCGCGGCACAGGTACCATCCGGTTCGTTTTCGGAACGGAATCCAGCGTCGCTCAGCAGGGCCACCCGCCCATCCGAGAAGACGGTGACTGGGACACTGTAGGTATGGTTAATCACCGCTGACCACCCCAAGCGACAACAGTCCGCCGATCAGCATCCCCAGCGCCAGCAGCAGGCGCAGCATTTTCCGTTTCATCGCGTAACCTCTATACAAATATGCGCCATTGGTCGCTCACAGAAAACGTTGCAGGCGGCGCTGAGGGGAACAACGCGCCATTAGCGCACCCAGAGCTCGCCGGGTAACCGCGTCTGTGCAGTCTGCGCAGTGTTCTCATCGACCTCGTCGATCCTGACACGGGAGTGACCGATTGCGCGAAACATCAGTCGGCGTGTGCTGCGCCACGGCCCGGCCTGGTCACAAATCGCTGACACCCTACGCGCGTACTCCGCCAGCCGGAGCGTCTCACACTGCTGCTGCACAGCCAACAGTTCGTTCAAGAGTGGGCTCCACATCATGATTCTCCCTGTCTCGGCCGCTGATTGAGCGCGGTATTTTTGCGAGGTTGACAAATCAGCTACTAACTAACTATAATCATTATGCTAGTTATATATTAGCAGATGATTTCTAACCCTCAATCAGACTTTAGACGGGTATTGAAATGATGGATGAAGCTGGATCTGAGATCGCCAGGCTGAGCTTGCTGGGGGGCAGCGTATGCCTGGACTTCGTCAATACGCTCGACCCGCGTGCCGGCGAGCAGGCACACGAGTACCTTGCCAGCTATGCGGATCTGGTTGCTTGGAGCCAGCGCGCGGCCGGCCTGTCCGAGCATAAGGCGCAGCAGTTGCTCCAGGCGGCGGCCCGTCGGCCGATCGACGCAGCCCGGGTGCTCCAACAAGCGATTGAGCTGCGCGAGGCGATCTACCGGATCTGCGTCGCGATGGTCCACCAGGTCGAGGTATCGATGGACTCAGCCGACCTGGATCGCTTGAATCGCGTGCTATCGCGCGTGATGGCGCAGGCGCGGATCGTCTCCGCTGTGCATGGCTTTGTATGGGGATGGAACGAGTCCGAGGAGGCGCTCGACCAGGTGCTGTGGCCCGTGACGCGTTCGGCGACGGATCTTTTGACATCGGAGGATCTGGGCCGGGTGCGCGAGTGTGCGAGCGAGAGCTGCGGCTGGCTGTTCCTGGACACCAGCAAAAATCGCAGTCGGCGCTGGTGCTCGATGGAGGCATGCGGCAACCGCGCCAAAGCGCGCCGGCACTACGCGCGGCAGCGGGCCGCCGGCAAGACGCCAATATGAAGATACCGCGGACCGTTTTTGTGGCATTCGACATGCTTCTTGCTTCCTTTTCGTAGAGAAGATCAATCGATGACGCTTCCGCTTGAAGCATTCACAATCGCACCGGTGAGGGCTCGCGCCCCATCCGACGCGAGAAATGCAGCCAGCCGCGCCGTGTCGCTAACGGTCGGGAGGCGCTTGAGCAGCGTCCGCTGTTCAGCAGAAGGCGGCGTACAGGTCTACCCGGTGGAGCGGCACACGCTGCTGGCGGGGCGGCACGGTAAGCTGATCTTTGGCTACGGGCACCTGTCGCCTGCGGAGATCGCGCTGGGCGTGGCACGGCTGGCGCAGCTGGGCGGCGCTGAGCTGGCGATGGCGCAGATTGGGGCGTGGCAAACCGGATCATGGTCGTGTCGAGCAACCCGGCCGGACACCGACGCCTTGAAGCGCAAGAGGATCTGGTGACTGCCGCTTGAACCTCGCTTTGGACTGCCCCGTCCGCGCCGCCACGGTTATTGTCACGGTTTTCACAACCGCTATGAGAACCCTCTTGACAAGGCCCTCTTCGCATGATATAGTAATTCCAATTAGTAATTCTAATTACTGCTCCATCCACTCCTTCAATCTCCCAAAGCAGCCGTGTCGAAAGCAGAGGCACTAGCCGTGGCAACACCCTCCAAATCATCGAAGCGTAGACCTCCTTCTATGTATGATGTTGCGCACGCAGCCGGCGTCTCACAAACCACCGTCTCTTTTGTCGTCAACGACGCGCCAAATACCACCATCCCACAGGAGACGCGCGATCGTGTGTGGGCAGCTATCGAAGAGCTTGGATGGCAACCCAATGCGCTGGCGCGCGGCCTGAGAATGCAGACCTCGCACACAATCGGGCTGATCTCGGACGAGATCGCGCTCTCGTCGCACGCCGGCAAGATTATCCAGGGGGCGCAGGATGCCGCGTGGGATTACACCAAAATGCTGCTGGTTATCAATACCGGCAACAATGATGACATCGAGCGCACCGCCCTGAAGATGATGCTCGAGCGCCAGGTCGAGGGCCTGATCTACGCGACGATGTATCAGCGCGAGGTCGTGCCGCCACCGGTCCTCGCGCAGGTGCCCACCGTCCTGCTCGACTGCTATGCCACCGATCGCTCGCTGCCGTCGGTCGTGCCGGATGAGGTGCAGGGCGGGCGAACGGCGACCGAATTGCTACTGCGGAAAGGCCATCGTCGAATCGGGTTTCTCAACGAGGTCGGTTCGCTTCCCGCAATGTTCGGGCGTCTGGAAGGCTATAAACAAGCGCTTGCCGCCTATGGCGTGCCGTTCGACCCAGGCCTCGTTTGTGCCGGAACCGTCATCGCTCCGGAGGGGTACCGATGCGCACTCGATTTGCTGCGGCTTCCCGAGCCACCGACCGCGCTGTTCTGCTACAACGACTCGATGGCAATGGGCGCATATGACGCGGCCAAGCAGCTCGGCCTCGCCATCCCCGGCGACGTGGCGATCGTCGGCTTCGACAATCTCGAGGTGATCGCGGCGCAATTGCGCCCGCCGCTCACCACAGTGGAATTGCCGCACTACTCAATGGGGCAGTGGGCAGTCCAGTACCTGCTGGATCACGCCGACGCCTCACATCCCGAGCCCATCCAAAAGACGATCGCATGCCCGCTGATCGAGCGCGCCTCCGCCTGAGCAGATACCCTGAATGTTGGTGAGGTCCCTCAATTACCGTGATGAGACAGTTGATCAGTGCACACCGCATCGGGTATCCTTCGTTGCATATTGTTCGTTGCAGCGCGGCAGGACGCCGTGGATTGGGAAACGCTCTCTTGCCCAAATCGATTCTGTCGCTACTACGGCCGACCCTTTCATGCCAGCCTGTTGGTCAAAAACGGGTCGACCCGTGGCCAAAAGCAGGCCCGCTGTCGGAGTTGCGAGCGTACCGTGGCCTTGACCTATGGAACGGCCTACTTTGATCTTGACGCCGATCCGGCCGATTTTGAGACCCGCGATTCGGGCGCTCGCAGAAGGAAATGCGCTCCGCGCCACGGGACGCATTGTCCAGATTGACAAAGACACCGCGAGTGGATGGCTGCATCGGGCGGCGTTGCCTTGTCGCCAGGTCATGCGGTCCTTGTGGTACGATTTGACCGTGACGGAATGTCAATTGGATGCACTGGGGAGCTTTGTGCATACCAAAGAACGCCATCTGGAAACGGCCAAGTGCTGTTGTGCGACCTATGGTGATGCCTGGATTTGGGTCACGTTCGCGCCAGTGTGGCGCTGCGTCTTGGCGTTTGTGGTCGGCAAGCGCACCCAGACGGAGGCGAATCGCTTGCTGGAACGAGTGGTGCATGGCACGGATGGCCACTCCCTTCTTTACCAGCGACCAATTGGCCGAATATCGGGCGGCCTTGTTGCATGCCTATGGCGAATGGCAGCAACCGGAGCGGCAGGGGACGCGTGGTCGCTTTCCTGATCGGCGGCGCGTGCCGCGTTCGGATCTCCTGTATGCGCAAGTGGTCAAACACCGGGAGCGCGGCCAGGTGGGGCAGGTCTCGCACAAGGTCGTGTTTGGCGATCCGACGCACATCGCCCAACGTTTGCAGGAATCGGTGGCCCGTACCAGCATCAATACCAGTTTTGTGGAACGGGAGAATCTGTGCGCTCTGATCAACAAGTGTCTCATCTGAGAAAGTTGTCTCAGAACGAGCGATAACCCCCATGGAGGTGGACCTTGAAGATTGACGATGAGATCGTGCAGCGCTGGCTCGATGCCTACAACCACGCTTGGACCACCTATGATCCATACGAGATCGGCTCCCTGTTCACCGACGACGCCGAGTACCGGTGGCATCCTTGGGACGAGCGAGACGAGCTAGTACAGGACGACGTGGCGATCGCGGTGGGGATGACGTTCTATTATACCGATGCGACCCAGGGGACACTCGACCGTGCCTATCACAACCTGTGGGTGCTGCGCTTCAGCGATGCGCGGCAGTGTCGCTCGTTCACCGAGTGGTACATGCAAGCACCCGGCACACCATAGCCTGTCGTGCGCTTGGATCGCAGTGATGGTCGCGCAAGGACCGGTGTCTCAAGCATCATCTCTCATGTGTGCATCTCAGACGGTTCCAGCTTACTCAGGACAGAGCTAGAAAGCGAGGGGTATGTGACTCAGGAAGCCGAGAGCACGCCGTCTGCCCCGACCGACACCGCAGCCGAGCAGGCTCCAGCGTCTCCACCCACACTGCTGGTGCTGGGAGCCGGACCAAAGGCAATCGCGATCGCGGCGAAAAGATATATGCTGGCAAAGCTGGGCTATCGCGTGCCGCATCTCTGCGTGATTGACCGGCGAGGCGTGGCGACACACTGGACCGGCCAAGCAGGATTCACCGACGGTCATCAGTTGCTGGGCACGCGCCCGGAGAAGGATATCGGTTTTCCCTACCTCTCAGACTGCTGGGGAGGCAAGGAGCTGAGCCGCGCGATCGCGAACGAGATGGTTCAGCTCTCCTGGCAGAGTTTCCTGATCGATCAGTGGCGCTATGCCGATTGGATTGATCGCGGGCGCACGCGCCCGACCCATCGCGAGTGGTCGCAGTATATTCAATGGGTTGCTGAACAGGTGCAGCTGGAGCTGTATCGCGGCGAGGTGACCAGCATTGCGCTGACCGCTGATCAGCAGCAGTGGCGCCTGACATGCCGCGCTGAGGAAGGTGGCGCATCGTTCAGCGTCACTGGCAGCGGCCTGGTACTGACTGGCCCTGGCACGCCACTCGCCATTCCAGGTCAGCCGAAAACGCATCCGCGAATCATGGATGGGGCCTCGTTCTGGCTGCGGAGTGCGGAGTTCGTGCAGCTACGGTCATCCGTCACAGAGCCGCTGACTATTGGCGTGATCGGCACGGGTGAAACAGCCGCTGCTATCGTCGTCGCGCTGGTGGATGCGCTGAGGGATTCCGCGTTTATCGAGATCATCAGTCCGTATGGAGTGATCTATTCGCGTGATGAGGGCTTTGAG
>WNGA01019559.1_pt1 | contig 10768 bp, 9 predicted proteins | sample 5400061 | NCBI WGS metagenome assembly WNGA01 (sample SAMN13153366, study PRJNA577476) | soil metagenome | isolation source: 100 cm soil or saprolite under grassland replicate 2 | place: USA:California | collected 2016-06-15
CGCCGCCATGGCACTTGACGCAGGTCGAGGCCGTCATGGATGCCGTAGTACACAAATGGTGACAGCCGGTGTTGATCGATCGCATCCCAAAGTCGCAGCTCGGCGGCGATTCGATTGTCGAACCAGTCCAGCAGGGGGAGGCCGTCACTTCTCTCAGGCGTCGCGGTTAGTCCGAGCAGTTCTGTTGGCTTGACATGCTCGAGAAGCGCGCGATAGGAGGGCGCGGCGGCGTGATGGAATTCATCGACAATGACCACGTCGAAGTGACCGGGGTCCAGGGATCCAAAGCCGGCCGCATTGAGGCTCTGGATCGAAGCGAAGACATGGTCGAACTGCCGCGGACGTTGCCCGCCCACCCACAACTCTCCGAACGCATGATCGCGTAGGCCGTGACGAAATGTTGCCAGGCTCTGTTCGAGGATCTCTTCACGGTGCGCCACGAACAGCAGTCTCGAGCGATCAAGGCGATCTCGAAGCCGCGCGTAATCGATCGCCGCCATGACCGTTTTTCCGGTGCCTGTTGCGGAGACGAGCAGATTGCGATGGTGCCCACGCTCGCGCGCGAGCGCGATCTGCTCGAGCAACCGCTCCTGGAACGGTTCGGGCCGAAGCTCGATCGGACTGAAGAAGACCACAGGTCCTGACGACGCCGTGCGAGCGGTTTCGGCAGCAAACGTCACGGCGTCATACGGAACGAAATCGCCGCTGTTCCAATAACTCTCGAACACCGCGGCGACCTTGTCAATGACGTCGGGATTTCGCGCACCGGACACGCGCACATTCCATTCCAGGCCGCTAATCTGCGCTGAGTAAGTCAGATTCGATGAGCCGATGTATGCCGTCGAGAACCCCGACCGTCGATGAAACAGCCACGCCTTTGCGTGCAAACGCGTGGTGCTCATGTCATACGACACGCGGATGTCCGCCCCAAGATCGCTGAGCGCATCAAGGGCACGGCCTTCAGTCGACCCCGTATAGGTCGTCGTCAGCACGCGCAACTCACGGCCGCTCTGGCAATGGCTGCGAAGGGTATCGAGCAACGGAGCGATGCCGCTCCGGCGGATGAACGCCATGACAAGGTCGATGCGATCGGCGGAATGAAGTTCGGTGAGCAGTTGGTTGCCGACTCGGGGTTCACCAGGAGCATTCGTGAGCAGCGTCGTGTCGAGGAGCGGGATGAGCGGCTCGGGCATCGTTTCGACGCGACCATCCGGCATTCTGCCCAGAACCGCACGCAGGACGGTTCCCGGCTCAATCGGCGCTTCGGGGCCGGCCTGCGATCCGCTGATCGTCTGATCGATCTGCTCGATGAGCTTTCGGGCGAGCGCAACTCCGACCGCAACACGGTCGGCATCATCCACGCCAGCTATCGCTCGCTGCACAATCCGGCCGAGATGAAGCGCGAGCCGATCGGGCGCCTCGGCGGACCGCACGCCAGTGCGGCTCGCGTGGAGGTCGTCACCGAGGTCTCGAAGCTGTGACGCGATCGCTTCTGTGAGGAGGACTTCGTATAAGCCGCGAGGACGAACGTTCATTCGAGGCTGATTCGCCCCAGAACCATGTCCAGAATGTCGCTGGCGGGAAGCCCGAGTTGTATTTCAAGAGGGTGTCGCCCGGGCATTGATCTTAGTGCTTCGCCTTGAGACAGGCCTTCCTCGATGCGGTCCGACAGAAGACATCGCTCGCCGCAGTCAAGACCGCTGGCCAAACGCTCGAATTCGACGTAGCGGAGAAATTGGTCCGGCCGGAATGCAATGACAGTCTCTGTTAGCAGGCTCTCCTCAGGCCGCACCTTGCGTCTCGCGTCGGAGCGCTCCCGTTCCCATCCGTGCCACTGTTGTGCCAGGGCAGCTTCAAGATCGCTGGTCCTGAACTCTACCGACCTGGGGAACCATGTGGGGCTGTGCATCCTTGGGTCAACGCCGACGAACAGGCCCATCTCGAGGTGCACGCCAAACAGCAACGTGATCTTCTTCCCACGAGGGTCGAAATAGAGTTGGTGACAACGATTGGAGCCGCTTCCGTATCCGATCTGGAAACGGTGCCAGTCGGACGGCCCTTCAGCGCGTCGGTACCTGCTGGGCGCGCCGCTCAGAAAGTAGACCACCTGAGGGCCTGATTGCGGGCTTGCCGGATCGTGGGATCCGGGGTTCGCTGGAGGATGCTCAGGATGGATCAAGTACATGTCGTTCGACACAAAGTGCTGGTGGAGGGGCGGACGCAGCGGTCGGTCGCCCGCGAGCTGGGGCTAGCGCGCGTCACGGTCCGGAAGTACGTGGATCAGGCGGCTCCCACTCGGAAATTGGAAACCGCACCTCGGCCGCGGCCAGTCTGGGACGCCGTCGCGGAGCGGGTGCAGGCCCTGCTGGCGGAATCGGTGCGATGGACAGGCGGTAAACAGCGGCTGACCGCTACGCGCCTGCACGAGCTCTTGCTGACCGAAGGACACCACGTGGGCGTGACCATGGTCAAAGAGGCGGTCGCGGAATGGAAGCGGCAACGCCGCGAGGTGTTCGTGCCGCTGACGTATCGGCCGGGCGATCTGGCCGAGGTCGATTTCTTCGAGGTCTTGGTCGACGTCGACGGGACGCGCCGGAAGGCGTGGCTCTTTCTGATGCGCCTGATGTACTCGGGCCGCGACTTCGCATGGATTTACGAGCGGCAGGATCAAATCAGCTTTCTCGACGGACATGTCCGCGCGTTTGCACACTTCGACGGGGTACCGGCTCGCCGCATCCTGGTGGGCGGCGCACGCACGCTGACACCGCGGTTCGCGGCGCTCGCCTCGCACTATTTACTCGAAGCCTGTTTCTGTCGACCCGGCGAAGGCCACGATAAGGGCGGCGTCGAGGCCCGTGGTAAGGCCGTGCGACAGCAGGCGCTCGTGCCGATTCCGGTCGGCCCGACGCTCACAGTCATCAACGAGACCCTGCTGGCGCAGATGGATGCGCGGCTCGACACTCAGCGTGATGCGGCCGGACAGACCATCGGCGTGCGCTTTGTCGAGGAGCAGCGTCAGTTCCGACTCGCGCCGACGCCGTTTGCGCCGGAAGCCACGACGTTCGCCACCGTGTCGCCGCGCGCGCTGGTGCGGCTCGAGGGTGCGGTCTACTCGGTGCCCAGTCGCTGGGCGGGGCTCGACCTCATCGTGCACATCGGCGCCACGACGGTCACGATCGTCGGACGCGAAGGAACGCGCATTCTCCATCCGCGGAAGCGATTCGGACAGCGATCGATTGACTACCGCCATTACCTGGCGGAGCTCGCACGCAAGCCGCAAGCGGTGCGCCAGGTGCTGCCGGATCTCTTGCGGGATCTGGGCGACCCGTTTCGAGCGATCTGGGATCAGCTGCACGCGGCGCACGGCGCTCGTGAGGCCGCGCGGCTCTTCGCCAAGGTGCTCGGCCAGCTCGATATGTACGGCGCGGCCGTCGTGGTGCCCGCGCTGACCAGGGCGCTCGCGACGGGGACGCCGCTGCTGCTCGCCCTCACGCCGGCGCGATCGACGTCCGCCGCCGTCGCGCCCGACGCGGTGCCGGCTCCGTGGCGCGACATTGCCGTGACCAGCGGCTGTGCCGCCGACTACGATGGCTGGCTGCTGGGCGGTGCCGCATGAGCGCCACCACGCTCGCCCGCGATCTCGTCGTCGCGCAGACACGCGCGTTGAAATTACCAGGGGTCGCGCGCACGTTTGAGGCGCTTGCTCGTCAAGCGCGCGATGCGCATTGGCCGCATGAGGATTATCTCCATGAGGTCCTCACTGCCGAGCAGGCGTCGCGCCACGAGTCCGTCATTCGCCAGCGGCTGCGCGAGGCGCGCTTTCCCGAGATTAAGACCCTCGACACGTTTGATTTCGCCGCCGCCGAAGGCGTCAGCGCGACCCAGATCCATGCCTTGGCCCGCGGCGAGTGGGTCACCGCGCCCGAGAATCTCATCTTCGCCGGTCCGATCGGGACTGGGAAGACGCATCTGGCCATTGCCCTGGGTGTCGAAGCCACGAAGCAGAAACGACGCGTGCTCTTCACCCGTGCGGCCGATCTCGTGCGCCAGCTTCTGGAAGCGCGGGATGCACGCGAGCTCACGCGTCTCCAGCAGCGACTCCTCCGGGTCGACGTCCTCATCGTTGACGAGGTGGGGTTCGTGCCGTTCGAACGGGCCGGCGGCGAATTGCTCTTTAATCTGATCACGGATCGCTACGAACGCCGCGCGACGGTCGTGACGACGAATCTCGCATTCGCCGAATGGGTGACCGTGTTTGCGGGCGACGAGAAGCTCACGACCGCGCTGCTCGATCGGTTGGCGCATCACGCGACCGTGATCACCACGAAGGGAAAGAGCTACCGAATGCGCAAGCGCCGGTCCTCAGGCTCCTGATGGTTCGAAATCGTCATCGCGGGGCGATCGAACTCACCGACCGCGCAGGAGGCCGTAGGAACGACGATCGTGAGGGAGGTTAGGGTCTAGCATCCCCTCTCTCAGCGATTCGAGGAAATGCGAAACACAAATCGACGCGACTATGGAAATGACGCTCCTATGGAAATCACAAAACGATTTCCACAGCAGCTTGGAAATCTCGCACAGAACGCGAGATTCCCACATTCCCACAGCCGATCATCGTTGTTTCAGAGGAGAAGAGCGTAGAATGAACCGCCCTCAAGTGGATCACTTTCCGAGCGGCCGACTGGTCTAGTTTCCGAGCGGCGCGCGCACGACAAGTCGTAGGCGTCGAGGAGACGCTGCAGTTGCTCTCGTGTTCTGGCTTCCCCGGGTGTGCCTTGCTTGAGTGTGATCTCGAGGCGAACCTGACCGAGGATGGCAGTGTTCGCGGCCAGCAACATCGTCGGAAAGAGAATCGCGCGCCTCATCTCGGCTTCTTTTCTGGTCTGCAACCGCCTGTCAGGCAGCGACCACGTACTCGCTGTGTACAAGGCCGCTCGCAGGCCAGGCGCAGACGCACCCAATGGTCCGGTCGCCCTCGACGATTTCCCGGATCTTCACGTCGTTGGCGTGCCGCCGAAACAGACGATATAGCCGTCAGGGTCTTCAATATAGAAGTCCTTCGTGCCCCAAGGCGTCGGCTCGAGCGGCTTAAGGATCTTCGCGCCGCTTGCGACACAGTGTTCGTAGAACGCCTCGATGCCGTCGACACCCGCCGAGGCGTCGAGGTGCTCGTTTTGCCGACGATGCTGGCGCTCGGCCGGATTCTTGGGGGCTTCCTTCAGGTGTAATTCCAATCCATCCAGACACCCGATGGCGTAGAACCCGCCCCACGGCTCGCCGAAACTGAAACCCAGCCTCTGGTAGTACGCGATGGATCGCGCAAGATCGTCGACGAGGAACTGCGGAGCGAACGAAGTGACACGCGACCTGGTTTGGCTCGTCATTGTTGTGTTGCGTATATATGCGCGAAGATCGCGCCTGCGCAGGCGACGACATGACCTTTGCGCCAGGGCGGTCCGAGGGTCGTTCCGAACGCTTTCAATCGACGCTCGAGATCGCGGGCGGTTTTCCCGCGGGCATGCGCCGCGAGTTCAAGAACGTTGTCCTTCTCGAAATAGAAAACCCTCAGGTCGAGTTGCGTCGCAGCCTGCGTGAGAGCGTGATGGTAGATCATGCCGTCGGCGCGATTCATGATCCAAGCATTCGCGTGAACCTCTGCGACAGTAGCAGACAGGTCGGGGAGCGGAGGTACTCGGATCGCGATGCCGCGACACTTTGCCGGCGCGAGTTCTCCGATGAGCGACGAGAGGGCCGATTGGGCGCGCTTGTTGGCAGATGTCTTCACATCTCGAACGAGCTTCTCGGCTCCTGAACACGGCATATGAAGCGTTTGATGGTGATAAGGGGAAGCCGAAAGCCGCCGATCAAGCAACTCGACACGTCGCTTGTCCAGGATGATTTCGTTGGGGCCAGACGTCGTGACGCTCACCAGATTGGCCCATGCATAATGGTCTTCAATGCCGATGGAGTATTCGCTCATGGGATCTGCAGAAGCTTGATCGTGGATCAGCTCCTGAGTTTGCTGTAGGACGCGCTGCGTAATCGAATCGCACGTCTCAGCGCGACTCGAGCGTCACAGCGTGTACGCTCATGCCAGGACTGACCGACTGCACCGTGGTGCTCGATGTATCGCGCACGCGCAGCGACACCAGCGCGACACGAGTGAGGTTCTCGGGAATCTGTATGGTAATTCGATCGATGAGCCCCACAGCTGGCCGCCCTGCGCGTGACTGCGCCTGTTCGAAGACATTGTCCCACGTGACCGGGGGAGCAGGGGCAGTCATCACCCGAGCGGGCTCGTCCGTGTAGCGCCAACCTTCGCGGAACGTCGACCACGACACGATCGGCACCGTCAACACACCGCCATCTGCGAAAGACAGCGTGATATCGCCAACCGTGCGCGACGCAGCGACCGAGACCACGTACACACCTGTGAGCAAGACATGGACGAGGTTGGCGCTACCGGCTGAGAGCGCAAGCGTGGCTTCGGTCGGGTACTCAGGATGACCCTCGTGCTGCCTGATGAAGGCCGCGAATTGCCCGGAGCCCATCTCGAACGGAACGCCGGCGAACGTGCGGCGACCTATCGGCGATGAGATGTTGCTTTCGCGCCCGTTCGCGATCGGGCCCAGGTCGACGGTGTGGAAACTAGGTCCTGGAGGCGGCGTCGGAGTTGGCGCCGGAGTCGGCGTCGGGGTTGGCACGGGAGTGGGGCTGGTCGGAGAGCTTCCGCCACCGCACGCCACTGCTAAACAACTCAGGAGCGCGAGCGTGCCCAGGGCAGACAGCCCGCTTGCGCGCACTTCTGCAACGGGTCTGTAAGTCAGCGTGTTGTTCATTGGCTAAGGCGTCCTCGCCGGCAGCTGGAAAATAAATGAATGAGCTTGCGCTGAATAGTTCGCGAGCAGCCCGAAAGTCAAGCGCTTGGCCTCAACGCACGGAGTGCGCGCGTTGGAGCAACCCCTTCTCCTAATGGACATCACCATACAGACGATAGGAGATATTAAGGCCGTTTCGCGGTTACCGCCCCTCTCCCCGCCGTCTGAAGCCCGATTATCGCCAAATCGGCAGGAAGACCAAACGGAAACGACCGCAGGGAACAGGAGCGCCGCGCCGCGCCGGCACCCCTCCTCGTGGGACGCGACGCCCTCACCAGTTGGCATCAAATTCAGGAGCGTCTTGGGATTGATCCTCGAGTGTCTCGAGTCGCTGGGGCGGCGCCCGTGCCGGCCGCGTCTCAGGTACTGCCGTCGGCAGGCCGAGGTGTCGCAGGATTTGCTGCACCACAGCCGCCTGCTCAATCAGGGCCACGAGGCGCAGCCGCCCGCCGCAGCGCGGACACACCAGGACATCGAGCTCGAAGGTTCGCCGCATCAACTCGGCCCATTGATACGTACCGGACCGGGACGGCTTGACGCGGCCCGCGTCCTCGTCAGCCTCCACCGACGATTCCACGTGCGAGAGATCGACACCATGCGGCGCCCCGCGGACAAGCGCGGCCCGCCACGCGGCGCGCGGGGCCAGCACGCCGTAGTAGAGAATGCCTGATGGCCGATCGTCGACGGCTGCCACACGTCGGGCCTTTTTTTCGTCAATCGGCCGCGACTGGCTTCCGGCTGGTGATCCACAGCCCAAGTTCGCGCAGGTCCGCGATGCCGAGCCGATAGATTTCGTGCAAGAGGATGCGATCGCGAACAAACGCGAGGGCGGCTTCGTGACGCTTGTGACGCGCGGCCCGCCGTTCGAGATCGTCACCGTACCCAATCCAGCACGCCGCCAGCTGCACCTCGTTCTCATCGTCGCAGATCTGTGCGCCGGCTTCGAAACGGATGCGTTTCGTGTCGCACTCGACGGCGCAGTCGTGATGGCGTTGAATCTGTTTGTCGAGGTGACGAATGAGCTCGTCGGCAGTCAACTCGATCTTGAAGCCATCAATCACGATGTGAACTCCGAGTGCGCAGGCGTTGCGCTCGCAGCGTGTTTTGCAAGAATCGGGCTCAGCCTCGCTCATCGAGGAATGTGCGCGGCGCGCCCGGAAGGCAGCCGCGTGTCTGCGCTGAATGGGTAGCGACGAGTCTTTGGGGAAGCGTCTACTCGCTCGTCACCTTCCTCGCCCATGCCGCCACACCGTCGCGCCACCTCACGGTGCCTTGCAGATGAAGTTCCCCGCGTCGTTCGTGCTGCCAACGCCGGTGTACTGTGCGACCTGCGGATAGGGACACAACGGCCGCGTCATGTCCACTCGGTTGTTCGACGCGTGAAACGCCGTGATCTGACTGGGCGCGGCGTCCGATTCGCGCCAGCGCTCCAACGCGCCCAGCCAGCTCATTTGATTTGGACCAGGCCCGCCACCGCAGTGCAGCATGCCCGGAGCCATGAACAGCCGCAGCCAGCCATCCTGTCCACGGCCCATTTTCGAGATCACACTCGAGTAGTAATTGATCGTGTTCTCGGGCGCTATCAGCGGATCGCTCCATCCGTGGTAGAGCAGGAGTTTGCCGCCGCGAGCCTTGAACGCCTGCAGGTCGGGATTGATCGCGTGAAGAAAGCCGAGTTTTTGATCGCCAAGTGCGGTATCACGATCCAGATCGAACGTGTGCCAGTCCCAGTTCGGATCGTCGTGAGCGACCATGAACGCGCCTTGAATGAGAGATATCGGCGCCGGCCCGCTCGTCAGCGGGTCCCACGCCAGCTCGGTGCCGGGCTGCAAGCCTGGATAGATCATCTCGCCGCTTTTCGTTTTCGCCGGAGCGTACATCGCCTTCGCGGCTTCAACTTGCGGCGCGGTCAGACAGCTGTCGGATTCGCTCTCCCGGCACAGCAGCGATGACGGGTCGAAGCGGCAGCTGCGCGGATCGGCGAGCAATCCGTCTTTCACACCGTCCCTCGCGTCGCATTGCGCGAGCACGGCCTGGTTCAAGAGCGCCCGTTTCTCAGCGGAAAGAAAGCTCTCCTTGCTTTTGAGCGCGGCGATGCTCGCGGCCATGTCGGCGGCTGTCAAGTGGATGTGGTAGTTGGCGGGCGCTCCGGCGACGATGCCATCGAAATCCTCGGGATACCGCTGCGCCTCCATCAGCCCCTGGCGGCCTCCGAGCGAGCAGCCGCTCCAGTACGACAGCCGCGCGCTCCGGCCGTAAAAAGCATTGATGACCGACTTCGATGTGACCGTCATCTCGTGCACGGCACGGTAGGCGTAGTCCACCATCTTTTCCGGATGACCGATCGCAAAGGACGCATCGCCGCCGCCTCCTTTGTGTCCCGTGTCGGTCGATGCCGTCGCGTAATGATCCTGTAGAGCGGTCGCCATCGCGCCGTAACTGATCGAGCCAGCCCAGCCCCCACCGCCGACGGCCAGAAACTTGCCGTTCCAGCCGTCGGACGGCAACCACACCTCGACTCCAATGCTCGAATCGTTGGATGGCTTGAGCACGGCTGCGACTCGGCAATGCGCGGGGAGGACGATAGCCGGCGGTTGTTGCTGTGGCGGCCCCGCAGGCCCACCGGCCGGCGGTCTGAAAGGACCCGCAGGTACCGCGTCGGCCGCGGCGATGGTCTGTTGGGAAGCGACAGCGACTTCAACCGCTCGCAAGCGGTCTCACCGAAGACGGGTGAAACGCTGTACAACCCGAACGCGAAGACACAGCTGATGCAAAAATTCCTGGCCATGGCTCTCCCGTCCTTCCTGTTTCGAGTCACACGCGTGGAGCACGAAAGCCGCCGGCGCGGGCTCATTTCTGACTTCGTACTTCTGACTCGTACTTCTGATTTCGAACGTAGCTCTTCACTCCAACATCCGCTTCGCCTTCTTCGGATCGTCGGTCACGATCGCCAGCTCCACGAGGTTGTCGACGATGCCGGTGAGATAGATCGCCTGCAGGTTCACCTTGGCCTCTGCGAGCTTCGTCGTCACTGCCGCCAGCTCGCCCGCGCGGTTCTCGAGCATCACCTGCACGACTTCGCCTTCGGTAAACCGGATGCCTGCTCCCTGCAGCGCCGAGCGCGCCGCCTCCACATCGTCGGCGATGATCCGCACCAGAACGTGATGGCCCATCGCCAGGCCGGTCACGGCCTTGAGATTTACTCCATAGCGTGAAAGGGCGGTGGCCACGCGGCCCAACTCGCCCGGCCGATCCGTGAGCTCGATCGCGAAATCCCTCATCATGACCTCCGTTCGCGGTGTCTGACGCGGACGTAGGCTAGTCCGACGCTTCCCGCAGATCAACGATAATGGCGCCGAGCGACACCTCGCATGAATCCAATCCTCCGCGACATGTTTGGTCATCAGTTCTGGGCCGATGCCGAACATTGGAACGCCTTCGGCGCCCACGCTGCGGCCCGCGACGACAAAGCCATCCGCGACCGGCTCCATCACATCCACATGGTCCAACGGGCCTTCTTCTGGGGCGTCGGCGGTGGCGCCACGCCGTTCGACCTCACCAAGCCCGACGACTTTGCGACCTTCGACGATCTGCGCGCGTACGCGCGCGGCAGTCACGAGGAAATGCGGCGCGGCCTGGAGGCGCTGACCGACGAACGCCTCGATGAACCGATTCGTGTCCCATGGTTCAACGATCCGCCGCTGACGATCACGATCACCGAAGCGCTGACACAGTGCGCCATGCACAGCCACCATCATCGCGCGCAGAACGCGACGCGGCTTCGCGAGCTCGGCGGCGTGCCACCATCGACCGATCTGATCGTGTGGTACTGGAAAGGGCGACCAGAACCACGTTGGTAAGGGCCCTAAGCTGGCAAATGCGTAGGTTCG
>WNGA01014550.1_pt1 | contig 10766 bp, 12 predicted proteins | sample 5400061 | NCBI WGS metagenome assembly WNGA01 (sample SAMN13153366, study PRJNA577476) | soil metagenome | isolation source: 100 cm soil or saprolite under grassland replicate 2 | place: USA:California | collected 2016-06-15
CACCTGGCACCCGACACCCTCGCCAACCCTGACACCCGAGACGCGACTCCCGACCCCGCGAGCGTAGCGAGCATAGCGAGCATCAGTCTTCGCGGGCGATCACGATGGCGCCGATCAGCGCCACCGTCAGCAACAGGGAAGCGATCTCGAACGGGAGCACGTAGCGGGTCAGCATCAGACCGCCGAGGGACTCGGCCGTGGGGATATCGATCAGCGAGTCGCGCACCCGCCAGGGCGTCGTGATCACCACGAACACCGAGATGGCGCCGATGCCAATCGCCACCAGCAGGGCGCCGACCCGCTGGCCGGAACCGACCAGGCCTGGCACGTCGATCTGCCCGGGCGTCATGAAGACGGCGAAGATGATCAGCACCATGATCGCGCCGACATAGACCACCAGCTGCGAGATCGCCAGGAAGTCGGCGCCGAGAATGGCGTACATCATCGCCACACCGCCCAGGACCGTGGTCAACGCCAGCGCCGCCCGCACGAGGTTCTGAATCCGGAACACCATCAGATACGCGGCAACGATCGAAGCAATGGCTCCCGCCCAGAACGCGATGCTGGCCACAACCGTGGTGAACCCGTCCGCCGTCCCCAGTCCAATCATTGGGCGCTCCGCGCCCGAGGAGTGAGGAGTGGGGGGTGAGGGGTGAGGGAGACGGGAGTGGGGAGTGGGGAGTGGGGAGTGGGGCGGCACGGGGGAGTGCGGAGTGAGCCGATGTACGGCGTGAGGGACAACGTCGCCGACGGCCAGCGGTGAGTGGACAACGTGGAGTCCCCCACTCCCCACTCCTCACTCCTCACCCCCGCGAGCGAAGCGAGCCTCATGCGCTCGGCGTCGGCGGCGTCCAGCCCGAGGCTTTTAGCCGTGCCCGATAGACTTTGGCCCGATCCGCCGCTGGCAGCTTCTTGAGATCCTCGTCGCTGATGGTGAGTGGGTCGTAGTCGGTCGGCGCGGCAACGTCGCTGATGGTGAGTGGGTCGTAGTCGGTCGGCGCGGCAACTTGCGCCACCGCTGCCTCGGGCGCAGCCTTCGGCTCGGCCACTTGCGTCCCGGTGGCATCGGTGGAAACCGGCGCGGCGGTCGCCCCCGTGGCTTGCCCAGCAACAGGCCCGTCAGCCGCCTTCGCCGCTGGAGCGGGCGCAGCAGGAGCAGCGGGGCGGGCAGCAGGCGCAGCAGCAGCCGCCGCGGGCCGCGCAGCCGGAGCAGCTGCACCCTGCCCCCGCAGGCCACGCTTCACACCCTGGATGTGCTCCATCCCCGCGTCGATCTCGGGCGTGCCCGGGATCCGCAGCTCGTACATGTCGAACACCAGCTCGGTGGTGCGCTCGAACGCCGCCATCTCGAAGTCGGGCGCCATGGTGATCGCGCGGAACGGACACGCCTCGACACACAACGCACACTCGATACACCCGGCCATGTCGATGTCGAACCGATCGAGGATCTTGCCCTTGATCGGGCTCGGGTGCTGCTCGATCTTGATCACGTCGACCGGACACGCGAGCGCGCACGCGCCACACGCGGTGCACCGCAGCTCGCCCGTATCCATCTCGTAGATCAGCCGCGGCCGGCCCCGCGTCCAGATCGGCATATCCAGCCGCTCTTCGGGGTACTGGATCGTGACCGGCGCTCTGACCAGGTGGCTGAGCGTCGTCAGCATGCCCTTCGCGACACCCAGCCCGAATGCCATCAGCGGACCCCCGGCGCCAGGCGGAGCACGCCGCCCAGGAATGGGGTCAGGCTGGCTGCTAGCGCCGAGAGGCTGACCAACGCCAGGGACACGGGCAGCATGCGCTTCCACGCAAACTGCATCAATTGATCGTAACGGAAGCGCGGCAACGTCCCGCGCACCCACACGAAGACCAGGAAGATGATGGCGGCTTTGGTCACCAGCACGCCGGGCAGAAGTGGCCAGATCAGATTGTCGAAGGCTTCACCCAGGCCGGTGTGGTAGCCGCCGAGGAACAGCGACGAGCCCAGCAGACCGATCGCGATGGCGTTGGCGTACTCGGCTAGGAAGAACAGCGAGAACTGCATGCCGCTGTATTCGGTGGTAAAGCCGCCGGTCAATTCGCTGTCGGCCTCGACGTGGTCAAACGGTGTGCGGTTGGTCTCGGCCAGGCCCGCGATCAGATAGAACACGAAGCCGACGGTGCCGATGATCGGCAGTGGGATCGGGATCGGGCCGATGAAGATCACCGGCTGGAACACGAACCAGTTCCACAGCGGCCCATTCTGCGCCTGCACGATGCCCTGTAAGGACATGGTTCGCGCGAGCAAGACCGGGATCACGATGATGATGCCGGCCGGCACCTCGTAGCTGACGTACTGCACCACGGCGCGCATGCCACCGAAGAGCGAGTACTTGTTCATGCTGCCCCAGCCGGCGAGGGTCACACCCAGGGCGGGGATGGCGCCGAACGCCAGTAAGTACAGGATGCCGACGTTGAGGTCGGTGACCTGCAGGCCAGGTCCCCACGGGATGACCGCCCAGGTCATGAGCGCGGGCCCGAGCACGATCATCGGCGCCAGGAAGTGCAGCGTCCGGTCGACGAGCGCGGGGGTGATGATCTCTTTGGACAGCAGCTTCAGGACGTCCGCCACCGATTGCAGCAGCCCGAAGGGACCAACGCGGTTGGGTCCCCAGCGGTCCTGCAGGCGGGCGATGAAGCGGCGCTCCGCCCACAGCGCGAGCATCACGAACACCGTGATCAGCCCCAGCACCGTCACCGCGCCCACACCTGCGTACACGATGGCCACGATCCAGCCAGGGATGCCGATGCTGACGAGCCAGTCGTAGATGGGCTTCCCGACAGCCTTGTAGAAATCCGCCTGGCCGTACCAGTCGGCGAAAGTCATGCGGCGCTCCACCGCTGGGTGTCAGGTGTCGGGTCTCGGGTGTCGGGTCTCGGGTCTCGGGTGTCGGCTCTCGGGTCTCGGGTGTCGGCTCTCGGGTCTCGGGTCTCGGGCAGCGCAATCGTCCTCGACCCCGACACCTGGCACCCGGCACCTGACACCCAGCGGCAGCCCGACACCTGGCACCTGACACCCGACACCGCGCGCGAAGCGCGCCTCACCGATCGACCTCGCCCATGACGATGTCGAAGCTGCCGAGAATGACGACTGCGTCAGCCAGCTTGTGACCCACCGCGATCTGCGACAGACACGTGAGATTCACAAACGACGGCGGCCGCACGTTGTAGCGGTACGGGTTAGCCGTGCCGTCAGAGATCAGGTAGAAGCCGATCTCGCCCTTCGGGCCCTCGATGCGGGCATAGGCTTCCCCCTTCGGCGGCTTCAGCACCTTGGGCAGTTTGGCGCGAATGTCGCCCTCGGGAATCGCGTCCAGCGCCTGTTGCAAGATGCGCGTGCTTTGCCGCATTTCCAGGATGCGAATCATGTAGCGATCGAAGCAGTCGCCGTTGAAGCGCAGCGGTACGTCCCAGTCGAAACGGTCGTACACCGAGTACGGCTCGGCCCGCCGCACGTCGTACTCGATGCCGCTGGCCCGCGCGATCGGACCAGACACGCTGTACGCCCGTGCGACCTCGGGCGGGATCATGCCCACCCCGACGGTCCGATTGCGGAACACCTCATTGCCGGTCAGCAACGCCTCGTACTCGTCGACCCGCGAGGGGAAGATCCGCAGGAACTTTTCCAGCTGCGGGAAGAACTCGGGCGGTGCATCACGCGCCACTCCGCCGTAGCGGACGTATGACGGATTCATCCGCACCCCCGTCGGCAGCGCCAGCAGGTCGAGCACCATCTCGCGTTCGCGCAGTGCATACAGCAGCGGCGTCCCGTACGTGCCCACGTCCATGCCGAACGTGCCCACTGCGACGAGATGACTTTGAATCCGCGACAGCTCGCCGGTGATCACGCGCAGGAACTCGGCCCGTTCGGGCACCGCCAGGCCAGTCAGCCGTTCGATCGCGAGCGCGTATGCCCAGTTATTGGTGATCGGTGACAGGTAGTCCATCCGATCGGTAAGCACCGTGCCCTGGACATACGTGCGGGCCTCGCCGAGTTTCTCGGTCGAGCGATGCAAGTAGCCCATGACCGGCGTGGCCGAGATGACCGTCTCACCCTGCAGCTGCATGATCAGACGGAACACGCCGTGCGTGCTCGGGTGCTGTGGCCCGAGGTTGAGCGTGATCAGGTTTTCCTCGTCGACCACACCGAGCGTGCCCGGCGCCTCGAAGATGGTGTCGCCGAGCTCTGGACCGCGGACGGGAATCAGACCGGGGACGAGGGTGTCAGCCATGAGCGTTCTTCAGATCGCCTCTCAATCCGTATCTCGGACCAGCTGCTTGACGGTGATGTAGTCGAAGTCGGTCTCGTAGTCGCGGCGCATCGGAAAGCCTTTGAAGTCGTCCGGCAGCAGGATGCGGCGCAAGTCGGGATGGCCGAGGAAGCGAATGCCCATCATCTCGAAGGCCTCCCGCTCCATGAATTCCGCGCCGGGGTAGACGCTGGTGAGGGATGCCACGGCCGGCATGCCTTCGCGCGGCAGCTCGGTACGCAGGATGGCGCCAAGGGGCTGCTTGGCGTAGTCGTAGCTGAAGAGGTGGTAGACGAGCTCCAGGCGGTCTTGCCAGTCGACTTCGGTCACGAAGCTCAGGTAGTCGAAGCCGTGCTGTCGCAGTGACTGCGCCGCGTCGAGCAGGCGCTCGCGGGGCACCTTGAGCTCGGCGTAGCTGTGCCGCCACTGGAAGGTGGAGTCGGCGATGTCGTCGAGGATGCGCTGCGCAAACGCGGGTTTTTCAGGCTCCTTCGGCTTCTCGGGCTCAGCCGGCTTCGCCGGTGCCGCCGGTGCTGGCGCTGGCTTGGTTTCACCAGTCCCACCTGTGGCCGCGCTCGCCGCGGGCGCCGCCGCTGCAGCGGGAGTTGCGGCCTCCGTCGTCCCACCTGGGGCCGCCGGCGCCGCCGGTGCCGCACCTTCGCCAGTACCAGCTGGGGGCGCGGCCGCGGCCGCCGGCTGAGCCGGTGCCGCTGGTGCCGCTGGCTGTGCAGGCGCAGGTGCGCCGCCGCCGGCGCGTGCCGCCGCGCGCGCTTTATAGACCTTGGCGCGGTCGGCGGGCGCCAGCGCTTTCAGCTCTTCGTCGCTGATGGTGAGCGGATCGAACTCGGCCACTAGCCTTCTGGGAGCGCACCAGCGGCACCGCTCTGGCGGTAGCGCTGCTGCCAAGCGCGCCAGCGCGCGCGATCCTGGTCGACCTCGTGGTTGGCGATCTTCTTCTGCAATTGCATGATCGCGTACATGAGCGCGTCTGGCCGTGGCGGGCAGCCGGCCACGTACACGTCGACCGGCAGGAAGTTATCGACCCCAGGCACCGTCGAATACGAGCCCTGGTACGGTCCGCCGGCGGTCGCGCACACGCCCATCGAGATGACGTACTTGGGGTCGGCCATCTGGTCGTAGATGCGCCGGATGGCGTGTGCCATTTTCACCACCACCGTGCCCGAGACGATCATGATGTCCGCCTGGCGCGGCGAAGCGCGATTGATCTCCATGCCGAAGCGCGACAGATCGAAGCGCGAGTTCTGGATGGCCATGTATTCGATCGCGCAGCACGCCAGACCGAAGGTGACCGGCCACATCGAGTTGCGGCGACCCCAGTTGAAGAGGCCCTCGAATGGCACGACCATGACCTGGCCGCGCAATTCCTCGGGCACGCGGATGCGCTGTTCGATCACTTCGTCGGCGGGGCGCGGTGCAGCGAAGCGGAGAGCGGTGGGATCGATGCTGCCGTTGGTCTTGCCACCCTGTCCCGCGATGGCGGGCGTTAGCTCGCCATTGCGTGGATTCCCGTTGGTCTTGTCTATTGCCATTCAAACGCCCGCTTTCGCCACGCATATGCCAGACCGACGAGCAGCAAAATGATGAACACCGCCATTTCGATCGCTGCGAACAGCGGCAATTTGTCGTACACGAGCGCCCACGGAAACAAGTAAATTACCTCAACGTCGAAGATCACGAACATCAACGCGTACAGGTAATACCGAATCGGAAATTGCACATGCGTTGGCCCGATCGTCGGCATCCCACTTTCGTATGGCTCCAGTTTGACCGGATTAGGCCGATTCGGCGCGACGAAGCGCGACAGAATGAGTGGAACGATAGGGAAAACGACCGCGACGATCAGGAAAAGCGCAACCGGACCGAAGGTGCTCAGCACACTACAGAACTTGACATCAGTATAGCCGAGAGGCCCGCCGCAAGCGTCGCGTGCTCTAAAACTGCGGTGCACGCAAATGCTCCATTTACCCAGCGTGAGCGCCAAGTCGCGATTCGTCTCCGCGATGTTCGGCCGCATCGCCCAGCGGTACGACCTGATGAACACGCTCATGACGCTGGGCCAGGACGAGGTCTGGCGACGGGCCGTCGCCCGCGCCATTGGCACCCCGAACACCATCCTCGACGTCGGCACCGGCACGGCCAAGTTGGCTCGCGCGCTGGCCCTACGGCACCCCGGCGCCAGGGTGGTCGGCGTCGATTTTTCAGAGCCGATGCTGCGCGCGAGCTCCCGCTCGGTGCCGCTAGTTGCCGCCGATGCGCTCCACCTCCCGTTCGCGGATGCCTCGTTCGACGCGGTCACCAGCGCGTTTCTGGTGCGCAACCTGGCTGACCTGCGGCGCGGCCTCGCTGAGCAGGCGCGCGTCCTTCAGCCTGGCGGGCGCCTGGCAATCCTGGAGACCACTCCGGGACCGCGCGGCCTGCTGCGCCCATTAGCAACGATGTACTTCCGTGGAGTAGTGCCGCTCCTTGGCCGGGTGATCGCCGGTGATGCCGCGGCCTACACGTACCTGCCCGCATCCAGCGCCGCCTTCGCCGAACCTGAGTCGTTGGCGGACGTGCTGCGTCGCACGGGCTTCACCAGCGTCGAAGTGCGACGCCTGGCGCTGGGCAGCGTGGCGCTGGTCAGTGCTCGATTTCGCTGAGGTCGACGTCGCGCACGTGCTGCGCGAAGGTCCACTGGTGTCCTTCGGGGTCCGCGGCCTGGTAGCGGCGGTCGCCCCACGGTAATTCCTCCAGTGGGCTCACAATCGTCGCACCGGCTGCGCTGGCACGAGCGTAATGCTGGTCCAGCTCGTCGACGTACACCAGGAGCATGCTGCTCACCCCGCGACGCGGACTCTCGCCGTGTACCGACGGTGGCCCGACCGTGATGACGCTGTCGAACACCTGCAGCTGCGTGCGGCCGACACGGCCATCGGCCCCAACGTGCCGTGCCCACTCGCGTTCGCTGAATCCAAACACCCGCGACAGCCACGCCACGGCGGCCGCGACGTCGTCATAGATGAGGTGCGCGACGATCCGCGGAAACCCGGTCGGCGGGTTGGGCGTCACGCCCGCAGGTTATCGCTGTAGAACCGCAAATAGTCGGGCACGTGCCCGATCCAGTACTCGGCCTCGTGCGTGCCCGCGAACACCCGCCAGGTTAGATTCAATCTGGCCGCGAACAGGGCATCCCGCAAGTCTTCGATATTGGGTCGCCACCAATCGTCGGCGCCGACGTCGAGCCAGTACGTCATCCGCTCCACGCCCGGCATGTTGGCGGCGAGCCAGATGGGGTTGTGGTACTGGAATGACTCCGCACTGAGGAACCACAGCTCTGCATCGGGCTCGAGCCGGATCGACGGGCTGTGCGCGCCGACCACGCCGAAAACATCGGGGTGGCGCATCGCGATTTGCAGCGCACCCAGACCGCCCATCGACAGGCCGCCAATGCCGCGAGCGGTCTGCAACGGTACGGTGCGGAAGCGACTGTCGATCTCGATTACCACGTCTTGCGCGACGTAGTCGGACCAGTGCGGCCCTTCGTCCCAGTTCGCCCAGTAGGTGCGACTGCCGCCATCGGGCATGACCACGATCATCGGCTGCACCAACTGCAGGCCGATCATGTCGTCCAATTGCTCGGGCAAGAAGGAGTCGCTCCACTCGGTGTAGTTGCCGCCCGCGCCGTGCAGCATGTACAGCGTCGGGTACCGCCGCTCCTCATCGCGGAAATAGTCCGGCGGCAGGTAGATGCGGAAGGTCATGTACTGCTGCAGCGTGGGCGACCACATCTCGGCGTCGAAGAGGTAGCCGGACAGGGCCGTAGACGACTGTGCTCGGGCAGCGCCAGGCAACATCAACAGCACCGCCGCCAGGCTCACGAGCACGCGCGCAAAACGGTTCGGCGCCATCGAGGGAGAACAAATGAATAGCAATCTGTGGGCCGCGCGATCGTAAAAAAACGGTTAAACCGGTGTTAGCGAATCGCGGAAGATTGCAAAATGCTCCAGCGCCCGGCCCGCGCCGATCGCGACGCACGTGAGCGGGTCCTCGGCGACGTACGCGGGCACGCCCGTCTCGATCGCGAGTAAGCGGTCCAGGTTGCGCAGCAAAGCGCCGCCGCCGGTCAGGATCATGCCTTTGTCGGCCACATCGGCGGCGAGTTCGGGCGGAGTGTCCTCGAGCACGCCCTTGACGCTGGTCACGATCTGCCCCAGCGCCTCGGAGATCGCCTCCGTCACTTCACTGGAGTTGACCAGGCGTGTCTTGGGCAGGCCATCGATCGTGTCGCGCCCGCGGATCTCGACCTCCAGCTCGCGTTCGAGGGGCAGCGCGCTGCCGATGGCCCATTTGATGTCCTCTGCCATGCGGTCGCCGATATACAGGTTGTATCTGCGGCGCACGTACGTGGCGATCATCTCGTCGATCTTGTTGCCACCGATCCTGAGCGACTTCGAGACGACGATGTCGTTCAGTGAGATCACCGCCGCTTCGCTGGTCCCGCCGCCGATGTCGACGATCATGTTCCCCGATGGGCTCGAGATTGGGACGTTGGCGCCGATGGCGGCCGCCAATGGTTCGGCGATCAGGTGCGCTTCCTTGGCGCCCGCCTGAATCGTCGCGTCCAGCACCGCCCTGGACTCCACGTTGGTCACGCCCGCGGGGATGCACACCATCACCACTGGCCTGAACAGCGAGTATTTGCCGACGACTTTGCCGATGAAGTATCTGAGCATCGCCTCGGTGACGAGGTAGTCCGCGATCACCCCGTCGCGCATCGGTCGAGAGACGATGATCCTGCCTGGGGTACGGCCCAGCATCATGCGCGCCGCGCTGCCCACGGCGACCACTCTGTTATCCGTTGCCGAGTACGCGACCACCGACGGCTCGTTGAGCACAATGCCGCGGCCCTTCACGTAGACCAGCACGTTTGCCGTGCCGAGGTCGATGCCGATGTACTTCGAAAACACCACGCCGAGTCCGAGCGCGGAGTTTACAGGAAGTTAGGGCTCGGTATTGCCTGGTGGGTGCGAAAAGCCGCGGGTGCCGTGGCGGCGTCGCGCCAGGTGGATCCGCGCTTCGGCACGGCGGAGCGCGAACCGCGCGGTTTCGGCTTGCAGCCGCTGGCCGCTCACCACCGCTTCCTGGAGCGTCTCACGAGCGCGCCGACGGGCTTCTTCGGCCCGCGCTTCGTCGATCTCGTCTTCCCGCTCGGCGGTATCGGCCAGGATCAGCACTTTGTCCCGCGCGACTTGCAGGAAGCCGCCACCCACGGTCATGGCTTGTTCACTACCGCCGCGTTTGATGCGCACCACGCCTGGCAGCAGCGTGGTCAACAACGGGGCGTGTTTGGGCAGGATGCCCACCACACCTTCCGCGCCCGGTGCAACCACCATGTCGACGCTTTCGTCGGAGAAGACCTCGCGCTCGGCGGTGACGATCTGCACCTTTAGCGGCATCTGCAAGGAGCATAGCAATTTGTCATCCCGAGCGAAGCGAGGGATCTCGGTTGCTGCTTGTCATCCTGAGCGGAGCGAAGGATCTCTGGTTCCACGCTGAGATCCTTCGGCTCGCAGGCTCGCCTCAGGATGACATGCCCCTTTTGCCCTCGGCTCGCAGGCTCGCCTCGGGATGACACGGTCTTTTGGTTAAGATTTCAGCCCGATGCGCTGGCTCCCGCTACTGGCGCTCGTGTTGCTTGCGGCCGGTCTGCGCTGGTACCGCATCGATGCGCAGAGTCTCTGGTACGACGAGGGCATCAGCGCGTACCAGCTCACGCGCTCTTTCCCGGACGTCATCTACGCGGCATCCCAGGACACGCATCCGCCGCTGTACTACCTCACCCTCAAGGCCTGGGGCGACGTCCTCGGCTCGTCTGAGCTGGGCCTGCGGTCACTGTCAGCGATGTGGGGCGTGCTGGCAGTGGTATTGACCTGGCTGATTGGTCGACGCCTCTTCGGGCCACTGGTTGCCACGCTCGCGGCGGGTCTTCTCGCGGTGGCGCCGCTCGCGGTCTACTACTCGCAAGAGGTGCGCATGTACGGCCAGGTCACCTCGCTTGGCCTGCTCGCGGCCTATGCCTATACCCGCCGCCAGTACTGGCTGTACGCGGTCGCTGGCATCGCCACGCTGTACACGCAGTACCTCGGCCTGGCGATCCTGGCAGCGCTCAACCTGCACGCGCTGCTCTGCATGCGAGACCGCCGCGAGTGGTTGCGCTGGCTCGGCGCGAATGCCGTGGTCGGCGTGGCGTTCCTGCCCTGGCTGCCGACGTTCATCGCCCAGCAGGCGCACGCCCTGAACACCCGGCCGCGCACCGTGGAGGGCCTCGTCGCGGGCACCCTCAGCGCCTACGGCGGCGGCATCGCCAGCGGCGACCTCCTCTTCGTGACGGGCATTGCGCTCGTTGCGCTCGCGGCTTTTGGTCTGGCGCTCGCCCGCTCACGCGACGCCACGCTGCCACTGCTGCTGTGGCTCGTGCCG
>WNGA01029200.1_pt1 | contig 10766 bp, 8 predicted proteins | sample 5400061 | NCBI WGS metagenome assembly WNGA01 (sample SAMN13153366, study PRJNA577476) | soil metagenome | isolation source: 100 cm soil or saprolite under grassland replicate 2 | place: USA:California | collected 2016-06-15
GTCAGCTCGGACGCCACCACGGCCAGAACGGCGAACAGGGCGACCAGTCCCCTGAGCCTCACCAGCGACCGACGCTCCAGCTCGCGCTCCTTCGCCGTTCGCGATTGCTCCTCCTCGCGCTCGACGTCGCGACGCTCCAGGCTGGTCTGGAGGTAGTCCCGCTCCTCGCCGGTCAGGGCCAAGCCCGACGTGGCGGCCCAGGCCTCGAACCGAGCGAGGTGGCCGCCGCGTAGGAGGAAGCCGGCGTCCCGACTCGACTCGACCCACTCCCGGGCGGCCGCGGATAGGCGGCGGTGGGCCCTGAGGTCCTCCCGGACCGCCTCGATCCAGCCCCGGAGGCGTCCCCACTCCCGGAGCAGAGCCTCGTGGGCCACCTCCACCGTGGGGCCTCTGGTCACGGGGTCGCGGTCGAAGGACAGGAGCCGGCGAGCCCCGAAGGCGTCGATGGCGGCCTCCAGGGCCGCGCGGTCGACGTCGAGGGAGGACAGCTCGGCCCGCAGCACGCGCCGCCTGGTGTCCTCGCTTCCCTCCTCTCCCAAGGTGATGAGGCGGAGGTAGAGGTGACGGGTGGCCTCCTTGCCGGACCGGTCCAGGCTCCCGTAGAGGTCCTCCGCCCGCCGGACGAGCGCTCCGGAGACCCCTCCGACCTGGTGGTAAGCGTCCAGTGTCAGCGCCCCATCCGTGCGGCGTTCGAACAGCTCAGTGAGCGCGTACTGGAACAGGGGCAGCGCCCCGGGCTGGGCGGCTACCTCGGCCGCGACCTCGGCCACCAGGGAAGCGTCCGCCTTCATCCCGACGCGCTCCGCGGGTCCGGACACGGCTCGCTCCAACTCCTCCGGCGTCAGGGGAGTCACGGTCACCGTGCGGACCTTCACCAGCTCGGCCAGCCCCGGGTACGACAGCGGCCGATCGTAGAAGTCGGCCCGCAGGGTGGCGACGACCCGCAGGCGGCTCCGAGGGTCGGTGACCGCGCTGTGGAGGGCCCCGACGAAGGCGGCACGCAGGTCCTCGTCCTCGACCAACGTGAACAGCTCCTCGAACTGGTCGATGACCAGGAGGAGCTCGGTTTCCTCGGGGAGAACCTCGTCGGCAGCGCGCACGAGGCCAGCGTCGTCTCCTTCCATTCTGTCCACGAGCCCAGGAACCGGCTCGGCGGCGATCCGCATCAGCGCGTCCTCGAACTCCCGGAACGGGTGGGCCCCGGGATGCATGTCCACGACGAACCAGCCCTCCGAGCCCGGCAGGGCACCGCTCCTCACGGCGGGGACGAGGCCGGCTCGGACCAGGGAGGACTTGCCGCTGCCCGAGGGCCCCACCACGGCAAGGAACCGGAACCCGGGGCCGCGATCGGCGAGGCGGCCCACGAGCTCGGCCACGAGCGCCTCGCGGCCGAAGAAGTCGGGGGCGTCGGCCTCGAAGAAGGGCCGGAGGCCCTTGTACGGGTTGCGGGCCTCGGCCGCGGGGATCGCGACCGGACGGCCACCCGGCGTGAGCGCCTCCCGCAGGGCGAAGGCGACGTCAGTGACTTCGGGGTAGCGCTCCGCCGGGGCCTTCGCCGTGGCCCGGGCGATGACCTCCTCGAAGGCGGCCGGCAGTTCCGGCCGGACGGCGCGGATGGATGGGATCGGCTGGCGGAGATGCTTCTGGACGACCTCGGCCGGCGAGGTCCCGGCGAACGGGTGGCGACCGGCAAGCGCCTCGTAGAGCAGCAGGCCGAGCCCGTACACGTCGGTCGCGGCCGTCGCGGGCTGCCCCCGGATCTCCTCGGGAGACACGTAGTAGGCGAGGGAGCTCGGGGTGACTCCGGGAGTTGCTACCTCGGCGGTCACCAGGTCCCTGGCGATCCCGAAGTCCGAGAGGTAGGCGTTGCCGTCCTCGTCGAACAGGATGTTGGCTGGCTTGACGTCCCGGTGCACCACGCCCTGGCGGTGGGCCACCGCCAGGGCCAGCCCCACCTGGTCGAGGAGCCGGGCCGCGTCCGCCGGGGCCATGGGGCCGCTCGCGAGGACCTCCCTGAGGTTCCCGCCCTTGAGGTACCGCATCACCAGGTAGGCGCCGTCCGGCTCCCGCCAGAAGTCGTAGAGGGGGACGACGTGGGGGTGCTCGAGCCGGGCTACCAACTGGGCCTCCGTCTCGAAGCGGCGGATGAACTCCGGATCGTTGGCGAATCTGGGGTGGACGACCTTCACCGCCACCTCCCGGCCCACCTGGGGCTGGAACGCCCGGTGGACCGACCCGAAGGATCCCTCCCCGAGCGGCTCCAGCAGCCGGTAGCCGCGGAGCGACCCCCCGGCGAGCTCCGCCAGGGCCCTTCGATTCTCCACCCCTAGCTTGGTCAGGAGGGAGGAGACGTGGCTCTCCACGGTCCTGATCGAGAATGAAGAGACGTCCGGCGATCTCCCGGTTGGTGAGCCGCCGGCCGAGCAAGGCGAGGACGTCTCGCTCCCTCTCCGTCACGCCCCCCCGATCGAGCCCGTCCATGACCGCAAAGCGTACGCGCTGGCGAATTCCGTGGTTTCCACGGATGTCCTCAGGCGGCCGGTTTGGTTCACTCCGGGGCTGACGGAGTCGGTGGAGGGAGGTTCGTCATGAAGAGATCAGCGTCCCACGCGGCAGCGCTGGCCGGAGCGTTGGTCATAGTCGTGGTGCTGGCGGGCATCGCCTCGGCGGGACCCCATTTCTCCGAGTGGAGCCCGGCGCAGAAGATCGATGAGATCGACGGCAACAGCGACGAGCTGAACACGGAGTGGATCGATGGCTGCCCGATCCAATCGCCGGACGGCCTCAGCCTGTACATGGCCTCGAACCGCCCGGACGGGGTCGGGGGACTGGACATCTGGGTCGCCCGGCGGTCGGGCACGAGCGCCCCTTGGGGCGCGCCACAGAACCTCGGTGAGCCGGTCAACTCGACGGCCGACGACTTCTGCCCCACGCCCGTCCGGGGGAACGGCCTCTTCTTCGTGAGCAGGGAGGAGCCCGGAAGCTGCGGCATTGGAGACAGTGACATCTACTTCACGCGCTTCAACCGGGACGGCTGGAGCGAGCCCGAGCACCTGGGCTGCGGGCCGGATGGTCCCAACAGCGCACTGGACGAGCAGGGACCCTCCTACGTGCAGGTGGACGGCCGTAAGCTCCTTTACTTCTCCAGCGGCCCTGACATCTACGTCAGCGAGCAAGCGGAGGACGGGAGCTTCGCCCCGGCCGAGCCCGTCGCTGAGCTCAACAGCGCGTTCAGCGACATCCAGCCGAACGTCCGGAAGGACGGCCTGGAGGTCGTGTTCGCCTCGAATCGCCGAGCGGGGACCGACCAGGACGTGTACGTGGCGACCCGAGAGAGCGCCGACGATCCCTTCTCTGCGCCGGTGAGCGTGGGCGATTCCGTGAACACGACGGACAAGAACGAGACGCGGCCGTCGTTCTCCTGGGACGCCCTGACGCTCTTGTTCGGTCGTGCGCCGGGCCCCGAGGGAATGACGGACATCTACGTCACCACGCGCGAGAAGACGAAGGCATCGGTCGGGTGAACGCTGCGCGAGGCAGACGGCGAGCCGTGAGGAGGGCCCAGCCTGGGCCCTCCTCATTTGCCTGGAGAGCCCCCGCTACCCAGACCGCAAGGCGGCCCATGCTCTTGGGCCTCCTGGTGGCGCTTGCCGCGTGTGGACCGGGCCCGGGGCGACGGACACGACGACCTCATCTCCGACGGCCCCGAGCGAGCCGACTCCCTCACCATCGATCCGAAACATCGGGGACTTGTCCAGTTTCGCTCCCCTTGAGCCTGGGACCTACTTCAACGACCCCGACGACGACCCCTCCACCCCCCTCCGCGTGGTGTACGAGGTCCCCGTCGAGGGATGGTCACAGTGGATCGGCGCGGCCAAGTTCTCGGATCATGGGCACGTCGGGGTGAGCATCACCACCGTGACGAACCGGGTGCGTGACGGCTGCCGCGACCACGGCCCGGCCGACCCACCCGTCGGTCCCACGGTCGATGACCTGGCCACCGCCCTGAGCGAGCTCGCTCCCTTCCAAGTGACATCGCCGCCGAGCGACGTGAGCATCTACGGCTACAGCGGGAAGCGTTTGGAACTGACCGTGCCCAAGTTGCCGGTCGAGGAAGAAGCAGACGACCGCCGCTTCACCGAATGCATGGAGGGCACCCTCAAGAGCTGGATCGCACCCGACCTCTCCTACGCGTTCTATGGCTACACGGGCCCTGGCTACACGGAGGAGTTCTGGATCCTGGACGTCGAAGAGACCCGTCTGGCGATCGCGGCGGAACGGTCCCCTGGCTCGCCGCCCGAGGACCTCGCCGAGCTGCGTGCCATCCTGGACTCCATCCGGATCGAGCCCTGACGTCACGCCGCGACGAGGAGAATCGTGGGGTCTTCTTGTCCTCCCGTCACGAAACCCGTCCCCACGCCCTCGTGCCCACCCAAACCCTCTCCCCGGTGGTGCCGGTGTTCGTACGCTGTAACCTTCGCCTCCGCAACGCTGAGCAGCGGAAACCCGCCAAGCGGATGTAACAGCGTACGAACACGCTCATGCCCCCCGATGTGTGCCATCGCCGTTCACCCCTTCCCGCTTCGCCTCTCCGGTCTCTCGCCTCCGTCCTCTCCCCGGCAAACGCTGGTCCGACCTCGGGAATGGAGTTGGCGCTGGTGGGCTCAGAAGGAGAGGTGTGCGATGGGCACAGCCCGGCTCTCGTACACTCCGCCACCACCGAGCCTCCGGCCGTCCGTCCACGCAACGCCCTGGGTATCGCTGCGCTGGTCATGGCGGTAGCGAAATCTGGTTGCATCAGTAATCTCTTCCGCCCGGCCTGATGCGTGGGCTGGTCTGTCTGATCCTTGGGGTCGTCGCCCCTCACCTGAGGAAGGACCAGGGGGGGCGACCACTTGGCTCCTAGTCGGCGACTACGCTTCAGGAGGCTGGGGATTGTTGGGCTGGGTTGGAAGGGGTTCGTCATCGAGATCGCACCGAACATCCACCGCATCGGCGACAACAGCATCATCAACTCGTACCTCCTCGAGGAGGCCGGCGAGGTCACGATCATCGACGCGGGGATGCCTGGCTACTACAAGGACATCACCCGCGAGTTGGACACGATGGGTCGGACGATCGCCGATGTCCGCGCGCTGGTCCTCACCCACGGGCACACCGACCACATCGGGTTCGCTGAGCGGCTACGCCGCGAGCGGCGGATCCCTGTGTCGATCCATGAGGCGGATGCCGCCCTTGCCCGCGGCGAGGTGCCGAACCCGGCAAAGGGCTACGGCCCCCTGAAGCTCGGACCGTTCCTCGGCTTCCTGTGGTTCACGCTCCTGCGGGGCGGGTTTCGTACGCCAAAGCTGCACGAGGTAGCCAGCTTCGGCGACGGGGCGACTCTGGACGTGCCGGGGAACCCGCGCGTCGTCCTGGCTCCCGGCCACACCCCGGGCAGCGTCGCGCTCCACGTCCCATCGCTCAAGGTGCTCTTCATCGGCGACGCGTTCGCGACCTACGCCGTGACGACCGGCACCCGCGGCCCGCAGGTGGCTCCCTTCACTGCGGACGCCGCCCAAGCGGTGGCATCGCTGACACGCCTCGAAGGGATCTCAGCCGACCTCATCCTTCCCGGGCACGGCGATCCGTGGACTGACGGAATTCAGGAGGCGGTCCGACAGATACGCCAACGGGAGGCAACGGACGGCTACCCCGCCGCAGGAGGAGCACCATGACTCCCAATTCACAGCTTCTTCAGCTCGTTGGCATGGCCTCGCGTTCGCCCAGCGGCCACAACGCCCAGCCATGGACCATCGTGCGGACTGAGGAGCAGCGGCTGGTGCTCCGCTCAGAACCCAATCGCTGGTTGCGGATGGTTGACCCCACGAACCGCGAGTTGCTGTTTGTCCTTCGGAGCCTTGATCGAGACGATTCACCAGGCTGCTCCCGCCATCGGGTATCGGGTCGACCTGGAGGTGCTCGCTGATCAGGCTGATGCGTCCAACATCGCTCGGGTGGACCTCACTACAGTTCCCGCGGTCTCTTCGACCGCCCCGGTGTTGATCCGGTCGCGGGCAACCACCCGAACTCCCTTCCTGCCGGCGAAGTTGGACGCACGACGCCTTCGCCCAGCAGACGTGGGACGACCGAACGCAGGGGGAGCTCGCCGAATGGCTCCGCTTCTCTCGGCGGGACGTTCGGACGCGCGGTGATGGGCTGACCCCCGGGGCCCTCGGGTTGTCCCCGCTTGCGCGGGCGGTCTGGTACGCCGCCTTCACCGGGAGGCAAGCTCTGAGGCCGTCCTTCCGGCGATCGTCGATCAAGACGACCCGGCGGCAGCTCCAGGGTTGCGCTGGCTTCCTCCTGGTTACCAGTGCCGATCGGAGCGTCGGGGCTTTGCTCGAGGCCGGGTCCATCTATCAGCGTGCTCTCCTACGGGCCCCCGATCTGGGGGTGGCACATCACACGATGTCGTACGCGCTCGAGGAGGACCCGTGGCGGGAGCAGATCGGTTCTACCCTACAGATCGAGCGACCGATCCAATTCATCGTTCGGGTCGGGCGAGCGAAGCGTCTTGCCCGGCCGAGCATCCGACGACCGACGGCCAGCGTGTTCGAGAACGGCATGACCTAGTCGGCGGCCTCGAAGCGGTACCGGAGGATGAGCGCCAAACCCCCCACCCAAACGGCGTCTGCTCCATCCACCCCGGCTCCCGACGTCCTGCGGGTAAAGCGGCCAATCGAGGCTATCAGGGCTGATGGAATCGTGATGGATTGCCCGCCAGCCGGACCAACCGGAATCTGGCCCTCTTCAGGCCACTCGGCCCCAGGCGTGGGTACTCACCCAGAGCTCCGGACCCGGCGCTCCGGTGTTCGTACGCTGTAACCTTCGCCTCCGCTACCAGGGCTTCTGCCTCGCTCTGGGTCAAGATCCTGAGGCGAATCGGCCGCCCCACCGGACTGAAAACCGGTGGAGGTGCCCCATGGATTGGGCGGCCCAATGAACTTCTTCCCCACACTGCAGCCCCCTTGCTGCTCAGGGCCTGCCTGAACTACACGGGGTGCCGAGTCTGCTCCCCCTGCAAACTACGAGGCAGCCACGTACTCACTTGTGCGAGGAAGTGCGGCGTGAGCAATCGGAGATCGCTTTGCGACGACGTATCGGACCGCCGGCGATCGTCACAGGAACAACGGTGGGCTGAACGGAATGAATCGGTCGAAGTTGCCGAACGGTCGATCGGACATGAGGAAGTTGATCCACCGATCGAAGCGGAAGCCGCGGCCGAGGAGGTGCCGGACGCCGACCTCGTTCGGCGCAGGCACTTGGAGCTCGAGGCGTTCGAGGCCGATCGAGTGAGCCAGGTCCTCGACGTGCAGCAGGATGGCTGGCAGGTCTGAGGGGTCGAGCGCGGCCATCGGTCCTGTACCGTCGCGCCCAAGGAAAGAGAAACCGACGTACCGATCGGCGCGCCGATACGCGTGGCCATGACGCCGATTCATGAGCCAGCGCATCTCTGTGTCGGAACGCTGGTACCCGAGCACGCTCCGCTCGATCTCCCGCTGGGCACGAATCGTCTGAGCGCCTTCGATCGATTCGGGCGTCAGATCATGGAGTGGCGCCGACGCGTTCGGAACGCCGCCCAGCGTGTAGAGGGGGAAGCGAGCAACTGTACCTGCGGCGTAGTACCGGGCCTGGGCTCGCACGTCCGAGGTCGCGATGATCGACCGGACATCCCCGCGGCCGGCGGGAAATGCGCGCTCGATAAGCGCACGACCGATACCCTTCGACTGCTGGTCGGGCAAGACGAAGAACTCGGTCAGCTCGAACAGGCCATCGCGTTCGATCGAACGGGCGAAGCCGACGAGCTGCCTGGAGCCGGGCAACTCGGCCACCCACCACTCGGCTGCCTCCTCGACCAGCAGGCTAATGAGCGCCTCGCTGGACCGCCACCAGTCGGCGGCGGTTCCCCCAAGGGGCGTGCCCTGGCGTTCCGCCAAGTCCGTGACCGACGACCACATCAACTCATTACATGCGATCGCGTCGTCCCGCGTAGCTCGCCGGTACCGGGGCTCCACGCATCACCCCCAGAAATGGACCTCATTGTCCATAGGTTCGTCCAATGGAGCCATCCTGGGGGACCGAGATCGGCCTCCGCGGCGAACGGCGAGCCTGGATCTGCCCCTTCGAACATTCGTGGGGGCCGGATCGATTCCATCGCCGGTCCTCGTCACGGTGGGCTCCCCAGGATCGGCTGGCCGATCGCGAGCAGGTTGCCCTCGCTGTCTGTGAACCAAGCGGCTCGCTCGCCGACGCCCTTGCTCGGATAGTTGTCGTGGATCTCCGCGAGCCCGTCGACCGTCCTCACCCCTGGCAGGTCGTACTCCTCGAACACCACGCCTCGGGCCCGGAGGTGCGCTACGGCCGCCTCGATGTCGTCGACCTCCCAGGCCATCTGGGTGTGCGACCAGGAGGGAGCGCCGTCCGATTGGAACAGCGCGAACTCGCCACGCGCACAGCGGTAGAGCAGACCGCCAGGCCGCTCCTCGCTCGGCTCGAGGCCGAGCTTGTCGGAATAAAACGCTCGCGCCCGCTCCAGATCCTGCGCAGGTAGTCGCGCGGTCACGCTCCCCTTGTCAAGCATGAATTCGATCCTCCTTGGCTGTCCGGGGCGCTCCTGACCTCACGTGAGGGCCAACCAGGTTCTCGACCTCAACGCCCTATCGATCCCTAGGAGGGTACGCTCAGCAGGCCCGCCGTGAGAGGCGCAAGGACACGACCAATCCGAGTCTGAGTACAGACCTGCTCTTCATCTTCCGACTATCCCCGAACCGATCGAACATCCTGGAGACGCCGTCATCTCAGGATCGCGAAGGCCCGGACCGGGAACGTTCCCATGCCCTCGACGCGCTGGGGCACGGCGAAGAACTCGAACCCCTCTTCCGGCAGCTCGTCGAGGCCGGTGAGATGCTCGATGATTGGGATCTCGGCTGCGAGAAGGGCTGAATGCACGGGCCGCTCTCCGGTATGGGTCCCGTCGATGTTGACCGAGTCGATCCCGACCAGGACGGGACGGGCGGCCACGAGGGCATCCGCCGCCTCGGCGCTGAGGTAGGGGTGCCCCTGCTCGCCATAGCGATCCGTACCCCAATGACGTGACCACCCGGTTCGGAAGAGCACGGCTCGCTGCGAGACCTCGAGCCCCTCGAACGCGTCGGGACCAACCGCGGGGCCGGGCACCTCGACCACAAGGCCTGGGACCGCCGCGACCAGCTCAAGTGGAAGGTCGGCGATTCCCCATCCATCCCGGTATCGATGGGCCGGCGTGTCCAGATACGTCCCCGTGTTTGCGACCATCGAGATACGGGCGATGCGGATCTCTGTCCCCGGCGCGTAGCGGGTCCAGGACTCTTCCCAGCTGAGATGCTCCCCGATCTCGGGTCCCGGCAGCCCCGGGTACGTGACCATCCCGTCCCGGATCACATGACTGAGGTCAATGAACCGCATGGCCGCACCATTTCTGTCGGGAGCCTGCCCGGCACTGACGTCATCGGCCAAGCGGGTCCGAAACGACCGGCCGCTCCTGGAGCCAGCCGGACGCATCGGCCTCAATCCTGCCCGTCCACGCGCTCACCCCGAAGGACCAGGGAGCGACGCTCGGTCGGCGGTCGGGCCTTCGCCGGCGTCCGGGCGGCAGGCCGATTCACCGGCATCATGGCTCCTCGTCGTTGGCGGATCGGTTCAGCCGTGTTTGGTCGGCGGGTGCGCTCGCAGCCACGAGACGACCTCCTGTGCATGTCGGTCTGGAGGGAATACCGATACCAGACGCGCTCGATGCGCCCTTCGCGGATCACGAGCGTCAACCGATTGAGCAACGTCTGCCCGGCGACCTCGTACCTCGGGAGCCGGAGCGCCTCGGCGAGCTCGAGGCCGTCGTCGGACAGCAGCGGGAACGGGAGGTGGAGCCTGTCCGCCGCCTCTCGCTGATACTCGGTGTCCTGTTCGGACACCCCGTACACGTCCGCCCGAGGTGGGACAACTCTTCGTGGCGGTCGGGAAGGAGCAGGCCTCAGGGGTGCAACCCCGAGATCCGGGGGATCAGGTCCCCGTCTTCGCTGAGCGTGAGCTCGCCCGCTCGATCGGTTCGCGGGTAGCAGTGAAGGGCGATCCCACGGCGAGCGACCACTGCTGCGCCAGCCTGGGGATGGTGATGGGCAGGGTGGCCAACCATGCCTCCCCGCCCTTCCTGCTCCGCCGCCTCCGCGAGGTTCCTTGGTCAGTGGGAACGGGTGATCCGAGCTACGCATCGCCTACCAGGGGCCCGTGCTCCCATCCGATGCCGGCACCTCATGGCGCAGCACGGCGTTCTCGAGCTCCAGGGCACGGATCGAGGAACCGCGGCCGAGCAAACCCCAGCGATCCGCGCATGAGGAGCTCGCCTCGGATCCGCTGATGGCCCCCTGGGGTTCTCCCTTCCTTCCCACGCGCAGGAGCAGCTTCCGAACCTCGGGGTCGAGAGCGGGTGGTCCAGGAGGGCGATGTGGCCTGGTCCACTTCCTGGCGACGAGCCGCCGGCGCCAGCGGAGCAAGGTCTCAGGTTGGACCAGTAACGCGCTCCACACCTCTCGCCGAAGCATCCTGCTCGCGGCGGCAAGGAACGTCTTGTCAGAGGCGCGGTAGATCGGCCGCTTGACCTGGCGGCGGAGGATGGCGACCTGGTGACGCAGAATCGCGATCTCGAGCTCCGCCTCAGCCGCAGCGCGCTCGTCCGACCGGAACAGCCCGAG
>WNGA01020028.1_pt1 | contig 10765 bp, 9 predicted proteins | sample 5400061 | NCBI WGS metagenome assembly WNGA01 (sample SAMN13153366, study PRJNA577476) | soil metagenome | isolation source: 100 cm soil or saprolite under grassland replicate 2 | place: USA:California | collected 2016-06-15
CGCCGAGCATCTCGCCGTGGTCGGCGGTGAACGCCACGATCGTGTCGCCGTCGAGCCGCGCGTCCCGCAGCGCGCCGAGCACCTCGCCCACCCGCTCGTCCAGGTAGCTGATCGCCGCGTAGTAGCCGTGGCGCGCGGCGCGCAGCTGGTCGGGGCTGAGGTCCAGCTCGTCGACGCCGCACATCTCGCGCAGCCGGCGGCTGTGCGGATCGGCATCGTCGAGCGGGATTCGCGGGACCGCGGGCAGGTCGATCTCGTCGCGGTCGTACAGCTCCCAGTAGCGCGGGCGGAGCTCCCAGGGGTCGTGCGGGTTCGAGAACGACACCACGAGGAAGAAGGGACGCTCGACGCGCTGGCGGGCGAGGTCGAAGATCTTTCGCACCGCGCGGAAGGCGACCTCGTCGTCGTAGTCCTGCTGCATGCTCGCCACGGAGACGCCGGGCTCCAGCACGCTCTCCATCGTGTGGTACCAGGGGAGCTGCTCGCCCGCCGGCAGCCGCCAGTCCGGCGTCCAGTCCAGGTCGCCGGGATAGATGTCGGCGGTGAGGCGCTCCTCGAAGCCGTGGAGCTGATCCGGGCCGACGAAGTGCATCTTGCCGACGAGCCCGGTGTAGTAGCCGTGGGCCCGCAGCTGGTGCGTCACGGTGGGCAGGGTGGCGGGCATCTCCGCCGCGTTGTCGAACACGCCGGCACGCGAGGGCAGCCGCGCGGACAGCAGCCCGGCGCGCGACGGCGCGCACAGGGGCGCCGGGCAGTACGCGCTCTCGAAGACGGCGGCGCGCTCCGCCAGCGCAGTCAGGTTCGGTGCGCGCACGGCGGCGTGGCCGTAGGCGGGCAGCCACCCGGCCGCGAGCTGGTCGGCCATGACCAGCAGCACATTGGGGCGACGCGCATCCATGAGGCGCGCAATCTAGCGGCGCGCACGCGCCTCGAACGAAGCGGGACGCGCATGCACGTGACGTCGAGGGCGCCACCCCCGCCGCACTTGAGCGCTTCGCGAACACCTTCAAATATGAACCGAACAGTTGGGGAGGGAGAGCATGGTCTGGCTGGATGAGGAGCTCACGCGACGGCAGGTGATCCGCGTCGGGGCGGCAGGCGGCCTGGCGCTGGGGGCCGGGGGCGCGCTCGCCGGATGTTTCGGCGGGGACGACGACAACGGCAAGGGTGGGACGGCGGCGCAGGCGCAGCCGTCCGACTTCCGGCGCGGCGGCACGCTCCGAGTGGGCGCGACCGGCGGCGGAGCCGAGGACACGGTGGACGGCCACAAGCCGACCTCCGACCCCGACATCATGCGCACGTGGCAGCTCTTCGAGCCGCTCGCCGTGCGGAACGCCGCGTTCACGAAGCTCGAGATGGTGCTCGCGGAGTCGCTCGAAGCGGAGGCCAACAAGGCCGACCTCTGGACCGTGCGCCTGAAGCCGGATATCGAGTTCCACAACGGCAAGACCGTGACCGCCGACGACGTGATCTTCTCGCTGCAGCGGATCCTCGACCCGAAGGACCCCAAGGTCGGCGCCGCCTCGATCGGCTACATCGACGCCAAGGGGCTCAAGAAGATGGACGCGCGGACGGTGCGCATCCCGCTCAAGTTCGCCAACTCGAGCTTCCCGGAGGACATCGGGCAGTACTTCAACAACATCGTGCCGACGGACTTCGATCCGAAGAACCCGGTCGGCACGGGCGCGTTCAAGTACAAGAGCCTCTCGCCCGGCGAGCAGAGCACCTTCGTGCGCTTCCCGAACTACTGGCGCAAGGGCGAGCCCTACGTCGACGAGCTCGTGATCATCGACTTCACCGAGCCCACGGCGAAGGTGAACGCGCTGGTCGGCGGCCAGGTCGAGGCGATCAACAACGTCCCGTTCGGCCAGCTCTCGAGCATCCAGGGCAACGGCAACCTGCGCGCCGTTGTCTCCGAGACCGGCTCCTGGCAGCCGTTCACGATGCGGGTCGACGCTGCCCCGTTCGACGACAACCGCGTCCGCCAGGCCATGCGGTTGCTGGTCGACCGCGACCAGATGGTTCAGCAGGTGCTCAGCGGCCAGGGCCGGGTCGCCAACGACCTGTACGCGCCCTACGACGACTGCTACGCCGACGACCTGCCCCAACGCAAGCAGGACCTCGAGCAGGCCAAGTCGCTGCTCAAGCAGGCCGGCAAGAGCGATCTGCGCGTCGAGCTCGTCACGGGCGACATCTTCCGTGGCGTGGTCGAGGCCGCGCAGGTGTTCGCGGAGCAGGCCAAGGGCGCGGGTGTGGAGGTCAAGGTCCGCAAGGTCGACACCGGCACGTTCTACGGCGACAACTACCTGTCCTGGCCCTTCGCCCAGGACTTCTGGGCGACGCGCACCTATCTGACCCAGGTGGCCCAGGGCAGCCTGCCCGACTCGCCCTTCAACGAGACACACTGGAAGGACGAGGGGTTCCAGAAGCTGATCCGCCAGGCGCGCGGGGAGCTCGACGAGGGCAAGCGCTGCGACCTGCTGCACCAGGCTCAGCAGCTCGAGTACGAGCAAGGTGGTTACATCATCCCGTACTTCTCTAACGCAATCGACGCCCACAGCTCGAAGATCGGGGGCATCAAGGAGGCCCGCTCGGGGTTCACGCTCGGCAACTACCAGCTGCGATCGGTGGGCTTCCTCAAGTAGACAATGACCACCAGGCTCGTCCTGCGCCGCCTCGCCCTCGCACTGTTGACGCTGTGGCTGGTGTCGCTGCTCGTCTTCGCGGCGACACTGGCACTGCCGGGCGATGCGGCGCAGGCAATCCTCGGGCGCGAGGCGACGCCCGACCGCCTGGCCGCGCTGCGCGACCAGCTGCACCTCGACGAGCCCGTCGTGACGCAATACCTCAAGTGGCTCGGCGGGATCGTGACTTCCTGGTCCTGATCTCGGCCGCCGTCGCCGTCCCGCTGTCGATCATGATCGGCGTCTGGACCGCGATGCGCCGCGATCGCCCGGTCGACCACATCGTCTCGACCGCTTCGCTCGTCCTGGCCTCGCTGCCGGAGTTCGTGATCGGCATAGCGCTGATCCTCCTCTTCGCGACCGAGGTGTTCCACGCTTTCCCCGCTGTGTCGCTGCTCGGGCCGGACCAGAAGGCCTGGAACGACCCGAAGGTGGTGGTGCTGCCTGCTGCGACCCTGGTGCTCGCCGTCGTGCCCTATATCAGCCGCATCATGCGCGGCTCCATGGTCGAGGTCCTCGAGAGCGAGTACGTGACCATGGCCACGCTGAAGGGCCTGCCCAGGCGGACGGTCATATGGCGCCACGCGGTCCCGAACGCGATCGTGCCCGCGATCCAGGTGACCGCGCTACAGCTCGCCTACCTGGCCGGCGGCGTCGTGGTGGTGGAGTTCGTGTTCTCATATCCGGGCATCGGCGCCGCGCTCGTCGAGGCGGTCGGCAACCGTGACATGCCGGTGGTGCAGGCCGTGACCATGCTGGCGGCGGGGATCTACGTGGGACTCAACATCCTCGCCGACGTGGCGACCATCCTCGTGACGCCGAAGCTGAGGACGGCGGGACGATGAGCGATCAGACCGTCGAGCGCGCCGCCGACATGCTCGAGCAACCGCCCGCCCTGATCCAGGCCGCGCCCGCTCGCGCGCGCTTCGCCTTACTGGGCGATGCGCTGCGTCTCGGGCGCACGCGGTTCGGGCTCGCCATCGTCGCCCTGCTCGTGCTCGTCGCGCTGGCCGGGCCGCTCGTGGCGCCCCATTCGCCGACCGAGTTCGTGGCGATCCCGAACAGTGCGCCGTCGGGCGACGCCATCTTCGGCGCGGATGCGCTCGGCCGCGACGTCCTCAGCCGGTTCCTGCACGGCGGCCGGACGGTGCTGTGGCTCTCGGCCGCGGCGACGCTGCTCGGCATCGTCGTGGGCGTCGTCGTGGGCCTCGTCGCCGCTTACGCTCGCAACTGGCTCGACGACGTGCTGATGAGGAGCAACGACGTCCTGCTTGCCTTTCCGCAGATCATCTTCGTCCTGCTTGCGGTTTCCGCGATCGGCCCGAAGCTGTGGCTGATCGTCCTGACGGTGGGGCTGACCCACGCGCCGCGCGTGGCGCGCGTGATTCGCGGCGCGGGGCTCGAGGTCGTCCAGCGCGACTTCGTCAAGAGCGCCGAGGTCGTCGGCGAGAAGCGCTGGCGAATCGTCTTCGCAGAGGTGCTGCCCAACGTCACGAGCCCGCTGCTGGTCGAGGTTGGGCTTCGCATGACGTACTCCATCGGCCTCGTCGCCGGCATCAGCTTCCTGGGATTTGGACTCCAACCCCCGTCCGCCGACTGGGGCCTGATGATCAACGAGAACCGGCTGTCCATCACAGTGCAGCCGTGGGCCGTTCTGCTGCCGGTGATCGCCATCGGGCTCCTCACCGTGGGGACGAACCTCATCACCGACGGCCTGTCGCGCGCGCTGGCCGGGATCGACCGCCGGGCGGACTCGTGAGCGCGCCGGTCGTAAACGTTGTGGACCTGCAGGTCGAACTGCTGGGCTCGGGTGTCGACATCGTCGACGAGATCGGACTGCAGATCCATTCCGGCGAGGTGCTCGGCCTGGTCGGCGAGTCGGGCTCGGGCAAGACGACGGTTGGCATGGCGCTGCTCGGCCACGTTCGCCGGGGTGGCAGGGTGGGCGGCGGCTCGATCGCCATCGACGGGCGAGACGTCAGCGCCCTGGGCGCCGACGAGCTGCGCCGCCTTCGCGGCGGCGTCGTGTCCTACATACCGCAGGACCCGGGCACGGCGCTGAATCCCGCGCTGCGGATCGGCATCCAGCTGACCGAGGTGCTCGACGCCCACGCGCCCGGCTGGAGTGAGGACGAGCGCCGGGAGCGGGTCCGCGAGGCGCTCGCCGAGGTGGCGTTGCCCACGGACGAGGTCTTCCTGCGGAGGTATCCGCACCAGCTCTCGGGCGGCCAGCAGCAGCGCGTGGCCATCGCCATGGCGTTCGCCAACCGGCCGAAGGTCATCGTCTGCGATGAGCCGACGACCGGTCTCGACGTGACGACCCAGGCGCGCGTGCTCGAGACCGTCCGCGACCTCTGCCGGAGCCACCAGGTGGCCGCTCTGTACGTCACGCACGACCTCGCCGTGGTGGCCGAGCTCGCCGACCGCGTCGCTGTCATGTACGCCGGGCGGATCGTGGAGAGCGGGCCGCGGGAGGCCATCTTCTCGGCGCCGCGCCACCCGTACACGCGGCGGCTGCTGCGCGCGGTGCCGGACATCGCCGGAAAGCGCACTGTGATCGGCATTCCGGGACGCGCGGCGCTGCCGGGCAGCCGGCCGGAGGGATGCTTCTTCCACCCGCGCTGTCCGCTCGCGGACGACGAGTCCCGCAGCGCGTTCCCGCCGGTGACCGAGCTTGGCGGAGGTCACATGGTGCGCTGCTTCCACCACGCGGAAGCGGTGCAGCGCGCGGAGCCGGAGGGCGCCGGACAGCTCGGGCCGCGGGCAGTCGGGGAGGAGCTCGTGCTCACGGTTCGCGACCTCGACGCTCATTACGGAGCCAGCCACGCCCTGTTCCGTATCGACCTCGACGTTCACCGTGAGGAGTGCCTGGCGCTGGTGGGTGAGTCGGGGAGCGGCAAGACGACGTTGGCGCGCTCCGTGTCGGGTCTTCACAGCGACTACACCGGTCAGGTGCGGCTCCGCGACGACCCGCTCCCCGAAGCCGCGCGCCGCCGTAGCCGGGAGGCGCGCAAGGAGATCCAGTACATCTTCCAGAACCCGTACGCCTCGCTGAACCCGAGACGGACGATCGGCCAGACGATCGGGCGTCAGCTGCAGCTCTTCTATCCCGGCTCCCGGGCGGACACCGGGCAGCGCGTGGCCGAGTGCCTCGAGCGCGTGGCGCTCTCCTCGAGTGCAGCCGGCCGCTTCCCCGATCAGCTGTCCGGCGGCGAGCGCCAGCGCGTGGCCATCGCTCGCGCGCTGGCGGCCCAGCCGTCGGTGCTGATCTGCGACGAGGTGACCTCGGCGCTGGACGTCTCGGTTCAGGCGGCGATCATCGAGCTGCTGGGCGAGCTCCGCAGAGAGATGGGCCTCAGCCTGCTGTTCATCACCCACGACCTCGCGCTCATCCGGACGATCGCCGACCGCGTGGCGGTGATGAACAAGGGGCGCATCGTGGAGGAGGGGTCCGTCGACGCGATCCTGACGGCGCCCACCGCCGATTACACACGCCAGCTCCTGGGCAACACGCCGAGCATCGAGGTCGCCCTCGGCCACGCCCCGCCCACAGCGACCTCCACCTGAGCGGCTTCCGATGGGCGATCTCGGGCTGGTCGGCTTCGGCGAGACGCGACACGTCGCGGGCGAGGCCGACTACTACATCGCGACCGGCGGCGAGGGCCCGCCAGTCCTCCTCCTCCACGGCTTCCCGGAGACGCACTTCTGCTGGCACGCCGTTGCGCCGCAACTCGCGCGCGACCACGCGGTGGTGGCGCCTGACCTGCGCGGTTACGGTGCGTCGCACGCGCCCGCCGGCGGCCCGTTTGGCGAAGGCTTCAGCAAGCGGGAGATGGCGCGCGAGCTCGTCGAGGTCATGTCCGCTCTGGGCCACGAGCGCTTCGCCGTGGTCGGACATGACCGCGGCGCGAGGGTGGCGTACCGGCTGGCGCTCGACCATCCCGGTCGCGTGGCCCGCGTGGCCATCCTCAACACGGTTCCGACGATCGAGCAGTTCGAGCGGATGGGCGGCCCGTCGCTGGGATTCTGGCCGTGGTTCCTGCTCGCCCAGCCCGCGCCCTTTCCGGAGCGGCTGCTCGAGGCCGACCCAAGCGGCGTGCTGAACCACGTGTTTGCGACCTGGTCGGGAGACCCCGAGGCGATCACCGCCGGGGCGCGAGAAACCTACCGGCGCGCGTTCGACCCGCCGACGATCGCCGCGATCTGCGGCGACTACCGCGCAAGCTTTCACGTCGATCGCGGTCACGACGCGGAGGACCGGGAGGCCGGACGGCGCATCACGGCTCCGCTCCTCGTCGTCATCGGTGCCGAAGAGACCCAGCTCGCGGACGCGCCCGACATCTGGCGCGCCTGGGCGGACGACGTCGCCGTCGCGGAGCTCCCCGGTGGGCACTTCCTCCCCGAGGAGGCTCCCGACGCGCTCGTCGCGGTGCTCGCCGCGTTTCTGGGCGCAGGACTCGGCGACGATGCCGGTGCGTGACAACACCGTGCCAACAAACGCAGCGTCCACCAGGTCCAGATCGTCCAGCCGCGAGGATCGGATGCGCGGATCTTCGGCATCCGAGTGCGGTGACTGCGGGCGGTGTCAGTGCGTCAGCGGTAGGACCCAGAACGCGATGACTGCATAGTGGAACGCAGCAGCCGCGATCGTCAGGGCGTGGAAGAGCTCGTGGTATCCGAAGACCGCGGGGCGTGGGTCTGGCCGGCGACGGGCGTAGATCACGGCACCGACCGTGTAGAGCACACCGCCCAGGGCCAGCAGCGCGGTAGCGACCCAGCCGAGCTCGTCAACCACAGGCGGCATGGCGAGCAGCGCGACCCACCCGAGTGCGATGTAGAGCGCGATGCCGACCCCGCGTGGCGTAGGTGTCGGTCGCAGTTCGAGCACCGCTCCCACGAGGGCGCCGCCCCAAACCACCGCCAACAGCGGTGCGCCCAGGCCGCCGTCCAGGACGTGAACGCAGATCGGCGTATAGGTCCCGGCGATCAGCACGAAGATCATGGAGTGATCGACGCGCTGGAGCCGAGCTCGCACAATTGGCTGCCAACGTCCTCGGTGATACAGAGCACTGACGCCGAAAAGTCCCGCGACGGCAAGCCCGTACACGGCGAACGCCGGCCCCTCCTGCGGCCCGGCAAGGAGCACAAGCGTGACGCCGAGGGCGAGCGCGACCGCGAACGCACCGAGATGGAGCAGCCCCCTCAGGCGCGGGCGGGGCAAACCATCCGGCAGGACGTACGGGTCGGTTACGGCATACCGCACGGCATCTCTCTCAGCCGCGCGCTCCCGCGCGCAGCGGACCGGCCTGATGCTCCCGCTGATGCTGGCGCTCGGGGGCGATCCTGACGACGTTCCGGGCGAGGCCGAGCTTCTCGAGCATCGTGATCACGAGCCCTGACGGGTCGAGCAGCCTCTCCCAGCGGCGCAGGCCGTGCGTAGCCGAGCGCGGGAAGGCGTGGTGGTTGTGGTGCCACGACTCCCCAAACGACGGCAGCGCCAGCCAGGCGACGTTCGTCGAGTGGTCGTCCGTCTGGAAGCGGCGCCCCCCGAGGAAGTGGCAGACGGAATTCACGCTCCAGGTGATGTGGTGCACGAGGAAGATGCGGACGAGCCCGCCCCAGAGCAGGCCGCTGGCGGCGCCGGCGAGCGTTCCGGTGAGCGCCCAGCCCGCCAACGCCGGGACAGCCAGACTGAGCAGCACGAGCATCGGGAAGCGGCGACTGATGAGCCGCATGCCGGGATCCTCGTAGAGGTCCTTCGCATAGCGGCGGGCGCTGGCGCGACCCTGAGTCGAGAACAGCCAGCCCGTGTGCGCGTGCCACAGGCCGCGCAGCACACCGGATGCCCCGTCTCCGTGCCCGACATGCGGGCTGTGCGGATCGCCCTCCTCGTCAGCGTGCGCGTGGTGCTTGCGGTGGTCGGCCACCCAGCTCATGACCGGGCCCTGCACAGCCATCGAACCGAGGACCGCGAACAAGTACTCGAGCGGCTTCGGGACCCGGAACGAGCGATGGGTAAGGAGCCGGTGGAACCCGACGGTCACGCCGAGCCCGGTCAGCACGTACATGACAGCCAGGATCGCGAGGTCGGTAGCCGACACGGCGCTGTTCCACAGAAGCACGATCGCAGCGAGGAAGGCCGCGAAGGGAAGTACGACGGCGGCGACGTTGACGCGCTTCTCAAACTTGGTCATTGACCCAAGTATTCCTGCATCGAGCTGACACACTTACGCCGCCAAAGTGGAACTTGCGGTTATGTTGTTATCACCTGAATGACAAATACACCTCACACAGAGCCCTGGCGCGCCCTTCCCGCCGAGATCGCGGATGTGCTCGAGCCCGAGCTCGACGCGACCACGGACGAGATCCTCGCAACGATCGCGCGTGAGGTGCCGGACTACGCGCGTCCCCTCGAGGGATCGTTCGGACACGGAGTGCGGACCGGCGTGACCGAGGCGCTGCGACAGTTCGTCGAGCTGATCCGAAGCCCATCCGGGGCGCGCGGCCCTGGGCGCGAGGTCTACGTCGCGCTCGGCGCCGGTGAGCTGCGCGAGGGCCGCACGCTCGACGCGCTGCAGTCTGCGTACCGGCTGGGCGCGCGCGTCGCTTGGCGCCGACTGTCCGCCGCCGCGAGGCGCGCGGGCGTCGAGCCCGACGTGCTCAGCCTGCTCGCCGAGTCGATCTTCGCCTACATCGAGACGCTGTCGGCCGACTCGGTCGAAGGCTACGCCGAAGCCCGCTCGCGGCTCGAGGGCGAGCGCCGCCACCGTCGCCACGAGTTGGTGACCTTGCTCGTCCGCGACCCGCCGGCGGACCAGGCCGACCTGCGAGCCGCCGCCGAGGCGGTGGCGTGGCGGCTGCCACGCACCGCCGCGGCGCTCGCTTGCGAGGAGGAGCAGCTCGAGCGTTTGGCAACGCGGCTGCCGCCCGACGCGCTTGCCGCTCCGCTGGACGGCGTTGGCTGCGCCATCGTCCCCGACCCCGATGGGCCGGGCCGACCTGGCCAGATCGAGAGCGCCGTCGAAAGCGCCGGGCTGCGCCCGCACGCGGTCCTGGGCTCAGCCGGGCCGGTCCTCTCGCTCGGCGCCTCCTGGTCGCTGGCTCGCGCCACCCTGCGGGCCGTCGAGGCGGGTGCGATCGATACACCCGGCCTGGTGCGCGCCGACGATGTGCTCACCAAGCTGCTGCTCTTCGAAAACGCCGGCCTCGCGGAGCGAATCGCGACGCGATGGCTCGCTCCGCTCGCCGCAGTTACGCCCAAGGCCCGCCGGCGCATGGAAGAGACGACGCTCGCGTATGTGCAACAGCAGGGGAACGCCGCAGCGATGGCGCGAGCGCTCGGGGTGCATCCGCAGACGGCCCGCTACCGCCTCCGCGGCCTGCGTGAGCTACTCGGAGACGCGATCGACGACCCGGACGCTCGGTTCGAGATCGAGCTTGCGCTACGGGCGCGGCTGCAGGCCGCCGCTACGTGATCCCGGCCGGCGGGCGGATCTCGCGTTTGAGGACCTTGCCCGTGGAGCCCTTCGGCAGCTGCTCGACGAACCAGATCCGGCGCGGATACTTGTAGGCGGCCACACGCTCCTTGACGAAGCTCTGCACGTCCTCGGCTGTCGCGCTGGCTCCCGGCTTCAACGCCACGGCGGCGCCCACCTCCTCGCCCAGGCTGTCGTCTGGGATGCCGACGACCGCGACCTCGCGGATCGCGGGGTGCTCGTACAGGACCTCTTCGATCTCGCGCGGGTAGATGTTGAATCCGCCGCGGATGATCAGCTCCTTCTTGCGGTCGACGATGAAGAAGTAGCCGTCCTCGTCTCGCTTCGCGAGATCGCCGGTGTGCAGCCAGCCGTCCTCGTCAATGGCTTCCGCGGTGGCTTCGGCGCGGTTCCAATAGCCGCTCATCACCACCGGCCCGCGAATCAGGATCTCCCCGACGTCGCCCTGCGCCACGTCCTGTCCCTCCTCATCGGCCAGGCGCATCTCGACACCGTCCACCGGAAAGCCGATCGAGCCGGGCTTGCGCTCGATGTCCGGCCGGTTGAAGAAAGCGATCACACAGGTCTCCAACAAGCCGTAACCCT
>WNGA01016250.1_pt1 | contig 10764 bp, 6 predicted proteins | sample 5400061 | NCBI WGS metagenome assembly WNGA01 (sample SAMN13153366, study PRJNA577476) | soil metagenome | isolation source: 100 cm soil or saprolite under grassland replicate 2 | place: USA:California | collected 2016-06-15
AAGATGGCGTACGGACAACGCGTAGACCGCCCGGCACCTCGGCCAGCAACCCGTCGTCGCGATTGGCCGCCCACGGCATGTCCACCGTCAGGACCGTCGGCCGCCAGACGTACATCGGCAAGTAGCGCGCGAACGCCAGCGCGCGGACCGAGCCAGAGCCGCTGGCCGGCGGAAAGCCATGCGCGATCAGCAGCACGCGCGGCGAGGCGGCGACCACCTGGGCTGTTGTCCTAGTGGACGAGCTGGTAGACCCCGAGCAGGCGGCGAATGCCGTCCTCGATGCCGACTTCGGGCTGCCAGCCCAGCAGCGTTCGGGCCCGCTCGATGCCGGCGCGTTTGAAGCGCTCGTCAAATCCGCGCGGTTCGACATGTACGACCGGACCGCCGACCAGCTCGGCGATGCGATTCACACTCGTTTCCCGCCCGGAGCCGACGTTGATCACTTCGCCGTGGCCAACGCTCGCGCTCTCGCCGGCCAGGGCATTGACGCGTGCCACGTCGCCAACCCAGGTGAAGTCGCGCGTCTGCTCGCCATCGCCGTGCACGGTTAGCGGCTGGCCGTTCTGGCGCTGTTCCATGAAGATGCCGATCACCAGCTTGTATGCGCCTTCCATGACCTGCCGCGGACCATACACATTGAAGTAGCGCAAAACCACGGTCTCCAGGTTGAACATGCGCTGGAAGTTCTGTGCGTACAGCTCGCCCATGTATTTCTGGCACGCGTATGGGTTGAGCGGGTTCGGCACCATGTCCTCGGTCAGCGGCAGTACGGGCTGATCGCCATAAACCGACGATGACGACGAGTACACGACCCGCCGCACCCCGGCATCGACGGCCGCTTTGAGCACGCGCAGCGTGCCCGTGACATTGGTCGCGTGGGTCCCCAGCGGATCTTCGATCGAGCGCGCGATGCGCGGCAGCGCCACCATGTGGAACACGACTTCGCGGCCGTGCAGCGCGCTTGCGAGCGACTCCGAATCGACCGCGACGTCGATCTCGGCCAGCGACGCGGCCGGATTGAGATTCTTTCGATCGCCCGTGGCGAGGTTATCGACGACGAGGACGTCGTGCTCGCGCTCGACGAGCAGGTCGACCAGGTTGGAGCCGATGAAGCCGGCGCCGCCGGTGACCGCCACTTTCATGCGTAACCCTCCTCGAGGCTGGCGGGCGCGCGCCGCCGATGCAGCATAGCCGAACGAAACAGGGCCACCGTCTGGTCGGCCACAACGGGCCAGGCGAACCGAGCAGTGACACGTTGCCTGCCGCGATCGGTCAAGCTCGCGCGCAAGGCGCTGTCGGTGAGGACGCGGTCGATGGCAGCGGCCAACGCGGCCGGATCGCGCTCGGGGACGACCAGGCCGGCGTCGCCGATGACCTCGGGGATGGCGCCAGAGCTGGAGCCGACGACCGGTACGCCGGCGGCCATGGCCTCGACGAGCACGCGGCCGAACTGCTCACGGTGCAGCGGCAGGATCGTCACCGACGGCAGAACCAGCACGTCGATTGCCTTCAGGAACGCCGGCACGTCCTCATACGGCAGCGCCGGCAGCACATGGGCGGGCGTGCCGACCAGGCGCGGCCGCTCGGGACCGTCGCCCGCGATCACCAGCGCAGCCGTGGACTGCAACAGCCGGAAGGCCGCCAGCAACACATCGAGACCCTTGACCGGCTCCAGACGACCGACGAAGCCCACTCTGGGCCTGGGAATGTCCGGCCGCGGCATCGGGTCGGCCGCACTGAAGCGCTCGACGTCCACGCCGAGCGGAATGACCTGGGCTGGGCCGCGTAGGCCGCGGGCGCGCAGGATCGGTGGAACGTCGGCGTTGGGCGCATGGGCGCCGTCGGCGCGACGCAGCACGAGGCGTTCGACCCAGCGATATGGTGGCCGCCACGTGCGCGCGACGTTGACGGCCGAGTACAGCACCAGCGCCGCATGCGGCGCGAGCACCTCGCGCGCCACCAGGGTTTGCAGCGCGACCAGACTGAACGGCTCCTCGAACAGGTCGATCACATCTGGTCGGGCGCGCATGGCGTCGACGAGTCCGGTCAGGTAGACGTGGCGGGTGCCGTTGCCCGTGCCCAGCGTGCGTCCGACGCGCCAGGGCGCATTGTGCGGCACGTCAATGCGGCGGCCTTCTTCGTGCCACCACGGCGGCGTCAGCAGCGTGACGTCCGCACCGTGCGCACGCAGCGCGTCGACCCGGCGACGGTTCGATGCCGCGACCGCGTTGTGCGCGATCGTCAGGACCTTCATAGATCGAACGCCTGCAGCCACAGCTCGGTGCTGAGTGCCCGCCACAGCTGCCACGACCGGTCGGCCTGGCCGCTGACGTGGGCGGCGATCGTCGGCTCGAGCGCGCGGTCGGGAAACATGGCCCCGCTACGGCGCAGCGGATCGCGCAGCAAGCTCAGCGCGGGAGCACCGCGCGCTTCGCGCAGCCAGTTTCCAACGGGCGTTGGAAAACCCTTCTTGTCGCGACGCCAGACCACGTCCTTCGGCAGCAGGCCCGCGAGAGCAGTTCGCATGGCGTATTTCGACCAACCGTTGTGCAGCTTGGCGCCGTCGGGCAAGGCAAAGGCGAGCTCGACCAGGCGATGGTCAAGAAACGGCACGCGCGACTCGATCGAGTGGGCCATGCTCAGTCGATCCTCGTAGCGCAGCAGCGCGGGCAGGCGTGTCTTGGTGAGCTCCCAATAGAGGACGTTCGTGAGCCAGCCGTCGAACACACGCGGCCAGGTGCGCCACTCGTTGTGCGAGACATCAGCCAGCGGCCTTAGATCGGGCGCGAGCATTGCCGCGTCGGGCGTGGTCGCGACGGTGGGCGCAACCGGCGCGCGTAGACGCATCGCGACTGCCGACCGGCTGGCGGCGCGCGCTCGGGTCCAGCCATGGAGCCGACCGATGGCGGCTACCTCGAGTGGAAATCGGGCGGGCGCCGAGCCAAGCAGCCCGTACAGGTGCTGCGGTGCGTAGTTCATGTAGCCGGCGAAGACTTCATCGCCACCCTGACCGTCGAGAACGACTTTGACGCCGGACTCGCGGGCGAGGTCCATGACGTGCCACTGCGGGTAGACGCCCAGCGCGAGGGATGGCTCGTCGAGGTACCACACGATCTGCTTCAGCGTGTCGAGCAGATCCGCGGGCTGGACGAGCCGTTCGAATGGCTCAGCCTTGAAGCGATCCACGATGGCGTGGGCATGGATGCGCTCGTCGAACTCGGGGCCGTCGTCAAAGTAGACGGTGAAGGTCTTGACCCTCGGGACGTGCTGCGAGGCGAGGCCGACGATGGCGCTCGAATCCAGACCGCCGCTCAGGCATACGCCGAGTGGGACGTCGCTGCGCAGGTGCACCCGGACCGCTTCGTCGAGCGTTTGCCGGACCAGGGCCGCCGGATCGCGCGCAGCGCCATTGAGGCCGCCCCGAATCACCGCCGCCCTGGCAGGCAAATCCCAGTAGCTGGTGGCCCGGACACCATCGGGCGTGATGCGGAGGGTCGTGCCGGCAGGAAAGCGCCGGATGCCCTGGAAGAAGGTGTCATCCAGACCGTCGACGAGCCCGGTCGCCACATAGGTCGCGATCGATGCGTAATTGGCCTCGACCCCTTCGCCCAGCGCGCGCAAGTACGTGACGATGGCCTTGATCTCAGAGGCGAAGACCAGCCGCTGGGCGGTCTCGTGGATATAGAGCGGCTTGATCCCGAGCCGATCGCGCGACAGCACCAGTGAGCCGTCGGCCGCGTCGTACAACCCAAACGCCCACATGCCGACGAGGCGCTCGAGGCACGCGGCGCCCCATTCGAGGTAGGCGCGCAGCAGGACCTCGGTGTCGCCGTCAGACCGAAAGACGTGGCCGCGCGCGCGCAGCTCGTCCCGGACCTCGACGTAGTTGTAGATCTCGCCGTTCTGGGTCAGTGCGACCCGCCCGCGCTCGTCGCGCATCGGCATGTGCCCCAGTGGACTCAAGTCGAGGATGCTCAGGCGCTGATTGGCGAGCGCGCAGCGCCCGAACGTCTCGAGGCCGCTGTCGTCCGGGCCACGATGGCGTTGGACCGCGGCCATGGCTTCTAGCGCGGCCAGGTCAGCTGGCGGAACCGCGGGCTGGTCGAAGCGATAGATTCCGGCGATGCCGCACATGGGCTCAGCTGTTCTGCACGACTGAACGAACCGTGTGACTCGGTGTGCCAGGCGGCGCGAGCGCAAGCAGCGTCGTAAGCCGCAGCGGAAGCGGCGCGCGCACAGCGTACACGAGGACTGTCGCTGGGTCGCGCTGGCCGTACGCGCGCGAGATCCAGCCTTGCTCCTGGCGCAGCGCCATCCCCCGCGGCGGCACTAGCAGCAGATCACCCCGCGGCGCTGTCAGCCTGACCGTGCCACCTTCGAACTCTGGCACCACCGCTGGATGGAAGAACAACTCGACCAGGTGCTCGCCGGCGCCTTCGACGACGTCTTCGATGTCCCAGCTGGGGCCATGTTTGTCGAACACGATGCGTCGGCGGTGCATGACTGGACGAGGGAGGCGGCGATAGCCATCGTGTTCGGCCTCGAGGACGTCGACAGCCGGCGTGGACGTCCACTCGAGCACGCGCGGACGGGCGTCATTGGCGATCTGCCACAGCCAGCGCTCACCGCCGAGTCGCGAGGTCTCCTCGCCATCGACGCGCAGCGCGTTGTGCGCCGCGGTCGAGCGCATCGCCTGGCGCGCCGTCGGATCGGCAGTATAGGTGTAGGTGCCCGAGTCGACCAGCAGCGGCGCGCCCGCGGCCCACAGATCGAACGACAGTACGTCGTTGTGGCCGTGGCCGCCGATGCCGCGCATGCCGACTTCGCCCGCGTCGACGACCATGACCGCATCGTCACTGCGCATGACGTAGAAGCCGCCTTGGCGGAACGCTGCCGATTTTGGGCTGCCAGGCCCGCGCGACGGGCTCAGCACCGACGGGCCAATCAACCACACCGCCGATTCGACCGCGTCGCCGGCCGCGTCGAGCCACTGCGGCCGGCTAAACATGGCGCGGCCGATGGCGAGGTGGCGACGGTGCGAGCCAGGCGGCTCGTCGTCGATACCCGCCAGACGACCATCGTCGTTGTCGCCAATCTGTGGAAAGGTGCCGTCCGGCCGCGTGTACGCGTACGTGAATTCGAACATCCGCTGCAGACGGTCGATCACATGTAGTGGCACCGCGATGCGATTGCGCTGGCACAGCAGCACGCAGCTGTACCAGAACTCCAGGACCAGGCCCTGGTAGCCGATGCCCTGTTCGAAATCGACGCCGTCGGCAAAGACCTGGCGTTCGATCTCGCCCCAGACGATCTCTTCACCTTTGCGCCGCCATGCCCCGGCCTCCGCAAGATCAGGCAGAAGTACGCCGAGGAACAGCAGGCCCGCTCCGTTCGAAAGGTAGTGGTTGCCATTGTTGTCGGAGTACTCGAGGTTGTCGGCGATGTGCCGACCGTGCTGCAGGAGCGCCTTGAGGAAGCGCGCCTTCAGGGGCGGCGCGAATTCGGGCGCGTCCGCGAAGAGTGCCGCGGCCCACAGCCAGTTCACGGCGCGCACCGCCACCTCCATGGCGCGACCCCAGTTGACGCCGTACGGCCATGGATTGTCGTCGAGCCATGCCGTCAGTTGGGCGACGAACTCGGCGGCGTAGCGCGGATCCCGATCGAGGGAGTAGGCGCGGCCGAGAGCGACCCAGTGATGGCAGCGACTCAACTCCCACGGCATCTTGACATCGCACGGCTCGCCCAGGCGTAAGTAATCCTGAGCGTCGGCCAGCACGTCCGGCGGCCAGCCAATGCCGACTTTGAAATCGGTGTGCCAGTCGATGCGCCCGCCGAGGCTTGTCGGGCCGGAGCCCAGCAGGTCGACGACATGGTTGAGCGCTTGCTCGGCCGCCGCGCGGGTGCGTTCCGCGTGTCCCGGATAGGCTGCCGCCAGAGCGTGCGCGCGGCGCTGTGCTTCCGCTGGGTCGACGAAGAACCCTTTCATGAACGCGTCGAAGGCCTGCTCGGGACTGACGCTGCACAGCGCCTGCTGGAGTGCCAGGTCGGAAAGCTCGCCACGCGTGCGCTGGATCTGCCAACGGCGGGCACGCTGACGGGCAGTGCGGAGGGCGAAGCGGCCAATTATGCCGGGCACACGGCGCGGCGGCGTGTGGCGCAAACGAACAAGGGCGTCCGACACTGTCATTCCGAGCGAAGCCGAGGAATCTCGCCTGTCCGATGTTCGCAGGGAAGCGAGCTTCAGAATGGCGAGATCCCTCGCAGGCTCGGGATGACCGCTGCGATCCAGCGCGGCTAGCAAGCGCTCGGCGTTCTGGCGCCAGGTGTGCTGTGCGACGGCCTGCTCGCGGGCCGCGCCGCCCAGCCGGGCGCGCAGGCCGGCGTCGTCGACCAGACGCACGATGGCCGCGCACAGGGCATCGGGATCGTCGGGCGCCACCAGCGCAGCGGTGACATCGTCCTCGAGCACCTCGCCGATCTGACCCACCGCGCTGGCCACGATGGCTCGGCCGGCGGCCATGTACTCGTACAGCTTGGTGGGCGAGCCGAAGAACTCACCGCCGTCGACCTGTTTGCCGTGCGGCGAGACGAGAATGTCCGCCGCGGCAAGGTACTCAGGGACCTCAGCGTGTGGCACCAGCCCCGGCAGCATGATGCGCGGGTCCAGGTTCTCAACGAGGTGGCGCAGTGGGCCATCGCCCAGCAGCACACAGCGCACATCTGGTCGCGCCGCCAGCACCCTGGGCAGCGTGGCCGCGAGCGTTGGGATGCCGTGCCACACGCCGAACGTGCCGCTGAAACACACGACAACTGACGAGTCCAGACCGAGTCGGGCGCGCACGGCGGCGCCGTCATCGCCAGGCTCAAAGCGCGTCGGGTCGACGCCGTTCGGATTGACCAGCACCTTGGTCGGATCGACACCCTGGACGATGAGCTGCTCGCGCAGCGGCCGTGACACGACAATCACCTGATCCGCGGCACGCAGGTTGACCTGCTCGACCATGCGGGCAATGGTCAGCAGGCGCACGCCGCCCCAGTGGCGGCCCTTCCATACTTCGGAGCTGTTGAACTCGAGGACGAACGGCACACGCCACCATCTCGACAGCACGGCGCCGACGACGTTGAACGCGGTGTGGCGCTGGTAGATGGCGTCCGGTCGGTGGCGGCGCAGGGCATCCCGCAGAAAGGTGAAGTTGTAGGCAAGCTCTTCGGCCTCACGGAGCAGGCCGTCGAACCAGGTCGTGGGCGGCACGATCGTGTGGTGCATATCGACGCCAGTCAGACGGTCCGACGAGAGCACGTCGAGGTCGATGCCAGCCTGGCGCAGGCCGTCGATGACCCCAGCCGTGTGGGCGACGGAGCCGCCGCCTTGCAGCCCGAGCCAGAACTGCGTCCGCAGATAGAGCAGCCGCCGCGGGCGCATGTGCGGCCGCTGCCTGGGTCGCAGCGCAAGGCGCAACACAGTCAGGAGCGGATACGCCAGCAGCAGCGCGAGCCCGCACGCGGTGAGGTGGCGGATGATGGGCATGGCGTTGTGGTGCAGGTGCCGCGTGACCGAGAACGGTTCGATCCGGCCGAGGAGGTCCAACCGCGAGCGCGTGTGGGCGGGCACAAGCCCCAACACCAGGCTGGTCAACGCCAATCGAGACTGAGCAAGGTCAGGCGCGACGAGGACCGCGTGCGCGTAGCGGCGCGTCAGCACCTGTGGCAGCGCGCGCGGTAGTGCGTGCCGGTCGAACCAATCGATAGGTTCTTCGGCGAACCGCGCGCGCACCGCGTTCTCGACTTCCGTGCGCGGCGTTTCGCCGAGCGGGATAACGATCAGCGGCCGCACGCTACGAGCCCGCGGTAGACCTCGACCGTTGCCTGGACGGCCGCGTGCCAGGTGAAATCGTTCGCGACTTTGTGGCGGGCCGCCTCGCCTATGGCGGCCCGCACTTGCGCATCGGCCAGCAGCGCGGCCAAGCGCTGGGCAAGTGGCTCGACCGCGCCCGGCTCGACCAGGTACCCGGTGCGACCGTCCTCGATGCTGCCCAGCAGTCCGCCCACGGCCGAGGCGACGACGGGCAAACCTGAGGCCATGGCCTCGAGCGCGACGATGCCCTGCGCCTCTGAGCTCGACGGCAGGACGAAGGCGTCTGCCGCCGCGTACCAGTGCAGCAAGGTGGTGCCGTCGACGCGGCCCACGAATCGCACACGCTGCGTCAATCCCAGGTCTTGGGTCAGCTCCTGGAGCATGGACGTCTGGTCATCAGCGCCAGCGCTTTCGCCGGTGCCGACGATGGCCAGGCGCACCTCCGGCACTCGGGCGAGTGCGCGCAACAGCACGTCGAGCTGTTTGCGGGGCTCCAGGTTGCCGACGAACAGCACCAGCGACCTGTTGGAGTCGAGCTCCAGCGAGGAGCGAGCCGCCGCCCGGTCACGCGGCCGGAAGCGCTCGACGTCGATGCCCGAGCGAATCACTCTGATGTGGTCGCGATTGACGCCGAGGGATGCCGCCTGGTCAGCAATGTGCGGGCTCACCGCGACGACGCGATCGGCGGCGCGCAGGTTGGGCGCCATGAAGCGGTGGATGGTGTCGTCATCGTGCTCGCCGAAGAAGCTGTGCGCGGTGATCACCAGCGGCCATTTTCGGCGCTCCAAGTGTTGGACTTCCCGGACGTAGAACGCCCGCTCGAGCGGATGCTGCACGTGGACGACGTGCGGCCGCGTCGCGTCCAGGAAGTGGCGATACCACAGCAGGTGGGCCAACTGCTCACGGCGCGAGCCCGTGTGCCCCTTGGCGGCGAGGTCAGCCGCATAGCGGACCAGGCGCCGGGCGCCGATGCGCTGAACATAGCCAGGCGTCAACCAGTCGCGCAGACCGATCGGTGCGTACATGCCCATGGCGGCATATGGCAGGTCGACGCGCGACGCAGGTGACGCGGCCGGCACGTTCGTGGCCAGCAACGCCACCTCAAGGTCAGCGCAGGCCGCCAGACCCGCGGCCAGGTGCGCCTGGTGTGTGGCCACTCCGCCCGGCGTGGCGCCGCCGAGCTCTGGCGGCAGCGGCCCGATCAGACCGACGCGCACGCGGTCGCATCCACCGCCGCGACAGCCGCCGGCGGTGTAAGGCCCGCCGCACGCAGGAGGGCGTCGCCGAGCCGGGCGCCCGAGCGGCCATCGGTGAATTGGACCCAGTCACGGACAGTCTCCTGGGGGTCGACCGGGCTGAAAGCGACGAGCAGCGTGGGCGTGTCGACGATGGCGCACTCGAGCGTAACGCTGGTGGCGAAGTTGACCATCACATCGGCGTGGGTCAGCAGCGCAGCCATGCGCTCCAGGTCGGCGCGCGTCATCGTCCAGCCCAGGGTGGCCAGGTAGCGCTCGGGGATGTCGAGCACGATCTCCGGCGCGGTGCGGTACTTCAGATAGCGGCCGGCACGGTCATCGGGATGCAATCTGAGCACGACCTGCACCGGCGTCCGTATATTGCCCGAGCGAATCGCCTCGAGGACCAGGTCGACCAGGTAGGTTTGATCGCTGTCGTAGGTGAAAGAGCTTGTCGCCAGGACCAGGATCTTCTTGCGCGGATCAAGACCCATGCGCGCGCACAGCTCTTCGCGACTGCATGACAAGCCCGAGAAGTAGACGTCGAGCTGCGGCGCGCCGACCGGCGTGACTTGCTCGCGGCGGTAGCGATCGACCTCCACCGCCTCACGAGCATTCATGGCAGTCCACACCGTCAGCGCATCGGGTCGAGTGCGGAGATGTTTGAGAATGTTGTCCCAGCTGCGCACGCTGCCCAGGCTGGGCACATCATGGCGTCGCGCCGCGGCGATCAAGTTGGCGTCGCCGGGCCGCAGCGGATCGCCCGACACGACCAGCGCGGGCTCGTACGCCCGGAACAACTCGTCGTAGGACGATGGCACCGGGATCAGCCGTTCTTCGAGACGGTGCACGGCATCGGCCTGCCAGGCTGTTCGCGCATGCCGCCAGCGCCGATTCATGAGCCGCCAGACCATCGGCGTCGGCCCGTAGGGTTGGTGCGGCACGACGGTCACGCGCTCGTGCGCGAACTCCTCCACAAATGCGGGATCGCGCACGCCTGGTGTGAGTAGCACCACCTGCGCGTCGGGCTGGGCGAGGACGCGCTCGAGCGGGCCACAGCGCAACAGGTCGCGCACGACCATGCCCGTCTGCACGGCCAGGAAGATGGTGCTCACAGATCGCGCATGGCGTACACGCGCAGCTCCGTCGCGTCGGACTGGTGCGCGGCGAAATCGGCGAGCAGTCGATCCCAGCCACCCCAGGCGACGCCGTAGTGCTCGAGCAGATCGGCCAGATACCAGGTCGAATTGCCGTTGGGCACCCGCAGCAGCGGCTGCGCGCGTTCATAACGTTCGGTGAGCTCGCCCGGAAAGACATGCGCCTGCATGTCCACAACCAGCGTGTCGTAGCGCTCTTTGAGCCGCTCGAGATCGGCGGGCGTGTTGACGAAGGCCTCGCGCAGGCGCGCATTCGTGTTGCCTTCGCCGATGTAGAACGACAGCACCGAGCCGTTGGTAGTTGCCACCCGAGTCTGGCCCTGCTGCCGCAAGTAGTTCAGCACGATTGCAATCCCCGATGGGGTGGTGGCCAGGTCGATGGTGCGGGGCAGCGCCAGGCCGATCAGTAGAACGACAACGGAAGTAGTTGCCAGCGACATGCGGCGTGCAGGCCCCAGGCGGAGCAGTCGGTCGAGCCCCAGGGCGGCCGCGAGCATGACCCACGGCAGCGCGAGCG